>OFMI01000090.1_pt1 | contig 83800 bp, 92 predicted proteins | sample 1541741 | NCBI WGS metagenome assembly OFMI01 (sample SAMN04209219, study PRJEB22552) | human gut metagenome | biome: gut; material: feces | host: Homo sapiens | place: USA: Oklahoma | reverse complement strand
AGAGCACTTGACTTTTAATCAAGTTGTCCGGGGTTCGAATCCCCGATGCCTCATTCAAGGAAATCCTGAGAAATTAGGATTTTCTTATATTATGAAAGATTTTGAGCAGAATAAGAAAAACGCAGGGAAGAAGAGAGTACATTTAGGAAACTGTTACAGAGAATTTTCCAGACAGATATCAGAGGTCTTGCTGAGAGGAAAAGTAGTGAAGTAGATGGAAGATGGCTTCGGAGCGGCATAGCTGAACAGATGATGTTAGGTTATGAAGGGTTCGCCCGTTACAGCGAGGAGTACTGCAGGGTACTTGCTAAGATTCATACCCGTGAGGGCTGGATGAATTGAAGTGGTAACACGGGATATAACTCGTCTTCAGGTTAGAAGGCGGGTTTTTTTGATTTATAGGGACAATGAAAGTCAGATAAGGAGGAAGTATTATTTATGCGGAAAAGAAAAAAAATCCACAGTATACTTGTAGTGGCAGGCATCGCTTGTCTCGCGGGTGCAGTTTTTCGTGTAGTGGATACAGGAAGGATATTCCAAAAGCAGACGATCATATGGAGCGAAGAACAAAAGGGAAGTTATGTGCAGGCAGCGAAAAAGGCACCCGTATATTTTGCTGATCAGACATTCAAAAAGAGGATTCAACAGGAAATAGACGGGGTTGCCGATAAGCAGAAGTCTGGAAAAGCGTACTATGTTTCACCGAAGGGAAATGACAATGCAAAGGGAAGTAAAAAGAAGCCGTTTCGCACGTTCAAGCGGGCATGTAAGAGTCTGAAGCCGGGCGATACGCTGTATGTGCGTGGTGGGATTTATACGGAAAACATACGACTTGGGAAAAAGCAGAGCGGAACCAAGAAAAAATATGTTACAATCTGCAATTATCCAGGGGAAGAGCCTGTGATCAGCGGAAAGAAGAAAAAAGCAGAACTGATGAAAATTACAGGTGCATCATATTTACGGATATCAGGTTTGGAGTTTCAGGATGCAAAGGGGCAGGATTCCTGTGGGATTAAAATTGCTCCGGGCAGTCATCATATAGTGATCAGTGGAAACAAAATACATCAGATATCGGTGCCGGATCCGAAGAAAGAAGACCACTGTGCCAATGGAATACTTCTCTTTGGAGAAAAAGCAAAAAAAGAGATCCATAATATACTGATTTATAATAATAATCTGTACGATTGCCAGACCGGCTGGGCAGAATGTATTTCTGTGGCGGCAAACTGCCGAAATATTAATGTGATATCGAACCGGATTAAAAATACGGGAAATATCGGGATTGATGTAACCGGCAATTATGGATATTGCAGCGACCCCGCAAAGGATTTTCCAAGAAAATGCCTGATCTATCAGAACAGGGTAGAGCAATGTGTTTCGCCGTATGCAACCTCTTATGGTATCTATGTGGATGGAGCTAAGGAAGTTCAGATTTTAAAAAATCAGGTCAGAAAATGCAGCGGAGGCATTGAAATCGGAGCAGAGGAAAAGCCACCAAAGGAAGAATACAGTACATCGGATATTTTAGTACAGGACAACCGGATTGTGGATAACATAGAAAATGGTATTACGGTTGGTGGATATCAGAAGAATCTCGGATGGGTAAAAAATGTTCGGATTTTGAACAACCGATGCAAAAATAATGGAAAAGACAATGCCATCCTGACACTGGCAAAGTGTAAAAATATCACCTTGAAACAGAATACGTTTCAGAATACGTCCGGGGATGCTGCAGTGGTATATGCGGAATTTCCAGAAAAGTATACAAAGAATATTCAATTTCAAAATAATAAATATTACAATGGACACAGCAAAAACAAGACACTGTTTGTTTATCAGGGAAAGACCTATACCTCTTTTTCTAAGTGGAAAAAAGTAGTTGGAAAACAGGCGGGTGTCTATCAAAAATAAAAAAGTATGGAGGAAAGAAAATGAGCAATAAAGGAAAGTTTTACATGACAACGGCGATTGCCTACACATCGGGAAAGCCTCATATTGGAAATACCTATGAAATTATCTTAGCAGACAGTATTGCAAGATATAAAAGATTTGAAGGGTATGATGTATTTTTCCAGACAGGTACGGATGAGCATGGTCAGAAGATTGAGTTAAAAGCACAGGAAGCAGGAATTTCTCCAAAGGAATATGTGGATGGTGTTGCAGGACAGGTAAAAGAGATCTGGGATATGATGAACACTTCCTATGATAAATTTATCCGTACCACAGATGCACCGCATGAAAAACAGGTGCAGAAAATCTTCAAGAAGTTATATGACCAGGGAGATATTTACAAAGGACATTATGAGGGACTGTATTGTACCCCTTGTGAATCATTTTTTACAGAGTCACAGTTAGTAGATGGAAAATGCCCGGACTGTGGAAGAGAGGTTGTTCCGGCAAAAGAGGAGGCATACTTCTTTAAAATGAGCAAATATGCAGACCGTTTGATCGAGCATATCAATACACACCCGGAATTTATCCAGCCGGTTTCCCGTAAAAATGAGATGATGAATAACTTCTTATTACCGGGACTTCAAGACCTTTGTGTTTCAAGAACTTCCTTCTCCTGGGGAATTCCGGTAGATTTTGATCCGAAGCATGTGGTTTATGTATGGTTAGATGCATTGACCAACTATATCACCGGAATCGGTTATGACTGCGATGGAGAGTCAAGCGAGCAGTTTAAAAAGGACTGGCCGGCTGATTTACATCTGATCGGAAAAGATATTATCCGTTTCCATACGATTTACTGGCCGATTTTCTTAATGGCACTTGATCTTCCGTTGCCAAAACAGGTATTTGGTCATCCGTGGCTGATCCAGAGTGATGGAAAAATGAGTAAATCCAAAGGAAATGTGTTATATGCCGATGAACTGGTAGATTTCTTTGGCGTGGACGCAGTGCGTTACTTCGTGTTACATGAGATGCCGTTTGAAAACGATGGTGTGATCTCATGGGAGCTTTTAGTAGAGAGAATTAACTCCGACCTTGCAAATACACTTGGAAATCTGGTAAACCGTACCATTTCCATGAGTAATAAATATTTTGACGGTGTAGTTTCTAATAAAAATGTCTGCGAGGATGTGGATGAAGATTTAAAGAATGTTGTAACTTCCACCGTAGACCGTGTCGATGCAAAAATGGGTGAGCTTCGTGTTGCGGATGCGATCACAGAGATTTTTGCACTGTTTAAACGCTGCAACAAATATATTGATGAGACAATGCCTTGGGCACTTGCAAAAGATGAGAGCAAGCAGGATCGTCTTGCAACCGTGCTTTACAATCTGGTAGAGAGCATCAGCATTGGTGCAGAATTATTAGAGAGTTTTCTGCCGGAGACAGCAGAGAAGGTCTTAAACCAGTTAAATGCAACCAGAAGAGGTTATGATAAGCTGCATACTTTTGGACTGTACCCGGATGGCGGCAAGGTAACGGAAAAACCGGAAATCCTCTTTGCACGTCTGGATTTAGATGAAGTATTGAAAAAAGTAGAAGAGCTTCATCCACAGAAGGAAGAAGAAAAAGCGGATGAGGAAGTAGCAGCAGGAATTGATATTGAAGCAAAACCGGAAATTTCCTATGATGATTTTATGAAAATGCAGTTCCAAGTAGGCGAGATCATTGCCTGTGAAGAAGTGCCGAAATCTAAGAAACTGCTCTGCTCACAGGTTCGTATCGGAAGTCAGGTAAAACAGATTGTATCCGGTATTAAGAAACATTATAGTGCAGAGGAAATGGTTGGCAAGAAAGTTATGGTTCTTGTGAACTTAAAGCCGGCAAAATTAGCAGGTGTTCTATCGGAAGGAATGTTATTATGTGCCGAGGATGAGAACGGCGAGCTTTCCTTGATGGTACCGGAGAAAGAGATGCCAAACGGAGCAGAAATCTGCTAGTGAGAAGTTGCAAATAAAAAGTTAGGGAATTAAAATATCAGAATATAAAACAGAGGGTTTATCTTAGAATATTCCAGGATGAACCCTCTATTTATATAGGTAGGTAACTAATTAGATTCTGCCGAGAAAATCTTATTTAGAGGTACGAAGATTTGCACCGCTCTTGTGCTGCTTGTTAGCAACCAGATAAATCGCAAAGATTGCTACAAAGAACAAGAGCTGGATTCCGATCGCTTTCCAGTAAAAGTTCATGGAAAACGGTTCAGCGGAGTAGCTGCCAAACATATTCGTAATCTGCACATACCAGTAAGCCGGCAGGAAGCGGGACACCTGCAGCAGGTTGTCACTTAAGATGGCCTGTGGAACAAAGATTCCGCATAAGAAGCTCATGCCAAGTCCGACTACATTTGCGATCATGTTTAAAACATTGGTATTCGGTGAAAAAGTGCTTACCAATAAAGTGAGGGCAAGTGTGAACAATAAAAATACAAAGCTGTTCAAGATACAGAGCAAACCGTTTTTAGAAAACATATCCGCACCGTATACTATCCGTCCAATGATGATAAAAAATCCCCAGACTGCCAGGCAGTAGAGAGCACATCCCATACTTAAAGCCAATCCTTTCGAGGTTGGTGAAACCGGAGCACAGTCCATGCGGTTCTCAATGTCCTTTTTACGGAAGATAATGAGGATTGGTGCAAGGCTGATCGTCAGCAGCAGAATCAGGATGTATGGCATGTACTGGAAGTAATAGTACAGGTTATCCGAAGCGGAGTGGTCCTTTTCAAAAGAGAGGGAGGTTACCTTTTCGATATCCTTTGCAGAATCCGCCGTGTGCTTTGCCGCATCGGTAATACTATCACCGCTGCACAGATAGAGGCGCATGGTTTTTAAATACTGGTCTACCTGTTCATCTAAAAAATAGCCGCTGGCACTGTCTTTTCTTTTGCTGCTTTGAATGAGATTTTTTTTGTTACCGTCTAAAAGATTTTTTTCAAAGCCTTTTGGAATCGCCAAAACATAGCTGACCTTACGATAGAACAGACTGTCCTGAATGACTTCTCCATCATTTTCTAAAGGGACAATAGTGTGTATTTCATCCAGATAATCTGTTAGTTCATGGCTGGCTTTGGAGTCATCACAATCGATGATTCCAATATCTAAAGAGGATGACTGAAACTGGCTGTCATTGCTATCCTTTGCTAAGAAGCTCATGAGAATCATAATGACTAAATAAATTCCTAAATATAAGATGCAGGAAGGCAGATTCTTTTTTGCAATTTTAAAAAAGGTCTTAAATGTTTGCATATTTTTTCCTCCTCGTCAATAAAAATCCACCGATACAGAAAAGAACGGATAAAATAACCAGAGAAATCAGATTTTCAAAGTATCGGTCGAGCGAATCATAAATTGCGAGTGAGTAGAACATATCGCTGATCAGTGCAGTCGGATTGATCCGATTGATGATCGGGCAGTAAGTATCCACAACAATTCGCATATTTCCTGCCATTAATCCACTTAAGAAACTGCCGCCCATGGTGATGACCATGACCAGCCCGGTTTTGACGTTTTCCGACATGTTTCCAATGGCACCGATGAAAAATCCCATGGTCATACCGGTCGTACATCCGATAAAAATTGCTAAGAGTGCAAACGGAAGTCGGGTATTCAGTGGAATCCTTAAAACAAGGATAATAAAGGCAAAAGAGATTAAAATACAGAGAAAACGAAACAGGATATTTACTGCAAGTTCTCCGGTAATGTCTTTTAATTTGTGGGTCGGTGATACATTCTTGCGGGCGCCGATCGCAGACATATTCCCCTGATTCTGAATCGCGATCAGACATCCGGCTGTACCACAGTACATGGATACCATAGCGAGAAGATTGTAAAAATACTGGTCGTAGGTATCTACGTTTTTTCCGTAAGAGATTTCCTGGTTGTAGGAGGCACTTTCCTGTAAGATGTCCATGGCTTCGGAAAGTTTTTCCGGGTGAGTTTTTACAATTTTTACGATCGCCTGATAGTTCATCTGATATTCTTCAATGAAAGCAGACAGGATACTCTGATTCAATTTTGCAGAGGACATATCGGAGGAAACCGTCAGGGAGATGTTGTCATCTACCTGAATGATACCGTCCACTTTTTCTTTTTTCAACAGGGACAGTGCCTGTTTCTTATCACAGTAGACCGCTTTTAAGAAACGATCCTTATCGTCTTTATCTAATTCTTTTACCGTTTCCATAAATCCGTCAGACATACTTCCCTGCTCATTGACGATGGCTACGGGAATTGCCTGAAATTTTTCACCGGCAGTAATATTAGAAAAAGCGGCTTTGAATAAGGAACCTAAAATGATCGGAAACAGGATGACCCAGAACAGCTCACTGCGGTTATGGAGAAGCTGCTTTAAGTTATATTTAAATATCTGTAACATGGCATTTCCTCCTTAATCTCGTAATTCTTTTCCGGTCATTTCGAGGAAGACATCATTCAGTGTCGGAAGTTCGGAATAGACTCTGCCAAAGGAAAGATTCTTTGTCTGCAGATAGTCTAAAATGTGGATCAGGTTGTGCTTGCCGTTGTTGCAAAGGATGGTCAGTTTGTGATTTTCGTAAGTAACATCATAAACATTTTTTAATTCCTTCAGAGCAAGGATGTCTTCATCTGAAATATCAAGGATTTCGATGGAGATGATTTCTTTTTTCTTGATCATCTGCTTGAGTTCATCCGTAGTTCCGGTAGCAAGGTTTTTGCCTTTGTCCATGATGGCAATACGGGTACAGATCTGTTCAACCTCTTCCATATAGTGGGAGGTATAGACAATGGTTGCGCCCTGTCGGTTCAGTTCTAAGATGCCCTCTAAAATGCGATTGCGGCTCTGCGGGTCGACAGCTACGGTTGGTTCATCTAAAAAGATCAGTTTTGGTTTGTGGGCGATGCCACAGGCAATATTCAGACGGCGCAGCAGACCACCGGATAATTTTTTCGGATAAAATTTCTTATAGTCACTCAGTCCGACGAACTCGATGGCTTCTTCTACATACTGTCTGCGTAATTGTTTGTCTTTGATATAGAGACCACAGAAGTAGTCGATGTTGTCATAGACATTTAACGCATCAAAAACGGCAACGTTTTGCATGACAACACCAATTTTTCGTTTGCTGTCATAGCTGTCCGGCTGCATTTCTTTTCCAAATACTTCAATCGTTCCCTTGTCATAGGATAACAGGGAAAGGATGCAGTTGATCGTGGTGGTTTTGCCGGAACCGTTAGGGCCTAAGAGTCCTAAAATTTCACCTTCCCGGATCTCTAAATTAAAGTGGTCTACGGCGATCAGTTCTTTATAGCGTTTGACCAGATTCTCTACTTTTACTACCGGTGTACTCATATGTAATTCCTCCTTCAATTTCAAGGTGTCTATTTCTTTCTAATTGTAGTATAATGGAACGGAAAAACCGATGGTAGTGAGTGTTGTCAGAATGTGAGATGACAAATGTCATAAAGCAACAAGGGAGGGGGCGAAAGGATGATAAGGATTTTAGACAAGGGAATCCTGTTTGGGTTAGGAGCAGTCCTGCTGTTTCAAAGACAGGACTTTGTGATACCGGTAGTGGTGCTTTTGACGGCACTGATCTTTTCATCTTTTAGCCTTTATCTTACGGATGCAAAAATTCTTGGAATTTTGTGGATGGGGTATCTGGTGTTGTGTGTGATCCGTCCCGAATTTTCGTATTTTTTACCATTATTATTGTATGACAGCATGTGGTACTCATTTTACTGGGGACTTGCGGGAGTGCTGTTTTATTATCCGGCAAGAGAAATCTATACGGGATGGATGAGTATGCTCTGGCTGTTGACAGCATTTCTTGCCGTTTATATGGCATATAAGAGTGAAAAAAACGACAGACTGGATGCGGATATCATTCATTTGCGGGATACCGATACGGAACTGAAACTGGTGATGGAGCAGCGAAACCGTGAATTATTGGAAAAACAGGACAATGAGATCTATCTGGCGACTTTGAGAGAACGTAACCGTATTGCAAGGGAGATCCACGACAATGTAGGACATATGTTGTCGCGTTCTATTTTACAGGTGGGAGCACTTGCTACCATTTGTAAGGAAGAGACGATCCGGCAGCAGTTAGCAGGGATTAATGATACGCTGAATCAGGCGATGAACAGTATCCGGGAAAGCGTGCATGATCTGCACGATGATGCGATCGATCTGCGGCAGGCGGCATATGAAGCGGTAAAGGATATGAGAAAAAATTATGATGTCCATATCGAGTATGATATGTCTGCACACATCCCGCGCAATGTCAAGTACTGTTTTATTGCAATTGTCAAAGAAGGAATGTCGAATATCATAAAACACAGCAATGCAGATAAGGTGGACATTATTTTCAGGGAACATCCGGGATTTTACCAGCTCTGCATTGAGGATAACGGTAGTGTCAGTCACAGTGTGGAAGAGTCAGACCACGGGATCGGAATCTCTAATATGAGAGAACGGGTTGAGGCACTGGGGGGAACACTCAATATCCGACAGAAGAACGGATTTCGGATTTTTGCAACGGTGCGCAAAGAGATGGAGGAGACAGAATGAGGACAGTAATTGTAGACGATGACGGTCTGGTAGCAATTTCATTAAAAACAATATTAGAAGCACAGGGGATTGAAGTGGCAGCAACCGGAAACGACGGAAAAGAAGCGATCGAGCTGTATCATCAGTATCATCCGGACGTATTGCTGATGGATATCCAGATGAAAGAGATGAGCGGTTTAGAGGCAGCGGAACAGATCCTTATAGAAGATGCAGAGGCGAAGATTTTATTTTTGACAACGTTTTCGGATGATGAATATATTGTAAAGGCTTTGAACATCGGGGCAAAGGGTTATATTTTAAAGCAGGATTTTGAAGGGATCGCGCCGGCAATGCAGGCAGTTGAACGCGGGCAGAGTGTGTTTGGAGGAGAAATCGTGCATAAGATCCCGGTTCTGATGCAGAGTAAAGAAGAGTTTGATTATGAAAAATATGACATCAGTGAAAAAGAGCAGGAGATTATAGAGCAGGTGGCACTTGGAAAAAGCAACCGGGAAATTGCAGGAGAACTTTTTTTGAGTGAAGGAACGGTAAGGAATTATATCAGTTTGGTGTTAGATAAGCTGTCGCTTCGTGACCGGACACAGCTGGCAATTTTTTATTATCAGAATGTAAGATAATATAAGATAGATAAAGGAGACAAGTTTTATGATTTTTGAGTCACATGCACATTATGATGACAGTAAATTTGACGATGACAGGGAGGAATTGTTATCCTCTATGCAGGAAAACGGGATTGAAAAAATCATCAATATCGGATGCAGTATCGAAAGCTGTAAATCCACTTTGGAGCTGACGAAGCAATATCCGTTTGTCTATGGGGCAATGGGAATCCATCCGAGTGATATTGGGGATTTGAATGAAGATACTTTTTTATGGCTGAAGGAGCAGGTAAAAAAGGAAAAGGTGGTTGCAGTCGGAGAAATCGGACTGGACTATTACTGGGACAAGGAAGAGGAAGTACAAAAAAATCAGCGTATCTGGTTCCGGCGGCAGTTAGAGTTAGCAAAAGAGAGCAATCTTCCGGTCATTATCCATTCGAGGGATGCGGCAGCAGATACGATGGAGATCATGAAGGAAGCACATGTGCAGGGAATCAAAGGAGTTATTCATTGTTTTTCCTATTCTAAGGAACAGGCGCAGGAATATGTGAAAATGGGATATTATATCGGAGTCGGCGGAGTCGCCACTTTTAAAAATGCAAAGAAATTAAAAGAGGTCATTGAAACGATTCCGTTAGAGAAAATCTTATTGGAAACAGATTGTCCGTATATGGCACCGGAACCGTACCGGGGCAAGAGGAATTCGTCACTTTATCTGCCTTATGTCGTAGAGAAGATTGCCGGGTTAAAAGGTGTGACAGCGAAGGAAGTAGAAGAAGTTACCTATCGGAATGCAGAGCAGTTGTTTTTAGGAAAGTAAAAGGAGAAGTATGGCAACATTAGGAAATCCACAGAATACCATTGCGGTATTACAAAAATATAAATTTAATTTTCAGAAAAAATTCGGACAGAACTTTTTGATCGATACGCATGTACTGGATAAGATCATTGATGCGGCGGGGATTACAGAGGAGGATTTTGTCTTAGAGATTGGTCCGGGAATTGGTACGATGACACAATACCTCTGTGAAAATGCAAGGGAAGTGGTTGCAGTAGAGATTGATAAAAATCTGATCCCGATATTAGAAGATACTTTGAGTGATTACCGGAATGTCACGGTGATCAATCAGGATATTTTAAAGCTGGATATTCCGGCGTTGGCAAAAGAGAAAAATGACGGGAAACCAATTAAGGTGGTTGCAAATCTTCCATATTACATTACGACACCGATCATTATGGGACTTTTTGAGAGCCATGTGCCGATCGACAGTATTACGATCATGGTACAAAAAGAGGTGGCTGACCGGATGCAGGTAGGACCGGGAACAAAAGACTATGGTGCCTTATCTTTAGCAGTGCAGTACTATGCAAAACCGGAAATCGTTGCGAATGTACCGCCGAACTGCTTTATGCCAAGACCGAAAGTTGGCTCGGCAGTGATCCGTCTGACCAGACATGAACAATGTCCGGTGGAAGTGGAGGATGAAAAGTTCATGTTCCGTGTGATCCGTGCATCGTTTAACCAGAGAAGAAAGACCTTAGCCAACGGACTGAATAATGCACCTGACATTCAGGTATCCAAGGAAGATATTGCAAAGGCTATAGAGGAATTGGGAGTCGGGGCAAGCATCCGTGGAGAGACACTGACCTTAGAGCAATTTGCACGGCTTAGCAATATTTTAAAAAAATATATGTAAAAACCATGCAGAAGAACTATTGAAACTCCACAATATCTTTTCGGAAACGTTTCGGCAGATTCTGGTTTTGCAGGGCAGGATTTTTTCTTGCATCGATCGCAATACTTTCAAAGAAGCCTTTCCAGAGTTTTTGGTATTCCAGTTCCATAGAGGAATAGTCTGTGATCATATCGGCATTGAGATCGGAAGCATCTGTTAATACACAGGGGCTTCCTTTTTTATGCAGTACCGCTAACTGCCTGTCTTCGTCATAGATCATAAAGTTTTCCTGTGGCAGCCGGTCACTGAAATGGTCTGCTAACAGAAGCAGGATATTGTGCTTTGGGTGCACCGTGGCAATTAAAACGCCATTTTTTAATTCTTCAAACCGTAGAAAGCCGAGCAGATGATGTGCTTCATTGCCGGCAGCACGGGCAAGGGAAAAGACTTCATGGACATAGGGTTCTGCTAAGTAATCCGGCAGACGGCTTCCATCGGGAATTGCAAGTCCAAGGACAATACTCTTATATACGGCATCGGCTTTGTCCATCGGATGCCGTTTGCTGACGCATTTCTCATCAGAGATGACAGCCTGATAGAGGATCGAATAGACTTCTTCACCCAGGCGTTGCTTTAAGGTTCTGCTTACTTTCTCACTCTTTTGTAAATCCGGTGTGACATCCCGGTAAGTGCAGAACAGATCATAGTTCTCTTCTCCGGTGTGGATCTGCAGGGAAATATTGTTGTGTCCAAGGCGGCTCTCCCAGGCATCGTAGACACCGGTAAAAATACCTTCGGGAGAATCCTCACATAAAAAAACATACATAATAAAGCTCCTTATCCATAGGCCAGATGTGACAGCCCACACAGGATCATCCTAAGATATCGGAGAGTGTAAGCTGTTCATAGCCCTGATTTCGTAATTCTTTTGGTACCATGGTCCGGTCAGAAACAAGATTGCGCACGATATAATCTTCGTCTAATTTTGTGGGATACATCATTCTGCCGGAACAGGTAATAAAATATAATGCCCGCTTTAAGACGACCCCCATCCGTTTTAGATCATCAAAACCAAGATTTGCGTGCCGTCTTGCTCTTATGATCCGTTGGGCTGATTTGTAACCAATGCCCGGAACACGCAGCAGTGTGCGATAATCTGCCTTTTGGATCTCGACCGGAAAATATTCTAAATGACGGACTGCCCAGTCGCACTTCGGGTCGAGATAAATGTTAAAGTCAGGCCTTGCCTCGCTTAACAGTTCATCTACATGAAAATGGTAATAGCGCAACAGCCAGTCTGCCTGATAAAGACGGTGTTCCCTCAAAAGAGGCGGTCCACCGGGCAGCATAGGGAGATTGGAATCCTCATTCACGTTGATAAAAGCAGAATAAAAGACACGCTTTAGGGAGAACTTGTCATAAAGCTGTTCTGCAACACTCATGATCTGGTAGTCATTTTCCGGAGTGGCGCCAATGATCATCTGGGTACTCTGTCCGGCAGGAACAAACTTTGGGGCGGAGCGGTACAGTGCCAGTTCTTCTTTGTTCTCCGTGATACCGTTCTGGATCTGCCGCATAGGTTTTAAGATCGTCCGGCGGGATTTATAAGGTGCTAATTTTTTTAATGCATTGGCAGTCGGCAGCTCTAAATTAATGCTCATACGGTCAGCTAAATATCCGGTTCTCTGGACTAAGAGCGGATCAGCACCCGGAATTGCCTTCACATGAATATATCCGTTGAAATGGTATTTGTTACGCAGCAAAAATAAAGTCTGATAGATCAATTCCATCGTGTAGTTCGGACTGATCAGAATCCCGGAACTCAAAAAAAGTCCTTCGATATAATTCCTGCGGTAAAATTCTAAGGTAATGGTGCAGATTTCTTCCGGCGTGAAAGAAGCACGACGCACATCATTGTTGCAGTTGTTCAAACAATAAGCACAGTTGAAAATACATTCATTCGTAAACAGTATTTTTAAGAGGGAGACACAGCGTCCGTCAGCAGAAAAAGTGTGGCAGATGCCCGGTGCAAGGCAATTCCCCATTCCGGTCTTGTTCCCGGAACGGTCTACGCCGCTGGATGTACAGGCAACATCATATTTTGCTGCGTCTGATAAAATGGTCAATTTTTCAAAAAGCGTCATATCCATTGCAATTTGCATAGCGTCCCTCCATAAAACACAAACAAATGTTCTAAAATAAGAATAGCACAGAAGAGAGAAAAAATCAAGAACAAACGTTCTGGAATAAAAGGAATTTTTTTCCATATACTAAAACGGGATGAAATTGTCCTAGGAGTCAGGAGGTCTATGTGAAAGAAAAATTAAAGCTGATTTTCTCCTGTGTTCTGATCCTGATCTGTCTGCCGTATTTTGTAACTTATTGTTTTCAGGGAGAGCCGGCAAAGGCAACCGTCAAAACGGATGAAAGTATTGAGATTGCAGGAATCCTTGCTTCGCAGGTTCCGGTTACGGTGGAAGAAGAGGCACTTAAAGCACAGGCGGTCATTGTGCGGACACAGTTGCAATGGTGTAAAGAGAATAAAAAGGAAGCACCGAAGCCGCTTTCAAAAAAGGAGATGGAGCAGCTTTGGGGGCAGGAAAAATATTATGAATTTTATGAAAAAATGATTCGGGCTGCCGGGGACACGAATGGACAGGTTATGACGTTTGGAGGGAAGGTCATCAATCCGTCTTTTCATAAGGTCAGTGCGGGAATGACCAGGGACGGAAGCCAGATTTATAAGGATACGCCGTATCTTTTGAGCGTGAAAAGTTCGGAGGATGTCTTATCGGAGGACTATTTGAGCGTGAAATTTTTCACAAAGAAGGAATTTGAGGAAAAATTGGCGGGGGTATTACAAAATAAAGAGGAAGAGCCTAAAGAAATTGAGGCATATCTGAACACGTTTACGATCAAGCGGGATGGGGCAGAGTATGTCACGGAGTTAGAAAAAGACGGGAATCCTCTGGATGTCGATGCATTTGTGCAGGCATTTGAGCTGCCGTCGCCCTGCTTTTTTTTGAAAGAGATGGACGGACACATCCGCATTGTGATAAAGGGGTGTGGTCATGGTTACGGACTCAGTCAGTACGGTGCAGAGGATATGGCAAAAAATAAGAAATCTTATGAAGAAATTCTAAAATATTATTTTTCCGGTATTAAAATCGAAAAAATGGGGAAACACTAACATTATCAAATGTAGATAATGGATGGTGAAGAAATGAAGAAAAAGAAGGAGTATATCATCGCCGGCTCACTTTTGAGTCTTGCCATTGTAGGAATGGTATTTGCCTATAACACGGAGTCGGGAGATAAGAAATCACAGGAAAAAGAGGAGCAGCAGGTTGCTTTTCAGGAGGTCGAAAAAGACAAGGAGACCGCAAAGGACGAAGTGGAAGATGTGTCCAGTATTTTAAAAGCGAAAGAAAAAAAGGAAGAACAAAAGCAGGAGCAGAAACAGAAAGCAGAGACACAGAAGGAAGAAGTAAATGTAGCAAAGGAAGAGCCGAAGGTGCAGGAGACAGCAAGTAAGCCATCCGCACTGACTTTTAAGGGAGAGCTTGCATGGCCGGCAGCCGAAGAAGATAAGGTGATCATGAACTACAGCATGGATCAGACGGTTTATTTTAAATCGTTAGACCAGTACCGTTATAACCCGGCAGTCATCATCGGAGCAAAGGTGAACGATAAGGTGACATCAGCGGCAGCCGGAAGTGTTTTAGATGTTTCTAATAATGAAGTAACCGGATGCACCGTTACCGTGAATTTAGGCGACGGATACAAAGCAATCTACGGACAGTTGAAAGAAGTAAGCAAAAAAGCAGGAGATTATGTTGCTCCGGGAGAGGTCATTGGCTATATCAGTGAACCGACAAAATATTACTCAGAAGAGGGCAGCAACTTATATTTTGAACTGCAAAAAGATGACCAGCCGGTAGACCCAATGGGTTATTTCAAGTAATTCTTGAACGGTGTTCGGAAGTCTGCTATAATATAACAGATATTGTGTTCGGCGGTGGAATACACCGTCGATTTTCATGCTCTTTAAAAAGAAATTTTCTGAACAGATATTTGTAAAAAAGAGGCGTAAGATGAATTATACATACATTCTGCAATGTGCAGATGGAACCTATTATACCGGTTGGACGAACAATTTAGAAAAAAGGGTCGAGGACCATAACCAGAACAGGGGAGCAAAATATACGCGGGGTCGGACACCGGTAAAGCTGGTATACAGTGAAACATTTGAGACAAAAAGCGAAGCCTTAAAAAGAGAGGCGGCGATCAAACGACTCAGCCGCAGCGAAAAAGAGGCACTGATCGCGAAACAGCATAAGGAGAATTGATGGAAACAGTTAGATTTGACGAATTAGAGTTACAGCCGCAGATTTTAAGAGGGATCAAGGCAATGGGATTTGAGGAGGCAACCCCGATCCAGAGTCAGGCAATTCCGGTTGTGATGAGTGGCAGTGATGTCATCGGTCAGGCACAGACCGGAACAGGAAAAACAGCAGCATTTGGAATCCCGATCTTACAGACCGTAGACCCTTCTAATAAGAAGACACAGGTGATCATCCTCTCACCGACGAGAGAGCTTGCCATACAGGTAGCCGATGAGATCCGTGCTCTGGCAAAATATATGCACGGTGTCAAGGTACTTCCGGTTTATGGCGGTCAGGAGATCAGCAAGCAGATCCGCTCGTTAAAAGGCGGAGCCCAGATCATCATCGGTACACCGGGAAGAGTCATGGATCACCTTCGCCGAAGAACGATCCGTTGTGATCATGTCAACAAAATTGTCTTAGACGAAGCAGACGAAATGTTAAATATGGGATTTCGTGAGGATATCGAGACCATTTTAGAATATATTCCGGAACCGCATCAGACGATTCTTTTTTCTGCAACGATGCCGAAACCGATCTTAGAGATCACGAAAAAGTATCAAAAGGATGCAGTCACGATTAAGGTGGTAAAAAAGGAACTGACCGTACCAAGCATTGACCAGTTCTATTATGATGTGAAGAGAAAAGAAAAAATTGACGTGTTATCCAGACTTTTAGATTATTACGATCCGAAGCTGTCCTTAGTGTTCTGTAACACAAAACGTAAGGTAGACGAACTGACGAATGAACTTCAGGGCAGAGGATATTTTGCGGAAGGTCTGCATGGTGACATGAAGCAGTCCCAGCGTGACCGCGTTATGAATAATTTCCGAAAGGGAAAAACAGATATTCTTGTGGCGACGGATGTGGCAGCAAGAGGAATCGACGTAGACGATGTGGAGGCAGTTTTTAACTATGATATTCCACAGGATGACGAGTATTATGTACACCGTATCGGAAGAACCGGACGTGCCGGAAGGACCGGACGGGCATTTACATTTGTAAAAGGAAAGGAAGTCTACAAACTCAAGGACATCCAGCGTTATTGCAAGACCAAGATTTTAGCGCAGCCGATCCCGTCCAGTCAGGATGTTGCGATGATCAAGGCAGAAAAGATCATGGAGCGGATCGGAAATATCATCGAGGAAGAAGATTTAAGCAAGACGATCAATTTCATTGAGCAGGCGATCAATGAATCCGATGACCTGACCGCAATGGACATTGCAGCAGCATTTTTATTAGATGCCCTTGGAACACAGGAAGGAAATGTTACAGGCAGCAGTGACTATGATTTTGAGAATACCGGTGCAGAAGAGGGCATGGTCAGACTCTTTATCAATATCGGAAAAAAACAGCGTGTAAAGCCGGGTGACATCTTAGGTGCGGTTGCAGGTGAGACCGGAATGCCGGGAAGTCTGGTAGGTGCGATCGATATGTATGATAAGTATACATTCGTGGAAGTGCCGAAGGAATACGGAAGAGAAGTCTTAGAAGCGATGAAAAATGCGAAGATCAAAGGAAAATCCATCAATATGGAGCCTGCGAACCAGAAATAGGATAAAGATTGTGTCTTTTTTCCTATGCAAGAAAAATTTTCAATGCCGTAGGAGAAGAAGTATGCTATAATGAGCGAAAGAAAATTTGGAAGGAAATAGCATTTTCACATTTAAAGTAAATTGGAGGTTATAATGGAAAGTTTAGTTATCTGGTATCAGAATTCCTTAGGAAGCTTTATGCCAAAAGAAGTCTTTATTTTTCTGGTATCCATGCTCCCGTTGATCGAATTACGAGGCGGACTGATCATTGCATCTTTGCTGAAGGTGCCGTTGGTGCAGGCAAACATTATCTGTATCATTGGAAATATTATTCCGATTCCATTCATTTTGTTGTTTATTAAGAAAATTTTTGAATTTATGAAAAAACACAACATTATGAAAAAATTGGTATACAAGTTAGAGGACAGAGCCGCAAAGAAATCGAGTGGCGTGGAAAAGGGAGAATTTATTTTCCTGTTGCTGTTCGTTGGAATACCGCTTCCGGGCACCGGTGCATGGACCGGTTCTCTGATCGCTTCTTTATTAGAGTTCGATATTAAAAAAGCATCTCTTGCGATTTTGATCGGAATCATTTTAGCAGCGATCATTATGGATATTGTATCTTATGGAGTGCTGGGAAGTCTGGTTAGTTAGTGATAAACTAAGAACATAGAAGATGTAGGAAAAAGAGTCCATATCGGTTGATATGGACTCTTTTTCGTAATTAATTCGCCCTTTCAGCAATTTGACTACTCTATCAAGCCTTTCGCTTATTAGTAGATTGCCCTTTCAGCGTAACATTATTCGTTCGACCTTTCGTCTAAGTAGAGATTATCACAAAATTTCTATCTTTACAAGAGAAATCTTATAATTTGTGCTCTTTGGTTCCTTTTAACTTATTATATTCATTTTCCAAAGCATTGTATTTGTTTTGTAAATCCTGATTCTCTTTTTTTGCTTTTTCCAATTCTTTAGTTAAATTGTAAAGGGTAATATTTTCTTTTGGGAAACATAATTTAAAAGTTTTTTGTTTGATTTCTTTAAAAACAGAGGTGGGTTCGTTGATGTTTGTCATCCGTCCTTTTTTCTTTATCAGTCGCCCTTTGCTAATTGTTTTAATATCGGTTAACAGTACAGCACAAGTTTTTTCAAAACCATCGGACTGATCACCTTTATCCATGCCATATACTTTTCGCATTCGCTTATCTCCGGTTGGATTATCTATGGGATGATAAGCATTTTTAATATTATCATTGGATGTAGAGACGGGAACGACCAAAACCATATTTCCAACTTTTTCAAGAACAATAACAGGGTGATGATATGAAAATTCTGGCATATAATTAATGCCTAAATCGGTGTAAAATATATCACCAATGTCGATTAAATCATAACATGTTGTATATGTTCTTCGTGTAATCCAGTTTTGCATACTAAGAATAAAGTTTGCAGATTCGTCCTGCATAAGATTTCTGTGCATATCAATGATGTTTTCATCTAAATTGATAAATTCATTTAAGCAGACTGGTGAATCTGTTGACTTTTTTGATTTGTTATCTTTATTGCGGATGATGGGACGCAATGCATTAAAGTCTATTCTCAATATTATGATACCTCTCTTAAAAGGGATGTCTTCATCATAGCATACGTTGCAAAATTCGACAATCTCAAAATGATTTCATATACAAATCTAAGGCATTAAGATATAATATATTTTATAAAAAATATTTATTAGATTAATAAAACTAAAAAAGATTGGAGAGAGAGTTATGTATTTAAAAAGCCTACGAATAAGTAATTTTAGAAAGTTTGGTACAAAAAATAATGTAATAGAATTTGTTGATGCTGAAGGATATGAAAAATATAAGTGTTCAGAAAGGTTTAATATAGCTACGACAACTACATTGATTGTAGGGAAAAATAACGTGGGAAAAACCACGGTAATTGAAGTTTTAGATAAACTGATAAATAGGGAGAGATCATTTAAGGCAGCAGATTTCAATTTTATATATTTAAGAAAATTGTTATCTACATATTTATCAGAGGATGAGGAACTAGCTAAGGTCGAATTACCTTGTATGGAGTTTATAGTAGAAATAGGACTTGATAAAGGAAATAATGATTTGGTTACAAATATTATTCCACTTATGTTATTAGAGGATGTTAGAAAAGGAAAGGTAGATATTAAAATTAAGTATGAGGTAAAAGAGACAGAGGAACTGAAAAAAGAGATACGAAATCTCTTTGCCCAAAAGTATCAAACGGATTTGTTGTTTAATAAATTTTTAGAATTATTAGATAAGACGCCCTATGTAGTAAATTATTATAATAAGAACAATCAACAAGTAGATTTCAAACTTAAGGAGTTAATAGAATTACGTCCGATAAAGGCTAATAATGTGGAGGGAGATAGGTGTTTATCCAAAGCATTTAATAAAATTGTAAAGTATAGATATAATGTATTATTAAATAAAGGAGAGAAGACTTTAGAAGAAGAGATCATAAAAATAAATAGAAAGTTATCAAACAGTATTGAGGGGAAACATACAAAACCTATAAATACAACCTTAAAGAAAATAGTTTCAGATGATAAAATGAAAGTACAATTAAGAGCGGATTTGTCATTTCAAAAATTTCTGGATGATCTTGTGAAGTATGAGTATGTGGAAAAAGATATAAGTATTCCGGAGAATCAGTTTGGACTAGGATATACAAATTTAATGATGATTATTGCTGAATTAATGGAATATATGGAGCGATATCCAGATGATTCATTTAATAGTAAAATTAATCTGATTTCCATAGAGGAGCCGGAAACATTTATGCATCCACAGATGCAGGAATTATTTATTAAAAATATTAATGATGCAATTATTGCTTTATTAGAAATTAAACATAAGAATGTTAATAGTCAATTGATAATAACAACGCATTCACCACATGTTTTAAATAGTAAAATTCATAGTGGAAATACATTCAATAATATTAATTATATGACAGTCCTAAATAACTATACAAATGTCATAAATTTAAATGATGAAAAAATTGTACCTGATGGTAAAAATGGTGAAGACGAATTGAGGTTTTTAAAGAAACATATTAAGTATAAGGTGTCAGAATTATTTTTTTCAGATGCAGTGATTTTGGTGGAAGGATTAACAGAATATACATTACTTCCATATTACCTTGAGGCAGATGAGAATTTAAATAAATACTATATTTCTATTTTTAATATTAATGGGGCACATGCATTAGTATATCGGAAATTACTACAAGAGTTAAGGATTCCGGTATTAATTATTACTGATCTAGACATTAAGCGTGAAAAGTGGGAAAAAGGGGAAGACAGTGAAGATAAAAGAAATGGATTTCAACAGATTGGGAGTTTGAAAAATAGGACAACTACAAATGAAACATTAAAGTATTTTAATGATAATAATGATAACATTGAGGAATTAAAGGAGTATATAGAAGAAGATAATATAATTGTAGTCTATCAAGGGAAAATATCATATTATTATGCAACTAGCTTTGAAGAAGCTTATATATTAACCAATTATAACAATGATATTTTGAATGCAACTTTAAAAAAATTAAGAAGAAATATTTATAAGGATATTGTTGGAAATGAAGAATACAAAAACAATAGAAAAAATTCCTATAAATGGCAGTGTAAGTTGGAAAAATCGAAAAGTGATTTTGCTAACGAGTTATTGTATAGAATCCTAACAACAGACAAGGAGATCCCTGAATTACCGAAGTATATACAAAAAGGATTCAATATGTTGGCAAAGAAATTAGAGGAGAGAGTATAAAATGAGTTTGAAAAAAATATCAAAAGAGAATAGCCAGAGGGAAAGGGAAATCCAGGAGGAACTTTACCAATGTATTAATCATCAAGAAAGTATTATTTTTAATTCAGGTGCAGGTGCAGGTAAAACATATGCACTTAAAGAATGTTTAAAATATGTGATTCATGAATATGGAAATGAGTTAAGATATCGGAATCAAAGGGTTCTTTGTATTACATATACAAATGTTGCAACAAATGAGATAAAGAGTAGATTGGGGAATACAGATATAATTTTGGTTTCAACAATCCATGAAAGAATATGGGAATTGATAAAAAATTATCAGAATGAATTGATAAAAATACATATCGAAAATTTAGCTATAAAAATTCAAGGGATTCAAAATGATATAAATACGAAAAAAGAGTTTGAAGAATTTCGGAAGTTAAACAATAAAGAGAAATGCGCTTTTAAAGAAGTAATGTTATCATGTAAAGACGTTTATTATGACAATTATGGTAGTACAAAAGAAGAGTTACAAACACTATTAAAGCCATACTTGAAAGATTTTTTCTATATGACAAATCATATTGGAAATTTTAAGAAAATGATGAAAGTGTTTGTGGACGAAGATAGATATATAACTTGTATGGGAAAAATAAAGTTTGAGGAGAGACACTATAGACGGCTAGAATATGATGCATTACATAATACGGATCAATTGTATCGCATGAGGATAAGTCACGATACTTTATTAGAATATGCATTTATAATTATAAGTAGATATGATGTATTAAAACAAATGATAATTGATAAGTATCCATACATCTTTATTGATGAATATCAGGATACAAATGAGAATGTTATAAAAATTATGAATGTATTACAGGAGTATTCAAAAACAATAAGCCATAAAATTTTTGTTGGATATTATGGGGACTCTGTGCAAAATATTTATGCGACAGGAGTAGGAAATAAAATTACGTTACTCCATAAACATTTAAAGGAAATAGATAAAGAGTTTAATAGAAGGTCCACTAAAGAGATAATAGATGTAGCAAATAATATTAGAAATGACAGAATCACACAAAGATCTATTTTTGAAGATTGTGAGGGTGGAACCGTAAAATTCTATACGGGGAAGGCTGAAAATGTTAAAGAATTTGTGAATCAATATGTCAAAGAATGGGAAATATCAAAAGAAAATCCTCTAAATTGCTTTATGTTAACAAATAAGACGGTAGCAGAATATAGTGGTTTTAGAAATATTTATGATTTGTTTAGTCATACTTCTACATACAGTGGGGTACGATATAATCAATTGAATACAGAATTGTTGAGTAAAGATTTATCAAAATTAGGAAATGTTCCTAGATGTTTATTTAATATCTTACGATTTTTGGTCAACATAGAAGATGAAAAAAGTTTGTTAAAAGAGATACTACCAATATCAGTTTGCAAGGATATGAATATTCAACAATTAAGAGAGTTAGTAGCGATGCTAAAAGAAATAAATGGCGAGACATTAAAGGAAATACTAGAAAGTATTGCTGGGTTGTATGAAAAAGATTCTAAGGGAGACTTTAAAAGGGTTGTTGATCAAGTTTTTGATGTAGAAGAGATATCACTTGCTAAGTTTCGGGATTTTTTTTTGAGAGAATTATTTCAAGAGTTTCAGGATAATAAAATTGAAGAAGCTAAAAATATCATAGAAGAGATACTTGCAGTAAGTATGGAAGAATATAAGTTGTGGTATAAGTATGTTTTAAATGAAACCACAGGAATTGTTCATTATCATACATACCATGGTACGAAAGGTTTAGAGTTTAAAAATGTTATAATTATAATGGAAAATTCGTTTGGAAGAGGAGCGAACAGGGACTTTTTCAATTATTTTTTTAATAATTGCGAGCAGACCGATTGGGATAAAGTTGATATTGAAAAATATAACCGCGTTAAAAATTTATTGTATGTATCAGTAACACGCGCTATACAAAATTTGAGAATTTTGTATATTGATGATGTCAGTGGGTTTGAGCACGGAATTAAAAAGATATTTGGTGAAGTCTATTCTTTTAAATCTTAAGGATATTGCTAATAAAGAGAAGAAGAATTTTTCAATAAAAAGTGCGAACTAGAATAAGAACAGGAAAGGAGCATCTCCATGAAAGTAACCATTGTCGTAGACAATATTGAACACGCAGGAATTCCCGGCGAGTGGGGATTTTGTGCTTACATAGAGCAAAATGGAAAGAAGCTGTTGTTAGATACCGGGGCATCCAATCTGTTTGCCGAAAATGCAGAAAAATTAAATATAGATTTAAAAGATATTGATTTTGCAGTGTTATCCCATGCACATTATGACCATGCAAACGGCATGGAAAAATTCTTTGAGATCAATCGTAAGGCAACGTTTTACTTGCAGGAAGGATGTGGTGAAAACTGCTACTTTAAGAAAGGGTTTATCCGAAAATATATTGGAATCCCGAAAGGGATCACAAAGAAATATCAGGACAGGATTGAATATGTTTCCGGGGTTTATACGGTTGCGGATGGGATTTATTTAGTGTCACATTCCACACCGCATTTAGAGCAGATCGGAAAAAAAGAGATGATGTACCAAAAGACAAAGCTGGGATGGAAACCGGATAATTTTTGCCACGAGCAGAGTCTTGTGCTGGATACAGATGGCGGATTGGTAATCTTCAACAGTTGTTCCCATGGAGGCGTTGTGAATATTATTAATGAAGTCAAAGCCGCGTTTCCGAATAAAAAAATCACAGCATTGATCGGAGGATTCCATATCTTTAATCATCCGGAGGCAGAAATCCGTGAGCTTGCAAAATTAATTAAAGAGACAGGGATTGAGCGTATTTATACCGGGCATTGTTCGAAAGAAAGAGGTTACCGAATCCTGCGGGAAGAACTTGGTGATATGGCAGGTCAGTTCTATGTGGGAATGGAATTGGTGTTCTAGCATATGCCTGCATTGCATATCCCAAGTAGGAGGATGAACATCTGACAAAAGACAGTGTGCGGTTCCATGAGCGTTTAGGATATCAGATGGTTGGCACATTTCATCAATGTGGATTGTAACTTACTAGAATACTTGACACAAAGGGACATTCAGACGAAGAACAGTGGGGTCAACGTGAGATATCGTGGGAAACACCGATTTTTCAAGGGATTCAACGAATTTATAAAAGAAAAAACGAGAAGATGTGACAACGATTTTGAGAAAATCGAACGTCATGTCTTTTTTTGATGGAGTTATCCACAATTTTGTGGATAATAAAAAGGACAACCGCCTGGAAGCATTGGTTTTTAGCCATTTGTGAGCGATTGTCCTTTTCAAAATATTTGATTGATTGGTTGTAAGATGATTATAGCAAGTACAAGGTGCTGTGTAAATAGCTCTAGCGTTATAACGTGGCGTTACTGCGTTACAGATTTTTGACATGTATTTTGAACGTGTTCTCCAAAAGCCTTGAAAAATGGGCGTTACAAGAAAAACATATCAAAAGAAATGGCGTTACAGAGCGTTATTGTTTCCATTGATCCATCACAAAATTTAGAATAAATCAATGGGACATTTTTGCAACTATAAATCATGTGTGTCCCATTGCCCTATTTTAGCGGATTTAACCCGAATATGAGGAAAATAATTCCCTAAAAAGCAATGGGACAAAAATATATTGTTTTATGGGTTATAAATAACCCAAAAGAAGCAAAAAAAATTAAGCTGTTTCAACCGTTCCTTCGTCTTGGTCTGAAGAGGATGATTTTGCCGTCCTTTTGCCGTCCTTTTTTATACGGTTGTATTTCATTTGTGCAATCATGAGAAGCTCTTCCTGATCCTCTTCGGACATTCCATGAAAGAGTTCCAGAAGTCTTCGATCTGATTCTCCGATACAGGATAATTTTATCTTCTCCGCTTCAGGAGATTTTCCGGTCAACATCCAGTCTATAGAGCAATCTAATATTTCCGACAGTTGCGCCAAAGTGGCAGCAGCTGGCAATCTGTTTCCTCTCTCAATATCACTCATGTTTCCTGATGATATTCCTGCTCTTTCCTTTATTTCGAGCTGTGTGAGCTTCAGCTCTTTTCTACGTTCTTTTATTCTAGTACCTATTGATTGAATATCCAATTCCATGAATACCTCCATTCTCCTAATTCGAGTATATAAATCACCTATAACGGAGAAAAAAGTGTTGACATTCTCCGATATAGGAGATATACTTGCTTTAGGGTTAAAAATAAACCAATCCAAAAATAACATATCCCAGTGATTTCTACAATCACAAAACAGTCGTTCGACTTAGGAAATTCTTCCGTGAGAGGGAGCTCTACCAAGTTAAAAACAGCCAGGACTTCCCTCCCTTCTACTTACGAGCGTACAGTGTACGCCCAGTTTCATCCTTTATAGTGATAGTGCTGATGCCTGTACTTTGCGAGAACGCATCAGCCAATGTCTCAAAGACATGACCTTCATCACAGTTGCCCTAACAAAGGAGAGACGAAATGATGATAGTTAATTCAATCGTCAAAATGGATGTCCTGGCTGCTTTTATATTTTAACACAGACAACAGGGGGATGCTACAAAAATGAAAACAGAAGAGATGTGTGCATCCTGTGTACACAACGGATACTGTCCAGGAACTTATAAGAAAGATCATTGGTGCGGTAACTGAACAAACAGGGAGGCGGTAAAAGTTGATTATAGCAGACAACAGCATGGAAGCATTGGTATGTCTGAAGGAAAGAATCGACAATGAATTAGAGAACGTAAGAGAAAAGAGCATAGAACTTCAGGAGCAGGAAATCGAACTCCAAAGGGAATCTGATGCACTTGAAGAAATGATTGAAAGTGCGGAGGTGGAATATCAATGAAAAATGGAAAGCTCCCGACACGGAATCAGAAGATCATGATGAAGTCCCACGGACTTGATTCAGAGAAGTATCTTGTGGTGAAAGATACCCAGGAGATGATGGAAGTGGTCGCAAGATCAGACCTGAAGAAACAGCAAATATATGGCACTAAGCCAAGAACAAGAAAGCTCTATAAAGCATAAATTGAAAGGTTGGTTGTATGGAAAACAAAGAAGATATTGTAAAGAGATTGAAGCTTCTGCTCATAGCAACCAGGGCAGGAAGTAATATCGCTGATCTGATTCTCACAGAGAATCAGTCGAAAGTGATTATCTTATTCAAGGCAGGCGGAACCAGGGAAGTGAACATTGATGGAGACTCCGGATATGCGATCATAATGGATGTGCTAAAGAAATTGTAACATGAAGGCGGTGATGGCATGAGGGCATCAAACAAGAGAAACTACTCGAAGCTTGGAAAACAGATCAAGAAGAAACTGATAGACAATGATATGACAGCTGCACAGTTGGCGGATGCGCTTGGTACCACGCCACAGTATCTGAATAAGATTCTTCATGGAGAGCGAAGCGGTGAGAAGTACATCGAGAAAATAAAACAATTATTAAACATAGCAGCATGAGAGGAGTGGAGAAATGGCGGATACATACGTGACACTCAACGAAGCTGCGGAACTGGAATCAATAGGGTATGACACCATGAAAAAAAGAATCCACAGAAATCCGGAGAAGTTTCTTATTACAAAGGAACAGAGGGAGACTGGTGGAAAGGAAATGACAATGGTGGCAATCTCATCCCTATCCAAAAAGGCAAGAACAGCCTGGAAGGAGAGGGAGAAGCTGAAAGCGGTTGCGGAAGCTCCGGTTCAGGAAGCAGATCAGGCGGAGGATACTCCGTGGTACGTTGAGGAAGACATTGACTGGTACATTGAAAATCACAAGAACGAATGGTACAAGGCTATGGAGTTAGGAAACCACATTCGGGAGTTCTTGGAATATGACGATAAGGGACGGACAGAGTTTGCAGAGAGCTTCGCACAGGAGAGACTTGGAAAAGGCAAGCGGACACTGTATCGGTACACCAAGAGTTATATGGAAGCTTCTGCATGGGCGGACAAGCTACACAAGGAAGATGATGGAAATTATGACTTCTTCAAAGTGTTGTGCTTATGCCGTAAACCGAAGGAAGCAGGAACATTCCCAAGCTTCAAGCCAGAGGTTCGTCAGGCAATCAAGAACATATGGTTCAATGAAACCTTTGCACAGAACCAGGGTACAAGGGAAATGCTTTATGAAAAACTGGAAGCTCTAAAGAGCATCAATGGATGGGAGAAGATACCTTCATATTCAGCGGTGGCAAGGTATATCTCACATCTGATGGATGATGAGAACATGAGAAATGCGTGGTACCTGGCAAGCCGTGGAGAGCGTGAATACAAAAACAAAGTCATGGTCAAGGGTGAAAGAAATACCAAAGACCTCAAGGTCATGCAGGTGGTTATGGGGGATGAACATACATTTGACTGTTGGGTTGCATATACGCATCCAAACGGAAAGGTGACAGCCATCAAGCCTCATCTGGTGGCATGGGTGGATATCAAGAGCAGGAGAATCATTGGAGATGTAATGTGTAAGGATGCGAACAGTGATATCCTGAAGGACTCTCTCCTGAAGATGCTCTATCATGATACCATGTGTGTTCCACAGTACATCTACATAGATAACGGCAAGGACTACACAGCAAAGAACATGACAGGTTATGCAAGAAATGACAGACAGAGGATGGAGTTTGATGATGCTACAAAAGGCTTCTACAAGTCCATTGGAATTGAAGATTATCACCGAGCTCTTCCATATTATGCATGGACAAAGGGACAGGTGGAGAGATTCTTTGGAACTGTCTGCAACAAGTTCACAAAATGGTTCAGCAGTTACACAGGAACACTCACCGGATCAAAGACATTTGCGAAGGTAGAAAAGGACATCAAGGGAATGCTAGAACGTGGAGAACTCCTGACGATGGAAGAGTTTTATGCGGAGTGGTCGAAATGGCTCAAGACAAGTTACGATGTCAAGAAACAGGGTGGACTTGTAAACCAGGGAGAAAAATATGTCACTCCAAAAAGCTGTTGGGACAATGCAGAGAAATACTTCAAGGCAGTTCCACCAAAGAGTTATGCAACACTGCTCATGATGAAGTCAGAGAGATGCTTCGTGAGAAATGTTGGAATTAAACTCAATGGATACACATTCAGATCAGATGAGCTGTGTGCATACATCAACAGTTATGTGGATGTGAAATATGATCCTCACGATATGGCAACCATCTATGTATTCAAGGATGGAAAGCAAGTGTGTGAAGCATATTCGCAGGAACTCATGGTTTTTGCATCAGAGAATGGTGTGGAACAACAGGCACTCAAGGAACATTTAGGTAGACAGAAGAGACAGCTTAAACGAGACAAAGAGATTCTCAAGGAAGCAAATGTTCCGTTTACAGAAATCAATGACCAGTTTGTGGGATTCACTCCTACTACTGGCGGAATAAATCTGATGATAGAAAAAGAGCCTGAAAAGAAAGCTTGTAAGGTTGTTCAGATACCACAGGACAATACATATAAGAATGGATTCAGGGCATCCAAGCCGGAAGCAGAGGATGAAGACAACGAGTACATCAACAGAAAAGCAGAGGAAGCTCTCAAGGCTTTAAGAGCGTTATAATCAAAATATTTGTCACAAGAAAGGTTGGTTGAATTATGGAAGCATTAGCACAGAACACTTATACAATGGAAAAACCACTCCGTGAGCGTGTGGTCGAAATTTTAGCAGAACTGAAAATGAACAAGGCAGAGCTTGCGCTTAGAATGAATTTTTCAAGATCAGCAGTCAGCCAGTATCTGAATGGAAAGTACAATTCCAATCCTGAAGCACTGGAAGAGAAACTTACAGAATTTGTGAAGGAATATGAGGAGCATGTCAAAGCTGAAACAGGAGAGGTCATGTCTACCGGTGGAACAGTATCAGGAATCAAGCCGAAGATTGCATACTTTGAGTCAAGGGACTATATACAGACCATTGGTGTCTGCAAGTCCTGTCAGGAAAACATGGCACTTGGAATCATCGTTGCAAAATCAGGATATGGAAAGACTCACGCCCTGAAGAAATACTCAAAGATGCCAAGAGTTGCCTATATTGAATGTGATGACACTATGGCTTGTCGTGATCTGGTCGAGGCTATTGAGATTCAGATTGGAATGCCAAAGGGTTCCGGCGGAACAATATGGAGCAGAGTGAATCGGATCAGAGACTTCTTCAATGCAAATGAAGGATATCTTCTCATCATTGATGAAGCGGACAAGCTTATCAATAAATACACACAGAAGAAAATGGAAATCATCAGAGGAATCTTTGACCAGTCAGAGGTTGGAATAGTAATTGCAGGAGAGCCAAGACTGGAAGCAGAAATCAAAGGGAGCCTTGCACGTTTTGCGAACCGAATGGACTTCTATTATAAGCTGAAGGGATTGTCACAGCAGGAAGTGAAGGACTACCTGGAAGGATATGATGTGGACGATGCTGCCATGATGGAGTTTATCAGCAGAGCAACAAACACACAGACAGGATGCTTCAGACTCCTGGACAGAACTCTGAACAATGTGATCCGCATTCTGAAGGAGAGTGGACAGACACAGGTCACAATGAAAATTGTCAACCAGGCATCCAATATGATGATGTTGTAGAAGGTGGTGAGCATATTGAAGAAACAGATGTTTTTACTTGTTCTTACTGTATCAGCCATCATCATTCCATCTAAATCAACAGAGTGTGAACAGAGAGAACTGGAAGCAAGATATGAGTGCTGCATCGGAGTGGATGCAGACACCGAAGAAGTTGTGTCAGTTGTTCCAAGACCGGAATATGAACCTGATCCAATTCAGATTGATGCAGAGGACACATGGATTTCTGAAGAATATCAGTGGTACTGTGAGGAAATCGGGCAGATGTACAATATCTGTCCAGAGCTTCTCATGGCAATGATAGAGCAGGAGAGCTCAGGTGATCCTAAAGTGGCAAATGGAGCAGGAGACACAGGTCTCTTGCAGGTCAATGCAAAATGGCACAGAGACCGCATGGAGAAGCTTGGTGCCACTGATCTGACAGATGCCTATTCAAACATACTGGTGGCTACAGATTACCTTGCACAGCTGTTTGAAGAGGAAGGTGATGACCTTTATCTGGTACTGATGAAGTACAACATGAAGCATGACAGAGCAGAAGAACTGTATAACAGCGGAATCTATTCAGAATATGCAACCACGATATCACAGAGAGCATGGGAGCTTGAAGTGCTCCATGAACAGAAAGGAGATCAGCCATGAGAAGACGGATTGTTTTTGAAATCGAGGCGGAGGGTACAGAGAACATTATAGATTCCATCACAAAAATTATGATGGATAAGGTGGACTTGAACTGTGAGTTCAGCATCAGTCAGGAAATTGTTCCGGAAAGAATTTCCGAGAAGAAAGAGATACAGATTCCTGCATTCCTTCAGAACAGATGCATGAATCAGCAGGAGAAGGGAATGAGAGAAGCCATTCATAAGGAACAGAGAGGAGTGAGTGTTCATGGCTAGTCCAACAATCAGGATGCTATGGGGACTTGCAAAGTCTCCGGAACTTTCAATGACAGATGAGGAGCTGCACCTTTTGGTGTCAGCTCACACAGGAAAAGACAGTATCAAGGTATTGAATAAGAGAGAACTTGGAACAATGGTCAGCGTTCTTCAGAATATGAAGGACTCATCATCCAAGGGAACCAGGAACAGACAGAGACAGACTGGAAACGTAGGTACAGAGAATCAGCGGAAGAAAATTTATAAGCTGACAGAGGAACTTGGATGGGACAAGAAGGCAAGAGTCAATGGACTCTGCAAGAAGATGTTCAAAGTGTCAAGTGTGGAGTGGCTCAATTATCAGCAGTGTTCCAAACTGATTGAAGCATTGAAAAGCATGGTAGAAAGGGAAAAAGGAAAAGCATGAGCGAAGTGAAGAAAGTAATTAAGGTGTTCGAGGATGGAGCATATGAAGACGTAGAGCATGGAGTTCTGATTGGATGTAATGGAGATGATTTCAATCTTCAGTTTATGGATGTATCTCCAATGGATATGTGCAGGGCAGCAATCGGACTTGTGGAAGGAATAAAAAAGCTTGGGTTTGAAAAACTCATGGATGAGTTATCTTCCTTCTATGCTGACGAGGAAAAGCCGGAGGTAAAAATTCATGGAGAAGGAGAGTAGGCTTCTGATAGTCCTGAAGGAGGGCAAGGTTGAGTTCCAGACAGAGAATACTGATATGGTGGGGCTTGCTACCATGTGCGGAGCATTAGAGCAGCTCATGGGTGTGGAAGCCATACGAAGAGGAAAGAGCCTGGATGATGTGAAAGACAGTATGCTTGATATTCACCTTGCAGCCATGCAGACTCTGACCGAACAGATCATCAGAGAGAAGGAGGAGAGTGATGGCATCTAAGAAGAAACCGATGACCAAAGCCGAGAAAAAGTTCCGGTCACAGATAAAAAAAGATATGCAAGAGAGAGGTATCCTTCCACCGGATAAGCCAAAGCTGAACAGAAAAAAATATATTGAAGAAGCTAGAAATGAGTGGAACGAAAAAGATAATGAATGCCATGTTTGGGAATTATATCTGCATGAAGCAATAAGTTTGACTTTGGAATTGACGGACAGACAGAACAGAGCATCACCTGAAGCTGTTGGAGTAGCTAAGACACTGAAACTTGCTATTCGGCTGAAAGAGTTTCATGACAAGGTAAAAAAAGAAGGTAGAGATACCTACAAGATAGGAGAATACCTTGAGTATATTCAAGACATACTCGATGCGTAAGAAGGTGAGCAGATTAAAAAAAATCAGATACATCTGTGACAGATGTGGAGAAGAGATCATTGATGCAGGTACCAAGATAGTTCCCCACTATTTTGATATGACAACAGAAGACCTGACAAAGCCACTGTCAGGAGCAGCGGAGTCCATGCACTTCTGCATAGACTGCACCATGCACATTCTGGAAGAGATGCAGCCAATCAAAACTGAAGAGCAACCAGTGGAAAAACCAACTCCGGAGAAACCAAAGAAAAAGGAAAAGTCACTGGATGCAGGAAAGGTGATGGCTCTGCATCAGGCAGGATGGGACAATGACAAGATAGCTGATGAAATGGGTGTTACTGCAAGACAAGTATATCAGTGCATCTATTATCAACAAAATAAAAAGAGCCTGGATCACATCCGGGAGAAGGAGGAACAGCCATGAAAAACGGATATAAGAAGCTGACGAGCCACGGCTCAATCAGTATTCCAGTAGCAATGAGAAGAGATATTGGTCTTCAGGGTGGAGACCCGATGGAAGTATCACAATTAGGTGGAGATATTATCATCAGACCATATACTCCGAGATGTGTGTTCTGCGGTACCACAGAAGGAGTATATAAGTTTGAGGGCAAGGGAATCTGTTCAGAATGCGCAGAGAAAGCTCTTGCAATCATGGAAGGAGGAAGTCACTAATGGCATTATATGCATATGCAGAGATGAATAATGCACAGCTGGTCACAGCAGCTGTGAAGTTCGATCAGGAACAGAAGGAATACAAGAAGGAACTGGATGCAGTCAAAGCAGAGCTTCAGAGCAGAGGTCTTCAGATTATCGAAGACCGCAATGTGAAGTTCATCAAATTCTTTTCTTCAGATGGGAATGCTTCTGTTATGGACAGTCAGCAGATTGATGTACTGAATCCGGATAAGCTGAAAGAACTTCTTTCAGAAGGTATCTGGAAGGCAAAGGTAAAAGAAACAACAGAGACAAAGTACAAGTATGATTCCAAACTGGAACAGATGCTCAAGGCAATCTTCACTGGTGACTACACATTTGAGTACACCATTGAGGAGTTCATGGATGAGATGTCAGTGAAACCTGATGAGAAACAAAAGAAGCTTCTTATCAAGAAACTGAAGGGTGACTATGTAAAAGACAAGCAGACACTTGTGAGCGTACTTGGGTATCAGAATGAGGATGCTGCTCCGGATTTTGATGTGGAGCTTTTCTATATATACAAGATCAAGAATGGAGAGCTTATCAAAGCATTCCTTCCGGAGGACTGTCTGGATCAGACAATTGAGGACATCAAGAAGTGCCTGATCGTTGACACAAAGACAAGCGTTACTATTGATTATGACAAAGAATAGGAGGAAACAGTCATGAGCGAATTTTCAAGCGAAGCAAAGAAAGCAGGTCTTCAGGAACCGGAGAAGCCAGTGCCTGAAATGACAGAAGAGGAACTGAAAACATTCAGAACATCATTTGATCCTGACATGATGGGATTCGATGGAGCAGAAGGAGCAGATGAAGAGGAGGAGGGGACAGAAGATGGCGAATAAACCACAGATTAACAAACTGATTTCAAAGGTCAACTTCAGCGATTCAAACAGATCAGCAGGTCAGATCAAGTACCTGGTAAAGCATTATGTAGGAGCTACTGGCGGAGCTGAAGCAAATTGCAAGTATTTCTATGATACATACAGAGGAGCATCCGCTCACTTTTTTGTAGGACACAATGGTGAGATATGGCAGTGCGTGGAAGAGAATGACACAGCATGGCACTGTGGAGCTAAATCCTATAAACACAGTGAGTGCAGAAATTCCAATTCAATCGGTGTTGAACTTTGTGTCAAAAAAGATAAGAATGGGAAATGGTACTACACAGAGAAAACAAAGAAAGCAGCCATTCAGCTGTTTGCTTATCTGATGGATAAGTATGGAATTGATGAAAGCCATGTGCTTCGTCATTTTGATGTCACTGGCAAGATATGCGGTGAGCCGGATGTTCGTTCCGAAAACAAGGTATGGAGCACATTCAAGAGTGCTATTTCATCTTATGGGAAGGGAGCTGCTTCCTCATCTAGTGGAAGCTCTTCAGGAAGCTCATCTTCAAACGGATCAGCAGCAACATCTTCAGGAGTTCCGTTCAAGATCAGGACAACGTGTGATGTATTAAACATCAGAGCAGGTGCAGGAACAGGGTTCAAAGTGAAAGGACAGATCAAAGAGACAGAAGCAAATAAAAATGTCTACACTATTGTGGAAGTCTCTAATGGATGGGGCAAGTTAAAGAGCAAAGCCGGATGGGTTTCACTGGCTTACACAAAAAAGGTATAGAGAGGTTGGTTTGAATGAATGATGAACTGTTAAATGAATTGATTGGTGAGACCAGGATGGAGGACATAGCGGAACGCTACCAGGAGATTGTGAAAATCGTTGGAGTTCAGAAGTTCGTGGAACTTAGCAATTATGCACGAGGCGATGAAATTTATTTTCCGAAGGTTGAGAACGTGGTCAGTCCTGCAAGGAACAGGCGAATCAAGAAAGAATTTAATGGTTCAAATGACAAGGAACTGGCGGACAAGTACAACTTGACCATCAAGCAGATATGGAACATCCTGAAGGATGAGCCACCTGTTGGTCAGATGACATTTGATGATCTGCTTAATGGGATGTAGGTTGCCGACATAACTGGTCAAGTGACACATTCAATGCATCAGCTAATTTGATGAGCGTGGAGACTCTACCGTCCCCACGCTTTTCTAAATCTTCAATAGTGCGGACTGAAACACCAGAGAGGCGTGACAACTCCGGAACTGACAGATTTTGTGACTTTCGTATTTCTCTAAGGTTCATAAGTGCCTCCTAAAAAAGAATGTGGTACAGTGCCACCAATAGAACGATTGGAAGCACAAACAGCAGGATACGGATGATGAGTCCAATGGACTCCTGGAACATTTTTTTCAATTCTTTCATGTTGTATTCTTGAGGGAATTGTGATATTTTAGTAGTAAAGGAAGGGGCTTTCGCCCCAACCTACTACTTTGTTAAAGAGTAGATGATGAAGAGTATCACACCGGCGAGTGAAGATATCTTCCAAGAGAGCTTGATGAGTTGGTCGAACAACTTGTTGAGCTCTTTTATTATCTCCGTCATCTCCTTGATTTTGTCCCTCAAGGGTATCACCTCCTTACAAGTATTATAATACCACGTATATACGTGGTTGTCAACGGAAAAATACCGATTTTATGCGGTTTTCTTAAGAAATTTCCCGGAAAATATTATCCAAAAATGCTTCCCCTAAACAGTCCAAACCAAACAACCTATAATCAGGTCATGACTTAAAAGTCATGACCTTCTTTTTGTTGCCCTAACAAGGAGAGTGATATGTCTATGACAGAATTATTGACAATGATCGGGATAGAGAATGCAACAAAAGCGGTGACAGCTTTGCTGATCTTCATCAGTGCTTGCGCATTTCTCACATCACTGGTCACAGAAGGACTGAAGTGCATCAAGAAAATTGATAGCCTTCCAACCAAGCTTGTGTGCTACATCGTGGCAATCGTACTCACGACACCAGTGATGTGTGCGATGATGGCATTCATGAAAATGCCGATTGAGTGGTACATGGTCTTTGGATCGTTCCTGGCTTCGTTCGTAGTGGCGAAGGTCAGCATGAGCGGATGGGATGATGTGAATGAACTCTTTGACAGGCTATTCAGAACTAAGTAAGGCGGTGGTCATATGGATTATGTGATTACCTTCTCGGATGTGATGGCAGCTGTTATCACATTAGGACTTGGTGCTATTGGCTTCTTCATGAAGCGTTGGATCGGCAACGTGGAACAGGGGAGCAAGGCACTGCAACAGGCACTAGAAAATACAACAGATTCGCTGAATAAAAAAATCGAACAGGGCAACAGAGACATTCAGGAAATAATTCAGAAGAATGATGAAAAGGTGAATGAGCGAATCGACAAACTGGAAGAAAAGACTGGTAAGGACATCCAACATATCAAGCAGGAAATCAATGATATCAAGGGTGATTTTGCCACAACCTTCGTACTCCGTGAGGACTTCTTCCGATCAATGAACGGAGTGGAGGACAAAATCAAGGGAATGGATAACAAGCTTGACAGGCTGCTCTTGATGGGAAAAGAAAAATAAGTGAGGTGAGGAACATTGACAGACATGGAACAGGCAGAGATCAAACAGAACAAAGCAATCAGGGGATACATCATCAGATGCCTGGTAAAAGGATTTAACAACACAGCACTGACTAGACAGATTTCTAATTCGATGATGGCAGCTGGTCTCATCGTTTCCCCGGATATCAGCAAGTATCTGGACTATCTTCAGGGAGCAGGATACATCGAGTTCACAGCTGAAAAGGTCACAGCCTACACAGCTTATGCAAAAGATGCAGTCATCAAGCTCACCAAAGAAGGAGTTGACCTTGCTGAAGGAACAACTGAAGATGCAGGAGTTGATGTCTAATGGCAAAAAAGAGGACACGGACAAGAGTATCTTCAAAGATTGATGAGCTCCCTGAAGAGTTGAGAGTGAAAGTTGATGTGATGCTTGCGGACACATCGAATACTTATGAATATATCAGCCAGTACCTGAAACAGGAAGGCTATGAGATATCTAAGTCAAGCGTTGGAAGATATGCTATGCGTTCTAACACCGCGACACAGAGACTACTTGAGGCACAGGCACAGACCGAACAGCTCATCAGAGTTGTGAAAGACAATCCCGATGCAGATTATACAGAAGCTGCAATCATGCTGACCATGAATGGATTGGTCAATAAGGTGGCAACAGCAGAGGAGGAGTTCCAGGAGATGCCACTGGACAAAGCAGGTAGGCTCATTGCTTCGCTGTCCAGGACAAAGGTCTATAAGGACAGAGTAAGACAGGATATGAAAAAGAAGGCAGATATTGCCTTCAAAGAAATGGAAACAGAGATGATGAAGGTCATCAAGAATGATCCACAGTCAGCGGAACAGCTGAAGGATATTCTGACAAGAGCGAAGGAGAGGATGATGGAAGATGATTGATCTTGACGATTGGATCAGAGAACTGGATGAAGAACCGGATAGAGAAATCCTTGACCATGCAGCATATCAGGAGCAGCTCTTCAGTGAGTATGTCATCCGTGGTGATGATAACAAGGAAAAACGAGAGGAACTTCTGAAGAGGTTTAAGGATGGGGAAACGCTTTCCGGTGAAAAAGGACTTCGGAAGGAGCTTGCAGCATTTGACCTTGGATATTTTGGAAGAGCTTATCTATCACACTATTTTGTCAGAAAGTCACCTGCATTCCATGAGGAACTGGATGCGATATGGGAAAGCGGAGTCATGAAATCAAAGAATCCGTTGAAATGCGCAAAGGAAATCTCAAGGATGAAGGGTTCCAGGAATGTCATAGCAGCTCCACGAGGACATGCAAAGAGTACAAATCTTACATTCAAGGATTCACTACATGCCATTGTGTACGGATACAAGCATTATATCCTCCTGTTATCTGATTCTTCGGATCAGGCAGAGGGATTCCTGGATGAAATCAAGACAGAACTGGAAGAGAATGCAGACCTGATTGAAGATTTTGGAAGCCTGAAGGGTGATAAGACTTGGAGATCAAACGGTATTCTCACCAAAAATGACATAAAAGTGGAAGCTATCGGCTCCGGAAAGAAAGTCCGTGGTCGAAAACACAGGAACTGGAGACCAGACCTCATTGTTTTGGATGATATCGAAAATGATGAGAATGTAAATACACCAGAGCAGAGAAGAAAGCTGAAGTCATGGTTTGAAAAAGCTGTGTCAAAGGCAGGAGATACCTACACAGATATCATGTATATCGGAACAGTTCTCCATTATGATTCTCTTCTTAGCAATGTCCTTCAGAACCCAAGATATCATGCAAAGAAATACCGAGCAGTTATCTCCTGGTCGAAGAATCAAAGCTTGTGGGATGAATGGGAATCCATTTACACGAATCTATTCAATGAGAGCCATGAGATTGACGCACAGACATACTTCGAGGCAAATCGTGAGGAGATGCTCGAAGGAACAGAGGTCTTGTGGGAAGACAAGCTATCCTATTATGACCTGATTGAAATGAAGGTAACAGAGGGAGAGGCTTCCTTCAATAGTGAACTTCAGAATGAGCCGATTGATCCTGATAATGCAACATTCAATGAGGAATGGTTCGACTGGTATGAGCCGGAGCTGATGGACTGGAAGAGTTCAGAGTTCGTATTCATTGGATCAAATGACCCTTCACTGGGTAAGAATAAGAAATCAGATACCAGTGCCATTATTAACCTGGCACTGTCAACAAAAACTGGATACATGTATGTGGTGGATGCTTCGATCGAGAAGAGAAAACCTGACATCATCATTGAGGATGTGTTCGAGATCAACCGCAGACTGAAAAGAGACTATTCAAAAGGATTTTACAAGTTCGGTGTTGAGACGGTACAGTTCCAGTATTTCTTCAAGGATGTCATGGCGCAGAGGTCGGCGGAACAGGGAGAGTACCTTCCAATCGAGGAGATACAGAGCCTGTCCAATAAGGTTCTTAGAATTGAATCACTTCAGCCAGTCATCAAAAATAAGTATCTGAAATTTAACAGGGAGCACAAGACACTGATTAAGCAGCTGACAGAGTTCCCAATGGGAAAGAATGATGATGCACCTGATGCGCTTCAAATGGCTGTGCAGCTTGCACAGAGTATCAAGGGAATTGTCACAAGTACCAAGTACAAGAGTGTTATCAAAAGAAAGTTCCGTATGGGTAAAGGTGCCTACTAGGAGGTGAATGGAGTTGGCAAAGAAGAAAAAGAAGATCGTAAAAGAGCAGCCGTTCAATCCGGAAGTAGACACTGGACTTGGAAGACCAGTCAGGTCAAGGGTGGCGGTTGGAGATGTAAATGATAAGTATTCAACCTATCCATCCAATGGACTGACACCAAGACGGCTTGCAAGAATCTTCAGAGCAGCGGATGAGGGAGATGTATCTGAACAGATGGAACTCTTCGAGGAAATGGAAGAGAAGGATACACACCTGTTCTCACAGCTTCAGACAAGGAAACTTGCAGTCACTGGACTTGACTGGGAAGTTCAATCGTTCAGTGATGATGAGAGAGATAAAGAGATTGCAGAGTTCATTGATGAGCAGCTGAAAGGAATTGAGAACCTAGATGATATTTTTATTGATATGCTCGATGCCATTGGTAAAGGCGTGAGCGTCATGGAGATTGAGTGGGGACTTGATTCAGACCTGACAAACATCATTGAAAATATTGAGTACGTTCATCCTAAAAAACTGATCTGGGACTTCCAGACAGATGAAATGAAGATATGCACAAGGGAGTTCCCTTCAGGAACATCTCTTCCGGAAAATAAATTCGTGGTACATAAGTACAAGGCAAGGTCAGGACATACAAGCAGAGCAGGAATCCTCCGAGTTGTTTCATGGATGTATCTATTCAAAAATTATGATGTGAAGGACTGGGTGGCATTCTGTGAAGTGTTTGGTATGCCTCTCCGACTTGGAAAGTACAGTGCAGCTGCTTCAGATGATGATAAGAAGGCATTGATGGAGGCTATCTACAGCCTTGGAACAGATGCAGCCGGAATCATACCGGATTCCACGATAGTTGAGTTCATCGAGAGCCAGAAGACAACAAGTGTTGAAATCTATGAGAAGCTTGCAAGATATTGTGATGAGCAGATCAGTAAGGCTGTCCTTGGACAGACACTATCCTCTGATTCAGGGGGAGGATCATACGCACAGGGTAAAGTTCACAATGAGGTCAGACATGACCTGACAGTAGGAGATGCGAAAGCATTGGCTGTGACAGTCAGGAGAGACATTATCAGACCATTAGTGGAGTATAACTTTGGATATGATGCTGATGTTCCATTCTTCACGTTTGACTGCCAGGAGGCAGAAGACCAGAAAGAAACAGTTGAAATTTATAAGACCCTAGCTTGCGATATGGGACTTGAAATACCAAAGAGTCACATATACAAGAAATTCAATATACCAAAACCTGAAGATGGGGAAGAGGTTCTCCATCCAAGACTTGTAACAGAGACAAGAGAGCCACATCTTCCAATGGATGATGGTGAGGAAAAGAGTCTGAAGGATGAAACAGGACAGACAGAGCAGGAACAGGTTGACCTGATGGCAGCTGAAGCACAGAAACAGGCAGAGAAGGCATTTCATGAAATGCTGAAGCCTATTCTCAATATGCTTGACACAACGGACAATCTGGAAACACTCCGGGAGGTTCTAAAGGATAAGAAGGAAATCAAGAAGCTTTATGAGCAGATGGATTCTCCTGAACTGGAAGACATTCTTCATCAGGCTATTTATCTGTCCGAGCTGATGGGAAGGAGCATGGAATGAAAAAAGCTGAATATGGACTCACAGGTGACTTCATATTCAAGGAGGCTGTTGAGTTCCTGAAAAAGAAGACACCACTGACATCAGTGGAATACCGGGCAATCAGTGATGAGTGCAAGGGGAAGGCTTTCACAGTATCAGGATATACAAGCCTTGAAGTGCTTCAGAAGTTCCTTGATGAACTGACGGATGCTTGCGAACAGGGTAAGACAAAGAAGGACTTCATGGATACCATGAATGACTTCCTGGAACGAAACGGATATGAAGGACTGAATCCATTCAATGCAGATGTGATATTCAGAACCAACATGCAGACAGCTTATAATGCAGGACACTATAAGAGCATGACCAATCCCACAACAAAGAAGTTAAGACCCTTTTGGAAATATATCACGGCAGGGGATGGAGAGGTAAGGGAATCACATGCACAGATGGAAGGAAAGATATATCCGGCAGATGACCCTATATGGGATATCTGGTATCCACCAAATGGGTTTCGATGCAGATGTACAGTGGTCAGTCTGACAAAAGCACAGGCAGAGAGGGAAAAGGAACACATCAGCAAAGGTCTTCCTTATGATGTGGACTATTCCACAGGAGAGATACTGTACCAGTATCCTGACAAAGGATTCTCAAACAATCCTGCAAAAGATACCTGGAAACCTGATCTGACAGGAGTGGATTCCAACCTGAAGAGTGCATTCAGGGAGAGAGAAAAAGGGAAATGATGTCAGAATAGGACAGAAACAAAATCAAGCCGTTTTGAGCGAATCGGTGTCCACTAGGGTAGGAATTTCCACCGAGGAACAAAAAACACCGTTATAACGCGTTATAACGCTATTAGAAAGGCAAATAAAGAGGAGCTGATGGCATGAGTAAATTTATTGTGTGCTCCGGTGACACAGTTGATGTTGATGGAGTACCAAAAGAAATCAAGATTCTTCCTCTTGGTCTCGTTCATTCACAGAAGGGTGACTTCAGTGTGGATGATGAGAGCGTGGAAATGATAAGACAGCAATTCAAAGACCGAAAGCTTGACCTGGTGATTGATTATGAACATCAGACGCTGAAGGACATCCAGGCTCCTGCCGGAGGATGGATCAAAGACATTTATAAAGGTGATGATGCTGTCATAGCCAAGGTTGAGTGGACACCAAGAGCTGAAGAATATCTGAAGAACAAAGAGTATAAGTATCTCTCACCTGTTGTGATGGTGAGAAAAAAGGACAGGAAAGCAATGGCAATCCACTCTGTTGCCCTGACCAACACTCCAGCTATTGATGGAATGTTCCCTATGGTGAACTCCATTGATATAGAGAATATTGACGAAAACGAGGAGGAAACAAAAATGGACTTAAAAGAGTTAGCAGTTATGCTCGGACTTCCTGAAACCGCAACAGAGGATGAAGTGAAGGAAGCAATCTCCGCAGCAAAGAAAGCAGCTGAAGACAAGGCAAAAGCCGAACAGACAAAACCAGGTGAGAAGATGGAAGAGAATGCAGACAAAGGTGGAGCAGGATGCGAACCAGTTGCAAATTCTGTTGTGCTTTCACTTCTTGGTCTGAAGGAAGATGCTAAGACCGAGGATGTTGCAGCAGCTGTCATGTCATTGAAGGCAGGTGGAGCTGATGCGGAAATGATCGCACTCAAGAAGGAACTGAAGGAGCGCAATGCGGATGATCTCGTTCGGATGGCACTCAAAGATGGTAAGATCACGGCTGCACAGAAGGAATGGGCGAAAGCCTATGCTCTTAGTGACAAAGAAGGATTCAAGTCCTTCCTGGACAAAGCTCCTGTTGTTGTTCCACAGGGAAAGCTTGACCTGAAGGATGCACCAAAGAGTGAAAAGGCAGAATATGACACAGCCATTCTGAAGAACTGTGGCATCTCCGAAGAGGATGTCAAAAAATATTTCAAAGAGGAGGACTAATTCATGGACAGAGTAGGAAATGAAAAAATGGGATCAATGGAATTGAACATCCCAGTAGCAGCATCAACAACAATTACAGAGGCTCACATGGTAGCAATCAATTCTGATGGATATGCAGTGGAAGCTTCCAAAGCTGAAGGTCTCAATGTTGCAGGTTGCGCAATGAGATACACAGAGAACGAAGGTGCAGCCGGAGAGGAAATGGTTTCGGTAAGAAGAGGAGCTTTCGTATGGAACAATGACGGAACAATCGAGAACACAGACATCCTGAAGGAATGTTATGTATCAGATGCACAGACAGTAACCATCACAGCAGAGGGTTCCAGTAAGGCAGGAGTGATCCTTGCAGTAGAAGACGATGGTGTCACAGTAGAAATGTTGTAGGAGGAGACAAACATGTTAGTAAACCAGGCAAATTTGAGAGGGCTTAATGTAACATTTTCAACCGCTTACAATAAAGCCTTTGACGGAGTAAAGAGCAATTATGAGAAGATCGCCACAACAGTTCCAAGTACAACCGCAGAGACAGACTACAAATGGCTCGGTCAGTTGCCACAGATGAAGGAATGGATTGGCGAAAGAGAGATTCAGAAGATGGCTGCATATGGCTACAGCATCAAGAACAAGAAGTTTGAGATGACTGTTTCCGTTCCAAGAGATGATATTGAGGATGACCAGTATGGAGTATATACACCATTATTCTCCAACATGGGAGAAGCAGCTGCGGAACATCCTGATACATTGGTATTTGATGCAATGAAGAACGGATTCACAGAGAAGTGTTATGACGGTAAAGCATTCTTTGCAACAGATCATCCATCAGGAGAGGGCGGAAAGACACCAACAAGCAATATGTCACACTTGAAGCTTTCCGCAGATTCTTATGAGGCAGCTCGTACCGCTATCATGAGCGTGACAGGTGACAAGGGAAAGAGCCTCAATCTTGTTCCAAACCTTCTTGTGGTATCACCGGCAAATGAGAAGGCAGCAAGATTGATACTCAAAGCAGATCAGATTGAGGGAACAACCAATGTCTACAAGGACACAGCTGAATTGATGGTTGCGACAGAGCTTGCAGACAAACCTGATGCATGGTTCTTGTTATGCACCAATAAATTCCTGAAACCATTCATCTTCCAGAAGAGAAAACCAGTCAAGCTCACAGCTTTGACAAAGGATGATGATGAAAATGTATTCATGAGAGATGAGTTCATCTGGGGAGCTGATGGTCGTTCCAATGCCGGATATGGCTTCTGGCAGATGGCATATGGTTCTGATGGAACTGCTCAAGGCTAGGATGGTGAGATAGATGGCATATTGTACCGTTAGTGAAGTGCTTGACATGCTGAAGACAGATATGATGAATGTCATCATCGGAGATGATTATATCGAGGATGAGCAGGAGAGAATCAAGGCGATTACTCCATTAGCAGAACAGGCTGTCAGTGATGCAGAGGCAGAGATTGACGGATACTTGGCGAAACGGTACAAGGTGCCGTTCACCAAGACACCGCAGGTCATCAATAAATTTGCGAAAGATATCGCCCTCTACAACCTGGTATCAAGGAAGGGTGTTGATGAGTCGGAAAGAGAGAAGACATATCTGACAAGATATAATTCAGCAATCTCCTTTCTGACGAAGGTCGCAGAGGGAAAGATAGACATTGGAGTCTCTGAAAAAAGCACAGAGGATGCTGCAAAGAATGGCTTTTCCATGAAGAGCTCCGAGCGTCTGTTCACAAGAGGAAGCATGAGAGGATGGTGAGAGCATGTCTTCTGTATCAGTAAGACTGGAAGGAGACACAGATCAGCTGCTCGAACGCCTGAAGAGTATGCAGAATGTGGACAAGGCAGGAGTCATGAATGCCATTGCTGAAGGCTTGAGGACTTCCACTGTTGAGCGTTTCCGTTCGGAGGAGTCTCCTGACGGACATAAGTGGGAGCCTTCCATAAGAGCACAGCAGAAGGGTGGCAAGACGCTGACCAAGACAACAGCACTGAAAACATCAATCAAATCCCAGGCAGATGAGTCTGGTCTTGCAGTTGGAACGAATCTGGTATATGCAGCTACTCACCAGTATGGTGATGAGAGAACTATCAGGGCAAAGAATAGTAAGTATTTACGTTTCCAGATAGGAGACCGTTGGGTCAGCGTTCCTTCCGTTCGGGTAAATATTCCGGCAAGACCGTTCCTTGGAATCAGTGAACAGGACAACAGGGAGATTCAGGATATCCTGGAAGAAATTTTCGAGGAATAACACATGAAAGTAGAAAGGGACTTTTTAGTCCAGACGCTGAAGGATGCAGGAGTCAAAGGAAAGATTCATGAATCCATGAAGAGTCTGAAGAACTGCAATGAGATTCACGTAGGAGCTGTCCTGCGGATCGGCGAGAAGTTCTCTCGTTCAGGCTCAAAGAAAAAATACACAGACCAAGAGGGGCAACGGAAACAGAGGAACCGCCTGTTTGACAGGACAACCACTCTGCATGTTGTCATTGCAGACTCGGATGAGGACAAAGTTGAGGATATACTCACGAAGTTCCTGAAACAGATTGCCAAAGGACTTGAAGTTGATGGGAACTGGGTTGGCATCGAGCTTGGTGATGCGGACTGGGTAGAAGGGGATGACAGCATCCTGAAGAGCAAAATTGCAGTTGAATTTGATGTCACATTAACAGGTGGCGTTTACACAGATATAGACCTGAAGGGTGTCAATATTGGCAGTATCGGGTCAGGCAATTAGGAGGAACCAAGATGGCAGAGAATAAAGCAAAAGAATATAAAGCCATTGAAGAACTCAAAGGCATCCATAACACTTCGGATGCAGTTTTTGAGGGAGTCAAGGCTGCAAACGGTTGGAAGACCGGAAAGATGGTAACGGTGGCAGAATATGAAAAGGCTGTCACAGCATTCGGTAAAGCACCGATTGATGGAAGAGAGGTGAAAAAATAATGTTCAGTGAAGTAAATGCAACAATTATTGATGGTAACCTTGGAAAGAACAGCTCCACAGGAACAGGAGTCCAGATCAAGATTGGTGTTGGAACACCAGTCAGCGAAAACCCTGTCCTTATAACGAACTCCATGAAGGTTGATGAAATCAAGAAAAAGCTTGGATATACGCCTCTTGCTGATTCCTGCATTGATGCAACAGAAAATGGTCTGAAGACCATCTATGCGCTTCCGATGAAAGCGGATGTTGATGGAGAAATCGGTGAGGTGACAAAGACAGGAGAAAGCAAGGGTACTTTCAAGGTAACAGGAAAGCCAAACAATGCGTATGACATGGTGGTGAAGATCACAGAGACAGGTGATACAAACGAAGGAAGCTTCGCTTATTCCATTGATGGAGGAAACACCTTCGGAGAGGACATCACAATCCCTCTTGGTGGAACATACGTGGTACCAGGAACCGGTCTCACCCTTTCCTTTGAGGATGTTCAGACAGAGGAGAAGTCATTTATTGCAAATGATGCGTATTCATTCGCTACAACATCACCAACAATGAACAATGCAAGTGTTCTGAAAGCAGTGGAAAGACTCATGACATTCAATATGCAGTATGAGTTGATCCACGTTGTAGGTGTGTCAAGTAAAACACTCTGGGCTGCACTTCAGACGGAAGCTGATGTGTTCATGAATACCTATAAAAAGCCTGTTCTCTTTGTATGTGAAGGAAGAGGCGTTCAGGAGAAGGAGACTCTTGAAGAGTATCTGGAAGCAATGACAGCAGAGAGAAAAGGAATCAGCAGCAGATATGTGTGTGTATGCCTTTCCGTTGCGTCTTATGTAAGAAAAGACCTAAGAACACAAAGCATCAACATGGCAGGTGTTGTCACTGGTCTGCTTGGACAGGCAAAAGAAAGCCTGTCTATCGGATGCGTAAAGCAGTTCCCTGTTAGCTCTGCAAAGCTTCTGAAACTTCTTCCTGAAGGAATTGAAGAATACAGTCAGGTACTTGATGAACTTGGATATACGGTTTTCAGACAGTATAACGGACTCGAAGACTTTTATGTGTCCAATGCAAATGTTATGTCTCCTGCATCCAGTGACTTCACATATGTAGAAAATGTGAGAGTTCTCAACAGACTTGTCCGTGGAGTGTGTCAGAAGGCAGCAGAGAACATCCAGGCAGAGGTAGACCCGAATGATCTGGAAGGATCAGTGAAACCAATGGAAGCAGAGTTGAACATTCCGATTGAAGATGCTATTAGAGATAAGATCATCAGCTCCGGAGAGGTAACAATCGACACAGAGGATGTGAACATCCTTGTGGATGAGACACTGAATGCACATATCGAGTATGTACCAATGGGTACAACCAGAACGTTCAATCTTGACTTCGCAGTGAATAATCCATACCGCTCATCCAGCGAGCAGTAGTGAAGAAAGGAGAACAACAACATGGCATTGATTAACGGAAAAGTATATGACTGGAACAGTGTGACTATCAATGTATCCGGTATGGAGAACATTGAACTTCAGGAAATTTCCTACGATGATGAGCAGGAAGTTGATCCTGTCTATGGAAAAGGCGGGAAGATTCGAGGATATGGAACTGGTAATCAGAAGAACTCCGTGAAGCTTTCTATGCTCCGTGAGGACTTTAATGAGATGACTAGAGTTATCAAATCAAAGGGATATAAAAACTTCTATAAGTACATGGTTCCAAAAATCACAGTAAGCTATGCGGATGACGGAGCTGCAACATCAACCGACATCATCACAAATGTGAAATTTTCAAAGAGATCATTGAAAGCAGCACAGGGAGATAAATCTATGAAGGTTGACCTGGACGGCTTTGCCGTTGGTGGTATTAAGATCAACGGTCTTGATGCGTAACATAATCATTATTTTTGACAAAACAAGGAGGGTTCCACAATGGGAAACGAAGAAATGGCACAGGAAAGAACGATGACATCAGCTGCCACTGCATCACAGAAAGCAACTGAAACAAAAGAGGAGAGAATGGAAAGACTCCGCAAAAAGTACAAAGAGATGGATGGAAAAATCTATGAGATCACAACAACCATCCAGGAAGATGATGATGAGGAAACAGAGTTTGACTTCATCTTCAGAAAGCCAGGAGTTCCATCCTATGAGCGTTATGCGAAGCTCTCTGGAACATCAACGGTGAAGGCATTAAAAACCTTCGTACTTGATAATATCTGTGAGGAACAGAATGCAGAGTTGAAGGATACACTTGAAGAATACCCTGCAATGGGAATCAGCCTGGGTGAGAAACTTCTCAATATGCTCGGTCTTTCTAAGGATACCAGAGTAAAAAAGCTTTAGACGAATGCATAGAGCAGGTCAAAGGAAACATTGTGGAGTATGGGAAGATATTGATATACACGTATCTTCCCAAGGAACTCCTTCCGGAAAACTTTCCCGATGTGGATTTTGATGAGTTCTTCAGAATCTATGCTATGGCTGAAGTAGCGAGAGAAATGAGAATTGAGGATATCGAAGTCGGGGTAAACAAGGGATATGTGGAAGCACACCCTGACGCAGACTAGAACCCCACATCAGGATAGATTGTGGGGTTCATTTTATACCAGGACAAAATCATGAGAGGTGATTACTCAATGGGTATGGAATCAGTATATCGTCTGTCAGTAGTTCTTGGAATGAATGACGGACTAACGAGCAACCTCTCAAGCGTCACAAGCAGTGTCACAGATAGCACTAAGAAATTGAATGATGCCTTTGGAACAGTACAGAAGGCAGGAGCAGCTCTCACAGGAGTAGGAGCTGGCATCATAGGAGCAGGACTTGCAACGGTCAAGTCCACATTTGACACACAGGATGCTCTTGGAGAGCTTTCTTCATTAGGAGTAACAGACCTGAAAGCCGTGGAAAGTGCAGCAAAGAGCTTTTCTGATACATGGGCAGGCACAACAAAAAGTGATTTTATCACAGCAGCATATGACATCAAATCCGGTATTGCATCACTTACGGATGAAGGTGTGGCACAGTTTACTGAACTGGCAGCTCTTACTGGTAAGGCTACAAAGTCAACCACAGAGGAAATGGGTTCACTGTTCGCAACCGGATATGGTATATATAAGAGCTCCTATGAAGATATGTCAGACTTAGAGTTCGGGGAAATGTTCTCCGCAGGTATTTCCACAGCGGTTAAAAATTACAAGACAGCAGGATCAGAGATGGCAAGTTCAATCTCCGCACTTGGAGCAACGGCTACAAACAACAATGTACCTCTGGAAGAACAGCTTGCAATACTTGGACAGTTACAGACAACCATGAGCGGATCAGAGGCAGCAACGAAGTACAAGTCATTCCTGAATCAGGCAGCATCAGCAGGAGAAAAGCTTGGTCTTACATTTACGGATGCAAACAATAACCTGATGTCAACACCGCAGATATTGGAACAACTGAAATCCAAGTATGGAGACACCATTGATGCGGTTGAAAAGCAACAGTTGAAAGAAGCATTCGGAACGGATGAGGCGGTTGCTATGATTGACCTTCTCTATGGAGATATAGATGGTCTGTCTGGTGGAATTGACTCGATGGCAGATAGTATGAAACGAGGTACCGATGTCACACAAGAGATGGCGGAGGCAATCAACAATACGCCTGCACAGAAGTTTGAAGTATTGAAACAGCAGATACATAACAATGTGGAGGAACTTGGAAATGGTCTCCTTCCTGCGGTAAATAACACGATGGACAAGGTGAGTGGTCTCATTCAGAAAGGTTCGGAGTGGATAAGTAACAACCAAGAAACAGTACAGACAATTATGAATGTTGCAATGAAACTTGGAATTGTGCTTGTGGTACTGGGTATTGTTATCGGTGTAGTCGGAACAGTAGGAAAAGCAATCATGTCAGCAAAGACAGCCATAACAACAATGAAGACTGCTTGGACAGTATTGAGTGGAGCATTCGCTGCATCCCCTGTCGGGTGGGTGGTCATAGGAATTGTTGCATTGGTGGCAGCGTTCGTCCTTCTATGGAACAAGTCAGAGGCATTCAGGAACTTCTGGATCGGCTTATTTGAAAATGTGAAGGGTGCGGTCACACAGGCATGGAGCACACTGCAACCTGCACTGGAAAATCTAGGTCAAAACCTGATGAAACTGTACGAAGCAGCAAAGCCGATTCTTGAAATTATCGGAGTTATAGCAGGCGCAATTGGAACTGTGTTTGTCGGAACATTCGTGGGTGCAATTCAGGGCGTATTAGCCGCACTGACACCACTGACAAATGCACTGTCTAGCCTGGTCTCATTTGCGACAAATGTCGTGAGTTCGATTGTCGCATTATTTAGGGGTGACTTTTCGGGAGCTTGCGACTTTGCATCCGCAGCGGTCGATGATCTGAAAAATTTCTTCATCAACGGATTCAATGCAATTACCTCATTTATAGGCGGATTTGTAGACGGATTTTTGAACGTGGTCGGTGGTGCTCTATCAGCAATCGGAATTGATGCAAGTTCTGCAATTTCAGGAGTGAAGGAAACTGTATCAAACGGACTGAATGCGGTGAAGGGTTTCTTCGGAAATATTATGGGAGCAGCAGCTGACACAGCAAAAGAAAAATTATCCAATATCAAGAATGCCTATGAGCAGAACGGTGGTGGAATCAAGGGCGTTGTAGCAGCATCACAGGAAGCAGTAAAAGGATACTTCACATCAGGTCTGACATTTATTGACAATCTGACAGGTGGAAAACTGACAGGAATCAAGCAGAAATTCCTTGATGGAATGAATGGAGCAAAGAGTGCAGTGACAGGTGTGCTCGACAATGTGAAGTCTTCGTTCCAGTCAAAACTAGACGCTGCACATTCTGTTGTTTCAGGATTCGTTGGAAAGCTGAAGAGTGCTTTCAGTTTCAATTGGAAGCTTCCTGATCTGAAAATTCCACACATTAGTATAAGCGGTGGCGTTGCACCATTCGGTATTGCAGGAAAAGGATCACTTCCAAGCTTTGACATCCAGTGGTATGCAAAAGGTGGTGTCATGACGAAGCCGACAATCTTCGGAGCATCAGGAGGAAATCTGCTAGGTGGAGGAGAAGCAGGAGATGAAGCAATCCTTCCACTGTCCGCTTTATGGGACAAGTTAAGACAATTCATTCAGGAAGAGATAAATCCTGATAATGACCGTGACACAAAATCGGTGGGAAGCGGAATTGTACAGGCTCTTTCAAGAAAAGAAACTAAGACGCTTGAGAAGAAAGACAACAGTGTAACAGAAAAAGAGTTGGAGCGGTATTCGGATAGAAATAGGGGAACAGTGATCGAGAAGCTTGAAATCAGATTGGATGTTGAGAAATTAAAAGACCTTCCAACATTGTTCAAACTGTTGGATGAGCTGAAGGATGCACAGAACTCTTCAGAAGATCCAAAACCTGCTACAGCATAGAAGGGAGGAAAGCCTGATGTTATTGGTTCAGGAAAACACCATGAAACTCGGAGGCGTAAAACTTCCAGGGCAAGTGGAAAAAATCAGTGTATCTGAAACGGCAAGTATCGAAGATATCCAGGATGATAAAGGCAAGACAAAAGCAAATCAGCCGACAGGCTATGAAGCTGCAAAGGTCAGTGTCAAGATAATACTGGAAGATTCAGAGAAGATGACAATAGCACAACAGATCACAACGTACCAAAGGCTTTTCAAACCTTATGGACAGACCAAAGCAAAGCTGTTGAAGTTGGTCGGAGAAGACTTCTCGACAAGAGGAATCTCAAAGGTCTACTTCAAGCAGCTGACACATGACAATACAATTTCCCAAAGTGGAAAGACTGCTACGTTGGAGTTTGTTGCTCCAACGATAGCAGGAATTAAGACAAAGAAAAAGAGTTCTTCTGGAAGCAACAAGAGCAAAAAGAACAATAAAAACGGTAAAAGCAAAAAGAACACCGGAAAGAGTCCAACAAAGAATAAACGTAACACAGCAAATGCGAAGTCTAAAGCAAGGCAGCTGACAAAGTAGGAGGTCTGAAGCATGGGATATAAAAAACTAATATCTCCGGAGTTTAAGATCAGTACATCAAAATATGAGATCACAAGCGGAATGGAAGTGGAATGTTTCAGCAGCAGAGAAGCTAGATCAGACTGGTGCAGAGTGGAGCTGACAACACAGCTTCAGAATATTGTCACTTATGAGGATATGGAAGAGGTACAGGTCGAACTTGGATATGAAGGTGATTATGATGTGCTGCTTCCAGGCTATTGCAGAAAGACGGACAATGACTACTGGAAGGAAATCATGATCCGAGATGACATGATAAAGCTTGAGAGAATCACAATTAAGCAGACCTTCCTTGACTGTACACCGCAGGATGTCATCAAATATATCCTGACACAGGCAGGAGTGAGCAACTATCAGCTGTCAGAAGAGGAATATGGAAAGAAGAGCACGTTCCTGGTAAACAAGCAAAATGGAATCAAGGCAATCATGGAACTTAACAGTACGTGGGGAATTGAAAATGACTTCTTCTTCAGAGACCGAATCTTTTACTGGGGATGTACACCAAAGCAGGAAACCATCTATATACTGGAAGAGAATGAGAACATACTCTCCATGAAGAAATACGGAGACCTGTGGGAGATTGAAACACTAGGAGTACCTTGGATACACCACAGTCAGGAGATTGAGGTATCACATTCCAAGTACACAGGAACGGTGAAGGTTGAAAAGACCATCATCAGAAGTGACTCCAAAGGCTACACAAGAATGTATATCTATTTCAAGGGAGGATGATGAGATGTCGGATATGCTTGAGGTCTTTGTAAAGAAGACAATGGAAAAGGAAATTAAAGAGAACTATCCACATATTCAGAATCCTCCTGGAATGTATGCAAAGGTTGTCAGGGTAACAGAGACAGCTGGAACATACACCTGTGTTCTCAAAATTCTTGACAAAACAATGAACACAAATGAAGACTTCCCGGAGATACCTGGTGTGAAAACAGATATCGCATTCGAGAAGGGTGACATTGCCGTTGTACTCCTTTTATACGGAGGGAGCGGAGTGTTCATACTTGGGAGGTATGAGACATGACAATAGTTGGAGAAGACTGCACTGACATCATGCTTGATGAGAATGGTCAGCCTGTGGCAGATGAGAATGGAGAGTTCAAAACAGTCAGAGGAGATGAATGTTGGGAGCAAGACTTGAGACTGGAAACACAGACCGAAGAGGGAGAGCTTTTCTATGAGGATGAAGATGGAGATGAAGCGTATGGATTCGGATTTCTGGACTTCGCTCATGGAGAGGATGACGAACTCACAAGGATGGAGATTGGTCAGAGAGTCAGAGATAAATTGGCGAAAAGGGAATACCTGGATCAGCGAAAGACAATGCAGAACATATCATTTGAAAATGGAGTATTCATTGACCAGATCAGTGTGGCGAAACAGGATTCCAAAGAAGAATATAACATCGAATTATCAACAAATGAAGTGGAGGTGGAAACGGAATGATAGATGAAGAAATTCTTGATAAGGTCTGCCCGATACCAGATGAGGATGAGACAATGGAAGAAATCAAGGGAAAACTTGGTGAAGAAGGATTCATCATAAACAACTTCAATAAAGGTGGAATCTTCTACATTATCATCCGGATATTCGTCCTCATATATATAGATATCAAAAGACTTGCCAGGTCAATCATCAACAACCTATTTATCAAACATGCAGAGGGTGACTGGTTGGAGATCAAAGTCGCAGATGTCGGAAAAAAAAGAAAAGAAGCAATTAAAACAAGGGGATATGTCACTCTGTATAGGGATGACTACCAGAACGCTCTTCAGATCACAAAGGGACACATGTTCAAAACACTTCCAGATGTAAATGGAAAAGAGCTGAAGTTCTATGTGCTTGATACAACTGTCATAGGAGCAGGAGAAAAGAGTGGAAAGGTACTTGTTGAGGCTGAATCGCCTGGAACAGGATACAATGTCTCAACTGGGAAGATAACAGTATCAATGATTCACCTTGACGGAGTTGTCTCTGTAAGCAATGAAGAGGGATGGCTATATGAAGAGGGAGCAGATATCGAAGACCTGGAAGATTTACGAACAAGGGCAGAGGATGCCTGGTCTGAATTGGCAGAAAGAACCACAGATGAAAAACTGATAAATGTATCAAAGAAGGTGAGTGGTGTTCTTGATGTCAGAGTGGATGCACAGCATCCAAGAGGTCAGGGAACCACGGATATCATCATCACAAGTACATCAGGCGAAGCCACACAGGAACTGCTTAAGAAGGTAGAAAATGCAACAGCATACCTGAAGGGAAATTATGATGACTTCTTATATAAGTCATCCACGATTGTCAATGTGGATATCAAGCTGACACTGTACATTGCAAAAGATGCATCCACGGATGGAGTTCAGCAGACAGCAGAAAAGACCATTGAGAAGTTTATGCAGCTTAGTTCCAGAGAAGAACTGAATTGTCTGTATATGGATGATATCAGATATGCCCTGAAGAGCGACATCGAGACATACAAAAGGGCAGAAATCAGTTCTCCTGATGGAGACATAGAACTGGACAAGGGAAAGGTCATAATGCTTGGAGGCATTGAGGTGATAGTGAAGAATGTGGGAGGTGCATAATCATGTTTGAAAAATTTTGTGATTATATGTACTACCTGCTCACATCACCATTCAAGAAGATTAAGAAAAGCAAGAATCAATGGTACAAGCTTTTTAAGGTCTTGGGAGAATACTTTGATGATGGAATGGAGAGCATCGAGAAGGCACGTGAGCAGACAATGCTTGCAACCTGTGATGTTGAGATGCTACCAGTACATGCAGCAGATAGGAAGCTGACCAAATACACAGGAGAAGAGGATGAAAACTTCAGGAGCAGGATTGCAAACTACACAGAGGTGTGCAGACTGGGAGGAACTGATCCAGGACTGATACTTGCAGTGAAGGCTCTTGGATATCCGAACCCAGAGAAGATTATGGCTAATGTCTTGAATGGTCGTGTCTATTATGAAACAGATGGATCATGGATTCTGGATGGAAGCCGTAACCTAGAAGCAGGAGAACTCGAAGACAGATGGGCGGAGTTCTATATTGTCAATAATATGAGTGTGGATGACGAGCATCCAGTGTCAACAGCAATACTGAAGAAAGAGGTCAGGAGAGTCAAAGAGGTTGGAGCAAAGGACAATTATCTATTTAGGTATAGTCTGGCTGTCCATGAACCACACTCCACTGGTTCCAGGGTAGACTATTGGTGGAGAATCTTCTACTGGTCATATAGGAAGACTGACGGACACTGGAATACAGATGGACAGTATATGCTAGACAGCAGCATCAGCAATTATCCGGTGAAAATCGGATTCAGATACAAAGGATTTTTGAACTTTCCACATGAGAGTGGAAACGTGAAAGGCTCTTACACCGTACAGATAGAGGAGCAAGAGGAACAGGTAACAAAGTCTGAAGAGTATTCATTGCCGACTTTCTTTTATGAGTATAAGAAGACGGATGGAACGTGGATGCTAGACGGAAGTGTTCTGATGAATACAGACAGAACAGACTTCAAGCGCAAGGATGCCTTCAGAGCATCTGTCACGCATGAAGAAAGCATAAAAGAAGTAAGATGGCACAATCAACATAATCTATTCTATCTTGATGGCTCCTGGCTAACAGATGGCAGTAAGATAGTGGATGCATATGAACACACAATCATCATTGGATTTGATCTTCATTATCTGGATGGAACATGGACTCTGGATGGAAAGATTTTTCTGGATGGGATTGAGAATCAGGAGGTAGCGTGATATGAAGAATGTTATCACAAAAGTAAGAAGACAGAAGATGGCTGAAGCAAGCCATACAACAGGCAAACTTGCCAAGGCAAAATGGATCGCTCTTGGATCAGGAGGAGTGGATGCAAGTGGAAACATCATCACACCACTTGCAGATAATGTGAAACTCTATCATGAGGTGATTCGTAAGGAGTACACTTCATCAGCAAAGACATCTGATACCAGTTATGAATATACAATCAAACTGGAAGAGGATGAACTTGTTGGTACCGAGATTTCAGAGATGGCTCTGATTGATGCAGAGGGTGATGTCATTGCATTCTCTAACTTCCTTCGTAAAGGTAAGGATGAGACAGAGACAACATTCACAATCGAAGATAATTATTAAGAGGGAGGACTAAATAATGGCAAATTTAGCGGTAACATCACAATTCAACACAGCAATGGAAGCAATGACAACAAAGACACCAGGACACTGTGACCAGTGGAACTCAAGACATGAGCAGCTTCTTGGAAATGACCAGTACCTGAAGGATCAAATGGACAAGATGCTTGTAAATGGAGCAGGAAGTCACAATGCAATCTATAGAGGGAAGAACCTGACAAACATCTACACAGTGGATCAGATATGTGCAATGATTTCAGATGGAACATTCAGTGATCTATTCATCGGTGACTATTTTGATGTATCAATTAACACTTCTATTGGTGGAACAGAGACAGTCAGATGCGTGATTGCAGACTTAGATACATTTGTTCTAAATGGTGATACAGCAGTATCAAAGCATCATGCGGTCATTGTTCCAAAGGACTGCTTCAAGACCACAGCAAAGATGAATGATACTAATGTCACAACAGGCGGATATGTAGGTTCAAAAATGGTGACAACAACACTTCCAATTTACGCTACAGCCTTGCAAACAGCTCTAAAAAATCATATAATAACACACAGGTCACTGCTCACCAACAGTGTTGCTACAACAGGCAATTCAAACGCAGGAGCAGGACATGTCGGTTACTCGAACAACTGGGCGTGGACAGATACATTATTGAGCCTGATGAGTGAAATTCAGCTCTATGGTTCGACAGTATTGAGTTCTTCCTTTTTCGATACAGGAGAGCGTAACACACAGTTTAATCTGTTCAGACACAATCCGGCTGCGAAAATCGCAGGACAGGGACATGGTGGCGGAAGAATGTGGTATTGGCTTAGTGCCGTTGTGTCGGCTTCGGCGTTCGCTTATTGTTACTGTGATGGTTTTAGTGACAATATTAACGCTTCCGCCGAGGGTTGTGTTCGCCCGATTTCGTGTCGTTATACTATGTGTAGGCTACGCGCCGATATACCAGACAGGAAAGGAAAGCTTGTCCTTCCGAGAGGTAAACAATTATCTTGATGCGTCCAGATACGTCTGGTGACGCTAGGAACGAGGTAACAAATATGAAAGATATGGAATCTGTATATGATGCCAATGCTCTCCTGGATGCCTTCAGACAGGCAAAGAAGGGTACTGCATGGAAAGAGTCGGTACAGAGATATGAGATGAACCTTTTAAGGAACATCAATCACACACAGAAAGAACTTGCTAATGGAACGTATGAACAGAAGGACTTCTATGAGTTTTCATTGAGTGAAAGAGGCAAGACAAGACATATAAAATCAATGCACATATCTGACAGAGTAGTCCAGAGGTCGGTATGTGATAATGTGCTTATACCGGAACTTCAACGGTATCTGATATATGATAATGGAGCATCTATGGAAGGAAAAGGAATACACTTCGCAAGGAAGAGACTAAGCACACACCTTCATAGATACTACCGAAAGCACAAGAGCAATGAGGGATACATTCTTCTCATTGATTTTAGTAAATTCTTCGATAACATCAATCATGAGCCACTAATCGAAGCCATGAGAAACAAGATTGGTGACACAGAGACCATGAGCTTCGTTGAGAAACTGATAGACACGTTCAAGATAGATGTTTCCTATATGACAGACGAAGAATACAAAGAGAGCCTCAATACCTTATACAATGCGCTTGAGTATGCGAAGATAGATGAAGAGGAACTGACAGGTCAGAAGTTCATGAAAAAATCCGTTGGTATTGGAAGTCAAATATCACAGATATCAGGAGTGTTTTATCCTACAAGAATAGACAACTACTGTAAGATTGTGAAGGGCATGAAATACTATGGAAGATATATGGATGACATCTATATTATTCATGAAGACAAGGAGTACCTGAAGCAGCTCCTGAAGGAAATCGAGCAGATATGTGATGAGCTTGGACTTTTCATCAATGCAAAGAAAACACAGATAATCAAGCTGTCCAAAGGCTTCACATTCCTCAAAATCAAATATAGTCTCACAGACACAGGAAAAGTGGTTCAGAGAGTGAGCCGTGACTCCGTTACCAGGATGAGAAGGAAGCTCAAAAAGCTTCGTATCAAACTGGATCAGGGAGAGATAGGATTCGAGGATGTCAGATGCGCATATAATTCATGGCGTGGAAGTGTAGCACACTATGATTCATATACCACTCTGAAGAACATGGACAAGCTGTTTGATGAGCTCTTTATAGAGCCATTCATTGAAGGAGGATATAACAATGAACGAGAGACAGAGAATGGAACAAGAAATCAGAGACTTGGAAAATAGTCTCACTTGCACATCATCACCAATCGGAGATTGGAAGGTGACAAAATGCATGGAATATGAGAAAATGGGAAAAGAGATACCTTATGACTTCAAGGCATTAAGCGAAGAGCGTCAGAAGGTACGTGACAGAATCAATGAGCTTCAGGAACAGATTGCATCCCTTCCGGAGGAAGAGGTAGAAGTCGAAGAACAGGTCATTGTAACCAACATTGAAGAGTAGCGTTATTATCATCTTAAATGTCAAAAAAACGGAGGGCAAAAATCCCTCCGTTTCGTGTATTAAATTCCGAAAATATTTTCCGAAAATTTGTGTCAAAAATAATGAGAAGTTGTGACAAAAATTTTGCGCAGCTACATGGATATAAGTTTGAAACCTGGTACCATGTGGTCTGGATGAAAAAATGCATAGAATACCTAAAATACAGAAACAACGAAAAATAAAAGGATAACGAGGAAAAACATGAGCGATCAAGAGAATCAGAACGTAGACGAAGGTCTGCGTGGAAACGAACAGATAGAAGAAGCAATTGCGGCACTTCAGCAGGAACCGTCGCAGGAAATGCTGGCACATACCCTGACAGTCATACGCAGACGCATGAACGAAAACGGACAGGTCATCATAGCCGTGGAGCCTCCGGTGGGAGACAGGGGACTGCAGGTACAGGCAGTCCGGACAGAGGACGGAGAGAACTGGTGGGTAGCATTTACCGGTTTCGAAGAAGAAATGCGGGGCAGCGAAGGAGTGATGTCTACCTTTTTAACGGATATGGGACATTTGTTTACATCTGCCTTAGAAGTAGAAGAAATCAGCGGAATTATCCTGAATCCGTGGAATCGAACCTTAATGTTAAATAAAAAATTAATAAATATTGTCCTGGGAAATTGCTAGAGAAGAACTAAAGCAATCCCCCATCTTTTTCTATTTTAGAAATTAGATGGGGGATTATTTTGTTTTTGTAAATATTATAAATGACTATTTCTTCGTTTTAACATTCTTAACAGAACTCCAGTCGGAGTACAGTTTCGTATTCTTTCCGTTAACCTTTACCGTCTTATAAGTACGGATACGGACATAGTATTTTTTCTTTGCGGAAAGTTTGGATACGGTTGCGGAAGTCTTGGAATTCTTCTTAACCGTTATCGTCTTTGTGCCTTTCTTAAAGTTCTTCTTTGTGCTGTACTGAACTTCGTAGCCTGTAGTCTGTGAAGTCTGTTTTTTCCAGGTTACCTGAAAGCCCTTTTTCTGTGCTTTTAATTTTTTCAGGGAAGCAGCTTTTGGATCGATCCGGAATGTTAAGGATTTTGTTCCCGTATAGTTGCCTTTAAACGTAACCTTTGCAGTATAGACTCCGACGTTCTTCCGGTTCTTCGGATAGGTTACCTTATAATCCGTGCCATTCTTTAACACTTTTCCTGTCCTGTCTGTTACCGTGATCGCCGGTGTCTGCTTCTTGCCATTGTATACAAGATCCGTCTTTGTCATCTGTACGTTGGTAATCTTCGGGATCGTAGTCTTAGAAGCAGTGTATTTACATTTTTCACAGGTGTTTGCGATCGTTCCGTCTGCCTTTTCCGTAGCTTTTGTGACAACTGTTTTATAACTGTGTGGCAGTTTTGCAATCTTCTCGGTATAGGAGTGTCTGCAAAGAGAGCAGGTATAAGTTTTCACACCCTCAGCGTTACAGGTCGGCTGCGTGGTAACAGCAGAGGAGTAACGGTGAGAGAGCTTTGCAATCTTCTCGGTATAGGAGTGGCTGCAAATAGAACAGGTATAAGTCTTTACCCCCTCAGCATTACAGGTCGGCTGTGTGGTAATTGCAGAAGTATAGTTGTGAGCATGATAGTGACATTTGCTGCAAATTCCGTCCACATAAGTACAAGCCTCTGCTCCGGTGGAATCATCCGCCTTTGTACAGTGATAGGTATGGGTACCGTCTTCATTAGAAGTATAATCATAAGTATGTACACACTGGCCTAACCCAAATGGGATGATCACTTGTAAGGTATTACTACTGTAATAGTATAATGTGGCAGTATTACATGGAGCCCCATTCACAGTGAGCGTCATAGAAGTCAGTGAGGAGATGTCCGTATCCTCTGTCAGGGCTTTGATCTCGTTCGTCCAGTCAACGGGAGAAGATACTTTTAAGTGGTAGACGAGAAAATATTGACGGCCTGCCGTAATGAGATCAGATCCGTCACCAATGCCGCGATAACCGTTATGACTTGTAGAATCTGTAAAGAACAGAGTGCAGTTACTCTTATCCAAAGAGACTCCTGTAGTGGAAGTGGAAATGTTGTTTCTTATCTGTGTCTTGACTTCTCCCTCTGTATAGGAATTATTCAGATAAATCGCATCTGCATCATAGTTCAAAGCTAATTCCGTGATCCGCTCCGTCTGTAAGATCGTAATGACATATTCTTTATATTTTGCAGGGTCTGCTACACTGGTCGCTCTCAGTGTGACAGTAGGGGCAGCCTCATCGGTGCCGATGGTAAGGTATGCATAACCGTTGACGTAAGAGGAATAGGAGTCAGAACCGGTATAAGTAATCTTAGTATCAGAGCTGGTATTGCCGCTGACGGACCAGATCAGGCTCTTATCGGTCTGTGTGCCTTCCACATCTACGGAATAGCGGGTAGTGCTGCCGACATAAACCTCAGCAGCCGGTTGGTCGAATTCCATCTTAGAGATGGTAGGCGCTTCCTGTGTGACAGTGACGGTAATGCTGTCGGATCTGGTGCTGTCAAAGTTCGAGGTGACCGTAACGGTGATACTCTTGGCTGTCTCATCGGCTGCAATCTGTAACTTACCATCGGAAGAGATGGTGGTATTGGTACTGCTGTTACCGCTGAGCGACCAGCTATAGGATAAGTCTGTGGCGGTACCTGTGATCGTAGCAGTCAGATCTGCTGTTTCGCCACACTGCAGGGAAAAAGGAGTCTGGTCGATCGCAAGTGATTTGATGACAGGGATATCCTTGCCGTTTCCAACCGGAATGTAAACGCTTGCCATGTTATAGTAAGGGTTATATCCGATCAGTGCATCGGTGCAGGGAGTGTCATTCACATTGACGGTAAGGCCGGACAGAGAAGAGAGACTCACGGTTTCGCCTGAGTTAAGAGATTTGATAGAATCCACCCAGTCATAGCCGCTTGTTACGTATAAGTCATACTCGATGTAATATTCGCGGGATGCAGAGACCGGATTGGAACCATCACCGACACCGAAGAGATCACTGCCGTTCTTATAGTTTAGCCAGCGCTTGCCTATATCAGTACCTTCAGTCCGGGTTGCCGTGTTCTCTGATACACGGAGCAGCTTTTGTACTTCGCCTTCCGTGTAAGCCGTGTTTAGGACAATCTTACCCGTGTCATAGGTAAGGTCCAGATGTGTAATGGTGGTAGTGTCCTCTGCATGTGCCGTTAAGGAAAATGCAGGAATAGACAGTACGATCATTACAAGTGACATAAGAATTGATAGAATCTTTTTGGATCTTGTCATTTGATTTCCTCCTTGTATAATGTTCTATGTCAAACAGGATAATAGTTATCCATGGTCATTATAACAAGGATGAAAAAAAACCGCCCTAATCCAATGGACAGTTTTTGGAAAAAAATTCTAATAATTTGGAATGATCAACCGCTTATCGACGACATCAATGACTAATTTTACATAAGAATCGTATCCGGTCTTTTGCAGCATGTTGTGGATATGGTATTTGACGGCAGAACGTGTAATATCATATTTTTCTGCAATTTCACCCTGGCTGTTCCCTTCAATAAGTTCCCGCAAGATGATCAGTTCCTTATCGGTAAAATCCGCACTGGCGGCATTGCCGATCTGCACATTTGGTTTTTCAAAGGGATAAATGCGTTCTCCTGCGACCGTGCGTGCGATGATGTGCTCTAATTCTTTTTTTGGTGCGACCTTATACCAGAAGCTGTCACATCCGGCAGCTTTTGCCTTTTCGATAAAGCTGACCTCCGGCATGGAGGTAACGATAATGATCTTGACTTTTGGATATGCCTTTTTTATTTTTTCAGATGCTTTCAGACCGCTCTGACCATCGGCGGTACAGACATCCATCAGAATTAAATCGACTTTGTCGGCGGCACAGTACATATCTGCAAGAGCGGCATTGTCTATGATGCCGGCAAGACGGTAATCTTCATTTTCTTCTATAATATTTTTAAAATAATTCTGTACCAGGATCTGGTCATCTACAATTAAAATTCGAACCATTTCATCACTTCCTGCCGCTATCATATCGTTTTCAGGGAATTTTGTCACTAACCATATGGACAGTTTTTAAAAAAATTTTTATAAACGGATGTGAAGCGTAAATACCGGAGCAGTCGTGATCCACATCGTTCCACCATTGCGCTCGACGTTTTCACGAAGGTTTTTTAATCCGCCACTCTCTACGATGGTTTCAGCCGGGGCGATTCCATTGTTAGAGATAGCAATGCTGTCTGCGGCGGCAGTAACGGAGAGTTCCGTAGCCTGTGCATGGCGGACGGCATTCGTGATGCATTCTTTGATGGCGTCAACAAATACCGGGCAGTCCGTAAGTGTGCCGTGGAGAGTAACGTTGAGGTTCATCGATGCTGCGATCTGCATCAGGTTGTCGATAGGGCTGCCGGAAGGTTCCGGTTCGCTGCCGCTTTTAAAAGTCTGAATGGTCTGCTTCCATTGTCGGATCATATGGTCAAAATCAGACGCACCGTTTTCAAGGAATATTTTGGTCTCTAAAAGGATTCTGCCCATTTTATCGTGAATGTCGATCTTTGTTTTGAGGATTTCTTCATCACGGGTCAGAATATCTACATTTCTGCTGTATGCAAGCAGATGTTCATTCAGTTCTTTGAGCTGTTCATTTTCATGGTCTAAATCTAAATATAATCGATGTAACTGTGTAATATCCACTGCGGACAGTCGGAGGATATCTTCACCCTTAAAGTGTATCGGTTCTGATCGGAAAGAAAAATACTTGTCCCCGATCAGAAGTGTCTGGTCATTTACCTCATTACAAAAAGTATTTGCGTTGCGTATCGGCTGTCCGGTCAGAGCAACGGCAAGATCATTCATCTGCGTGTTGATCAGTATCGGCATCCCATTACTGTAATAAAAGCACAGACCAAGCGGAAGTTTGTCAGTTCCTTCTTTAATGGAAATTTTCGATATCCGATGGTTATATTTTTTCTGTGCCGCAAATAGTAAAAGGGCATCGGTGATCAGAATTCCGACGGAAATCCCAAGACAGAGGGATTTTTGGCGGAAAGATGGTGTGGTGTTATCATTTAGCAGCAGCATTTCGGTTAATATTATGGTTTCTGCAAAGATCCAAAGGATATGGAGGATACTCTTCCAATGCCGTTCATTTTTAGAGTGAACAAAAAACATAAGAACGATACTGAACAGAATACCGGTAAGCATACCCAGAAGTGAAAGAAACATCATGATGCCTCACCTCCTTTTAAAAAGGTATTGTGATAGGTTTTTACCTCATCATCTGTCTGGGCAAGGAGGTTGAGCAGTATGGCTTCTTCATCTTGTGACAGCTTGACATATAATATGGATAAGTGATCGATCAGAGGTTCTATACAGTTTTCAAACCAGTCATAGGCAGCGATCAGGGAGGTGACGCCGGCATAGCCGTCATCCTCTACATTTAAGCGGTATTCAACCTGAAAAAGGGAGGTATAGTTCAAAGTCTCTTTCAGACAGAGCGAAAGCTCACGCAGCTTTAAGGTCTTATTCTCCTCAAGGAGGAGCAGTAAGTTGCTTCTTCTTTTGATATAGGCACTTAAAAAACAGATTTTTTTCAGGGAGAGTTCGACATTTTGCGGTGTGATCTCATGCAAGAGCGTATCGATCGAAGAAAATTGGGGAGTGATCCCATCATAGATCTTAGAATATAACTCCAATTTCTTTTCTACTGCAGCAGTCTTTTTTTTGACCTCGATATCAGCTTTTAACAATGCTTCTTTCCCATGCAGCAGTTCTTTATCCTCCTGAAGCTGTTCTAAAAGGGAGTGGATCTCACGGATATCTTCGATCCAGTAGATGTAACCATTGCGTATTTTGGTACTGCGTAAACGCTTATGACCGGAACGAGTTATGCTTTCATCCTTTGCCTGTAACAGACTGTCGCGGTCTATCTCTTTTACATTTTGGGAAGCATAGACGATATGACAATCCTGATCGGTGATCAGTGTGTCAATGTTGGAGAGCTTGAATAAATCGGCATATTTCGAGTTGGTATGGATCAGGCCAGTATCGGCACAACTGTTCCAGATGCCATAAACCAATGCACAGAATACGGTGGTCAGATCCATGCAGCGGTAAAAAAAGGTGCCGGATAGGAACAGATATCCGATACAGTAGAGAATGGCAAGCACTACAAATAAAAACGGCAGCAGGATACGCCGTTTGCTGTTGGGAATCTTACAGTGTTTGTAGAGGATGGCAAGTGCCGGAAGTGCCAGCAGAACATCCCATATAAAGATCAGATAATAGACGAGCTGATAGCTATACTCACTTTCACAGTTGACAAAATCCGGACGAAAAGCGAATACGGTCTGGTGCCAGTCATTGGTAAGCACCAGCAAAATCAGCAGTACTGCGGGAACAAACAGCAGCTTTAGCGGCTGTGGAAGTGCGTAGTTATCACTTTTTGCAACGCAGATTGCCGTAAACAGGGCAAAAAGCGGAAGAAGGACAATCGCAACATAGTAGGAATACCAAAAATATCTTGCAACAGTTTCATTGTCTACAAAATACCATTTGATAATTTTGATCACATACCAGTAGATGGTGAGCAAAGCGGTCGCTAACAGGTATTTTCGGATCGCTTTTTGTATGACACCGGAATATATGCGGACCAGCCATTCGATCAAAAGCGCCAGCATCAGTACATTGCCGGTTAATTTGCAAAAAGTCTGTAAGAATTCGTTCTGCCATGGAAGATGGCTCAGGATTCCTGCCAAGATAAAGACCAGAGCAATTCCAAGGGCTTTTAAAAAATGTGTAATTGTAATTCTCATAGTGTATGCACAGCCCCCATCATGGATTTTATCGGATCATATAAATGCCGCCTAAGGCGGATATCTGCCCTCATTATAGCATATAGTGGCTGTGTTGTAAGTTACTTTTGCATATCCCTTGTTTTTACCCGCGAAATAGTGTTATTGATTGACAAAAGAAGAGCAATTCCTTTATACTAAATTCAAGAGGTGTGATTCGTGAAAAAAGCAGAAGATACTCAATTAAATTATAATGAAGAAGCCGTAATATGCGTAAAAAACGAGATGATACCGGATGTGTATGTGACGAAGCTGGCATCTTTTTTTAAATCGGTCAGTGAAGAAAACCGGGTGCGGATGATCTTTGCGTTATCCAAGCGGGAAATGTGTGTCAACGACATTGCGGCGGCACTTGGGATTTCCCAGTCGCTGGTGTCTCATCAGTTAAAGCTGTTAAAGCTTGAAGGACAGGTAAAGTCCCGGAGAGAGGGGAAAAATGTATACTATTCTCTGGATGACCAGCATGTAGTAGATATTTTTGAAGAAGCATTAAAGCATATTATGCACCGCATGGAAGAAGGCAATAAATCCTGATCGGCAATGTGGTAACTGGGGCGAGGGAGGAATATTTAAATAAAAGTAGTTGACAAATGGAAATAATGAGAATATGATAAGGATGAACATATGAATAAATGTTCAAATGAACAGATGATAAAATAACAGACAATAAGATAAAAGAGAGGAGTCAATCTTATGTATAAAGAATTACATGAGCATCATGAACATGAACATGAACATCATCATCACCACGATGGCGACTGTTGCTGCGGACATGACCACGAGCATGACCATCACGAGCATGACCATCACGAGCATGACCATCACGAGCATGACCACCATGAGCATCACCACGTTGCAGAGAATATTCCGGCAGACCACAAGACAAAGGTTTATACCATTGAAAATCTGGGTTGTGCCAACTGTGCCGCAAAGATGGAGAGCCGGATTAACCAGTTAGAGGAGGTATCCGATGCGACCATTACGTTTGCAACAAAACAGCTTCGTGTCAGTGCAAAGAATCCGGATGCCTTATTAAATGAGATACAGGAAATCTGTGCAGGCATTGAGGTCGGAGTACAGGTTGTAGAGAAAAAGGAGCAGCGTCAGAATACCGCACAGAAGCGGGAGAGAAAAGCAGAGCAGAAAAAAGAACTGTATACCATTATCGCAGGAGCCGTATTATTCTTAGGTACGGTGCTGGTAAATGAAGTGATGGGTTACGAGGATTACAGTTTTCCATTCTTTTTGGCATTTGCAGTGTCCTACCTGATCTTAGGTGGAGAGGTTCTTTTAAGTGCCGGTAAAAATATTTTAAAAGGCCAGATGTTTGACGAGAATTTTCTGATGAGTATTGCAACACTCGGATCATTTGCAATCCATAAATATCCGGAAGCAGTCGGCGTTATGCTCTTCTTTAGAATCGGAGAATTTTTTGAAGATGTGGCAGTTGAAAAGAGCCGAAGTCAGATCATGGAGGCAGTGGATTTAAGACCGGAAGTAGTCCTTTTAGAAAAAGACGGTCAGATCACTGAAATCCCTGCGGAAGAGGCAAAAGCAGGAGATATCGTACAGGTACGTCCGGGCGACCGTATTCCGTTAGATGGAGTTGTCATTGAAGGCGAGAGCCGTATTGATACTTCCGCAGTTACAGGCGAGCCGGTGCCGGTAGCAGTCCGAGAGGGTTCTGAGGCAGTTTCCGGGTGTGTCAATATTTCGGGACTGTTACGCATCCGCGTAGAAAAACCGTTAGAAGAATCCATGGTCAGCAGGATCTTAAATTCGGTAGAAAATGCAGCAGCAGGCAAACCGAAGATTGACCATTTTATTACAAGATTCGCAAGAGTCTATACACCGATCGTAGTTGCGCTGGCATTGTTTACGGCGATCGCCATTCCGTTGATCACAGGTCAGGAATTTTATCCTTGGATCTACACAGCATTGAGTTTTCTGGTAATGAGCTGCCCATGTGCAGTGGTACTGAGTGTTCCGCTTGCATTTTTCTGCGGGATCGGAGCAGGTTCTAAACGTGGAATCCTTTTTAAAGGCGGAGTTGCCATTGAGGCATTGAAAAATGTAAAAGCAGTTGTTATGGATAAGACGGGAACTATTACCAAAGGAAACTTTGATGTACAGAAGGTACTGACACAGGATGAGTGGTCAGAAGAAGCAGTGTTATCCATGGCGGCAGCCTGTGAAAGTGCATCGACACATCCGATCGCAGTCAGCATTGTAACAGCAGCAAAAAATAAAAATCTTTCGATCGAAAAACCAAGTGAGATTGAAGAAATTTCCGGTAAAGGAATCCGTGCCATCCAGAACGGCAGACAGCTTTTATGTGGAAATGTGAAGCTGATGCAGGCATTTGATGTGGATTTAAGTTCCTATCAAAAAGAAGGAAGCGCTTCTGAAGTACTTTTAGCCGTAGATAAAAATTACGCAGGATGCATCATCGTTTCCGATACTTTAAAAGAAGAAGCACCAAAGGCGATCGCGCGTATCAAGGGACAGAATTTAAAGACAGTTATGTTAACCGGAGATGCATTAGAAAGTGCAGAGGAAATTGCAGCATTAGCAGGTGTGGAAGAAGTTCATGCAAGACTGCTTCCGGAAGATAAACTTTCCGAGCTTCAAAAAATCCGTGAAAAAGACGGAAGCGTGATGTTTGTCGGTGATGGCATCAACGATGCACCGGTACTTGCAGGAGCAGATGTCGGAGCAGCGATGGGAAGTGGAGCAGATGCAGCGATTGAGGCAGCAGACGTTGTATTTATGAATTCGAACATGGATGCAATCCCGCAGGCGATCGCACTTGCAAATAAGACCGGAGCGGTAGCAATGCAAAACGTGATCTTTGCGATTGGAATCAAAGTAATCGTTATGATCTTAGGACTGACAGGAATCTATACCAATATGTGGTTAGCAGTATTCGCCGATACAGGTGTTGCATTCTTATGTATTTTGAATTCGATCCGAATTTTACGTCAGAAGTAATACAAAAAAATATAAGATTGCAATTTGACAGAAGGGAAACAGGAAACAAAATAAAATTTCTGCATATACTAAAGCCTGGAGGTATTGTATATGCAGAGAAATTGTACACAAATTAAAAAATGGGAAATCGCAGAATTTATATTTATCGCCATCGTGGGAACGCTGCTTCATTTTGTCTATGACTGGAGCGGACAGAATCCGGCGGTGGGCATTATCGCGCCGGTCAGTGAGAGTACATGGGAACATTTAAAGCTGCTCTTTATGCCGGCACTTTTATTTACACTGATCCAGGAGGCAGTGATTGGCAAAGATTATCCGTGTCTATTGACGCAAAAAGCAAAAGCCGTCTTAGCGGGTATGGCGTGGATCGTCGTAGGATTTTATACCTATACCGGCGTTTGGGGGAAAGATGTGGCATGGATAGATATTCTCTTGTTTTACACCGCAGTGGCATTGTATACATGGCTTTCTAAACACAGTATAGAAAAAGAGAAAAAATACTGCAATGCAGGAGTGGGAACGGCAGTCTTTGTGCTGACCTTTATCCTGTTCTTAGTGTTTACCGTCCAACCGCCAAAGATCGGACTGTTCCGGGACCCGCAGACAGGAAGTGTAAATGTAAGTAAAATACTTGTTTAGAAAATATTTAGAAATTCCCCTATCGCAGTTTAGGAATGTGTTATAAAATATAGAAAAATTGTGATAAAATGAGGGAATAAAAATGACGATCAGAAAAAGACTATCGAGAACTAATACAAGGATTTTGCTGTTTGCGCTGTTATCGCTGTTGGTGATCGGTGTATTTATTATAGAGATTTTTGAAAAAACCTATTTAGAGCAGGCGATCAACTATGTAAAATTACAGGATCATTCCGTAGAACTGGTAGATTTTTTGGATGAATATCAATTTTCGGAGGATGAGATCGGAACACTCGGAAAAAAGATCCGGAGCTATGGTCACAACTTTTATATCGCAAAAGACAGGCAAAGAGTCAGTACGGATTTTTCTACAAAACAGCTTCGGGAGATGCAGTATTTAGATTCCTATGTTACCATCAATGAGCCGGCAGATGTATTTGTCTGGCGGACGGCAACGATGATCTTTAAAAGTTATGAGACAGAGACCGGAACCTATCAGGTGGTAGCGCTCCGCAATGATGAGAACACCAGACAGATCAATCCGAACAGGGAGACATATCGGTGGCTGATACCTATCTTTACGGCGATCGGTGTTCTGGCGATTGCGATCATTGTGGGGATCAGCAGATATTTCAGCCGGAAGTTAGAAAACAGGATCATGGAGCCGATCGAAAAGCTGATCGATGCGGCAAACCGTGTTGAGGATGGAAATTTTGAAGAGCATGTGGAATATGAGGGAGAGGAAGAATTTGAAAAACTCTGCCATTCCTTTAACACCATGCAGGACAGTCTGGCGGCGGGCGTGGACCGGGCAGAAGAATATGATAAGGCAAAGACAGAGATGATCGCCGGAATGTCTCACGACCTTCGGACTCCGCTGACCTCGATTAAAGGTTATATCAAAGGAGTCAAAGACGGAGTTGCCAATACACCACAGAAGCAGGAGCAGTATTTAGACATTGCCTATCAGAAGGCATGTGCCATGGATGTGCTGCTACGAAAACTTTCGGATTTTTCAAAGGTAGAGACCGGAAATATGCCGATGGAGCCGGTAACGACCGATTTTGGAGCATTTTTACAGGAGATGCTGGATGATAATGAACAATACCTGAGAGAAAAAGATGTGAATGTCATATTTTTTGTACCGGAGGAAAAAGTGATCACCTGCATCGACCATGAGCAGACCAAACGTGTCCTCCGCAACATCATGGAAAACAGCATGAAATACCGCTGCAGGGAACAGGTGTTGATCCGCATGAACCTGATCCCGAATAAAGAGTCGGTCATTTTAAAGATCACGGATGACGGAGAAGGAGTACCGGAGGAAAAACTGCCGCATCTATTTGAACAGTTCTATCGCGGAGATGAGACAAGAAACAGCAGGATTGACGGAGACGGACTCGGACTGTACATAGCAAAACGCATTATAGAACAACAGGGCGGAAGTATCAGTGCTTCAAACCATGGCGGGTTCTGTATTACGATCATACTTCCGAGAGTGGGAGAAGAACAGGAGCAGATATGAGAGAAAAAATATTAATAGTAGAAGACGAAGAAGAAATTGCAATGTTAGAGCAGGACTATCTGGAGATCAACGGATTTCAGACAAGGATCGAGAGTGATGGTGAGCAGGCGGTGGAACTGGCACTGACGGGAGAGTTTGATCTGATCTTATTGGATCTCATGCTTCCGGGCAAAAACGGCTATGATATCTGCAGAGAGATCCGCGACAAAGTGGATGTTCCGATCTTAATGGTAACGGCACGCACCGAATCCATAGACAAGGTGCTGGGTCTGGGACTTGGAGCCGATGATTACATATCGAAACCGTTTGATCCGGCAGAACTGGTAGCAAGAGTAAAATCCCACTTAAACCGTTACGAAAGACTGACAAAGAACGGTGAGCCGCAAAACGGCACCGAAGGACGGGAAAAAGATGTTATCAAAATTGATGGGATCGAGATACATACGAGAAGCTGGAAAGTATTTCGGGACGGCGAAGAGATCCGCTTCCCAAACCGTGAGTTTGAACTGTTGAAGTTTCTTGCGATGAATCCGAATATCGTTTTTTCAAAAGAGGAATTGTTTGAAAAAATCTGGGGCTATGATTATGTCGGGGATAGCGTGACCGTGACCGTACATATTAACCGGATCCGTGAAAAAATCGAAGAGGACAGCAAGAATCCAAAGATCATTGAAACGGTCTGGGGTGCGGGATACCGCCTGAATCGGTAGAAATCTTAAGAATAAATCAAGAAAATTTAGGTTTTGTTTAGAAATGTTATAAATTCTGTTTAGGAGTTTTCGTTTGGAAATTTATTTCTCCATGCTACCATAACGTTGTAGGAAATATAGCAGTCGCAGTTATATTTTTCACAATAATAAGGAGGAAAATGAATGCTCAAAAACGAATGGAAGAAGCTATTTCAAAACAAATTTATGATCGTGGTCATGATCGCGATCATCCTGATACCGACAATTTACACGGCAATTTTTGTGGGAGCCATGTGGGACCCGTATGGAAGGGTGGAACATCTTCCGGTTGCAGTTGTAAATAAGGACGTACCGGTAACTTACAAAGACAAAGAACTGAGTGTTGGAGAAGACCTGGTCAAAAATCTGAAAGAAAACAACTCTTTGGATTTTAACTTTGTAGATGCAGATACGGCAGCGGCAGGGCTTGCGAACGGTACCTATTACATGGTGCTGACCATACCAAAGGATTTCTCAAAAAATGCAACGACTCTGACAGAGAAGAATGCAAAAAAGATGATGCTGTACTATGAAACCAATCCGGGACAGAACTACATCGCATCCAAAATGAGTGAGACAGCGGTAAGCAAGATTCAGACAAACATTCGTGAAAAGATCACAACGCAGTATACGGAAACTGTATTTGAACAGTTAGGAACCATCGGAGATGGTTTTGTAGAAGCGGCAGATGGAGCATTACAGATCACAGACGGTACAGACCAGCTGTTAGACGGAAACGGACAGCTTCAGGATGGTATCGAAACCTTAAAGGACGGAACCGTTGCTTTAGAAGATGGAAGCACCAGTCTCCAGACAGGAATCAGTGCGTATACACAGGGTGTTGGAACACTGAAAGCCGGAGCAGATACGTTAAATGGCAAGAGTTCAGATTTGAACGGGGGTGTCACAAGCGTTTCTGAAGGAGTTACCTCTTTAAAGAGCGGAAGCGGAGCAATTTTAGCCGGTATGAATACAATGTCTGATGAGCTTGCAAAGAGCCTTTCCAAAGAAAACATGAAAAACATGGAAGCATTACGGGGCGGTCTTACAAGCATCAACAAAGGGATCCAGACATTAAATACCGAACTTCAGAAAATGGATGTAGAAGGTCAGTTGAATACGACAGTGAGTGCAGTAACAGGCGGTCTTACTTCCATACAGGGAAGCCTTTTGAATTCCCAGACACATATGGGTGAGCTGCAGACAGCCATCGGAACGTTAAAAATGCAGTTATTGGCATCCGGAAAAACAGAGGATGAAGTAAATGCAATGTTGTTACCGCTGATGCAGTCCGCACAGGCGGTCGGAGGAGATGTCAGCGCGATTGCAACGACAACATCCGGTCTGGCAGATTCCTTAAAGAACAGCAATTTATCGGAAGTTACACAAAAAGTAGATACGTTAAAGAGCAATGTCAGCACACTGGCAGAAAATTCTGATGTGGTATTACCGAACAGTAGTACAACGATTGAAAAGCTGACATCCGGTTTACAGGGAGTGCAGTCCGCATTGGATAAGACCGGAGAAACGGCAGACCAGATGGGACTCATCCAGGCAATGGGTGCAGTGAATACCGGACTCGGACAGTTAGATACCGGGATCAATGGTGAAAAAGGCTTAAAAGCAGGCGTGAAAGCATATACAGATGGTGTATCCCAGCTTGCAGGTGGAGCAGAGCAGTTGACAGCGAACAGTGCAGCGTTGAACGAAGGTGCGGGGAAACTCACGAGCGGAGCAGCGGCATTAAAAGACGGAAGCAACAGACTCTATGATGGAACCGTAAGTATGCAGGAAGGGCTTTCTAAGTTAAAAGACGGAAGTGTTACACTTGCAGATAGTCTGAACGATGCCGGAGATGAAGTAAAAGCGACCAATACGGACGAAGATACCGTTGAAATGTTTGCGGCTCCGGTTGAGACAAAGGGAAGCACCTACTCCCGCATTGACAACAACGGAAGTGCAATGGCAGCTTACATGATGGGTGTAGGTCTCTGGGTGGCATGTATCGCATTCTGCGTTATGTACCCGCTGATGAAGCCGGCAGGCGAAGTCAAAAACGGTATCCGCTGGTGGTTCAGCAAAGCATCCGTATATCTGATCATTGCATCCGTTCAGGCGGTAGTCATGGTACTCATGCTCAAGCTGATCTTAGGATTCCAGCCGGAATACTTAGGAAGAACGATTTTAGTGGCAATGGTTGCCTCCATGGCATTCATGTCCGTAATGTACTTCTTTAACATCTGTTTCGACAAAGTCGGAAGTTACCTGATGCTGATCTTCATGGTATTGCAGTTAGGCGGTTCTGCCGGAACTTATCCGTTGGAATTATCCTCGGATTTCTATCATAAGATCCATGAGCGTATGCCGTTTACCTATAGCGTAAAGGCTTTCCGTTCCACCATTTCCACAGGTCAGGATATCTCCGGGGAAATGGCAGTGTTTATCGGAATGATCGTAGTGTTTAATCTGTTATCCTTAGCAGTGTTTGTTTATAAGACAAAAAAAGGAAAAAATATGATCTCGGCAGAGGTAGCCGTGGAATCATAAAAACAGCATTGACAAGTGTTACACATAGTGCTACACTAACTTACAGTTAAATAAGAATCTTCAGGGCAGGATGAAATTTCCGACCGGCGGTAAAGCCCGCGAACCGAGAGGTATGATTCGGTGTAACTCCGAAGCCGACAGTATAGTCTGGATGAAAGAAGATGCAAAAGCTGCGTAGGCAGTACACTTGTGATGCACAGTAAAGCTCTGAAATGATATTCATTTCAGAGCTTATTATATTTCACAGAAAAGAAATGAATAAAAAAGTGTAGAACCAAACAGTGAGCAACCCCCTGAACGATAGATCAGTTCAGGGGGTTTTTGGATACTTTTTTATACAAAAATTTATATGAGAAAGATCAAAGAAACCAAAACTTTCACATCCCATACAACTACTATATGATTTGTGCACCCACAAAGTTAGGAGGAAAAACACTATGACCCCGGAAGAATATATGCAAATCGCCATCGAAGAGGCAAAAAAAGGCTCAGGCTTCACCAGCCCCAACCCACTTGTCGGAGCCGTACTCGTGAAAGACGGAAAAATCGTCGGCAAAGACTATCACCACAAATACGGAGAATTTCATGCAGAGAGAAATGCCATTTTAAACTGCAAAGAAGACTTAGCGGGAGCATCCCTCTATGTCACATTAGAGCCGTGCTGCCACTATGGAAAGACGCCTCCCTGCACACAGATCATCATAGAAAAGGGGATCAAAAAAGTATATATCGGTTCCTATGACCCAAATCCCAAAGTTAATGGCGGAGGCATCAAACAGTTGAAGGACGCGGGAATAGAAGTGGTTACGGAAGTCTTAAAAGAAGAGTGTGATGCACTCAATCCGGTATTTTTTCATTACATAGAAAAAAAAGAACCTTACGTCGTTTTAAAATATGCGATGACGGCAGATGGAAAAATTGCGACAAGAACCGGAGCCTCAAAATGGATCACCGGAGAAGCAGCGAGAAAACGTGTGCAGTACAGCCGAAAAATTTACAGTGGGATCATGGTGGGGATCGGAACCGTGTTAGCAGATGACCCGATGCTGACCTGTCGCTTAGAAAATGCAAAAAATCCGGTCAGGATCATATGCGACAGCAGTCTTAGGATTCCGTTGGATTCTAATATTGTAAAGACGGCGAAAGAAGTACCGACCATCATAGCCTGCACGATTCCAAAAGAAGACAAAGGAAACTTAAAAAAGGACTTAACTATCAAAGAAAAGATAGAAAAGCTACAGCAGGAAGGGTGCGAAGTGCTCCCTATCGGAAGAACCAAAACCGGAGTAGATCTGAAAGAACTGATGAAGCTGCTCGGAGAAAAAGGCATCGACAGCATCCTGTTAGAGGGCGGGAGCAGCCTGAACTATTCGGCATTGCAGGCAGGCATTGTATCAAAAGTAGAAACCTATATCGCACCAAAGATATTCGGAGGCGAACTGGCAAAGACACCGGTTGGCGGAATAGGCGTAGAAGAGCCGGGGCAGGCATTTTTCTTGAAAAATCCGAAAATCACACAGATAGAACAAGACATACTGATGGAATGGGAGGTGGGAACTTGTTCACGGGAATCGTAGAAGAAATCGGAAAAATCGCAGGGATCCAAAAGGGAGCAAAATCCGCAGTGCTGACGATACAGGCAGATAAAGTATTAGAGGATGTTCATATCGGAGACAGCATCGCCGTCAACGGAGTCTGCCTGACCGTCACATCCTTTGAAAAAAATACCTACACCGCAGATGTGATGAACGAAACTCTGCAACGAAGCTCACTCGGAAGCCTGAGTGTCGGCAGCAGTGTGAACTTAGAGCGGGCAATGGCAGCAAACGGGCGGTTTGGAGGTCATATCGTGTCGGGACATATCGACGGAACCGGAACGATTACACAGGTCAGAAGAGATGATAATGCCATCTGGTATACGATCATGGCAGAAGACTCCCTGATGAAATACATTGTAGAAAAAGGCTCCATAGCGATTGATGGTATCAGCCTGACCGTCGCAAAACGGAGTGACAAAGATTTTTCCATATCCATGATACCGCATACGGCAAAAGAGACAATCTTATCACAGAAGAAAGCGGGGGATGTGGTCAATCTGGAAAATGACATCATTGGAAAATATGTAGAACAGTTGATGCAGTATGACAAAAAAGAAGAAAAACAGAGCCGGCTGACGAAAGAATTTTTATTACAGGCAGGTTTTTAGAAAGGAGCAAAAATTATGTTTCAATTTAACACAGTAGAAGAAGCACTGGAGGACTTAAAGAAAGGAAAGCTGATTCTGGTAACAGATGATGAAGACCGCGAAAATGAGGGCGATTTAATCTGTGCGGCAGAATTTGCAACAACAGAAAACGTCAATTTTATGGCAACACATGCCAAAGGTCTGATCTGTATGCCGATGGGAGAAGAAATCATAAAAAAATTGCAGATACCGCAGATGGTCAGCAACAACACCGATAACCATGAGACGGCGTTTACCGTATCCATTGACCATGTCGATACCACCACCGGAATTTCAGCAGCGGAGCGTTCGATCACAGCAATGAAATGTGTGGATGAGGATGCGAAGCCGGAGGACTTCCGCAGACCGGGACATATGTTTCCATTATTGGCAAAACCAAACGGAGTCTTAGAAAGAAACGGCCACACAGAGGCAACGGTGGACTTAATGAAGTTAGCAGGATTAAAGGAGTGCGGACTTTGCTGCGAGATCATGCGTGACGATGGAACGATGATGAGAACGCCGGAATTAAAGGAGATGGCACAAAAATATAATCTGAAATTTATTACCATCCGTGCTTTGCAGGAATACCGGAAAGTTCACGACAAACTGGTAGAGCAGGTGGCAGCAGTTAAAATGCCAACCAAATATGGAAACTTCCGCGCATACGGATACATCAACAAATTAAACGGGGAACATCATGTGGCACTGGTCAAAGGCGATATCGGAGATGGAAAAGATGTGCTGTGTCGTGTGCATTCGGAATGTCTGACCGGAGATGTATTTGGCTCCGAGCGCTGTGACTGCGGAGAGCAGTTTGCAAAAGCCATGGAAGCAATCGAGAGAGAAGGACGGGGAATTTTACTCTATCTTCGTCAGGAAGGACGAGGCATCGGACTGATCAATAAATTAAAAGCCTATGAACTTCAGGAAAAAGGAATGGACACCGTAGAGGCAAATCTGGCGCTCGGTTTTGATGATGATGAGAGAGAATACTACATAGGCGCACAGATCTTACGGGATTTAGGAGCGAAATCCTTAAGACTGTTAACCAACAATCCGTTAAAAATCGAAGGACTGGAAGATTTTGGACTGGAGATCAAGGAGCGGGTGCCGATTCAGATCGCATTGACACCGTATGACAAATTTTATCTGATCACCAAGAAAAACAAGATGGGACATATCCTGGATTATCAGGAGAAATAGAATGTCACACATTCTAACTATTAAAAAAGTAAGGACAGTACATTAGCAAAAAATATAAAAATAAAAAGGAGATTTCATTATGAACGTATTTGAAGGAAAAGTAGTATCAGAGGGAATGAAAGTAGGAATTGTAGCAGCCAGATTCAACGAATTCATCGTAAGTAAATTAGTGGCAGGAGCACAGGATGCACTTGTCAGACACGATGTAAAAGAAGAGGACATCGACCTTGCGTGGGTGCCGGGAGCATTTGAAATCCCGCTGATCGCGTCAAAGATGGCGAAGAGTGGAAAATACGATGCAGTCATTGCGTTAGGAGCAGTTATCCGTGGTTCAACAACACACTACGATTATGTATGCAGCGAAGTATCGAAAGGAATTGCAAACGTGTCCTTAAATTCCGATATCCCGGTCATGTTCGGTGTGATCACAACAGAAAATATCGAGCAGGCAATCGAACGTGCCGGAACAAAAGCAGGAAACAAAGGCTACGACTGTGCATTAGGTGCCATTGAAATGGTAAATCTCATCCGCAATATCGAAAAGTAAAATTATTGTAAAATGGTAAAGAAAGGATATACTTTTTGATTTTCCGTGTTATAATAAACCTGTGAGAGAAGAAGAGAGAAGAGAAAAAAGGAGGTTTATTATGAGCAGGAACCTATTGACGTTAACAATTGGAAAACAGAAAAACATTGCATTGATCGCACATGATGCGAAAAAAGAAGAGCTGATCAGTTGGTGTGATGAGCACAAAGAACTTTTAAGTAAACACTTTTTATGCGGAACAGGGACAACTGCCCGCATGATTACAGATAGAACCGGACTTCCGGTAAAGGGCTACAATAGCGGTCCTCTTGGCGGTGACCAGCAGATTGGTGCAAAGATCGTAGAGGGAAGAATTGATTTTGTAATATTCTTTTCCGATCCGCTTACCGCGGCACCGCATGACCCGGATGTAAAAGCATTGCTCCGTGTGGCACAGGTATACGATATCCCGATCGCCAATAACCGGGCAACAGCCGATTTTATGATCACATCCCCGCTGATGGATCAGGAATATGACCATGATGTCATAGATTTCCAGAGGAATATTGCAGAGCGTGCAAAGACGCTTTAGGAAAATAAAAAGTTAATTTTTACTCAAAATTTTTTACAAGTAAAATAGTGCGAATTTGCCGTCTCCCAGACTTTTTGAAGTTTGGGAGACATTTTTTTTAGGTATTTTGTACATTGACTTTGCATCCCCCTATGTTAGCATGTCTACAAAGCATATTTTCTTTTTCTCATGGCATTGCCATTTCACGATTTCTTTTATCATTTCAGAAAATTCATGCTTTTATTCAAGTGAACAAGAGCAGGATTTTTTGAGACATATAAAAGATGCATGAACCAATATTTTCATAAAATTCTGCCGTATAGCAAAGGAGGAGTTTTATGGAAAGAACAAAGAGATATCCGGAATGTTTTCCGGGTAATTTTGAAACCGAGATTTTACCAAAGGGAGCAAAGGAGGAGAGCCGGCCGGTTTACCGGGTGATGAAGAGCGGAACGATCGACAGAGAAGGTTTTATCAGTACCTATGAGGAGATCCAAAGGGGACTGATCCCGCCGAAAAAGAAATTGAGATGGAACAGGCCGGAGATTTATTCGACTTCATGTAACATGGATTATTCCGAGGCACAGTATGCACTGGATATGTTTATGAGGCATCATCCGAAAGCAATCATTGCAAAGGGACAGACCGAAGGGAGCTGTGGCCCCAGCCAGTTGACTTCCGAAAGGGAAGAACGAACAGATACGCATGTTGACTGGTGGGTGTATCAGGACAGTGAGCCTCAGAACTTTTTTAGAGAGGTAAAGAAAGATGAGTGAATTATATTTTGAGAATGTTATTGAAAAAGGCAACTTATACTTAGATCATATTTTATATGAGTTTGAAGATGAACCAATCCTCTTTCTCTGCAAAGACAAAGATGGAAACAGATACCTGTGCCATTGTGCAGAGATCCGGGGAGAACGAAGATGGGTACTGATAGAAATCAGTCTGGAATTACTGAAATCCCTGATTGAAGATGAGACGGATATTGCATCTGCATTTCTGAGTCAGGAAAAAGCGATCCAGATCCGGATGGACCTGCAGGGATGTGAAAAGAGTTCTGTGATCGATACCGCGAAGATGGACAGACTGGATCTGCCAAAAGAGGGGACACTTGTCAGATGCGACAAAGAAAAGGCAAGAGAATACCTTCATAAAAGTGAGAAAGAGATGCTTCTCTTCCTGTAATCCTCTTTCTATAAAGGGGATTACAGGAATATCCGAAAGTTCCGAAGGGGAATCCTTATAGGGATTCCCAACGTCCACTCGCACCACACGGCAATACAAAACCATTAGAAGATACCGGGAGACCGATTTCCTCTGCCATAACTTTTCCATGGAATCTTTTCATTTCCGTGCCAAGGAGATACGCAAGCACGGCAGGCTGCAGTCCTGTGGTGTAGGAATTGATCAGGAAGAAAAGCGGATCGTCAGAAAGGAGCTGTGTACAGAGCTTTACCAGAGGATGGATTGCTTCTTCAATCTTCCAGATTTCGCCTTTCGGACCTCTTCCGTAAGATGGCGGGTCCATGATAATGGCATCATAATGATTACCGCGTCGGATCTCGCGTTCTACGAATTTGACGCAGTCATCGACAAGCCAGCGGATCGGTGCATCTTTCAGACCACTGGCAACAGCATTTTCTTTTGCCCATGTAACCATGCCTTTCGAAGCATCTACATGAGTCACACTTGCACCGGCAGCCGCAGCAGCTAAGGTAGCACCACCTGTATAAGCAAAGAGATTTAAAACCTTCACAGGACGATTGGCATGTTTGATCTTTTCAGAGAACCAGTCCCAGTTGACAGCCTGCTCCGGGAACAGACCGGTATGCTTAAAGCTGAAAGGTTTTAAGTGAAAAGTCAGATTCTTATAGTGTAAGTCCCACTGTTGTGGAAGATCAAAGAACTCCCATTCACCGCCGCCTTTTTTGCTGCGGTGATAATGTCCGTTCTTACGTCTCCATTCCTTTCGGGTTTTCGGAGTATCCCAAATGACCTGAGGGTCCGGACGAACGAGAATGTAATCTCCCCAGCGTTCGAGTTTTTCTCCATTGGAGCAGTCAATAACTTCATATTCTTTCCAATTATCAGCAATCCACATAATGAGTTCCTTCCTATATAATATAATCTATCATCATCGTGTAAGACATGAGCGTCTTACAATCAAAATAGTCCAGTACCTATTTTACACACATCTGATATAAAAGTAAAATAGAAAAAGCACTTGAGCAGACATTTTTGATTTGTTATAATAAAAATAAGATAAAAAGTTGAAACGTGAAGTTTAAAATGAGAGGTAGATGTCGATGTATCTGGAATGGATGGGAAAAAACCGTGCTTTTGTGGAAAAATTCATAAGATATGCGAATACATATGCAGCGGTTTATAAAAAAGAGGCACTGTATGGAACGGATATACCGATTTCCTTTGAGCAGGTGCAGGTATTGGAGTATCTTTTAGAAAACGAGCAGTTGAATCAGAATATGTCAATGATCGCAAGTCGTCTGGGAATTACTCCAAGTAATTTTACGCGAATCGTAAACAAGCTGTCCGGAAAGAATTTATTAGAGAAGTACTATGTAGAAGGCAATCGCAAGAACATAGTGATCCGTGTTACGGATTTTGGAAAAGAGCAGTACAGCTCATATTCTAAATGGATTTATGAGAATTCATTCTCAAAATTATTCGTGCGCATGGAGAAGGTGCCGGAAGAGATATTATGGGAGCTTGCGCAGGGATTTGAAGAGGCATTATGGTTACAGGAAAAGAGCAGTACGGAGGGAAAACTGATTCCTGTAGACGAGACAAAAAAATAGGATGAGTGTCAAAAAGTGTACAGGGAGTAAAGAAATGTACACTTTTTTGTTGCAATTTTTAGGATTCTGCGTTAGAATAAAGAACAGAAAATATAATTGCAAGTTGCAATAAAATTATTGCGACAAGAAATAAAAAGGAGTGACGGAGATGAAGAGCGAAGCTTTTAAGTACAAATCAGCAGATAAAAAGACAATGATCGATGCAGTTCGTTGGCTGCCGGATAATGGAGAATATAAAGCGGTTCTTCAGATAACACATGGAATGGTAGAATACAAAGAGCGTTATATGCCATTTGCAGAGTTTATGACAGAGAACGGTTTTATGGTAGTGGCACATGATCACTTAGGACATGGCGAATCCGTAAGTTCTAAAAAAGACTGGGGATATATGGCAGAGGGACATCCTTCCGATATCCTGGTAAAAGATATGCATACACTGCGTACCACGATCCAAAAGGAAAATCCGGGAAAACCATATTTTATGTTAGGACACAGCATGGGCTCCTATATGCTGCGAAAATATCTTGCAAAATACAGAAAAGGTTTAGACGGAGCGATTGTCATGGGAACCGGATGCATCGGAGATGCGACAACAAAGCTGGCGATGACACTTACGAAAGTAATGGCAAAATTCCATGGCTGGAGATACTACAGTCCGTTTTTAGAGAGCCTGACATTCTTAGGGCCATATAAAAAATATGACGTAACCGGAAAAAATGCACCGAAGAGCTGGCTGACGAAAGATACCGACATCGTAAAGGCATACTATTCCAATCCGAAATGTACCTTTAAATTCTCATTAAATGCATATATGGGACTTTTTGAAGCAGTATATTTTGATAACCAGAAAAAGAACATCGATAAGATACCAAAAGAACTTCCGGTATTTATCGTATCCGGTGAAGATGATCCGGTCGGAGATCTGGGCGAAGGAGTAAAGAAAGTATATCAGAAGTTCCTTCAGGCAGGCATGAAAGATGTGTCCTGCAAACTTTACAAAAATGACAGACATGAGATACTGAATGAGACCGATAGAGAACAGGTATATGCAGACCTGTTAGGATGGATGAAAAAACGTATCAAATAAGAAATAAGGAAAGAAAAAGACGTTTTTTGAAGATTGTACGAAAAAAAATACAATATTTTCAAAAAACGTCTTGCACATTATGGAAATGTCCTGTATACTAAATCTTGCTGTGACATTGATAGCGTAGAAGCGTGAGGTTGCTGCTTTACATAGCAGGTTTTCCGTGGAGCGAATGTCAAGTTAGGAAACTGGCGACAAGTCACTGTACCATACAATCGTCTGCAAAGAAATGCAGAAACAACGTGTGAGAACCTTTAGGACACACACGGAAGAGTGTACAGTCACCGCTTGTCGTACTGATATAAAGTGCGAAAAGGAGGCGACTTTTTTTATGGCAAGTCAAGTAATGAGAATCACATTAAAAGCGTATGACCACGAATTAGTGGATGCATCAGCAAAAAAAATCATCGAGACTGTAAAGAAGAACGGATCACAGGTGAGCGGACCGGTACCACTTCCAACTAAGAAGGAAGTAGTTACAATCTTAAGAGCTGTTCACAAATACAAAGATTCCAGAGAGCAGTTCGAGCAGAGAACTCATAAGAGACTGATCGATATCATCACACCAACCCAGAAGACGGTAGATGCATTATCCAGATTAGAAATGCCGGCAGGTGTCTACATCGACATCAAAATGAAAAACAAATAATTAAGGTAACAATCCTGAAGGGTTAGATATAGAAGTTTTGCGAAACAAAAACGCAGCCACTTATATCGACTGTTCTAGGATGAACGGTTCCGCTGCCCCCGCAAAAGCCGGGTAAGAAGCGTTCCGCTGTAGAGAAAACAGGAGGTAAAAGAATGAAGAAAGCAATTTTAGCTACTAAAGTCGGAATGACTCAAATCTTCAATGCAGATGGAGTATTAACTCCGGTTACTGTATTACAGGCTGGACCATGTGTAGTAACACAGATCAAAACTGTTGAGAATGATGGTTACAGTGCAGTACAGGTTGGCTACATGGACAAAAAAGAAAAAGTTGTTACAAAAGATGCCAACGGAAAGAAAGAAATCAGAAACAGACATGGTGTTACAAAGGCAGAGAAAGGTCATTTTGACAAAGCCGGAGTATCCGCAAAGAGATATGTCAGAGAGTTCAAATTTGAGAATGCTGCTGATTACAACTTAGCAGACGAAATCAAAGCTGATATTTTTGCAGAAGGCGACAAGATCGACGCAACTGCAATTTCAAAAGGTAAAGGTTTCCAGGGTGCGATCAAGAGACATGGTCAGCACAGAGGACCTATGGCGCACGGTTCTAAATTCCACCGTCATCAGGGTTCTAACGGTGCTTGTTCTTCACCAAGTAAGGTATTCAAAGGAAAAGGAATGCCTGGACAGATGGGACATGTAAAAGTAACTGTACAGAATCTTGAAGTAGTAAAAGTGGATGCAGAGAACAACCTGCTTTTAGTAAAAGGTGCCGTACCGGGACCTAAGAAATCATTAGTAACAATCAAAGAGACCGTAAAGGCAGGAAAGTAGTGCCGGGTTAGGAAAGGAGGAACTTAACGATGGCTAAAGTAGCTGTTTATAATATGGAAGGCAAAGAAGTTGGAAGTATGGACTTAAACGATGCTGTATTCGGTGTAGAAGTAAATGAACACTTAGTACACATGGCAGTCCTGCAGCAGCTTGCAAATAACCGCCAGGGAACACAGAAAGCTAAAACGCGTTCCGAAGTACGCGGCGGTGGTAGAAAACCATGGAGACAGAAAGGAACAGGTCATGCAAGACAGGGTTCTATCAGAGCTCCACAGTGGAAAGGCGGCGGAGTTGTATTCGCACCGGTTCCAAGAGACTACTCTTTCAAATTAAACAAGAAAGAGAAAAGAGCAGCATTAAAATCTGTTCTGACATCCAGAGTTCAGGAGAACAAATTCATCGTTGTAGATGAGTTAAAGATGGATGAGATCAAAACAAAGACATTCAAAGGTGTGTTAGATAACCTGAATGCAGAAAAAGCACTGGTTGTTTTAAATGACATGGATGCAAACGTAATTGCTTCTGCAAAGAACATCCCAACAGTTAAGACAACACAGACAAACGAGTTAAATGTATTTGATGTATTAAAATACAACACAGTCGTTGTAACAAAAGACGCTGTGGCAACAATCGAGGAGGTGTACGCATAATGGCAAATATTCAGTACTATGATGTAATCCTCAAGCCAGTTGTAACTGAGAAGAGCATGAACGCTATGAGCGAGAAGAAATACACTTTCTTAGTTCACACAGAGGCAAACAAGACCATGATTAAAGAGGCTGTTGAGAAAATGTTCCCAGGAACAAAGGTAGCAGCTGTAAGCACCATGAACCTTGACGGAAAGACAAAGAGAAGAGGCATGGTATTCGGAAAGACTGCAAAGACAAAGAAGGCAATCGTAAAGCTGACAGAGGACAGCAAGGAGATTGAGATCTTCGCAGGACTTTAATTAGAAGAAGCGGCGAACACTATGTCGCTTTATAGAGAACACACCAGGAGGCGTTGTAGCCTCCGGCAGCAACCGGATGAACACTATATCCGGCATCAGAAAGGAGTTTAAGTCATGGGAATTAAAACATATGGCCCATATACACCTTCCAGAAGACATATGACCGGCTCTGATTTCTCCGAGATCACAAAGACAACACCAGAGAAATCCTTAGTAGTATCTTTAAAGAAGAACGCTGGTCGTAACAATCAGGGTAAAATCACTGTGAGACACCGCGGAGGCGGCTCCAGAAGAAAATACAGAATCATCGATTTCAAGAGAAATAAGAAGGATGGTATCCCGGCATCGGTTATCGGTATCGAGTACGATCCGAAC
>OFMI01000084.1_pt1 | contig 85237 bp, 92 predicted proteins | sample 1541741 | NCBI WGS metagenome assembly OFMI01 (sample SAMN04209219, study PRJEB22552) | human gut metagenome | biome: gut; material: feces | host: Homo sapiens | place: USA: Oklahoma | reverse complement strand
CTTAAATAAAGAAAAATAGCCGTTTCAACAGGTTTGAAGAAGTTTCAAAAACCATCGAAAACGGCTATTTTTTGGTCGGAGTGACAAGACTTGAACTTGCGGCCCCTAGACCCCCAGTCTAGTGCGCTACCAACTGCGCCACACCCCGAAATGTGCTATAACATAATAGCACACTTGTAAATAAAAATCAATACATTTTTTTGAAAAGCCACTTTTTTATTTGTGGCTTTTTAATAATCGAAAGTTTTCACCCATTTTTTTAGTTTTTCGATTTTTTCTTCATCGGAAGAAGCCATTTCGGCAGCTGCAACTATCGGAAGCCACTGTTGAACAAGCTGCAACGGAATGTCTGATTTTTTGCAAAACAGTTTAATATATTTGTCTGCAAAATCTTTTTGATTTTGGAGATTTAGATTGATATAAGTTTTTGCGGCATCTGAAGACGCATTGCCTTGAGTTGTGTGCGACCAATCCAAAACATATACTTGATTGTCGGGCGTTATGATAATATTTTCGGGTACAAAATCACCGTGACAGATTTTTGCATGGTCTTTCATTTTCGACACACTTGTATGCAATTCGTATCTTACAGTTGCCTCTATCAAATTTCTTGTCTGTGAAATTCTTTCGTTCATCTTGTCTTTTACTTTGACAAGACTGTTTGGAGATTTTTTTGACAAAATATCTATTTGAGTATCAACGAAAAGATTTAAATATTCATCTTCTTTTGACGGGTGTGAAAAAATCAATTCAGATAAAGGAGTACCCTCTATGTATTTGTAAACAATGGCAAATTTTCCTTCAATTTCGGTTATTTCACAAAGTTCGGGAACATTAAGCCCTGCTTCTTCAACAAGCGACAAATTCAACGCTTCTTTCAAAACGGCGGACTTACTGAAACTGTTATCGAAAACTTTTATAACTCTGTCGCCGTCTTTGTAAATGACTTTGTTGTTCCTTTTAAGCAAAACTTTTTCATATTTCATATATATTCCCCCTAATATAAATTTAAATATATCATCTTAATTATAAAATACACCAAATCTTCGTCATAATCAATAGAAATATCTAAATAAAACGGATTTTTTTACAAGTTTATTACAATTAAAATTTATTGTTGATATGATTCTTAATTTTTGATAATCTTTATATTATTGAATGAATGGCAATTTAATTGAAGTGAGGAGATAAATTTAAGAAAAATTAAGGCAAAAAAAGAAAATGATTATTTTGAACTTGAAAATAGTTTGAAAAAACACTCGACTATATACTTTTTGGTATTGTAGAGAAGTGATTTCAGGGGGATAAAAAATGAGTAATAAAGTTACCGAAATAATTTCGGGAATTAAAAAGTATTGGAAACAGCCGAAACCCGATAACTATGTAAGTTACAGTGAGGTTTCGGCATTCAGTATCGGTGCAATGGGTGTGAAATCTGTATCGTCTATGCTGGGATATTTGCAACTTGCACCTACATGTCTTTTGATTGCGTCTGTTTACGGACTCAGTCCGAGAGATATTATGATTTTGTTCATCATAACAAATATAATAGGCATCATCAAAACACCGTTTGTAAGTATGCTCGTTGACAATACGCATACAAAAATGGGTAAGTTCAGACCTTATCTTTTGTGGGCGGGTATTCCGACTGTCATAGCAGTAATTGTTCTTTGCTGGGGAATACCGCTCGATGCTTCACCAATGACAAAAATTGTTTTAATCGGTATTTTTATAAATTTATTGTCAATAGCACAACCGATTTACAACAATGCATATATAGGAATTTCACAGGTAATTACACCAAATTCTGAGGAAAGAACAAATATTTTGGGATTTTCTGAATTTTTGGGAAATCTCGGTCCGAGCATTGTACAATTCTTGCTTCCCACTCTTGCAGGAGTTTTCTTTGGAAAAGACGGTATGCTTGATATAAGAACATACAGAGTGTTTTTACCTTTGTTTTCACTTTTGGGATTTGCAATGGGACTTGTTGTAATGATGAAAACAAAAGAGCGTGTAATTGAGTCTGACAATGAGAAAAAGGAACACATTTCATTTAAGGAAGGCTTTAAGCATATCTGCAAAAACAGGTATTTCTGGATAGTTACGGTTTCAAAGTTTTTTGACGGCTTTAAAGGTGTGCTGACTCTTCTTTTGGCTTGGGTTTGTACATATCAGCTTCAAAATTCATCAGTTCAGGGAATAGTTCAAACAATAGTTTCCGTAGGTTTTACGCCGGGAATTATTCTCGCACCGCTTATTATGAAGAAAATGGGCTCAAAATGGGGAACTTTTATTGCTCATTTTTTGAATTGTATCGCTGCACTTGTAATGTTATTTTCGTTTAAACAAGGATTTGTATTTTTTGTTATTTCATTGTTTTTGTACAATTTTGCTTGTGGACCGCAATATATTATGCAAACGAGTATTCTGTCTGACGGTTTTGACTATCAGCAAGACCGTGACGGCGTAAGAATTGAGGGCTTTGCACAGAATTTCCAACTTATGATTTGTACAATAGGTACAATCGTTTCGACTATTGTATTTACATTTATATATGAGTCAAACGGACTTGTTGCAGACGCAACGACAGGATTGACAGATTACAGTATATTGACTGACGCTTCTGTAAGAGAACCGATCATTTCTTCGGTAATCATAGTGGTAATCATTGCGAGCTTTTTGGCTGCATTGCCGTATCTTTTTGTTAATTTAACAAGAAAAGATATGGAAGATATACGCAAGAGCCTTGAGTTTAAAAAGTTTGTAAAAGATAATAACTTGGAAAACAATTCAGAAGAAGAAAATAAAAAATTGTTTGATGAATATTTGGATGAATATTTGAAAGAAAAAATAAATAATTAAAATACTAATTTATTTATATAATTATGATAAAGCAGCGACGGTTTATTATTAAACCGTCGCTGCTTGTCATTAAAAAAAGAGTTTAAACACAAGTGTGCTTAAACTCTTTTTGGTGCGGGCGACAGGACTTGAATTATTTTTTTTCTGAAAAATTTGGCTCTATGACAAGGTTTTCAGCTTTTTAGATTTTTAAAATTCGAGTTTTGGTGTAGATTTGGTGTAAATTATATCAAACATCAAAGTCGCAATATTTTGTAAAAAGACTGACAGCATCGTTGTGCATTTTCATAAACACATCGCAATATGTGTTAATTGTGATGGATATATCGCTATGCCCCATCCATTTCATTATTACTTCTGCTGGTATGCCAGCTTCGATGCACCGAGTTGCATAAGTATGCCTTAATAAATGTTGACCGCCATTTTTCTTTATACAATATTTTTGACAAAATCTTGAAAAATAATCGTTCACCTGTTGTGTCGTAATTGGTCTATCCATTGAGTGATTATAGAAAATTAAATTTAATTTGTTATCCTTGTAGTTTTCAATGCATTTTTTTAAAACAGTTCTTAATTGTGGAACTACAGGAACATCTCGTATACCATTTTCTGTTTTTGGCGTTTCACTAATAAAAACCGAGTTATTAAGTCCACGACTAACTGTTTTACTAACATGAATATAATTGTTATTTAAGTCTATATCTTCAGGTGTCAATGCAGCAATTTCTCCCATTCTTAATCCTGCAAATAATTCTATAAGCAACATACTGTCATAATCATTATGATTATTGCCATAATTGTATTTGTGGTCTTTAAGGGCTTTTAAAAAACATTTTTCTTCTTCGTATGTAAAAGCCTTAATTACTCTGTCAGATTTGGCACTTTTAGGTCTTTTTAGAAATGGGTCATCCATTGGGTTAGATGCTACAATATGTCTGCTTATCGCAATTTTAAACGCACGAGATATAGCAGCATAAACTTTAGAAATTGTGCTGTTAGAATATTTCGATTGTAAACTAAACAAATATTGATTTATCATGTTCTTTTGTATGTCAGATATAGGTATATTTCCCAAAAACGATTTTTCTATAATTGTAATAGTGTCTATCCTTCTTTGATATGCAGTAGCTTTGATTATATTTATATTATAATCATAGTCAGCAAGTTCCTTTAAAAGCTGTGGAATAGTGGCACTGCTTGTATAAGTTATGGCGTTGTCTAATAGTTTTTTTGAAAATTTATTTCTTTTTTCTCTAACGACTTGTTTTGTTTTACCTGTGAAACTTTTTCTTTGTTTTGCTCCTAAGTTATCATAATAATATATCTGTAACCTATAGCGATTTACACTTTCATCAAAATATAAACTTTCCGAACATATGGCTTGGCTATTCATAAAAAACTTCTCCTTTAAAACTATTTACTTGTCAAGGTTCAAGCTGAATATTTCCATATAGAATAATCTTCACGACTTCTTTTTGTCATAAAGAATTTAATAAAAGCAGGCTTTAAAACCAACTTTGTTTTGCCAATATTGGTACTGGGGAAAGATGGGTTGTTAAACAAATCTTCAACTGTTTTTTTGGACCAACCTGTTATGTTACTGACATCTTTAATTGTAAGAAAAACAATTTCGCTGTCATAGAAATCTTTAATTGTGTCTTTTAAAGCTGATAGTGTATTGTTGATATTAACTATTTCTTCAATTGATAAAATTTGTTCATCATTATTATTGTTGTGAATTTTTATTGTTGACATTATTTTAACCTCTTTCTTTAATTTTGTCAAATATATTAACCTTTCTATAGAAAAATATTGCTATTTATTTCAATCAAAACAAAAAGAGACTATTAAAGCCTCTTTTTTGTATTAAATAACTAAAACAAAAATTTATGCTGATGCAACTCTTATGATATTTTCTCTGCCATCTTGTCGGTCTTCAAGCACCATAAGAGGCATTTCTAATACAGGACCATACTCCTTGTTTCTGATGAACAAATACCCACATTTCCATGCACCTACGAAGCCACAATCTTTATGCCATTCGTCAGTTCCTGTTGGGCTTTGCAAATATCTGAACACAATTCCGTTAGTCTCGTATTGTCTTAAAGAATGATAATGTCCTAAAAACCACTCTCTGAATTTGGTTTTGCCCCAATCTTCTGCTGCTTCTTGTTGCATTAACCCCTCAATTCGTTTTTTCTCTTTATCACCGTGTGCAAACCCGAACAGATTTACTCCGTATCTAATATATTTTCTTGAAATCGGTGTTGCATTAACGGTAATATTATCATAATTTTCAAAATACTTAGCTATTGAGGCTGCTGCGTGAAAACCTGTCATTGTATCATGGTTACTTTTAGTATAAAATGTTTCCACAGGAGCTATCTGTGAAAGCATTTGAATACCATCTATTAGCATTGATAACCCTAAACTAAACATTTCTTGCCAACCAATATCTGTATGTTGAAATGTTCCTGCTGTTGTTGTATGCACTGAAGTATCATAATGAAAAAAGTCTTGAGACCAATATAAGATGATTTTTTCGACTCTATCTCGCACTTTAATCATTTCAATACTGTCTTCAATTACTTGGAAAAACGCCTTTTTTGCTTTTTCAACATTATAAGACACGCCACATACTGCTTCCTCAGCAAATTTTCCCAGATGTAAATCCGGAATTGCAACGATAGCAATTTCGTCAGATAACTTTCTGCGGACCTTTGGAACATCAGGTGGAATTGGTGATTGGATTTTTTCATTCAAAGCTTTGATAAAATCAAATTCAGATGGTTTTTTAGGAGAACAAGTTAGTCTGTAAGAATTTAGTCTCTCAATTCCGTCAGGTGTCTGTGCATCCCAACTACTTTTTCTAATAACATCAATTTGATATTTAGTTGGGTCAATATCGTTTTCAATCATAATTTCTTCATCAGTCGGTATGGTATTTCCATGTGCTTTTTCAACGCAATTTACTTTTATGGTTCCATCAGCCTTTTTTTCTACTTCTTTTTTTTCAAGGGCTGATTGAATATTAACAACTTTTTCTTGTGAAGCACACGGCTCTACAGTTGTTTTTTTTAGCATAGTTAAAACGCCTCTGTTGTTTTGTATTCGTCTTAGAAAACGACCATATTTACCATCAAAATCTCTATATGTTACAGATTTGTTGCGGCAGTACTTCTGATATAAAATATGTATAGCATCAGACACTGAATATCCTTGTGAGAGCAAATCTTCGCCTTCACTTTTGATTTTGTTATCATTCATAATATAAAATTCCTTCCTTGTAATAGTAATGATAATATATAATAAAAAAAGCCACTATTCCCAAGTGGAATAATGACTTATTTTTTTATATAACAAAAAAAGCAGCTATTAAAAAAATAACTGCTTAAATAACTAAATAACTTATATATTTATTATATCATAATTGCTGAATATATGCAACCCTATATTTTCTAAATATATTTGACGATTGCTTTAAAATATGGTAAAATATATAATATAAAATAGAACAATATATACATAATTGTATTTTACTTTATGCAAGACAACTATTTTTGGTTGTCTTGTTTTGTTATAGAAAGGAGTTTTAAAATGTATACATTAGTGATAGCTGAAAAACCTAATGCCGCAAAGGCGTTAGTGGCAGGGTTAGGAAAACAAAATTTTAAATTTATTGAAGCAGATGAAAAATTTAAACCACCTAAAGCAAGGGCTGGATATTATATTTCTGATAGTGAAGAAATCATAGTTACATATTGTCAAGGACATATTGTGAGGCTAAAAACTATAGAGGAATACGAAAAGGTGGACGCTAAGCAATGGCTTATGAATTGTCTTCCGTATGTACCTCATAGATTTGAACTGACAGTAAACGATACAGATAGATGGTATGTCGCACAGCTTGCCGTTATTCAGCATTTAATTGACCGTAACGATATTGATATGGTTGTACATTTCGGTGACCCTGACAGAGAGGGAGAGCTGATTATAAGAGAAATTTTAGGATATTGTAATAACAAGCATCCTGTAAAAAGACTTTGGTGTAACAATATGGTCCCGGAAGTATTATGTGAAAGTTATTATAATCTTGAAGATTTTAATAAAAGATTCGGTTTATATCTTGAAGGCAAAGCTCGTCAAGAGACTGATTGGTTGTTAGGAATCAATGTTTCGAGATATTTGATGAAAAAAACAAGTGCTTATTTCCCCGCAGGTAGAGTGTTAGTTCCTATTGTCGATTTTGTTAATCAAAAATCAAAACAATACAACAATTTTAAAAGCAAACAATTTTATACAATTAACTCTGTTTATAAAGATGATAATAAAAATGAGTTTTCTGTTAACATAGATTTTAAAGACAATGAAGCTATTTTTGCTCTCGAAGAAAAAGATAAAGGGCTTGCATTTGTTCAGTTATTAAATGACAAAGATGCAAAAATCACCGATATAAAAATAAAAAAGAAAACACTTAGCCCAAAGAAGTTATACAACTTAGCGTCTTTTCAAACAGATATGAATAAAAAATATCATTTTACGCTAAAAGAATCATTGAACACACTTCAAAAGCTGTACGAACAAGGTTTTGTCACATATCCAAGAACATCGGTTGAATATTTAAGCAGCAAAGAGAAAGGTGAAATGTCTCGTATCGTTAAAAAATTAAATTTTGGTGGCAAAAACAACTTTATTTATACAGATGATAACAAGATTTTCAATGATGCCAAGTGTATAAGTGGTCATACTGCATTAAGAATAACAACGGTTTTCCCAAACACTTCTGAGTTACAAAATATGAGCGAGATTGAAAAGATAGCTTATCAACTTATTTTTAATCGAACGATTTCTAACTTTATGACTTACCCTGTTGTTCAAGAAACTATTGTCGTAGGTAAAATAGGAGATTACGATTTTAGGATGAATGGAGAATTGGTTTTAGAAGAAGGGTTTTTAAGTGTTGATAAAAGAAATATTAAGCCACAATTACCGGAATTTCAGGTGGGCGATAATATAAAAATTTCAAATACATTTAAATTAACAAAAACTGCTCCTCCACAAAAAGCCACTCCTGCAAGTCTTCTTGATTTTCTTAATAATCCGTATAAGGACTTAAAAGTTCTTAAAGATGATGACACGCAATTATATGAGTTGTTAAAGAAGGGTGCAACACTCGGAACTGAGTCAACAACGGCGAATATTATTGAAAATGCGAAAAAATATGGCTACATTGTTCAAAATAAAAATACTTTAGATATTACAAAAAAAGGTGAGAATTTTTTAGAACTTTTGGACAAACTCGAAATTAACTTACACAAAGAAAGAAGCATAGAAATGAATATGGCAATTGTTTCAGTAGGAAATAGGTCTATTACATTAGAAGATAATATCAATAATATAAAAAAAGAATTAAACAACAGTTTTTCGAAATATCAAAATGCACAAATTACTGTAGAAAACGAAGCCGAGATAATTGAAAAGTGTCCGTTCTGTGGTGGTAATGTTATTGAAAAATCAAAAGTATTCAAGTGTCAAAATAAAGATTGCCCGTTTGTAATTTTTAAAGATGATAATTTTTTTGCTAAATTTAATAAAAAAATAACAAAAAACAGAGCAAAGTCTTTAATAAAAAAAGGAGAAGTTGATTTAACGAATCTAACAAGCAAAAATGACAAAAAATATTCAATAAAAATAAAAGTGCGGTATAAAAACAGTTCTAATTCTTGCATTGCCGAATACTCTACAGAGTTTATCAACAATAGAAAGAGGGTGGCATAATTAAATCAATAAATAAAAAACAACGAAATATTATATCTGTTTTTTCTTTTATAATTATTGTTGCCGGATTGATTGTTGTTTTTGTAGTGAGCGAAAATATGCAAGCAAAAAGATTTGAAAATTTTAATTTTGGTAATGATACTAAAATCAAATATGATACGAACTCATCAAAAGACCAAACCATAAGTTTTGATGCATTAAATGGTGTTTTTTATGGTGAAAATTGCACTCTCCAATTAAGTGAAGGAAAATATATTTTAATTAACGAAGATGAAACCTGTTACTTTACGGGCGATGCTGATATAATAAATGGACCAGATGCATTAAAACATATTTCCAAATATGAACTTTTAAAAAAGGGTTTGTCATATAACAAAATCAATAAAAAAAACTTATTCTATGTCAAAGCTTGGCTTTTTCAACACAATTATGGCTCTAACATAGAATACTATAACAAAGAATTAAATGGCAATAAAGAATTGTCGTTAGATTTTTTAATTTATTTTAAAGAAAAATCTGATGGTAGTGGATATATGGTAGGAATTGCCCCCGTTCATTCATTGCCACAAGACTTTTCAGTTAATTGTTTTTAGAGAGGTGATATAAAATGAATAAAAAAAATAAAATTATAACCATAGTTCTCGTTGTTGTATTGGTAATAGCGGTTATAGTTGGTTTTTCTGTGACTTTTATTAAACACAACGAGAGTAAAACACAAATAGAAACTACAAATTATAAGCAAGAAGTGCTCACACTTGGTCCTGACGGTGAGGAGTATACTGTTCAAAATCAAGACGGAAAAAAATATTTGGTAAATAAAAATGGTATGTTTTACATAGATGATAATAACAACATGTATAAAATAAATGAAAATATCAACATAAGTCCATATAGGACATACAAGGTAACTTTTAACAATGGTTCATCCGAACAGTTTACTTTACATAGCAACGGTAAATATGAAATGACTAAAACATATGAAGACGGTAATTACATGGTTGCTAAGGGCGAATTTAAAATGAAAAATGGTTTAGAAGAATGTATTACAGCAACAAAACTCACACAAGATAAATTTTGTGAAACTTTTGGCATAACAAACTCAAACACTATTAACCAAAACAATTTACTTCATGTTACTATGTTTTATGATTCGGTTGAGGAGTTTGACGCAAATGGAGATAAACTTGTATATGACGAAACTATCCCTGAACCCGAAGAAGATATTCCTTTGCCTCCCGGAATGGATATTGCTGAGGAATTTGTAATATTTTTAAACAACACTGATAATATACAAGAAGATAGTAATGGTAATTTGTATTATTCAATTAATGCAACGGCAGTTTCAGTAATGTATGATATTTTATTTTCGGAATACTCAGTTAACGGTCCTATCAGTGTATCGGGTGTTCATTATTTAGAAAAGGAGTGATATAAATAACATCTTGTATTGAAAAATTAAAATATAAAAAAAACATCAATATTATATTTTGTATATTATGGATAGTATTAGGTACTGTTTTCTCCGTACAAACTAAAAATGTTTATTTTTTCATTTTGTGTTTTATTTGTGCAGCCTATTGCTTTTATAATGTAATATATATACATAAAATAATAGTAAACGAAAAATACATATGTGTAATAGCAAAGTGTATAGACTCTAATCATTCACAATTAGGATACGGCTTGACATCGAGTAGGGTGTTTAGTTTTGAAGTCGTTTCATATCCGACAAATGTTGAGATTCAAAAAAACAATTTTATGTTGCAAGAAGCCGTTCCACTTAAAGAGCTTTTTGCATCAGAAAGCAAAAAACAACCATATCTTGTCGGACATGAGTATGTAATTATGGTGTTGTTAAAAGACAATCAAAATATTATCGAAGAATTGAGTAATAGAAATGTAATTATGTCTGCCCCCTATATTTCTCAAGGCAATGATGAGTGAAAATAATAATGTTTACAAATATTACATTTTATGATATAATATATAATATAAGTTATATATTTTTTATGTCAGCAGAGATTTTTTATCTCTGCTTATTTTTTTAAAGTAATAAATATTTTTAGAATAGGAGAGAGTAAATGCGTGAAACTGTTGTTAAAACTATTCAAATTAAATATTGTGACAAAGAGGGTCGTTTTTGTACAGGCATAGATAAGGAAAATTCTAAAAAACTGATTTTATACGGAAAACTGCCCCACAAAGCAAATATATCTATTAAAGCAATGGGGTATATAAGCGGAGATAAGAAAAATGTTTTCAATGTAGAATCATGGTCTTATGATTTTGCGATAGACACAGAAGTATTTCTTGCTTATGCTGAGACTTTGCCGGGCATCGGACCAAAAACTGCTTTGAAGATTTTCCATAAATACGGTGTTGATTATGGAGTTTTTTCCAGTGAAGTGTTATTGAAAAAAGTTGTGCCGAAAAATAAAATTGAATCTATTATTGAACAAAATAAAAAAGATAACACTTTTGAATCCGCTGAATTTATTCAAAAACTAATCAAAACTAAAGTTTTTTCAAATCGTAAGATAACTCAAATTTCAAGCGTTATCACAGAAAAAGATTTTTATGAAAATCCTTTTTTAGTTATGAAAAAAATAAAAATCTCGTATTCTTCTCTGAATAATTTTTGTCTTAGTGTACAAAAGGAATATCCTCACTTACTTGCTTTGCCGGAAAGATTAACTATGGGGGTTGAAAAAACACTTTCCGTCTGTCTTTCGTGTGGAGACTGTTTTTTATATGCTAATCGTTTTATTGAAAAAAGTTTAGAGTTTCTTAACAATGGGGTTGAAAATGAAGAAAATAAGGTTTCGGAAGAAAAAGTAAAGGAAATTATCAACAATCTTAATAAAGCTCATAAAATAAGAGCAGAGATAAGCACTGATAAGAAAAAACTTAGAATATATAATTCTTTTTATTTTGATTGCGAAAACTTTGTTGCAGATAGTATTTATAAAAGGTTAAATAAAAGCAGACCCGTATTTACACATACACAAATACAATCTGCAATCCTTAAAACTGAACGAAAATATCGCTTGACACTGGCGGATACACAAAAATTAGCTATTGAAACAATAATTAATAATAATATAGCTATTATTACAGGGTCAGCAGGAACAGGCAAAACAACTGTTTTAAAGTTTGCAATTGATGTTTTTGAACAATTGATAGGTGGAGATATAATCCTCGTTGCCCCTACCGGCAGAGCTGCAAGACGAATGACGGAAAGTACAGCGATAGAAGCCTCTACGCTTCACAGTTTATTAAAAATAGGTGTAAGTGATGAAGAAGACGATTCAGATGTATTTGTATCTGACGAAAAAATAGAAGGTGAGGCTATTTTTGTTGATGAAACTTCAATGTGTGATATTTCGATTATCTATAGATTATTTCAGCATTTATCAGAGAATTGTAGGGTTTATTTTTTAGGAGATGTAAATCAGTTGCAAAGTGTAGGTTCGGGCAATGTGTTAGATGACCTAATTGAAAGCTACTATGTTCCAACGGTTAAATTGTCATTGATTTATCGTCAGTCACAAGATTCAAATATTATATATAATGCTAATAATATATTAAACGGCATTGGTAAAATTAAAACGGGTGATGATTTTGTTGTATATAATATTTCTAATCCGGAAAAGATAGCGGAGCAATGCTGTACCATATATAAACAAGAGTTACAGAGATTAGGTGATATATTAGATGTTCAATGTATTACTCCTAAAAGAGTGAATGGAATATTAGCCTCAGAGCAACTTAACAAACAAATTCAAATGGCAATAAACCCAAATTATGGTTCAAATTCATTTTTCTTTTCAAATGGTTATAAATTCTATATTGGTGATAAGATAATTTGCAATAAAAATACAGAAACCGTAAGAAATGGTGATATAGGTGTTGTTACAAATGTAACTAAAAACGAAATTCAAGCCATTTTTGACACCGGCGAGGAAATATTTGATGCTGAACAGGCAGAAGAATTAAATATATCATTAGCATACTGTATTACAGTTCATAAATCACAAGGTTCAGAATTCAAAACTGTTTTCATACCGGTTTCAGAAGAAAATAAGGCTATGCTCAAAAGAAATCTATTTTACACGGCTGTAACAAGGGCTAAAGAAAAAATGATAATTGTAGGAGAAAACAAATATATTAAAAGTGCGATAGAAGATAATAGAATTTATCAAAGAAAAACTTCTTTAAAATCAAGAATTACAAGTAAATACCAAAGAGCCGTTTAATTTTCGGCTCTTTTTTTATTTTTTTGGTAAAACGCAATGCAAAGTACAGTATGAATACAATAATGGGGTTTTATTAAAATTCAAAAAATATTTTTAACTTTCAAAAAGTGATTTAGCCTAAACTGAAAGAGTTTCTGTTGTGAATGCAAGGAGGTGTATGAAAAAATGAGCGACAATTTTTCGCAAACAATTGAAGAATTTTTTTCGCATATACATAAGATTGAGAAAAAATCATTTATAAACTTTATCAAGGAAGTTTTTGAAAATTTAAAAAATATAACACCTGACAAATTTCGTTGTCGTTCTGATATAAAAATAGAAGACCAGACTTTAACTGGAGTATTTTGGTTTATAAAAGATGAGGCTTTTAAAATAGAAGAAATGTTTAAGGCATTAAACATAGTTGAGCCTATCTTAAAAACTAATGAGCCTTTGAGATATGTAGTAACAGCAAAAGTTTTTATTTCAAATGAAAATATTTATCTTACAATCCAAAACTATATTTCTCGAATTATTAACTTTGGATTTCTGTATAATTATGGTATAAAATCATTCACATTAACAATAAAGTCAGATGATACTATTTTCTTTTCTTATCCTAAAAGTGATAATAGTTTCCCAATGACTTTGCGACATCTACAACAATTGTTAGACGACGAATTTATTGGCAAAAATATTGCTATAAATATTCTTGAATATTTATCTCAGAAATATATTATTTTTAAAGATATAATCAGAGATTGCGAAAATGGATATACAATTTCAAATCCTATGGTAATAAATAAATTAATAAAACTAAATCCTCAAAGTAAAAAAATGCTGTTTTCTAAATACTATAAATATTCATTTGCAATTCCTTCTTGTGTAAATAAACTACCGTTAACCGAAGGCTATGTTAAGCTTAAAACTTTGCCCAAAATATCTCCTAATAAAACATATGACTTTATGTATATGCCAATAGATAAAGAAGAATTAAAGGATATTGCAAAAACAACAAACAAATCAATTCCATTAAGAATAATTGTTTATTATTACTTGAAAAAATTTAACATATTCGAAGACGAAGATTATATTGTAGAAGATTATTTAAAAATGAGTTATGAAGAAGATAAATATTTTAACTTAAATATCAAATCCATAAATTCTATGACAAAGAAACACAATGAACTAATACCTTTATATACAGCTAAAATTCATTTGAGGAAAATTAAAATTCCTGATGATAGTCCTTTTAAAAAACTCAAAATGCCTAAAGAATACGAAAAAATTACAACAACAAAAAGACTTAAAGAGGAAAGCAAGATACAATGTAATTGTGTATATAGTTACATTGATATGATAAATAAAGGAAAATGTGTTATTTATTCTACAATTTATAAGAAACACCGCTACACAATAGAAATCGGGCGTAATAAAAAAGGCTTTTATTTAACACAATGTCGAGGTTATAAAAATATTTACACAAATAAAGAATTAGAAAACGAAATTATTGAGTGTTTGAAAAAAGAAAACAAACGGCTAAATCACATAGTTAAGTAGATTAATAAAATGGTGTCAGTGTTGACATCCCCAAAAAAAATGAACGGTCGGATTGCCCGACAGAAAGGAGACAAAAATGGGATTGACAATAGAAGAAACACTGAGCAGAAATCTATTAAAAATCGATTCTGAAGAAATCAACGCTTATTTCCAATTAAAAAATAAAGCTAAAGAATTCGAAGAATATAAAGAAGAATGTAATGTTATAGCTTTCCCTATATTATTTTTTGGTAATTTGTGTAATGTTTTATTAGGATTACTCTATATTGACGGATTTCACAAATTTGGAGTAGGATTTGCTATCGTTGGAGTAATATTAGTAATATTATTGGCTGTATGTTTATCTATATCGTCAAAAAATAAACAATTGCAAAATCAATATGAAGACAAAACAAAAAAAATAATAAAAGAAAATAATATTTTAATCTTGAATGATGTATTCAGAATAAAAGATATTTTAAATCAAGAATCAGATGATATTAAATGTTTGTTGTTTGGTTGCGTTGAAAAAAGAAAAATAGAAGACAATAATTCGGAAGAAATAAAATATTATGTAGATAAACTCAAGTTTATTAAAAAGAAAATAGAATTATTAGAAGATATAGAATTTTATATTCGTTCTCATAAAAAGGATATAACTATTGAAGCCGAAGAAATGTTAAATGAAAATGGTTTGAGGTAGGAAAAATAATACTACCTATAAATGAACGGTCTGATGGGCAGACGGAAAGATATATTTTAAATGGAATTGACAATAGAAGAAGCTAACAAGATAATGACACAAAACAATGGCAATCTTGATTTGAGTTTTTCAGAAATTACAAGACTGCCTAAAAATTTGAAAGTAGAGGGTAGTTTAGATATTTCAAATACAAAAATATATAAACTACCACATAACTTAACGGTAAAAGGCGATATAAACATAAGTGATACTGATATAAAGAAAATACCGAGCGATTTATGTTTAGGGGGTTGTTGTTTAGTTGACGGAATACCTTTTGAATCGATAGAAATACCAAACAATATTAGACCTAAAATAAAAAGAAGTAGTTCGGAAAAACTGAGCAGAAATCTATTTAAAATCAATTCTGAAGAAATTAATGATTATTTTCAATTAAGAAGTAAAGCAGAAGAATATCAAAAATATAAAGACGGATATCAAGTTACAGCTTGCTCTATGGTAATTTTGGGCGGTTTCTGTATTTCTCTATTAGCATTATTCTTTCTCGCCAATTTCTCTTTAGGATTAGGTCTTTCTATACTTGCAGTAACAATAGTGCTAGTATTAATTATATTTTTATTTATATCGTCAAAAAATAAACAGTTGCAAAATCAATATGAAGAAAAAACAAAAGAAATTATAAAAGAAAATAATATTTTATTATTGAGTGATGTATCAAAAATAATGGGTGTTCTAAATCAAGAATCGGATGATTTTAAATATCTATTGTCTGGTTGTATCCAAGAAAGAAAAATGGGGTGCATTAATTCAAAAAAAATCGAATATTATGTAGAGCAGCTCAAGTTTATTGAAAAAAAAGAAAGTCTACTATATGACATTAAATTTTATCTTTGGAATCACAAAACAATAGCTGTTGAAGCTGAGGAAATACTAAATGATGATATTTAAAAAAATCAAAAACAAATGTCAAATAGATATAATTTAAAAGAAAAGGAAGTTAGAAAATGACAGATAGTGTTAGTAAGGGCTTAGCATCAATGACAATTCGAGAGATAGATAGTTATTTTCAATTAAAAAACAAAATAAAAAAATGTAGAGATTTTACAGAAAACTTTTCATGTGTTGTTTCTGGTACATTTTCAACTATGGTTATAGGTTTTTTGTTTCATAGTTTGCCCTTCGTCTGGGGGGCGTTTATGGTTGGAATAATGTCATCATGTGTAGTTGCTCTGGTATTTTGCAAATGTAAAATATTAGAAAAACAAATTCGACAATGGCAGTTGAGGATAATTAAGGAAAATAATATCGTCACTCTTAATGATGTCTTCACGCTCAAAAATATCATTAGACGAAGTTTAGATAATGTTGTGTTTTTGTTATGTAAAAGCAAAAGTGAAAACGAGAAAAAACATTATATAGAACAATATCAAATTATAAACAAAAAAAGGAATTACTATGTGACATCGAACTATGTATTTCTTTATAATATAAAAGGAGAAAATTTATGATTTTAAACTGTAGCGGGCATTCAGATATAGTGGCATTTCATACTGAATGGTTGATGAAAAGGCTTAGAGAGGGTGTATTTGCGGTTGAGGGACAAGAAGTTAATAATGTGTACGAATTGTCACCTCAGAAATTTGAACTTATTATGTTTCAGACGAAAAACCCACAACCTATTCTAAAATATATACCTGAAATTAAAAAAATGGGCTATAAAATGATTTTTATTGTCACAATAACGCCTTATGATAATAAGATAGAACCATCTTTTTTATCGAAAAGGGATATTATTGCTGCAACAAAACAACTTTCAAAGTTAATAGGAAAAAACAATGTGATTTTAAAATATGCTCCTATAATCATTAATTCTGATTATTCTTCACAAAAACATTTGCAGTGCTTTTGTAATTTAGTATCCAAGTTGTCAAATAATATAGATAGTGTCTATGTGGATTTTGTGTCCAATTTTAATCCTGCAATTCATAATTCATTGTTTTGTCAAACTATTAGAAAGAAAGAAAAAGAAAATTTATTAAGTCAGTTTTATAAAATTGCAAATCAATATAACATACAATCATATTCATTATCTAATAATGATGAATTCGAAACATATTTAAAGAAAAAGGCAAATTCTTTATTCCATAAAGAATGTTGCTTAAATAGTATTGATATGGGGTTACCGAATGTTTGTCCCGGCGGGTGTTTATATTGCAATTCCGGTGGTAATTGTCACTACAAACCTGTGAATATCGTTGACAGTCCTTTATACATTGGAAATGTTAATCCACAGAAGAAAATTAAGCATAGAAGAATAAGAAAAATATATACAGAGGCTTGAGTTTTATCATATTATATGATATAATAAATATATAAGTTATATTTATAAAGCAGTTATTTTAAAAAAAATAACTGCTTTTTTTGTTATATGTTTTCAATAGTCATTATTCCTTTTTGGAGTAGTGACTTTTTTTCATTATTTAAAAAGTAAAGGAAAGGAAGATAATCTATGTTAAGGCAAGACTTAAAACCGTTTCGCCCGACAAAAGAAGAAATGAAAGAATCCTATATTCAAGAAATGTATGGATTAATAATAAAAAAACCGAATGATAATGTTTATAATTTTGCATTAAACAAATTACTTTCGATTTTTTTATATATGTTTTCTGAGAAAGAGAAAAAACTAACATCAAGTAATGTATCAATCATTGATTATGAAGATTTAGATATGGTTATAGCGACCACTGTTTACAAATCATTGTTTAAGTATAATCAAAACAGTAAAACTTCTTTTTGCGTTTATGCATCAAAAGCAATTCAAAGAGAATTGTTTAAAGAGTATAAGACTTCTTTACCGTATCATATTCCAGATAAAAAAACAGAAAAGACAAAAAGGGAAATAGAAACTAAACTTCAGAATTTTAAAGAAGTTATCATAAGTATAGATTCTTATAGGTGCAACGATGATGATGACAACGAAAAACAAGGGTTTGACTTACTTGATAACTCTTTTGAAAACACTATGAATAATATTCTTATGAAACAAGATTTATTGTTGAAATTAAGAAAAATCCCTGATGGTAATATGGTAATTTTTTATTATGGTCTAGAAAATGGTCAAAAAAAGAGTGTGAAAGAGGTTGCTTTAAAATTTGGGTTCACACCTCGTGTAACAGACAGAAGAATCAAAGTAGCAATGGAAAATTTTAAATTAAAATATCCTCAATATTACAATGATTGGTATGCTGCGTAATTGCAATAGATTAAACAAAAGGAGAAAAACTATGAATAAGAAAATGTTAACTGCAACTGGATATAACGATTTTTACGATATATTAAGTGCTATTGAATATAAAGGAAAATTTGTAATTGAAACGCTTAATATAAACAACTTGTACTTAAAAACAAACAGCAAAGGTATGAAATATTTTTCATATATACTTAATGGAACAGAATTTCCTATTGTTACAACACCTATGTTTTTGGATAGGATTGGTGTAGGTGCGTCAGTTTTTTATGACACATCAATGTTTAATAAAATGTCTGAAGACATTTTTAATATTGTTCAAACACTTCTTATCGACAAGACAATAAAGGTTAAATTTTATATTTTCGATAATTGTATAAGAGCAGTTCATTCTAAAGATTATAAAGAATTAAGCCTTACAACACTTTTTAGTTCGTTGTATTTTCATTTGAAAGATAAATGTGTTGGATTTTCTGACGCTCATGTTGTTTTTGAACAGGGGGTTTACAGTGACGATATTACTACAGCTCGTTTTAGTATCACCGGCAATTCGATTTTACAACAGTATTCTCAAATAATAGGTCGAAATCGAAAAATATCAGATATAAGGCTTAGTATTGTTTTTAATACAAGTCATGTTGGAATGTCCGGTGCTAATCTGTATCCCTATATTCAGTATAAAACTACTGATGATAATTGGCTCTCATTGCCATTGTATAAAGGAAGAATATCGTTAGAACATAAGGGAACTGCGTCAATCAAGTCTTTTTGTAATAATGTTGATAGTGTTTTTACAACAATAGAAAAAAATATACAGAATTTAAAAGACTTAGAAAATGTTGAAATTCAAAATCCTGTAGCTTGTGCGTTAAATGTTGCAGAAAGAGTAGGATTAAGCAAGAAAAAAGTTTTTAATGCTATTGATATAATTCAATCTTTGGCGATATTACAAGAGACAATTACAGCCCAAGATATTTATTTATATCTTTCAGCTGCAATAATTGAACAGCAGTCAACAAATTGCGAAAACATAAAGAAAAATATTGACGAATCTGAAAAAGTAGGTAGAATTATAAAACTTTTGTTGGATAAGGATAGCGATGTTGATATTCCTTTGACAAAATGGAAATTTGTTGAAAAAAAATCAGAGCCTTCGCATCAATTGCACTTTGAAACAAGGGAAGTGGCATAATATGTGGATTGCAGATAGTATTGACAACATTGTAATTCAACCGTCAAATATAATTTGTACTATAAACACAGATAATATTTTTTCAGATGTTTCAGTAACTAAAAAAGAGCAAATTGGTATTATGACTGAAAAAGAAAATGTCACTGTATATATAGTTGCTAATATTCACAATGAAGAAGTACACCTATTTGGAATAGTTGGAAACGAAAAAGGACCTATGCGTGTATGTTCTTGCAAAATAAATACAAATGATAAAAAATACATAATAAAGAAATTAAGGAGTATAGTATGAAGTTATATTTTAGACAACGAAAAGCAGATAAGGTAGTAAATTGTTCAAAAATAACCGATGATGAATGGCATCAATACAGAAGAACCGGTATTGGTGGTTCGGATGCTGCAATATGTTTGGGGTTATCTAAATTTAAAACACCAATGGACTTATATTATGCCAAGGTGTCTCCACAAAAGGAAGATGTGTCGCCGGAAAAACAATATCTATTCGATTTTGGACACGCTATGGAAGAATTTGTGGCTAAACATTTTGAGAAGGTTTTTATGACTGAGTATAAAGACGAATTTGAGTTAAATTTTTCTCAAAAATATCAGGAAGATATTCGCATTGTTGGATGCAGAGTTTACAGAGATACATGGATGTACCGTTCTCCGGAACATCCGTTTATGATAGCAGACTTAGATTTTTTAGTTGATTTTACACTTGATAATGGAAAAGTTTTAAAAGGTGTATTCGAGTGTAAAACGACTAATCCACAAATTATAAGAAAAACATGGCAGGAGCAAGCTCCGCCGTATTATGTGACTCAAACTCGTCATTATATGGCTGTAACAGATTTGATGTTTACAGTTATTGCTTGTGCAGCAGATAATAATTCTAACAATTATTATGTTCATATAATTCATCGAGATAAAGATGAAGAAAATGCTTTAATAGCGAAAGAGGAAAAATTTTGGAATGAAAATGTCTCGAAACAAAAACCACCGTTTTATTCTGTTGGCGATAACACAAAGCTATTATTAAATCAAATAAATACTGATTTAATCGGAGACGAAGTGGTTTGCGATAATTCACAAAAAATAACTGATTTATTAAGTAAATATGAAAGTGTTACTGGTAACATTACATTTCTTAATACACAGTTAAAAGAATTAAACACAATTAAAGCTCAAATAACATCGGATATAACTTGCTATCTTGTTGACAATAACAAATATAATATTAATGTTGACTTGAATGAATTTTCTTACCAATTAAAAGTTGAGTCTAAGATTTCAAAAGCGGTTGATTACAATAAATTTTTTAAAGCTTGTAAACAAGAATTCTCGGAAGATGATTATAAGAAAATAATGTCGATTAAAAGCAATAGTTATAAAAACGACTCTGCTGTTTCTTCTTTAAAAATAATGCAAAAGAAAAGAGGAAAAGCCGTTGCGTGAATATAGAATCGTTTTTCCAAATTCAAAATTTTATGTCAATCCTCAAGAGTTGAAAAATTATCATTATTATAAAAGTCGTTTTGCACATTTGGTTCAATGCAACTGTATGAGAGTTGAAATAGAGTTGTGGCAAATTAATCCGATGTCTCGAGAATATTTTGAAAAAGTAAAAAAAGATTTATTATATATGCAACAAAAATCAAGTGGTCAAATTTTTCCAAATATAAAAGATGAGGAGTTTATAAAATTAACAGAAAAAGAAATGTTTTGTATGGCACAAAACATCAATAAATATTTGAATTTTAAATAACAAAAAAAGAGAGAAGGAAATTTCTCTCTTTTTTATTGAAAAATTTTCACTTAAAGTGTTGACAAAATTAATATAAAATGATATAATTATAGTATAATAAGTTAAAGATTTTTTTAGTAGTATTTTAAATTGAATATTATTTTAATGCACTATCGGCATTCAGCATATCAAGTCATTCTACACTGTTATGGTTATAGAATGGCTTTTTTTAATTTGATATGCTATCTCGCATCATGTTGGTGATGTAGGAGAGACCCTGTGTTTGTTATTTTCCTCCGTTTCAAACGCAGTTACTTTTTCTCAGCCGATAGTCATTATGTTTATGTCTATCGGCTTTATATATTTTATTTAATTTTTTATTTAGGAGATAGACAAAAATGAAAGAATATTTACTCAAACTCGAACTTGATTTGTTTAACGAGCTGCGTAGTGCAGAGATTGACGATAGAGAATGTATATTAAACGAATTGATGATGGTTAGAGAAAAGCTTAGTGTTTGTTAAAACCAAAAAAGAAGATGTGTAATGCGTCTTCTTTTTTTTTGTATAATATGGCTTCCGTGTTGTAAAATATTAACATTAATGTTATAATATACTTAGAAGTTATTTTTTTATTATGTTATGTAAACATATCAAATAAAATATAATAAGAAAGGAAAGGAACACTGAAATTATAAATATAGATAAACAAAAAATTGAAAAGGGTGTAGATTTATGTTTAAAAGACGGATTAGACCGGTATATATGTAAAAACAATGTAAACAAGATTGTATTAAAAACAAGAAAAGATATTCATAGAACGGACACTGTTTTACAAAAAATAAAACTTCTTTGGAAAAATTCCACCTTGCAATATGAAATTGTGGTTTTTTCTCATCCGTATCAAATAAAAAACACCTTTACGATTCATGATGAAACAGGAGAAACTAATTATGATTTTATCTTTTTAGTAGATAGTTTGCGATACACCATTAATTTTCCTGATAATCAAAAAACTTTTATAGACAAAAATGATTTGTTTCGTTTGTTTAATTCTTGTAATCATTATAAAAAAGAAGACAGAGATTATTTATTAGGAATAACAAGGTAAAAGTATTGACATATTATTCTAAAATTGATATAATTATAATATAAGTTATAATTTATAAATAAGTCAAAAAAAACAGACAGTTATTATCTCGTATGAGGTCTATAACTGTCTTTTTTTTATATTAATTTTTAAAAAAGAAAGGAAATTTTATTATGGCAGATATTAACAATTTTATATTTTCAGGAAGATTAACAACAGACACTGAATTGAAATTGTCAGAAAACGGAAAATCTTATTGCAGATTTTGTGTAGCAACTCAGAGATTTGGAGCAGAAAACGCTTCGTTTATTAACTGTACAGCTTTTGGACACAACGCTGAATTTATTTCCAAATACTTAGGTAAAGGTTCACCCGTTGTTGTTGAAGGTAATGTTGACATCAGTTCTTATCAAAAAGACGGAGAAACACGCTATGCAACACAAGTGATGGTTCAAAGTATTCAAAGTTTTAAAGTTAATAACAATGTTTCTGAAAATAATACCTCGAATAATGTTAATAGCAAGGAAGAATTTGTTCCCGTTGAGGATGACGACCTTCCATTTTAACAAAGGGGCGAAAAAACTAAAAGAGGAGGTTTCTCCTCTTTTTTATTTTATAGATTAAGGAGAAAAGATATGTACAATTCATTGTTGCAACGCTTATCAGCGAACTTTAAACAGGTTCCCGGTAAAACAATAGAGGAAAAATTAAAAGAGTTAAATAATCAAGGATATATTGATTTTTGCTCTGCTGAACTTACAAATGATAAAAACACTGTTTATTTTTTTGAGGTAAATACTAAAGAAAATAAAGATTTGTTACTTAACAATAAAACTACTTGTTTTATTTTTGAGAAAAAACCAAATAAAAGTAACAGCTGGAGAGTTTTTTCAAGTAGCGTTCCGGACGGTTCGGAAGTTGCGTTTTTGTTTTGCCTTGCAAAATTAACCGAGTATGAAGACGAAAAAAATCTATTCAAAACACTTTTGTTGAATCCGCCGGTGGCAAGTGATAGTTGGATTTCTTTCTGTCCGGACCTATCATTACCATATGATATATCGAATGTGGTTATGTTAGAGTCTGTAAAAGAGGGTGTTGAGTCAAAGGAATATTTTAATGCGTTTAAGTTTTTGTCTAAAAGTATTTTTCAAAATCCATTAATGAATTGCAGTTATATTTTAGACGAAGATAGAGCTTTTAATGAATTTGAAGAACAAAGATTACAAAACAACACATTAGCCGAAGGTTATATTCCTACAAAAAAAGCTAAGGCTATGGTTTCTCGTTGTTATAACTATATAAAGAATAAAAAGGTTGCTCCTTCGTTCTTTTTATATGGACCATCCGGCACAGGTAAATCAGAGTTTGGCAAATATCTTGCTAAAGAATTAGGATTGCCATATACTTTCGTGTGTTGTTCAGCCATGACAACCGAATCTGATTTGAGAGGAAAGCCTCAGAATATAAACTCAAATGGTCAAATAGTTAGTTTTTTAAAGAGAGTAGTTAAGTCTTTGTGGTCTAAAAATATTGACACAAGCGATATTGACGACACAAAAATTCAATATTCGTTAACCGAATTAGTTTTAGCTTGTAAATATGGTTGGGTGTTAGAAATTCAAGAAGCATCGCTGATACTTAATCAAGGGTCTCTTGGTTTCCTAAATTGTCTCTTGGATGACAATAGAACTTTGATTTTGCCAAATGGGGAAAATATAAAAATACATCCTAATACTGTGTTTATTTTCACATCAAATGTGAATTATGAAGGATGTAATCCTCTTAATAACGCTCTGTTGTCAAGGATTAACTATGTAAGTAAGATTAACCCGCCGACAGAAGATGAGCAAGTTGAACGAATTAAATCAGTTACAGGCTGCAATGATACTTCCGGAATAAGAAAAGTAGTGAAGGCAGTAAGCGAAATACAATCAATAATCAAAGATGCAGGGTTGACACAAGGAATTTCAGATTTAAGATGTGCTATTTCTTGCGTGGAAGATAAAATGTTTAACAATACAACTTGGAGACAAGCAGCAGAAGCTACAATTCAAGATAAAGCTGTTTTAGAAGACGATATGGAAGATTGTGTTGAGGCAATAAAAATTAAATTAGACACTTATTTTGGAGTGAATTAATAAATGGATAATAATAAAATTTTTGATTTATTAACAATAGATATAAAAAACACCATTCTTGATAATTCAGTAAGAAGTGTATTACAAAAAATCTCCGATTCTACTTTGAAACAATATGGTTTTACACCCTATAAAGTAAAAGTGGAGTGGGGAGAGCCAAACGATGCAGTCGCTTATGTTACTGATAATCACGAGTGTTATATTAACTTTAATTCGGAATTAGATGAAGGATTAACCTTCTCGGAAAGAAAGATTAACGCTGTTGGAAAATTGTGTCATGAAATAATGGGACACGGTTTGTTTACAAACTTTAAAACAACAAATGACATTGTAAATTCTACTTCTTTTGATTTATTAGAAGAATACTTTACTAAAGCTAACAGTGTTAACAAAGAATCAATAGAAAAGTCGTTCAGCTTAAATTCAAAATTATTTAATGCTATGTTTTTAAATATAAACAACATTGTAGAAGATATAGCAATAGAGGAATTGTGTAAAGAAATTTATCCGGGTTCAGAACATTATTTATCATTTACATATGAACAGTTAAAAAAGACTACTGAAATAGATAGTGAAGATATATTCACACAGCAATTTGGTATCATCAATGCTATTTTGTGTGCTATTCGTGGTTTTGACATAAGTGTTGCAAAAAAATATTTTCAACACTTAGAAAACATAATTGTTGTCAAAGACAGTGTATCTTTGTTAAAGAAGCCTTATGATAGATATGTAGCTACTGCTTTTATTATTGATGAATTATGGGAATATATTTCTGCATTGTTTAAAAAGGAAGAATGTCAAGATACAGATGATAATAAAAACAATGAGAGCCAAAACAACGCAAACCATAATGATAGCGATAATAATGATAATGGCAATATAAATAATGACACTGTTTCAAGCGATAGAGATGCCGAGAAACTTTTAGAACAACTTAACCTGAAAAAAACTACAGATGGAGAAGGAAACAATAATTTAATTGCTAATAGCGATAACCATAATTGTTTTACCGAAGATAAGTTTTCAAAAGAGATTACTAAGTCTTTAGATGATGCGTTAAAAAATGCTTATAAAGACAAGAATACAAAAGACAAAATAGAAAACTTGTTTTTTACAAATGATTTGAAAAACGATAAATATCATTCGTCATACAATGTTAAAATTAACAGCACAAAAAGTGATAATAAAGACAAGAGTGTTTATCAAGCAATTTTTGATTCCGAATGTAAGACAACTGCTGACGCTTTAGCAAGATTGCTTGAAAGAAAAATTAAGCAGAAAAGAAGTTATAAGCCCTTATATGAACAGGAAGAAGGAGAATTATTAGATATTGATGCAATTGCAAGAGGTGTAAATAGACCATTTATGTCATATACAGCTCCTAATAAGCTCCCTGTATGTTCTGTTGGAATAATGGTAGATTTAAGTGGCAGTATGTCTGGCGATAGAATTAAATCAGCAACGAAAGCGGTACTTTCATTAGAAAGATTTTGTCATCTTTTAAAATTGCCATTGTTAGCTTACGGACATCATGCGTGTGGTGTAACAATAAATATTGAAAAGTTTGTTGATTTTACCAATCGTCAGCAAAACTACACGCTGTCTAATCTGTCAGAGTTCGTATCCGGAAATAACAGAGATGGTCTCGCTATTAAATATGGAATGAAACAATTGTCGCAACAAAAAGTTCAGACAAAAATACTTTTTATACTTTCCGATGGCTTACCAAATCATTATGGTTATGGTTTTCGAACAATGAAAGAAGAAATGGTTGAAATTAAAAAAATGTGCAAAAAACACAATATAACCTTAGTCCCAATTGCTATAGGAGATGATGTAAACAGATTAAATGAATTATATGGATATGTTGTTGATGGGAGATGTTTACAAAAGCTTCCCAATTTAGTGATTAGGACAATTTTTACCAATATTTATAGAAAAATTTAATATTTTTACAAATAAATATGAAAATATTAACTTTTTATCTTGAATTTTTTATCTTTTAATGTTATAATTATAATTGAAAAGGAAGCATTGGCTTCCTTTTTCAATTAAATATAGCAAAATAGTATATTTTACAGAAAGGAGAAATAAAAATGGAAAATATTGTAAAAGTTCAAGATGCAATTGTTAATAACAGCGAAGTAGAAATACCATATAAAATCACTGTTCGTCTTTTAAATAAAAAACATCTTAAAGCAGTGGCAAAACTTGAATTTGCAGGTTTTATAATTGCTGATATTAAAATTATTGAAAGTAACAACAGAACAATAGTTGAATATCCGTCTAAAGAATTTGTAACAAGTGAAGGAGAAACTAAAAAAACATCCGTTTGTTTTCCTTCCAATAAAAATACCAGTAGATTTTTCAACAAAGCAATTCTTACGGCTTACACAGATGCTTGTTTTGAGCAAAACGGACAACACTTTGTATCGTTGGCTGCTTAACCTAAAGGTTGGTGATGTACATAGAAAAATACAAACATAAAAAATCTTGTTTAATAAGTATGTTGGTGGCATTTTGCATATTGGCTATGCCAATTAGCGTATTTGCGGCTCCAACCATACAGGAAAGTACAAAAGCAGCGGATGCGATTATCAAGTCTATAAGTTATGTGTTCAATCCAACATGTGCCTTGGCATTGTCTTGTGCTTTTATCAAAATTGTAATAACATTTTCAGAACAAGAATCAAAAAAAACGGTTAATTTTATAAAAAGTATCTTTATTGTGTTTATTATTTTTAACACATTAGGATTAGGACTTAACTGGGTTGATAGACTTGGAATTGAAAATGAATATAAAGTTGATAAACAAGGAATTGCTGAGGTTGTAAGAGATGCAAATGGAGCAAAAGGTGCGGAAGCAACGACTTTGGAACAGATTGTTATCGAGGGAGAGACGACTACTTCAAAAGAATAAAATAATAAATAAAAAGGAAAGAGAAGTTATTTGATAATAAACTTCTCTTTTTCTATATATAACAAAAAATAATTATAAAAATGTAACGAAAAAAAAGAAAGGGGGATTTTATGTTACAAACAGAAACAAATAAACAAAAAAAAGCAACAAATATAACAATAAAAACCATAATGTCGGTTTTTATATCGGCACTTTTAACAGGGTTAATTACAGTTATTCCCACACTCGCATATAAATCACCTGATGCAATGGCATTGGAAGTTATTAATTCCATAGGTAGTATTCTACAAACAATATTCCCAGCCTTATGTGTGTTAGTTTTTGCTTTCTGCTTAATTCGCATTGTTATGGGCAGCAATCCAAAATCAACGGAGTCCGCTGTTTCATGGGGTAAAAAGGCGATTTGGGGTTTCATTGGATTTAACTGTTTAGGTCTTATTTTAGATTATGGTACAAAATTATTCGCAGGACAAAATTATCATTTTGGATAAGAATGAAAAAAAGAAGGGGCTGAACATAGCCTCTTTTTTTATAAAGGAAGGTGATAGAACATAATTACAATTTTATTAATGAACTTACTATCGTGGGTTTTGTCATTGGTTTTAAGTCTTGTTTTAACGGCTTTAAACTGGTTTTCAGAATTTTTGCTTAAACCATTCAATTTTTCTGACAATATGTTCGTAGCAGTATTTGGTGATAAATTAACCCAAAATCTTATCAATCTTTCAATAACAGCATCTATCGCAATTTCAGTATTGCTATTAGTTTTTGGCTTAGTCAAAGTTTTTGGAAGCAGGCTTGTAGACGATACACCAAACCCTGTTGCGTTAGTAGGAAGATTTCTTCTTGCAATAATGTGCAACTACTGGATAATTGATGTAGTACACACCTATGTATTTCCTTTTGCCCAAAAATTCTTCGACAAGGCTTTAGCAATAGATACGGGACAAAATGTATTTGCACAAAACTTTCAAAATGCTATTTCTTCGCTTAGTAACATTGGAGAAGCAAATGCAGGATTAGTAGGTGTCGTAAGCATTGGCGGGGCTGTCTTAGATACAGTTGGTTCAGGTATGCTTGGATTTACAAGTGTAATACTTTTAATTGTGTTTGCTATTGTTATGATAGCAGTTACAGTTAATGTTATTAAGCTAGTCTCCGAAAACGCTGAAAGATATTTTACAATCAACCTCTTGGTTTTTGCCGGTCCAATGGCTGCGTCAACTATAGTATCAGAAAAATCTTCAGGAATTTTTAAAAGCTGGTTTCAGATGTTATTGTCTAATATTCTTACAATTATATTTAATATAATTGGCTTTAGAATGATAATTTTTGCTTTTTCTACTTGTATGTCTGCTTTTTCAACATCAACAATTCAAATAGATGTTGCATTAGTATCTTTAATTTCTTTAATTGCAGTAACGAGAATGGTACAGAAGTTTGACCAATTGTTAGCACAATTGACATTTAAAATCAATCCAATTCAAAACAGGTCATTGATAATGACAGGATTGGCAGGTTTATCAAGTGTTGACAGAGTGATGTCCACTGCAACAGGTGGAAAAGGCATTGCAAATATTGCTAAACAGACATCGAGCAATTTGGCAAAATCATTTTCAAACTCTGCACGAGATGGTAAGTTTGGTTCTTATGCTCAAGAACAACAACACAGTAAGGATTTGGCTGCAAGAAATAAAGAGTTAGAGGCTTTAGGATTAGGTCAAAATTCTATGGGAGAAGATGGAAAAATCCAACTCGGAAATGCACTTAATAAAACAAGTTCAAATGATTTGCTGAATAATGTTAACAAGACATTAAGCAGAGACGGCTTAAAAGTTACAGGTATTGAAGGAGCGGGCGATAACATACATCTTAAAACATCTTCAATTGATTCAGACGGCGGTATAGGACCTGATGCTTTAGAGGCGGCTTGGTCAGGCGATGATGTTTCTGAATATTCCTTTGATGTAACACCGGGTGGAGATTATGAAAGTCAAGTTCCAAAAGACATGGAAATTTCCGGCAGAGAAACAGTTTATAAACCGGAAGAAGGAACTAATTCGGTAAGAGCGGCAGATAGATATTATCTAACAAGAAAACCGCAGTACAAAAGTCAAAAATACGCTAAAAGAAAACATTTTAACGACAAATAAAAAGAGCCTCACTGTCAAAGTGGGGCTTTTCCTAAATGGGAGGTGAAACCACATAAGTAATCAACAAAATAATTCGACCGGAAAGCAAGTAGCTCAAACAGCGATTGACGCAGCTAAAACTGCCGGATATGCTGCATCCGGTAATATACCCGGAGCTGTAGCGTCAGGTGTAAGACTATTGCCTCAAATTCTCAAAGTTCTTGCAGTAGTGTCTCTGATTGGAACTATGTTAATTGCCTTGTTTTTGTCTACTCCTGCAATGATTTGGGATAATATAATGCAAGATTACCATGAATGGACCTACAACGAAGCTGTTAAATCAGTTGAAGACAGCTTTAATGAAGCGGCGGCAAAAACTACAACATCAGCTATTAAAAACATTGATAATTATATACCTAATTTCGAGATGTTAAGAAACGATTTTTACGGAGACGGACAAGGTGGGGTAAGCACGATGTTAACAGAAGATGGAGGTGAGTTTTCTGTTTCTATTGACGAAAGCGGAAAAGATGTTTTATTAACTTATTATAACGCAAAAACAAATGAGTTTTCAGAAATAAGATACATAAACGGTAATAACTTCGTCAATAGTCCGGTCAATGTCAATTATACCGAAATTATAAATGCATTTACATTGTATCGTTCTAAAAACGAGGATACTAACGAATATGTTTACAACTCTGACACAAAAACATTTACAAGTAATGGCGAACCATCGGGGTATTGGAAACAATCTCCGGACTTTTCGGTTCGTGCATGGGGAATGACAGACACTGCGGCTATACGAAAAATACTTGCTCAGAACTCATATATGGACAGTTTATATAAAATTGATTATCTATTAGGTGATAACAAAGAAAAGGTGTCAGACGCCACCACAAAAGACGCTATGGCTAAAGCAAATAACAAAAATAAAGCAAAAGAAAAAGGCTACGATAAATATTATCAAGTGGCTATTCAAGTATCAACATTTGAATCTGAAACTGTTGAATTAAGTAATGGTACATCATATAACAAGTTTACTCAAAAAATGTTTGGATTGTCTGATGAAGAAATGAAGTATGTAGCAGATTTGTCAATGATTTCCGATATAATAGTCGAGAGTGCAATAACTGCATCTCCTGTTGCTGATGATTTTTCTGAGTATTTTATTTTTTCACCAGAAAAAAATATTTTTGAAAATATAATGGGCGGAAAATCAGTGTTACAACAAATGTCAGATGATGGTTTAATTATGAATAATCTTACGGGTCCTCTATGTCGCAGTTTGGTTGCGGCTCAAGCACAAAAGGTTGCTGCATCTAAAATGGCTATTACTTATGATAATTTTTTCGGTATTAAAAGCGATGATACATTTACGAAATACTTTGGCAACGAGATAAAAAACAGTAATCCCGGTGACCCTGCTATGTTCGCTACATATGTTTTTTATTCTACACTCAAAAATAACGAATTGTCATTAAGAGAGGTTCTATTTCAAAGTGATAAAATTTTATCTTCTACAAAAGATTATGCAGATTATTTTATATCACATAATCAATATTATCCTAAAAATAAAATATTTGATACTAAAGGAAAGATGCTTGTGGAAAAGGGTGATGTTTTGTTCTTTTCAACTGAAATATCAATGATGGGAAGTATTGTAAACGGACAACAGATGCCACCTACTCATAGTATTCAAAATAATACCCAATTAGGTATAGTAACTCAAGTAAGAGGAAGTACCGTAGATGTTGCTGTTTATAACTTTGACCATAATTGCAAAAAAAGCACATCTGCTGAGCTTGAAACTGTTAAGGATATATATAATTGGACTTATGACGCTCTTGTGAGCAGTGGTGGTTATAAGGCAGAAGTGATAAGTATTGATTTTTCTAATAATAACAATAAATATGTTTCTTCTGTTTCCGGTTATGGAAAACCTGATTATAATTTATATGCATCCAAATATAATGCAGTTTATGCTGAAAAAATACAAAAACTAAACGAGTCAAAAAATTGCTCCAATCCCAATATGGGAACAGGAGAATTCGGATATCCGGTTGAATCAAGAAAAATATCAGCTGGATTTCCAAGATATCCAAGCGGTCGTTATCACAGTGGAATAGACTTCCCAATTCCTGTTGGAACAAAAGTCTATGCTGCTCAGTCAGGCACAGTAGTTGCTGCTAAAAAATTGAAAAGAAGTTATGGATATCACATTATCATCAGACACACAGGTGGTCTGGAAACAATTTATGGACATAACTCAGAACTTTTAGTTTCGGTAGGAGATAAGGTTGTAAAAGGGCAGTTAATAGCAAAAAGCGGAAACACAGGAAATTCAACTGGTCCTCATTGTCACTTTGAAGTGAGAAAGAATGGGAAGGCGGTAAATCCCATGAGCTATTTAAAAAAATAGTAATATAGTTATTGACATGTTTTGTTAATTTTGTTATAATTATAAGTGTAAAAAGTGAATAATATACTAAAAAAAGGAGACATGGTATGTTTCCTTTTTTTATATGGAAAGGGGGAGATTATATATATATTATTCCTCCAAATTTTGAAGGAGATTCCGTAACTGCATCCGGTATATCAACGAGAAATCTAATTGAAGGAGTGCTCTTTTTTATAGCATCAGTTTTGATTTTTGCCTTTTTACCAATTCCTTTAAAAATAAGAATTGTCTTGATTGTGATAGTAGGTGGTGCTGCGGGAATTTTTGGCGTAATTGGCATAGAACATATGCCTGTTACAAAATATATTAAACTTTGTTTAAAGTTTAAAAAGCAAAACAAAAAAATAACTAAAAAAGAAATGTTTGAAAGGGGAAATGAAAATGAAAATTGAAGGTAATAATAATAAAAAAGGTTCTTTTTTTGATAAAATTAAAGAAGTGTATCAAGATAAAACATATAGATGGATGTTTTATGCTGTTCCATTTATGTTAATTGTTACAATTGTTCAGTTTATAATCAATTATTAAAATATACATACAAACAAAGGATATCCACCATTTTGGTGGATATTTTTTAATAATAAAAGAAAGAAGATGATTTTTTAAAAAATACAGATGAATTGATAAATATAGAGTATATGATTGACGAAGTTATTAAGACTAAAAACGGAAAATATCTTTTAATTGCAGAAGTATCTCCGATTAACTTCGGTTATAAGTCTACTGAGGACAAGGAGATAATAATTGCTAACTTTGCCTCGTGGTTGAAAATTGCTCCTATCAAAATGCGTATCAAAACAATATCCAAAACTGTTAATACTAATAAATACATTAAAACACTCAAAGAAAATTTTGAAAATGAACAAAATGCGACACCCGGAATTGTTAAATACAGAGCAGATTATATTGATTTGATAAGAACAATAGGACGCAGAGAAGGTGTTGAAAAACAAATTTTAATTATTTTTGAATACAGAGATACAGAACTGTATATTGCTTCAGACGAATATTCAATAGTAGACCAATTGAGAAGGGCAAAAATAACCGCTTCTAAATTTTTAAGAAGTTGTGGAAATGAAATTATAGAGCATGAAAATGAAACAGACTTTGTATTAGAAACCATTTTTAAAATCATGAATCGAAATATGAGGTCGAAAGATTTATGGAATAAAGTTGAAAAAATAAAAGACAATGTTGTTAAGTATTATGATAATGACGAAGATGAGTTGCAACGGCTCGAAGGATATTATGATAATATTTTAGCTCCTAATAATGTGGAATTTTATAGAGATTACTGTGTCGTTGATGGTTTATATTACACTTTCCTTTTAGTCCCATCAAATGGCTATAGAATAGAGGTTCCCGCTGCATGGACATCTTTTTTAATCAACTTTTCAGAGGGTGTCGATGTTGATATTTGGATTGAAAAAAAAGATAAATCGCAAACTAAAAATAAAATAAGAAGAAGAAAGAAATTAAATAGGGTTGCGTTCAATGAAGTATCCGGCAAAGAGGGTGAAGATGCTGAGAGTATGGCTACTGCTATAGAATCAGCATCATTTATTCAAGATGCTTTAACTTCGGGCGAAGACTTCTACTATATTAATATGATGATTACAATTTCTTCGCCCACTCTCATTGGGTTGCAGAAAAAACAAATGGCAGTAAGAGACGCTTTAACATCCGTTGATATGAAATCAATTGAAACACCATTTTCGGTACAAGAAGCATTGTTGTGTTATATGCCAACACAAATGCTGTTACCCGATTTTTTTAATGCTACCAAACGAAATGTAACTACAAGCGGTTTAGCATCGTTTTACCCATTTGCTTCATTTGAAGTTTCCGACAATGATGGAGTTGTAATAGGAGTTGCAAACGATAATCAATCAATGGTCGTTACTGATATATTTAATCAAAGAAGATATTCAAATGCTAATATGGTTATTCTTGGTACTTCCGGCTCAGGCAAAACATTTACAATGCAAACGATGCTTATGAGACACCGCCTTAAAGGAATACAAGTTTTTGTTATAGCTCCCGACAAGGGGGAAGAATTTATTCCAAGTACAAAGGCTTTAGACGGTACTTATATTAATATTGCATCAGGCGGCAAACAGCGTATCAACATTATGGACATTCGACCGGTAAATGACTTTTATGATAACGATAGATTTGTTTCACGAAGGAAACAAACCATTTTATTAAATCAAAAGATTGAAAATCTTGCTACATTTTTTTCTTTAATTATTCCTGATATGTCTCTTGAAGAAAGAGAATTATTAGATAAAGCAATTATAAAAACTTACAACCAAAAGGGCATCACCAAAGATAACAAGTCTTTGATTGACCATTATGAATTTAAGGAAAATAAAAAAGTTCCTGTATATAAAGAAATGCCTATATTAGAAGATTTGTACAATGTACTAATAACAGATGATAAAACTAAAAGACTTGCCACTATTCTACATAGGTATGTTTTTGGTTCTGCATCTGCTTTTAACGGTCATACAAATGTCGATTTAGATAACAAATATATTGTGGTAGATATAACAGATTTATCTGAAACATTAAGACCAATCGGTATGTTTGTTGCACTTGAATATATTTGGGATAAAGTTAGGGAAGATAAAACTCAGAAGAAAATAGTCGCTATTGATGAAGCATGGGAACTATTATCAACCAACGAATTGGCAGCTTCGTTTATGAAAAAAATATTTAAAACAATAAGAGGCTATGGCGGTTCCGCTTGGGCAGCTACACAAAATATAAAAGACTTTTTCGCATTAAATGATGGTGCATATGGCGAAGCAATTATAAATAACTCAAGGTTAAAAATGATACTTAGATTAGAAACTAAGGAAGTTCAAACCATACAAGAAGTATTCGAATTATCAAATGAAGAAGCGGCTGCAATTAAAACTTTTAGCAGAGGGAAAATTCTTGTTAAGGCAAATTCAAATACATTTTCTGTTACATATAAAGCGTCTCCTTTTGAGACATTACTTACAACAACTGACCGAGCATTGCTCGAGAAAATAGCAAACGGTATAGAAATAACAGAGGAAGATTTAATAGCGTAAAAAAATAATAAAAGAAAGGGGAATAACAATATGAGTTACAAAAACGATGTTGAAAACTATATAAAATTTATAAATGATGCGAAAATTGTAAACACAATGCAATCTGATTTGTATTTTAAAATTAATGAAATAGATGAAACAAAAAAAGAAAATATACTTAAAACTGCTGCAAGAATAGGGGGGATTTATCTTGATGAACAGTCGAAATGCATTTGTTCATCAAGAGCGTTAACTTATAAAAATTTCACAACTCAGCACTGTAAAACAATATGGCTGCTTTTATATTTAATGCAAAATGAACATTTTGATTTTGTAAATTTAGAACCAAAACTCCCTGCCGTTTTATATACAGTTTCAATAAATGAAGAAGTTGGTTATTATGATAGAACTGTATTTTACATATCAAGTGGCAATGTAAAATTAACAGAACGCATTATCGAAACTAATTATGGTGGATTGCGTGATAAAATTCCTACCACTATTATAGTAGATAATTTTGATTATATCGAAGACATTGTTTTATCAGATAAGTTTGATGTTAAAGAAATATATTCTGTTTCAGAGGATGGGGAAGTTATTAAGTTTGAAACTCTTTAACTTCATATATTACAAAAAAATAAAATATGCGGAGAAAAGTAATGACATATATTAACAAAAATAAAGAAACAAATTTAACTAAAGCGTTGCAAAACGAACAGTCATATTCACAAAAATTTAATAGTTTAAAGCATAATATAGAACGATATAATCAAGTGATTGATGATGATTTATATGATAATTCTGGAATTTCTTACTTAAAAACGGCAGGATATATCGCAGAAGATTTAGCTTTGTCTATTAGAAATCAAATAATTTTACAGGAACAATATCTAAATAATAAAACAAACAGCAATACTTTTAATAATCATCCTTCATATTTGTCAGATTTTTTTAAAGCTGAACAATTCGACAACATAACTATAATTACAATGCCACCGTTAGAAAATATACGACAAAAATCAGAAAAACAAATGTGTGGAAATCAACTTATTTATGGTACATTAAGTGAAAAATTGCGACAAAAATTTGTAAAAAAACAATTTAAAACATACAAAACAAAAGTTATGTTAGCTATTTTTAATATTGTATCAGAGGAAAATTTGGAGTATCAAATACCGGATACAGATAACAGAAACTATCATCCTGTCGTTAATATCATAAAAGAATTTTTTGTTTCTGATGATAATTATAACAATGTATCTTTGTATTTAGATACCATTAAACTTAATACTATATCCAAAACCGTTATGTTTATTATACCGATTGAAAAAATAAACACAAGTTGTAATTCTGTAGTCACAATGATACAAAACTATTTGTATCCAAACAATTCTAATAACAAGATTATAAAAATTGATAAAAATTTTAGAACAAATAATGTCAAAAACGCAGTTGTATAAAAATACAGAGTTTTTGACATTATTGCTTGGCTTTTATTGTTGGTTTATAAGGAATTTAGTGAATTAGACTATGAAGGATTTGCAAATACAGTTCTTTTGTACTTTATCTTGTTTGATTGTTTAAGTTCCGAACGCAAGAAAAAATGATTGACAGAAAAACAGACAAAAAAAGGAATAAAAAAGAAAAAAGGGGGAGATAAAATACACTCTGTTTCGGACAAGCAAAAACTCTTGCTTGCTCTCATATACACAACATACGAATTTCCAATAGATGCGTTACAAATACTCGATACGACATTTACGCAAAGTAATATTAGATACAAACTTATTCCGAATTTGATAAAAGCAGGATATATTACACGGGTGAAAATAGGTTTTAATAAATATGGAGAAAACGAAATACAAAAAGGGAAAAAATTGTATGATGTAATTAAGCTCACACCTTTAGGTACTGAATACATTGATAATATTATAGGTACTAAAAATAATAGCGAAATGAAAATTATCAGAAGTCATTATAAAAATTTAAAAAGCCGAAATGACAATAGTGTGGAAGAAAGATTTAAAAGGACAATACTTACAGATATGTTTTTAGGTACTGAGTATATTCTAAATCCCATATTAAACGCAATGACATTTGGAATGAGAGTTTTAGATGAACTAAAGAAAGATATGAATAAACTGCGAATGCCAAGTAGGTACTATCGTGGTATAGATATCAAAAGACAAAATGGAGAATTAAATAGGTATGTTCGATATAATGACGAAAAAGGAAATAATATAACATCATCAAAAACTTTTGGAATAATACAAGTAGGTACTCGATACTTGCCTGTATATAACGCCGGGTATCATAATGTAGGAATAACCACCAAAAAAGAAATAGGTTTGATTAACAAAATAATTTCGCAGACAAAAGAAGATATTGAACAATGTATATACATATATCAAAACATTGAAAATATCAACCGAATGATATATCAGTACAAAACAAAACAATATTTTACAAAACAACAAAATATATTAGAAGTTTCGCAATATAAACAGATATATCTTCTTGAATACGGAGATATACAAGGGTTAAAAAACATCATAAAAACCAAAGACGAAGAAATAATCATAAAAAGTGTGATGAAAGAACAATGTAAGAGTTTAATATCGACAGAAGCATATAAAAAAGCAAAAACAGAAAAATACCAATTGTTTGATGCAATTGATAATGATTATAATTACACATTCATTATAAATATCGACCTACGAGAAGTTGTAAGGCTAAAAAACTACCTTTCAACACACAAAAAAGAAAAGTTGTGTATTATATGTACAAAAGACAAAAAGGAAACACTAACAAAACTATATAAAGAACTAAAAGACAATAATAAACTCTTTTTTATTATAATTCCAAGTTAAAAAAGGAGGAGATAATTAAATAATAAAAAAAATACAAGAAAAAATTAAATATATTATTAAACCGGTAAAAGAACATCCCATAGCTTGTATATTGCTATTTTTACTGTTGTCGTATATAACAGGCATAATAGTTATGTGTTTTGGAAACATCAAAGAGTTGCCGCAAATCATAAGGGGAGAAAGTTCTTTTAACATTTCTGCTAATCCGATAGATGCGTTTGTAGCGACATTTACACATATAAGTGGGTATGTGATTATGCTTGTTGTAATAATGGTAGGAGTATATATATATAAATATCAAATTTCCACCAGAATGAAACAAGAGACAGGTACTCGTGATGAACAAAGGCGATTTACATATGCAGATAACGACTCATACGGTTCATCAAGACTCAAGACAGCAGAGGAAATGACTGATATAATCGACCTTGTAGAAATAAAAGATACAAAGGGGATTATTTTAGGAAAACCGTTGGGGGAAGACACATCCAACATAACAATGGAAACATCTCCAACTGAAAAAGGAAAAACAAAAGTAATATCATTGCCATCTCCTGATGAATATAACGACAAAGTAAAAAGATTAAATTGGAGTTTGGACCAACGGATAAATAATCAAACAAATCAGCATATAGCAGTATTTGGTGCAAGTGGTTCAATGAAATCAAGAGCATTAGCGAGAAATATGATACTGCAAGCAACGAGACGAGAAGAAAGCGTAGTGGTTACAGACCCAAAAGGCGAATTATATGAGGAGAGCTATCAGTATTTAAAAGATGCCGGTTATGATGTAAAAATGTTCAACTTAATCAATCAAGATAATAGTGATAGCTGGAATTGCTTGGCAGAATTATTTAATGATAATGGGGAAGTAAATCCTACAAATGCAAAAATATTCGCAGATACAATTGTAGTTAATGCTAAACCTGATGGTAGTAAAGACTCATATTGGAATGATAATGCTGCTAACTTGTTAAAAGCAACTTGTTTGCTTGTAGCTGAAGATGATACTATGGAAACAAGTATGGGAACCGTATATGACTTGATAGCTAACAAGACTCTTGATGAAATAGATTCATTATTTAGGGTCTTGCCTGAAGAAAGCGTAGCGAGAAGGTCTTATAATCTGTTCGCATCTTGTAACGATGTAGTAAAAGGTCAAATCATTAACGGTCTTGGTATAATGCTTGGAGTGTTTCAAGACGAAGCAGTTCGTAATATAACTACTTCATCAGAAATAGATTTAAGTAAACCCATAACCGAAAAGTGTGCATATTTTATTGTTACATCAGACCAACATAGAGTGTTTGACTTTTTGGCAGCACTGATGTATTCTATGCTATTTATTAAGTTAGTTGAAAGATATGACAGGTTAAAATACGATAAGAATATTAAATTAAAGCATGTTCATTTAATTCTTGATGAGTTTCCGAACATCGGACAAATACCGGACTTTTCGAGAAAAATATCAACGGTTAGGTCCAGAGGAATAGACATAACTATTATTTTTCAAAATATCGTTCAACTTCAAAATCGTTATCCAAATGGACAATGGGAAGAAATCTTAGGAAACTGTGATATAACAATTTTCTTAGGATGTAAGGATGAAACTACTGCTAAATACATATCAAACGCAACAGGCGTAGCGTCTATAGAAGTAACGACACAGAATACAAAATATGATAGAAGTCAAGTGATGTTAAATCAGAACACGACTTATAACGAAGTTCGTTCAACGGGACAAAGAATGGTATTAAACCCTGATGAAGTATTAAGTCTCAAAAATACAGAAGAATTAGTATTTATTAGAGGTCAATCGGCTATGAAGGCTAAAAAATTCGACTATTCTTTACATCCTGATGCAATAAAATTGAAAGCTGTGCCAATTGCAGAACATATTCCACAATGGAAGCAAGACAAGATTAAAGCAGAAAATGAAAGACGAGAGCGAATAGCGAAAAGAAAATTAGAAATAGAACAAAAGTTCCAAAGGGAACAGGAAGAACAAGAAAAGAAACAGAAAGAAGAAAAAGAAAATATGGATGCATTGTTTAATACACTGCTGTCATCTCCCATAGATACAAATAATGGTGGTGTGGAGATACAAATAAATGCAGCATAAAAAAAGAAAGGGGAAAGAGAAAATGGAAAAAGAAGTAATACAAGGTCTTACCGAAGAAGACTTAAATACGAAAATATACAAAATGTTGAGTGATAGCCAAGAAAAAGGCACACTTGTCAAAGGCAGAGTTATAGGGTGTATTCCAAACACGGATGCAACCTGTCCGGAACAAAGATGGTTTGCAACGGTTGATATAGCAGGTGGTTGGAAAGCAATAATACCGGCTATATATATGGGGTTTAATGTTGACGAGATGGTTAATAAAGCGGGCGAAAAGCCCACATCAAGAGATAAAGAGAGAATGTATCACTCATATATTCGACAAATGCTTACCGCCGAGATAGATTTTGTTGTGATAAATAATCCGGCTGCAATCAACTCTGTTACAAAGCAAGTATTAGGCAGTCGTCAAATTGCGATGGATAAAAAGAGAGAATCAAACTATTTTAAATCCGATAAAAATGGAAAATCAAAAATTGAAAGAGCATATGAAGCTCAAGAACCTGTTATCTCAAGGGTAGTATCAATTTGCAGAAGCAAGGTTTTGGTAGAAGTATATGGAGAAATATTACCGGTGTATGCAAAAAATGTATCGTGGAGATACACAGAAAATCTAAGAGATATAGTTCAAGTTGGAGACAGTGTTCATGTCAAGTTTAACAAACTTAATATTGATAAAGAAAACAAGAAAATCGAAGCGGAAATTTCGATGAAAGATGCACATGCCAATCCGCAGTTTGAAAATATGAAAAAGTTCAGAGAAGGTTCTGAATTGTTAGGAGTTATCACAGGAGTGTTACCGGCAGGCATAGGTGGTGGATACTTTGTTGCAGTAGGCGACCATAAGAATGGAATTGATGTCTTTTGTAAAAAGGTTAATTCGATAGAAATGCCACGAAAAGGAGATACTGTTACAGTTAAGCTTTCGTTGTTTGACACAGAAAAAGGCAGAGTGTTTGGAAGTATTGAAGCAGTTAACGGAAGGGCATATGCTTTTGGTGCATAATAGGAGTATAAAATTATGAAATGCCAATATTGTAACCAAGAAATTCAAAACACTGATATCTTCTGTCCTAATTGTGGACAGAAGATAGTATGTTGTGAAAACAACTTGACAACAGAGGATACTTCTCTTAAAGATGTACATAAAAAAAGACATATTAGTGACAAAAATAAAAAAATAATAATTGCGATTTCAATAATTATATTACTGTTTATAACGCTTACAATAGGAGTATTTTTATACATTAACAACGCAGATAATAATTTTGCTAAATTTACAACAGTCTGGACCGATGTTTCCACTATAACAGGAGTGTAAATTTGACAAAAAGTTACAAATGTGTTACAATTAGTGATATAAAAAAGAAAAGGGGTTTAAAAATAGAAAAAATATCAAAGAAATACGAGTTTGAAATAAATGTAGCATATATAGCAGTCGGAATAATTTCTTTGCTGTTATATATAGCTAAAATATATATGTGATACAAAAACCCTTTTCTTAATGAAAGGGGTTTTTTAATAGTAAAAGAAAATAAAAGAAACATATTACTAATTGAATTTTTTGTAATACTCACAGCAGTAAGTATGATGTTGTTTAATATTAGGGCATTTGCAGATGTTAATAGGTATAAGTATAACATTATTGTAGATGGGGTGTTGGGTACATATTTATCAGACAGTCAAGATACAGATAGGATATTAAAAAACAACAATATTAAGACAACTAAATACGACATTATAGACGATAGTAAAAAAGAAAGTGGTTTGATTGTAGTAAACCGATATAAACAATTCTATTTAGATGTTGATGGTGTTATAACTAAATATCACACTTATCAAAACGATATTTATGGTTTTATGAAAGAAAAAGGAATGAAAAATAAGGAATTAGTAAGTGAAAGTTCTGCGATTGAGGAACATTGTGTTATAAAACTTAGAAGTTTGATACAATTCACTCTGACAATAAACAATAATAGTGAAAAACAATTGGCATATAAAGGAGAAAGTGTAGAAGAATGGCTTAATAGGAACAAAATTATTATTGATGAAAAAACAAATGTATTAAACATAAATAAAAAAAGTGAAATACAGGATGGTTTTGAAATAATAATAAATGAGATTGTAACTCGAAAGGAAACCAGAACAGAAAACATAAAATATGAAACAGAAATTGTATATAAAGACAATATTAAACGAGGACAGAGTAAAGTCTTACAAGAAGGAATAGATGGAGAAAAGATAATAGAAACCACTTATTATTACACAAAAGACTCGAAAGAGCCATATACTAACACTCAAAAAGAATTCATAGTAAAGAAACCGCAAAATAAAATCATAGCTATGAGCAAAAACAATAATGCATATAAAAATATAAAAATCGGAGATAAAATAAAAGGTCATTGCAGTCATTATTGTGCGTGTAATATGTGTGGAAGTGGTAACGGAAATACAGCAAGTGGTTTTAAGATACATAATGGTATGAAGAACCCATATATAGTTGCTTGCAATTGGTTGCCTCTTGGTTCTGTTATTGAAATAGACGGTCAGGAATATACGGTTGTTGATAGGGGCGGCTCAAGGTTGTCTCATATTGGTTGGGTGGATATTTTTACACCGGAGGGACATCGAGAATGTTATAGAAAAGGAATAAAAAACACAGAAATTATTATAAAATCATTATAAAAAAATAAAAAAGCAACGAGAAAAGGGGGATTTATAATAACAGTTGAAAATTTAAAAGAAATTATAGAAAAATATCCAAATTGTAATTTTGCAATTCATTGTGAAAGCAATGATGAAGCCGCAGCAATTGTTACAGCCTTATACGACTTAGGTTTTTATTGGGGAGAAGATGTTCCACTTCAAGAAAATGGTGAGACAGTTACAAAGTGGAACAAAAAGAAGAAAGAAACTTGTTATGCACTTAACAGTGGTTCAAAAATTATTTTTTATGCCCGCAGAGGGTTATACGAAAGGCAGTACAGAGATATAATTGAGGCGAAAGATATCGTCAATACCGGAGATGCAACTGAACAAAAATCAAATCAAGATTTAACAAATCAAGATTCAACAGACGGAAGTGTAACAATTAAGGATGAAAACTATTCAGAAAAAATAATTAACTTTCCAAAAACAACAAAGTCTGAAAACACAAATGATATAACAAAACTATGCAGTAATTGTAATGCTGTTATTCGAGCTGATAGTTTGTTCTGTACACAGTGTGGTACAAAATGTATTGATACCGTGCCAACAGAACCTGTACCGGGAGAACCTATAAAAGAAAAAATAAGTCTCAAAGAAAGATTGGGCATAAAAAAAGCTGAAAAAGAGCATCAAAAAGAAATAAATGAGAAAAATGACGATGCAAAATCAAACGATATTGTAGAAATAGCAGAAGATAATACGAGTACAACCGAGAAAGAAACGAAATCTATTAGTTTTATAAAAACACAAGATTTCTACGAAATATTACATATAAAGAAAAATAAACCATTTAAGTTTTTAGATGGAATATATAAATTCAATCAAAACGGATACAGAGAACGCTTAATTGAAAAAAACAAATGGATTCCTGTTAATGACGAAGGAGAATTGTTATATATACTTAACAATATTGAAAAAATAGAATATTGTGAGGTGTGATATGGCGAAAAAATCAAAAAGACAAGCGATTTCTGTTATACTGTCGTTTGTGATTATCATAACTTCAATATTTATACCTGCACAAGTATATGCAGCAACTTCTAAGGTGTCGATTAAAGTTTCTAATGCTGCTCGTACTTTGCAAAGTGCAGATATAGGTAATTATATTGCCGAAGCAGGAAGTAGTTTTACGGTGACATTCTCAAGAAAAGGGTATAGCAATAATGATTGTAAAATAAGTGTTATGATTTCATCAGATGATGTTAAATATAAGATAAACAAAAACACTGTAAAAATATCAGCACCTAAAAGTAATAATCCGTCAGTTTTGATAGTTAGAGGAGAATATGATGGAAAAGATTATAAAAACGGCGTGGGTTCAGTTAACTTTATAGTTTTGCCTACACATAATAAGATAGATGTATCAAAAACATACATAAAAGTACCGTCTCCTCAAAAGGAGATGAAGATAGATGTAAAAGCATTGCCTTTAACCGAAGATATTGGACACTTAGACCCGTATCTAATTACCTCTACTTCAAGCAACAAATCAGTGGCTGAGTTAAAAATGCGAGGTTCGTTTACAGAAGAATACTTTGCAATAGTTTTCAACGGAGCATACGGCAGCACCAATATAACCTTGAGAACACCGAGCGGAGTTTCAAAGACCATAAAGGTTATTGTAGGAGAAGAAACAACGAAACCGCCTGATAAAAATACAAATTCATCAAGTGACAGACCGTCAAATAACGCTTCAAACTCAAAAAAACCTTCTAAAAACACAAGTTCAAATAACAAGCAAGATAAAACGAATTCAATAAATAAAAATGAGGTGACTTCTGTTCCAAGTATAACAAAAGATGTCAGTACACCTTTAAGCGATGTAACTGATAATCCCACAGAAATACCACAAGCAGAAATAGAACTTCAAGTTCCGGAGTTTGAAATTAAGAAAAATAAAAAAGGCATAACAGTGAATTATCCGGAGGTTTCTGATGTCTCCGGGTATGCAATTTATTTGAGTAATAATGACCAAGATTATTATTTGATATATATAGGTGAAGAAAAAGAATATAGTTTTTCAAAAATAGAAAAGAACAAAAAATATTATGTAAAAATGAAAACTTACAAAATCATAGAAAATGATGCTAAATTTTCCGATTTTGGACAAGTAAAAGAGTTTACATATTAGAAATTAAGCAACAGAAATGGTTCTGTTGCTTTTTTGTTGGAAAGGAGTGAAATTATATGCAAACACATAAAAAACTGCTATTAACACTTGTAGCGTGTATTTTAACTATATCCAATTGTGTTTTTGCTTATGGCAAAGAGCAAGACGCAAGCAATTGCACTAATTATCAATATTCAGGGAGTTCACAAATTTATGAAGAAGTAAGCGAGAAATCTGATGAAAACTGTTTAAGTTATGAAGCAGAGTATAGTTCCGTCAATAATGTACAAAAACAATATAAAACAACAGTTAATCAAACTGTAACTTCCGTTAGAAATAAAGGCAGCGTTAAAAGTGAAACTCTCGAAACGCCTAATATAACTGAAATAACACTCATTAATCATAATAATGAAATACACATCAGCAATACGGGTAATACACACTCAATATATCGAAAACAATCAGGGGAAAGCTCTTTTGTAAAAGTGGCGGAAACGAATAAAAATACATACATAGACAACACCTTCACAAAGGGAAATATTTGTTTTTACAAAGTAAAAGACGCAAATGGTGTAAATACATCAAAATTTTCAAATGAAAAAATGTCTGTTGCTGACAAAACTCTTTCAAAATGGTATTACAACAATAATAATAGAACAGTAAGTGTTGACAAAATAAGAACGCTTGTTGATAATAAACCTATTGTGTATTATTTGGCAGAAGTAAGTGCGGGAAAAGTTAATACAGCTTGGTCCAACAAGAGTTTTCATGGAAGTCAACAACAAAAATATCAAGTCGGAACTATGTGTGGAAGTGTAGGAGCAGTATTAGGTATAAATGGAGATGCAGTAGCTTTCAAAAACGCTGACAATTCGTGGTTACCGTCTTGTTGTATTAGAAATGGTAAGGCAGAGTATGAGTTTTTTAAAAATCCAACCTCGTCAGAGGTGGGAGGTCAAACAAAAAAAGGAAAACTGATTGTATTCAATCCTAACGAATATTCGTCTAACAACGAAATTATAAATAAATTGAACATTCAAGACACTTGGTTTTTCAATTGTGCTATTGTAACAGACGGTAAGATTAAACCCTATGTTAATGAACATAGATACGAATATGGAAAAACACCTTCTACTGCATTAGGACAAAGAAGTGATGGAACTTGGTTGTTTCTTGTAGCAGACGGCAGAGGAAAAAATGGCAGCCAAGGAGCGTCTTTCTACGATATGGCAAAAATTTTAGTTGATAATGGGGCAAGTACAGCTATTATTTTAGACGGTGGCGGTTCATCAACTATGTATTTTGCAGGAACAATACTAAATAGCCCGAGTGACGGCATACAAAGACGAGTTGATAATATGATTTTTGTGTGAATAATTCGTTGACAAAATTAACAAAAAGTGATATAATATAAAGTATAAAGTTATATTTATTAAGCAGTTATTTCTATTTAGAGGAGTAACTGCTTTTTTGTTATATTTTATTTCAAAGTCATTATCTGTGAGGATAGTGGCTTTTTTTATATATTATTTTAAATTAAAAGGAGAAAAAGTAAAATGAAAAATATGGGGAAAATTTCATCCAATCAAAATCTTTTAAATGAAAAGATTTCTGTTGGTACAAGAGTTGTTAATGGTTTGGGCGAAGTGGGAACAGTTGAAGAAATTAATGTTTCTGATAAAATTCTCGCTTGTTACCCTAATGGTCTTTACAAAGTTTCGTTTGATGTAAAGAACGGATTGAAAACCGGAACAGACGGTTGGTTTTGTTTGGAAAAACTGTTAACACTAAATCAATATTCTAATTTGTGCATAACAAATATAAAAGAATATTATGAAAAGAAAAAGCTTTTCAAAGCATTGTTTTGGTTAGACAAATTAACCTCTTTGTACACTCCATCGTTGAATGTGAACGAAGAAGAAGAACAACAACAGTTGAATTCCTTTATTAGTCAAATAGATACGGAAATTGTTGACGCAATTAAGGAATATGAAAACAAGTTACCTTCGATAATTAAAAAACTTTGTAAAAGGGTATCAATGTAAAGGTAACAAAAAACATAAGGAAATATTTATTAAAAGGAGAAAAAGTAACATGAAAACAATAAACACAATGGAAGAACTTTTAAAAGGTTTAGATTTGAAAGATGAAAACCAGATTGATTGGATTGATGTTTCAAGAAATCGAAAATTATCTGAACCTTTCATAGAAAAACACGCTGATAAAGTTGATTGGGATTATATTTCTATGTATCAAAAACTTTCTGAAAATTTCATAGAACAACATAAAAATGATGTTGATTGGGATTATATTTCTATGTATCAAAAACTTTCTGAAAATTTCATAGAACAACATAAAAATGATGTTAATTGGGATTGGATTTCTATGTACCAAAAGCTTTCAGAAGACTTTATAGATACATATGCTGATAAGGTTAATTGGTATTATATTTCAGCATATCAAAAATTGTCTGAACCTTTCATAGAAAAACATGCTGACAAAGTTGATTGGTATTGCATCTCTGTGTATCAAAAGCTATCGGAAGACTTTATAGAAGAGTTTTCTAATTATGTAAATTGGAGTTACATTTCAAAATATCAAAACCTTTCTGAAGATTTCATTGAAAAACATAAAAATGATGTTAATTGGGATTATATTTCTGAGTATCAAAACCTCTCGGAAGATTTTATCATAAAACACCTTGATAAACTTGATTTTGCAAAAATTATCAAGTATCAAAATGTTTCAGATGAATTTATTATTAGACATATTAAAGAAGTTAGAAAACTTTGTGCTGACGCATAAAGATAAACAATTTTAAAATAAAGGAGAAAAAGTAATTATGAAAACTTTTAAAAAAATGTTAACCGGAATTGCAGTATCTATGTTGGTTGTTTGTGTTGCTGTTTTGCCAATGTATGTATCGGGTGATATAAAGGCAGAAAAGCAAACGATAGTAAGTCAAGCTGATTGTTCTTATGCTTTAATATGTAAGGAGGATGAAAATACATATAGAACACTTCTGGTAACAGACAGTCTTGACAAAGCTCAACGAATTGAAAACAACGAATCACAATACTATTCAGACTTGCAAATTAAAAAGTTTGATAAAAATGTTAAGGAATTGGCTCTTGAAGATGTTGATGATTATATCAATTCTGAAATGGCTGAAAATGTGTGAAAAGAAAGGAGTTTTTCATGAAAAAATATATGTGCTTAGAAGTCAGTGACGGAACAGCAGATGGATATCTATATGGTTCTGTTTCCGGTAATGGTGCTATAGAAGCTCATTATATAGGCAGATATGTACAACCGAAAAACATACATCCTATAAAGACTTTACTTTATGATAAAGTAGACAAAGAGTTTTCTGATGCAGTATACGAAGTATATACTTATGGACCGGAAAAATTAAAACTGATGATAAATGAACTTGCTTTTAAACAAAGAGCAAAATCATACATACAAAACACTGAAATGTCAGAAGAAAGAATGAAAGTGTTTTTGTTGCAAAATAATTTGTTAGACAAAATGTATGAAACTATGTTGTCTGTTGGAATTTCAGAAGACAGGTTTCCTGTGATTCTCAGTGTTATTGCAAAGGAGGGATTGGAATAACAGAGTTAGAAGCTTATACATTATTGAGTGACAAAGATGTTTTGGTAAGACTTGATAGGTTTTGCTCGGACGAATTGATGCAAGCAATATATATAGCTACAAAGAATTTAGAAAACAAAAATAAACAATAATAAGAAAGGCAACCGTAATGGTTGCTTTTTTTCTTTTCGCCACCACATTTTGTTGAAAAAATATAGAAAATATGATATAATAATATTGTAGTATAATATATAATATAAGTTATAAAAATAAACTTTTTCATAGATTTGATGAAAAGGTAAAAATGAGGTGATAATATAAAAAAGGACCCGTTTGAAGAATATATTACAGAATCAGAACCTGATAAAGCCTACAAGGGTTATACTTGGAGTACAGCAATCGGACTTCAAGCAGTAGACGGACTTCAACCGTCCCAATATTTGATTGATACTGCTATCCAAAACATTGAAGGAAAAATCACAATAAAAGAAGCCCAAAATCTTATAGATGTTTATTATAGTGAAAAACCATCACATATATCTGATAGGCGTACAGAAGAAGCTGACAAAGTGGCTTCTCGTATTGCCGCATTACTTTCAGAGTCAGCATTTTCTTTTTCACCCAACGAATATATAGCTATTCATCGAAAACTCTTTCAGGGGATTTACAAACACGCCGGAAAGATTAGAGATTATAATATAACAAAAAAAGAGTGGGTGCTTGACGGAGCAACGGTTATATATGGCAGTGCATCTGAACTGAGAGAAACTCTTGCTTATGATTTTTCACAGGAAAAAGATTTTAGCTATAAAGGTCTTTCAATGGATGAAATTATTCACCATCTTGCTGTATTTGTTTCAAGATTATGGCAAATCCATATTTTTGGAGAAGGTAACACAAGAACAACAGCCGTATTTTTTATCAAATATTTGAGAACTCTCGGCTTTTCTGTTACAAATGATATTTTTGCAGAAAATGCGTGGTATTTCAGAAATGCACTTGTTCGTGCGAATTATACAAACTTACAAAAAGGTGTGTACGAAACAACCGAGTATTTAGAATTGTTTTTGAAGAACCTGCTTTTGAATGAGAAAAATGTACTTCAAAATCGAAATTTGCATATTAATAAGACTTTTGACTGAAAAAGTCAATATTTACGAATATATATAAGAAGGAGAACTATTATGACATTAGAAGAATATACAGAAAGAGCGATTAAGTTCGCAGAAGATACAAAAGAATGGTCGCACTTGAAAAATTTTGAAGGTTATAGTTATGTAACAGGTTTATGGGAGGACTGGGAAGAAACAAGTGATAATGCTCATGGCGGAATTAATTTAGAGTGGGCTTTTCATGAAGATGATTCGTTCATAAAAGAACACGCAGCCGAGTATTTCATTGAAAAACTGTTAGATGAAATACAATTTGGCGTTGATAATGAGTGGGATTATGAAGGTTTCCAAGCAACAATTGATAAATATAGATAATTGCAAAAAACACAAACGATTTTGTGTTGTAATATTGCAAGTCAAACAAAAATATGATATAATATGTAATATAAGTTATTATTTAAAGCAGTTATTCTTTTGAATGGCTGCTTTTTTTGTTATATTTTATTTCAAAGTCATTATTCTATTTGGAATAATGGCTTTTTTTTATATATTATTTTAATTTTAAAGGAGAAAAAATATGAACATCGAAATTAAAAACCTTAACAATCTCACGAATGACGAAAAAGAAACATTGATAAGACTTGCTGAAAAAGCAAACAAAAAATCTAAAGTTTTTGTACTTAAAAAAAACCAAAACTACTATTTCATAACCACAGACGGCAAAATAGACCGTAAGATTTGGGAGGATGTAGAATGGGATAATGATTTATTTAATTTGGGTAATTGTTTTGAAACCAAAGAACAGGCAGAATTTGCACTTGAAAAACAGAAGGTCTATACTCAATTGAAACGATATGCATTTGAACATAATGAGGGTGCAATTGATTGGGATGATACCAAACAAGAAAAATGGTACATCAATTTAGACATAAAATATAAAAGCTTGGTCATTACATATAACCTCACATGGAAATCGATAAATGATGTGCATTTCACAAGCAAAGAAATAGCACAAAATGCAATCAAAGAAATCGGAGAAGACAGAATTAAAAAATATCTTTTTGAGGTGGGAGAATGAAAAATATCTTTTTTTGCTCTGGTGGAAAAGATAGCGTTGCTAATATTCTATTAGCGCTTAAAAATGACATAAAAGTTGATGAAATAGTTTTTGCTGAGGTAATGTTTGATGAAAACATAAGCGGTGAAACTCCTGAGCATATCAACTTTGTAAAAAACAGATTAAAACCTTACTTTGAAAATCAAGGTCTAAAATTTACGATTTTACATAGCGACAAGACCTATTTAGACTGTTTTAATCATATTGTTACAAGGTCAAAGAAACCTGAAAGAATAGGTATGAAATTGGGTTTTCCCCTGGCAGGAAGATGTGCTATAAATAGGGATTGTAAAATGAAACCAATTCGTGATTATCTTAAAAAACAAAATGACTACATTGAATATGTCGGAATTGCGGTTGATGAACCTAAAAGACTTGTAACTTTGCACAAGAAAGAAAATGAGGCTAGTTTACTTGAACAATTCAATTATACAGAACAAATGGCATATGACCTTTGCAAACAATGTGACTTGTTGTCTCCTACCTACCAAACGAGCAACAGGGGGGGATGCTGGTTTTGTCCTAATGCGAAAAAACAAGAATTAAAAAGTTTATATTTAAACAATAGAAAACTATTTAACAAACTTGTTGTTTTAGAACAAGAACAAAATATAATTGGCAACAAATTTAACACTTTAAAAAAATTGTCAATTACTGAATTAAAAAAAGAATTTGAGGTTGAAGAATGAATTTTAATATTGTTTTGGATGAGATTGATTGGAGCAATAAAGGAGAAAACAAATGAGTGAAAAAGCTTTTAAATACTGTGCGACTTGCGGACAAGAATTAGGTGAGGAGTTTTATCTTTTTACAGACAACTTCTTGCAAGTTAAGTATTTTGACAGCGATGAATGTAACGCTTTCTGTTCGGAGCAATGTGCTTGTGAGGCGTTGATGCTTCGTTCCATGCCTAATACTAAGAAATCATTTGAGGCAGGAGATGTTGAGTTATAGAAATTCCGAAATATATTGAAAAAATCATTGATGAACAAACTGGATTCGTCATTCGACTTAATTCTAATGATATAGAACTGTGTAACTGGCTTAAAAATCACGATATAGATATAAATGGTGATATAGCAGATTGTGTTCGATTAGGAGCAGTAATGCTGGTTGAACCTCGTATCGCCAATGAAAAAATAAAAAATGAAATATTAAAAAAACAAAAGTAAAACATTGAGAGGAATATAAAGATGAATAAAGAAATTATCAAAAGAGGTTATGAATATGTCCTTGAAAAAGAACAATTAAGAAAAAACGGTAAGGAGTTATTATGGTAGAAAAATTAACATTAGAAGACTATTTGGGACGCTTTGGTTGTGCTTCTCCCGTAGATGATTTCATGATTGATAAGCTTAAAATACCTCACGGAGAAACACAAAATCAAAAAAATCAAAGATTAAAACAAGGTTGGTTATCATCGGAAAAATACCATGAAAAAAGAGAAGAAAAAATCAGAGAATATCATATGAAGGTGAAAAAAGGAGAAATTATGGTTCCTACTATAATTGACCGTACCATCCGAAAGGCAACATATGGACATCCGGATAATCCTTCAACACAAGCAGCTATTAGAATGTTGCAAAAAAGAGGATATATAAAAAATGAAAATGGTAATTGGGAAAAGATTTCCTAACAAGAAAAATTAAGAAGTGGAGGCAAAGCGAAATGGATAATAAATATTATTATGAGCTAAGCAATACAAATACAGGCGAAACATTGTTATGTTCAACAGATTTGCCGATTAAGTCCAAAAGTAAGCAAAAAATATTTTGACAGAGAATATTATTGGAACAAGTATATGACATTTCAAGGTAGTTATGAAGTTATGCTTCAAGTAAATACAAAAAAGGAGTAATAAATATGTCAATGAGAGATTATTCGTTCGATGATTATGGAATTATTCTTAAAAAAGAAGATATTGAAAGAATCATCAATATAACTTCAAAAGAAAATGGAGAAATTTGTGATAGTGAAGTTTTAGAAGAAAATTTTGATTATCAAATTTCTTTCACCGGAGAAGCAGTAGGACTGTTGGATGATGGAACAGAAGATTGGAATAAGTATATGGCATTCAACTATGAAACAATATATTATTGTGGATTGAAAAACGCTTCAACATTGATAAAACCGGCATATTCTTCACTTGATGAAGCTGCTGAAGAACTAAAAGAATATTATGGTATGTGGTTTCCCAATGATTTTGATTTTAGGTCAAATATTTGTCATATTACGGGTACATATTATGGATAATGCAGAAAGATTTAATAAAAAGGAGTAACATATATGAAAGAGAAAAAACTGTACACTTGTGAAATATGTAACACAGATTATGCTACCAAGTTAGCAGCCACACAATGTGAGAAAAATCATAAATGTGGATTAGAAATAGTTGACACTCGTTATCTCAATCTCAGTCAAGATAAGTCCGGGATGCCGATATCAATTACTGTTAGGTCCAAAGATGGAACTACCAAAATTTACAAAAGGTGTTGAATTATGAAAAATAAAACAAAAGATGAATCAAAAACTTACAGAGAATTGATGCTTAATCTTGTGTATGATATGGCTAAGTTAAATTGTTGGAGACAGAGTACGGTTGAAGAAACACAACTTATTCTTAGAGCAGTCGGCAAACAAATTCTTAAAAAGCCTAAAATTGTCAAATCACATAGTAAGAATTATACGCTTGTAGATTTTTTCTGTCCTGAATGTAATAATAAGATAGTCTCTAAAATTGACAATGAATATGTAGCAGGTCGAAAAGAAAAACACTGTCATGAATGTGGACAAGCTATTGATTGGAGTGAAGAATATTGATTTACAGCAAAAATATTAACAAAGCTTTGAAAATATGCTTTTCAGCACATAAAAATCAAGTTGATAAAGCAGGAGTGCCTTATGTTTTTCACCCGTATCATTTGGCAGAAATGATGGGAGATAACGAAGATGCCGTAATTGTTGCACTTTTGCATGATGTGGTTGAAGATACCAATATCACACTTGAATTGTTAAGAAAATGTGGATTCAACAATGATGTTATCACTGCTCTTGATTTGTTGACTCACAAAAATGGTGAATCGTATTATGACTATATACACAATCTGAAAAATAACAGATTGGCAAGGCAAGTAAAACTTGCTGATTTAGAACATAATCTGACAAACAGCAGGCTTGATGACGGATATAACCCAAGCGAAGCTAAATATACAAAAGCGAGAAAAATATTGCTGGAAAGTAATATATAATATCCATAGTCTAAGTTATCATGTGAAACAGTTGTTCTATTGAACAGCTGTTTTTTGTTATATATCGTAAATGATACTTGACTTTGTACCACTGTGGTAGTATAGTATAATTGGAGATGATAATATGAGTAAACTATATCTTTATCATGGAAGCGACCATATTGTAGGAATTCCGAAATACGGTTTAGGAAAATCATATAATGATTATGGTTTAGGCTTCTATTGTACTGAAACGATTGAGCTTGCTAAAGAATGGGCTTGTTACGAAAAAGGAAAAGATGGATATGCTAATGCATATTCTATTGAAACAAACGGATTGAATATTGTGAATTTGTCCGATGATAATTATAATATCTTAAATTGGCTCTCTATATTGTTGCAGAATAGGAGAGTAAATACTTCATTGCCTGCTGCAAGTCAAGCAAAAGAATATATTATTACCAATTTTGATGTTGATATAAGCAAATATGATATAATTATTGGATATCGTGCAGACGATTCGTATTTTTCATTTGTTAGAGATTTTGTAAATAATGCTATTTCGGTTGAACAACTGTCTAATGCAATGAAATTAGGCAAATTAGGCGAACAAGTAGTATTGAAAAGCAAAAGAGCGTTTGAAAAAGTGAATTTTCTTGAAAACAAAACAGAATTTGCCGATAGTAATATCTATTTCCCTAAAAGAGAAAAACGCAATATTGATGCTCAAACACAATATCTTGACGCAGATAGAAATATTATTGATAACGATGGTATGTTTGTCAGAGATATTATGAGAAAGAAGGTTACAAATGAAAACATCAACCTGTATCTATAACTTAGAAAATTCTATGGACACTCTTGGTACAATGTTCGACTTCGCAGTGAACTGTTGCAAGTTAAATGGCGATAAATACTGGGATATGTTTGTTTGTAGTGGCATTGCACAGCAATTTGAAGATAATAATTTTAAGTTTGTAGCCGGTAAATCCGGAGAAGAAGTCGTTTGTGATGTTTTGTCTGCTATAGGTGAATCAATTGATTATGTAAATCCGTTAACAAAACTTAGTCGCACACCCGAATATTGGGTGGGATGGGCATTGGCACAATATCAATATAAAACCAACTTGAGTTATAAATCTATACATCAAATTGTAAACTTTGAGGAACTCATAAATATGTATAAAACACTACACGAAGCACCGATAGAAAAGTTTGTTGAAATTATGAATAACAAAAGAAATAATAACCAGACACATTTAAAATTACAAAGAGAACGAATGGGGCTATCGCAGTCGCAGCTTGCCGATATGAGCGGAATAAATATAAAGACAATTCAAGCTTATGAGCAAAGACGAAAAGATATAAAATCCGCAAAGTTTGATACCTTACAAAGGTTGTCCTCTGTTTTAGGGTGCGAAATTGTAGAATTACTGTGAATTACAATTACAGCAAACTTACTAATACTTGCGATATGCTATATAATTATTGCAATCAAAGTAAAAATATGATATAATATATAATATAAGTTATTACTTAAAGCAGTTATTTTTTAGATAACTGCTTTTTTTGTTATATTGCATATTAAGTCATTATTTCTATTTAGGAATAATGGCTTTTTTATATTATATTTTAAATTAAAAGGAGAAGATATTATGACAAAAGTAGAAAAAGGATTGCAAAAATTAGAAGAACAAACAGAAAACTTCTATAAATCAGAAGTATCGCAAGAAAAAGATAAAATATATCAAGATGCGTATAAAATCGCCTCTGTCGAAGAATTTGTCAATGTGTTGCAAAATTTCAATCATGTGGTTTGCTCAAAGATACTGTGGGCAATAGGTGCCGACAAAATTTCTCTTGATGATATATGGGAGTATTATCTAACAGTAGATTACTCTGTTTTTGATACAGAAGAAGCGATTCTGATACTTGAAGGTTTTTACAAACGAGCATCACAATGTTTTGCATCTAAAGAATAAATATCACTGATAGGAGTTTTATAAATGGATATAAAAGAAACAATAGAAGCGTTGAGAAAACAAATCAACTATCATTCAAACTTGTATTACAACGAAGATATATCTGAAATTTCAGATTACGAGTTTGACCAACTTATGAGTCAACTAAAATCTTTAGAAGAACAACACCCCGAACTTATAACTGCTGATTCTCCCACTCAGAAAGTCGGTGGTAATCAGGGCAAAAGCACATTTGCTAAAGTAGAACACAAAGTTCCAATGTTGTCTTTGAGAGATGTGTTTACTAAAGAAGATGTGAATGACTTTATTAGTCGTTTTTCGAACGAAAAGTTTTCTGTCGAAGAAAAAATTGATGGACTTTCAATGTCGGTAACTTATGTTAACGGAAAGTTGGTAAGAGCTGAAACAAGAGGAGATGGTTATGTCGGAGAAGATATAACTGAAAATGCAAAATATATTAAGGGTATTCCTTTAATATTAAACCCGGCAACAGCGGGAAGTATTAAAGAACTCGAAGTAAGATGTGAAATATATCTTCCTGTACAAAGATTTAGAGAAATTAACACAAATCTTGAGAAACAAGGTAAGAAAACATTCCAAAATCCAAGAAACGCTGCTGCCGGTATTTTGAGAACCAAAGATATAAGTGTTGTAAAAGAGGCAAAACTTTGTGCTTTTGCTTTTAATGTGCAAAGAATAAAAATAATTATGGCTGCTTGCGATATGCCTGACCTCGATTCTCATATCTATAGGTTTTCCATGCTTAAATCTTTTGGTTTTGATACGGTTAAACATTACAACGCTTCTGCTGACGAAGTTATTAAATATATTGATAAAATAGGGGAGGATAAACAAAATCTTCCTTATTGGATAGATGGAGCTGTTGTAAAAATAGACAATGTTTCTAAAAGAAAAGAAATAGGGGATACGAATAAATATCCTCGCTGGGCTGTTGCCTTTAAATATCCACCTGAAGAAAAAGAAACGGTTATTCGTGATATAATTCTTCAGACAGGAAGAACGGGTAGGATAACCCCTGTTGCAATCTTCGACCCTGTACAAATAGCAGGTACAACTGTGGAAAAGGCTACATTACATAACCCACAGATTATCAAATCTCTTGGTATTAACATTGGAGATACAGTCCTTGTAAGGAAGGCAGCTGAAATTATACCTGAAATCATAAAAGTAACAAAGCACTCTGAAAGCAACAACAATCAACCTACTTATTATGATGTCCTTTCACAAAAATGTCCTTCTTGTAACGGCAATATTACTACTGATGAAAAGGGCGATGGTGCTTTTTGCAGCAACATAAATTGTCCTGCACAAACAGCCCGTAAATTTGAATTTTGGGCTTCAAGAGATTGTATGGATATTGAGGGGCTTGGACCGGCGATAATAGATAAGTTTATGGCTCTTGGTTGGCTAAATGACATACCCAATATTTATACATTACAAAGTCATTATAACGAAATGATACAACTTGACGGATTTGGAATTAAAACAGCGAATAAGTTACTGTATAATATTGAAAAATCTAAAAACAGAGATATGGATAGACTTATCAAGGCTCTTGGTATTCCAGGTGTAGGAATACATATAGGTAAGGAACTTTCCAAACATTATAAAGATATCTTTGAAGTTTTTGCTTTAAAAGAAGGACAAACCTTCAAAGAGAAAATAGATGAACTATCTTCTTTTGAAGGGATTGGAAAAATATCCGCTGAAGCTATTTTAGACTATGCAACACAAGAAAAAATAGAGGTTTTGTTTGCATTACAAAGACTGGGAGTAAATGTTTCTTCGAAAATCTTTGGAGAAAATGACAAAGACGGCTCTTTAAAAGGAAAAACTTTTGTAATTACAGGTACACTTCCAACAATGAGCAGAAATGAAGCTAAAGAACTAATTGAAAATAATGGTGGTAAAGTTACCGGTTCTGTTTCAAAGAAAACCGACTGTTTATTAGCAGGAGATAATGCAGGAAGTAAACTTGATAAAGCAAGAGCTTTGGGAATTACTGTAATTTCTGAAGAAGAATTACAAGATTTAGTCAAAGAGGTGTAAATATGAAAAATCATAGACTTGTTGCAAAAAATATACTGTGGGATATGGACAAAGACGATGATACAGTGTTACCGACAGAAATAACATTACCCTTTGGGATGACAGATGAAAATAAAATTTCAGATTATCTGTCGGATTTGACAGGATATTGTCATAAAGGCTATACATTAAAAAGTAAAAGGAGTGGTTAATTGAACGATAGTCGAAGTATATTATATTCAAAAGGCAAAAATGACGAGTGCTATACACTTGAATATGGTGTAGAGCCCATTCTTAAATATATACCTAAAAATGCTGTTGTATGGTGTCCGTTCGATAAGGAAGATAGTCAGTTCGTACAACAAATAAGAAAACAAGGTAATAAGGTAGTTGCTACACATATTGATAATGGTCAAGATTTTTACACATATGAACCTGATGAAAAATGGGATGTGATTGTCAGCAATCCTCCGTTTACAGGAAAAAGAAAAATCTTTGAGAGGGCGTTGAGTTTTGACAAACCGTTTGCACTGTTAACATCAAATACTTGGTGGAATGATGCTGCTCCGTACAATTTATTCAAAGACAAAGAGTTACAAATATTGACATTCAATAAACGCATGAAATTTCTAAATAACGGTGTAGTTGAAAATAAAATTACATTTTTGTCAGCATATTGGTGTTATAAGTTACTGCCTAAACAAATTATATTTGAGGAACTTGAAATCCCTAAAAAACAAAATGCAGCATAACAAAAAAAGAGAGGTAAAACTCTCTTTTTTTTGATACAATTGTAAATAATTGTGTAAATTACAGTATGAATAATACGATAGATATTTCTTTTAAAAGAATTAGCGGAAAGAGGGGTAAAAACAGACAAAAAATAAAATAACTGCACAAAAACAGATAAAAAGAAAACAAATTGTCAAAAAAAGGAGTGTTTGATTGTGATATATATAACCGGAGATTGTCATGGAGATTGGAGAAGATTTTCTTTGGATTGCTTTCCTGAACAAAAAGAAATGACTCGTAATGATTATGTAATTATTTGTGGAGATTTTGGTTTGTGGCACGATACAAGCAGCGAAAGATATTGGCTTGATTGGCTTAACAACAAACCGTTTACAACATTATTTGTAGATGGTAATCACGAAAACTATGACAGACTTAATAATTTTGAAGAAATTGATTTTTTTGGTGGAAAGGCACATCAAATAAGAGAAAATATATATCATCTAATGAGAGGATATGTTTTTAAGATTTGCGATAAGAAAATTTTTGCTTTTGGCGGTGCAAGTTCTCACGATATTGACGATGGTATTCTTAACGAGATGGATTTTGATTCTTATAATGATTTTAGAGCTGCTTGGAAAGAGTGGGATAAAAAAGGAAAAATGTTTAGAGTTAATCATTATACTTGGTGGTCTGACGAAATGCCTAATGAAAAAGAAAAAGAGCGTGGAATAGAAAATCTAAAAAAATGCAATAACGATGTTGATTTTATCGTCAGCCACTGCTGTCCTCAAGAGATAGCAACGCTATTTTCAATGGGGTGTTACAAATCAGATGATTTGACAATGTATTTTGATAATCTCGCTCATAATATCAAATTCAAAAAATGGTTTTTCGGTCATTATCACGATAATCAACAAATTTTCGACAAGTTTGTAATGCTATACGAACAAATCATACGAATAGCATAAGTCAGCGAGAGCTTTTTTATTGATTTCTTGACAGAAATGTGATATAATATATAATATAAGTTATTATTTAAAGCAGTTATTTTTTTTAGGAGATAACTGCTTTTTTTTGTTATCTTTTATTTCAAAGTCATTATCTGTGAGGGTAATGGCTTTTTTTCTATATTATTTTATTTTTTTGAAAAGGAGAAGAAGTATGAAAAAAACAATAAACACAATGGAAGAACTTTTAAAAACTTTAGGTTTGGATAATGAACACCAAATTGATTGGCATTGGATTTCTATGTATCAAAAATTATCTGAAAACTTCATTGAAAAATACAAGAATAAGGTTAATTGGATTTCTATCTCTATGCATCAAAAACTTTCTGAAGATTTTATCGAAAAACATGCTGATAAAGTTGATTGGGATTGTATTTCAGAATCTCAAAAGCTTTATGAAGATTTTATCGAAAAACACAAAGATGATGTGAATTGGTTTTGGATTTCTACGAACCAAAAACTCTCTGAATATTTCATAGAAAAATACAAAGACAAGGTTGACTGGTACTGTATTTCTAAGTACCAAAAGCTTTCGGAAAACTTCATAGAAAAACACGCTGATAAGGTTAATTGGGGTTTTATTTCAAAATATCAAAACCTTTCGGAAAATTTCATAGAAAAATATAAAGATAATTTTTATATTTGTGCTATAAAAGACAGTTGGCACTATAAATCAACTGAATTTAAAAAGCAAGCTGTAATTAATACAGGATTATATGACTGTTACGATGATTATTTCATTGCTTACAAGGGGATAAGGAGCGATAGATACAGCAACTTTAATTTTCAATATCAATATCTGCCCAATCAAACTTATGAAACTTTTGCAGATTATTCTGATAATGAAGATAGCTTTGGCTTTTCGGCATGGAATTATGAAAATGCAAAAAGTTATTGCGATGAACTTGTAGTAAAGGTAAAAATATACTATAAAGATGTGGCTCGTGTTGTACATAATGGCAACAAAATCAGGGCTTGTAAAATTACTATATTAGATTAAGGAGAAATTATAATGAGTCATATTATTGATTTTAAATCTTACCCAGAAAATTGTAATAAAAAAAAGGTTCAAAGAGATTGGGATATAATTGTTCAACACGAAGATTATCAAGAAGGAGCGAGTGGTTTGCCTTCGAATATCCGTTGGCTTGAAAATTTTGTAGCTGACAATAAAGACGAGGCAGAAGCATACATCAAAGACCACGACAAAGGTTGGTACGATTGTTTAGCTGTTAGATATAGAGACTGCACAGACATCCAACCTACTAAAAGACTTCAAGAACTTGAAAAACGAGTTGCTGATTTACAAAATAAGTATCGTGAATTAAACGAGAACATTCATTATAAAAATGTTAAATCTGAATTTGTAGGATGCAGGCATTGTGGTTCTAAAATATCAAGACAATATATTAAGACCAACCGTTGTCCTGTTTGTTGTCACGATATGAGACCGGATACTGTTCTCAACAGATTAAAATCATTGCAACAGTCAATAAAATCGGCAGAATCTCAACTCACAGAAGAACAGAAAAAACTTAAAAACAAAGCTAAAATCAAGTGGCTTGTAAAAGTCGAATATCATGTATGAGAAAATAGGAGAAAAAAATGGAATATGTTCTTTTATATAGAGGAAGACGCTTATCAGCTTTTTTTCCTAACGACCTACCGGTAAGGACAAAAAATGGATTTAGTATTAAAAACATATTTGAGTTTTCAAACAAAAACTATCTTGTTTTTTCTACATATAAAGAAGCACAAGATTATCTCAAGTATATCATTTCAGAAATTAAAAACGAAGATAACTGTATGAGATGGAATAGTGTGCATTGGTGTGCAGACCAAAAACTCAATAATATTGCATACAGCTTAAAAGTATATCAAATAAATAAAGGAGAATCAGAATATGCCTAATTGGTGTTGTACAGATATTTATATTAACTGTGAAAATAAAGAAAAATTAAGAGATTTTTATTGTAAAATAGAAGAATGGACAAGCAAAAATTATAAAAAAAATGGTTTTGGTTTAGATTGGCTCGGAAATATAGTTGGTAATTCGGGTATCGGAACTATAGATGAAGACAAAGATACAGATTTGTTTTGTCGTGGTTGGTTGGAAGAATTAGAACTCGAAAATAACGATACTCAACTTTGGATAAGAACAAACAGTGCTTGGCAACCTGCTTTAAAAATGTGGGATTTGCTTGTAAAACAATACATTCCTGAGGCTGAGCTAATTTACTCGGCAGAAGAATGTGGAGAAGGACTGTTCAATACTAATGACCCGGTTCTACATAATTGTTGGAGAATTGGCAATCTGGATGAGTATCCGGATGACATCGCAGAGTGGTTTGAATACTGTGATGTTTATGAAATTCCTGAAAAAGAGTTAATTGAAATTTTACAAAAAGGCTTAAACACAACTGAATCAGACATCAATGAATTATTGGAACGCTTTAAAGAACTTTTGTCATCGTATGACTGTTGGTTTGATTTTTGCAAATGGGAAACAATCGAACTCGAAGAATGTGTATAAGAAATATAGAAAGGAAATTATAATATTATGACAGATTATCAAAAATATCAACTTGAGTGGATGTTGGACCATAATTATTCTTTGGAAGACCTTGTTAACAAACTTCAAGAAATCCAAGAAAATATCAATTTGAATCCGTCTAACGAATCTCAACTTCAAACAATAAAATACATCTTCAGTGAGTTTGAAAATACAGGCTTTACAGGAGCAGCACTTTGGGCTTGTGAAGATGAATGGAAGAACAACGATAAACTCGTTTCAGATAACGGTCTTACTGAACAAGAAATCTTTGAAAAAGTAATATTGCAATATATCAAAGAAGATATTTTGGAAAAAATACAAGAAGCTAAAGATGAAGATGAAGATAATTGTATGATGTCTTATCCTAAAATATACAAAGAAACAGAAAGCAATAACAAAGACAAAATGCTGAATCACATTGCAGCAGTTTTTGAAGATAGGATTGGTGATAACGATATGTTTTGGGATTGTTATTGGAGTGCAATGGAAGGTGCATTACGAGAAGTAGAAGAAAAATTGTTGTAACACTAAAAGAGAACACAGATGTGTTCTCTTTTTTTGCTGAAAATATGAATATATTACAATGTAGGGTTTACAATATTACTAAAATGTGATATAATATAATCATAGTAATGTGAAATTTTTATATTTTGTTATTTTTTTAGTCATTATCTGCAAAGATAGTGGCTTATTTTATTTTATATATAAGGAAAAGACGGGACAAGTGATTTTGAGTATTCATTTGTCCTTTTTTATTTAGGAGGATTTTTAAAATGGATTTTGAGTACAGAATTGAAAATAATGAGGCAGTAATCACACGATGCGGTATTTTTGATAAGAATACAGTAGAAGTGCCTGAACAAATTGGAGAGTATCCGGTTGTAGGATTAGATGAAAGGTCTTTTAGTTGTATAACAACTATAAAAAAGATAGTTTTACCTAAAACTATAAGAAGAATAGGCGACAAGGCTTTTTATTGGTGTTCCGCTTTAGAAGAACTTGAAATACAATCTTGCGAAAGCATTGGAAAAAACTGTTTTTCAAAGACAAAATTGAAAAACATTCATATTCCGCATAATACAAGTTATATTGATGTTTCTGCATTTTTAGATATACCCACATTGCAGAATATAACAGTTGACGATAATAACGAATTTTTCTCAACAGAGAATGGTGTGTTGTATAATAAAGACAAAAGCATTTTGCGTTTTTGCCCTCAAGGAAAAACAAACTGTATAACAATAAACACAAATTGTGTGAGTATTTCTTCTTATGCTTTTTATAATTCTTCAGTGAAGCAAGTTAACTTTAATAATAAGTTAGAAATGATTTTTACAGAGGCTTTTCGAGGATGTGCGATGGAAAATATGATGTTGCCGCCTCATTTAACATATATTGGTGACGGTGCTTTTTACGGAGCAGAAAAAATTACTGATATATTTATTCCTTCTTCTGTTACGGAAGTGGGAAAGGAAGCTTTTAAATTTTGTGTAAATGCTGAAACTGTCTATATAGGTACAGGAGTCTCAGAGTTAAAACAGCGAACATTTGAAAAGTGTTTCAAGTTAAAAACCGTAAATATGCAGACTGTAGAAAAAATTGGTTCTTACTGTTTCAACGATTGTTTTAGAATGACTGACATTGATTTGTCAAATGTAAAAAGCATTGGTTACAGTGCGTTCTTACGAAACGAATCACTCTTGGAAGTTGATTTGTCTATGTGTGATACTGTGTTGGCGAGAGCTTTCAAAAGATGCTATAACTTGAAAAGTGTAGTCCTTTGTAAAAAGTTGTATGAAGTTCGCAGTGAAGTATTTTCTGCTTGTTTTGAGCTTGAAAATATTAACGCAGAAAAGGTTATGAGCGTAGGCAAACAATCTTTCTATGGTGTTGACAGTGATAAATTGAACTTTGGGAATGACACTTATTTTGAACAAACTTACAAAAACAAAAGCAAGGTTTCTTAACCTTGCTTTTTTGATGATTATTAGATTAGCACATATATGTTATACTATATGTAATGAAGTGATACTATTGACATTTTGTTTATTTTGTTATATTATAAATATGTAAAAAAATTAAATAATTTACATACATTGAAAAGTGGTGATTGTTATGAAAATTGATTATGAAGAATTATGCAAAGAATTATTTGGAACTACGGATGTTGCACGGCTCAAACAAATTGCTGAAAAAGTAAATAAAAAAAACAGTCGTGGTGCAGGAAGAAAAAAGGCATTTACATCAGAACAAGTAAGTGAAATGAGAAACATGCAAAGACAAAATATTTCACAACAAAAAATTGCAGAACATTTTGGAACATCTCGTCAAACGGTTTCAAAATATTTAGGAGAGTCTTTTTATGACAAGTACAATATGCAAATTGATTTTATGTATAAGCAAAAAGTTTGTACCACAATTCTTATTGACTTTTGGAATGAGAAAATAAAGATAACGAATAAAACGGACGATGTTTTGCACCGGGCGTTTGGTGTCAATGAAAATCCTGATTGGGATGATTTTAATGAATTTTTGATTGACAGGTGTTTCTCAATATCAAGAGGGGACAAAAAGTCTGTTTTAAAGGCACTTGGTATTGACAGTTATGACCCCCTTCAGATTGTAGAACAAACAAAAGGCAAAACATATGAAGACAGCCAATGGATGAGGTTTAAATATGCAAAAAATTAAATTATCAGAAAACGAAATTATTGAAAGTGCAAATCATTCTTCAAAAGGTAACCAGCCCAAATGGTTTGTAAATGGAGTTTGGTATAAGGCAGACCATATGGGGTATGAAGGATTAGCAGAAGTGGTTGTTTCAAAATTACTTGCAATGACGAATATTACAAATTTTGTTGCATATGAGCCTGTTAAGATTGAGTTTGGATATCATAACAGAAGTGGATGTTATAGCAATAATTTCTTACAAAAAGATAACGAACTTATTCCTATTGAACGATTACACCGCCTTTACGAAAAAATCGGCTTGAGCAGAAAATTGCATGAATTTGACAATGCAAAAAACAGGATTAAATATACCGTTGATTTTGTTGAAGATACAACAAATATCAAGGGCTTTGGTGAGTATTTAACTACAATGCTTGAAATTGATTCGTTTTTTCTCAATGAAGATAGGCATACGAATAATATTGCCATTATCAGAAACCCCAATACAAATGTTTTTTCACTGTGTCCTTATTTTGACCAAGGTTTATCCTTACTGTCGGATTTGGATGGCTTTTGGCTTGATGGTGACACAGATAAGCATATTATGAGAGTAACTGCTAAACCTTTTGGCACTTTTGAAACACAAGTTTCTGATTCGCAGGAACTTTACGGAAAACAGCTAAAAATTAACTTTTCTATAACAGAAGTTGATGCTGTTCTTGATGAATTAAAAGAATATTACAGTAACGAAATAATAAACAGGGTTCGATATGTAATAGAAAAGCAGTTACAAAACAAAATATAATAGATTTTTATGATAAACTTACAAAAAACAAAAGCAAGGTTTCTTAACCTTGCTTTTGTTATGATTTTGTGATATAATAATAATTGAAAAGGGGACAAAACAATCCTAAGTAAACATCGTTTCGTTTGTAAAAAAAGATAATTTCTTACTTACTCAACTTGTTGAAAACTTTCAACAGAATCGTGAATAGTAATATTTTTTCTGTTTCTTGTAAGATTAAATACAAGAAAAATAAAGTTTTGGATATATTTTCTATTCGTCCACCTCCAATCATAAAAGATTTAGAGACGACTTGGGTGAAATCGCCTCTGTCATTTGTTTTTTATGTAAAAAATGACAAAAACGATGTTCTTTCCTCAATAAAAAATATTTCCTAATATTAATATTTCGCTCTTACCAACGAGCGTATCCTTTTGATAATTTTCCTTATGAAAGGAGTTGCTTTGTTCCCAAATAATGTATTATAGAAAAATCAACAGTTTTTGTCAAATTTTCAACCGTGTGTTTTTAGACACTGTTATTTTTTTGTGAATTATAGTAATTTTTGAAAAGTAATTAGTGTGGTTATAATTATGTTGAAATGTGTAACTTAGCTCTTGATGTTGCAATCAAGGTCAAAATATGATATAATTATAACATAAGTTATTTTTATTACAGCAGTTATTTTTCAGGAAATAGCTGCTTATTTTTTTTGTTATATATTGTAAATAAAGTCATCATTTCTTCGGAAGTGGTGGCTTTTTTTATATCATTATCAGAAAGGAGTTAATATATGCAAGATAAAAATTATGTTGTATACCATCTTCATTCAGCTTATAGTTTGGGGGATAGCGTAGTCAATTTTGAAAAATATGTTGATAAAGCAGTGGAACTTAACCAAAAAGCTATTGCTTTTACTGAACATGGAAATATATACAACTGGGTAGAACAGAAGCTTTATTGTGATAAAAAAGGTATAAAGTACATTCACGGAATGGAAGCATATCTAACACAAGGCTTTCAATTTGGCAAAATGGCTGACAATTATCACATTGTGTTGTTGGCTAAAAACCGAGCAGGAGTCGAAGAAATTAACTCTTTATTTTTCACTTCCACACAAGACGACCACAAATACTATAAACCTCGAATTACATTTGATGAATTTCTGAATATTTCAGATAATGTTATTCTGACATCGGCTTGTTTAGGTGGATTTGTTTGGAAAAGCAAAAGAGTTATAAAAAAACTGAAAGAAGACATTACAAAAGAAGAAAACTTGTTAGCTCAGCTTAACGCTGAAAAAAACAAAATGATAATTTCAGGAAAAGCAACAGATAAAATAGACAAAGAAATGAATTTAAAAAACGAAAAAATATCAGTCTTAAAAGAAAATGTTGCTTATCTTGTTAAAATGTTTCCAATTATTCTTAATAAATTTGATTATTTGGAAGTACAACCACATTATAAATCTGACGACCAAAAGAATTATAATAAAGAACTTCTTGAATATTCAAAAAAATATCATATTCCGTTAATAGCAGGAACAGACACTCATAGTATAGATGAATACTCTGCTGAGTGCAGACAAATTTTAATTCAAGACAAGCAAGAAGGGTATGCTTATGAAGATGAATTTGATATGGTATATAAAACTTATGACGAATTAGTTGAAAGTTTCAAAAAACAGGGTGTTTTAAGCAATAAGGAAATAAATGATGCCATAGAAAACACAAACAAAATGGCAGAAATGATAGAATCTTTTGAACTTGACACAAGTTTAAAATATCCTAATATTCCGGGTGTCAGCGATGAAAAAGTTGCCTTACAAAAAAGAATAAATCAAGGTTTCGCTGATAAAAAAAACAGAGGAATTATAGATGCAACGAAGACACAAGAATATCTTGCTCAAATAAGAGAAGAATTCAGAGTGTTTGATAAGATAGGGATGCTTGGGTTTATGCTGTTTATGTCTAATTTAATTCAATGGTGCAGAGAACATCATATTCCGACTTCTCCGTGCAGAGGTTCAGTTGGTGGTTCTTTGATTGCTTATATAATTGACATAATAGATGTTGACCCAATTAAACGAAAAACAATTTTTTCAAGATTTGCTAATGAGGATAGAAAAGAGATTGGTGATATAGATGTAGACATAAGCCCTGACCAAAGAGAATTAGTTTATGACTACATTATAAACTCTTATCCAACAAAGCAAACAGCCTTCATATTATCATTCGGAAGTGTTAAGTCACTCGGTGTTATTGATATGATAGGCAGAGTTAAAAAAATTGATTTAAACACAGTTGCAGAAATTAAAAAAACTTTCAAAACAAACGATGCCTTGCTAAAATCAAAATTTCCTGTAGTTTTTGATGGTGTCAGCGAGCAGTTTGGTATTGGAAGTGATGCAGAAATTAAAGATATTATCAAAATCGCAAGAAAAAAAGAATGTGCTGACAGTGATATTGACGCAATTGTGTCATATCACAAAAGAAATACATCAACTTTAAGGAAAAGCTATCCTGATGTAGTCAAGTATTATGATGGTTTATATGGTGTTCCTGTATCTCAGTCAGTTCATCCGGCTGGAATCATAGTTTCACCTGATTATGTCGATTTGCCAAAACAATATGGTGTTTTTACTTGTTTAGATAAAAAAACAGGTAAAAATAAAAATGTGTTGTCGATAGATATGGAGTGCTGTCACGAGATATCATTGGTAAAATATGACATTTTAGGTCTTAAACAAGTTCAGATAAACAGACTTACATGCGAGGCAGCAGGGTTACCAAGTGTTATTCTTTCGCATCAGATAGATTGGGAAGATGAGGTTGTGTGGAAACATATGCCGGATTCTCCAATTGGAGTATTTCAGTTTGAAGGTGAGCAAAATTGCCTTCGTTAAACTTTGTGAACCTATATCAATAGGGTGTACGGTAAACAAATAAGGAACAGTAGGAAATGACTGTTAGTTATCGTGCTAACAGGGAAGTCTTGATGTATTTAGGCGTATATATCAAGATAATCCTGTGCCAAGAATTATTTTATATTAAATGCAGCAGCTTTTTCTAAAGAACACAATTTATTTGCTAATTGCATTAGGTAAGTAGCAAACGGAAAGAAAAAGATGTATAAAAATTGGAAATTTGGTTTTGTTTGCGATATAAAATAATTAAGGTCAACAGACTATCGAAAGCTAAAAACTCAAACTCACAGAAATGTGTAAATAACTTATTTAGTTAGTTGAGTTGAAAATAAGGTATATAAATACACGAAGCAAGTAGAGTAGAGCAATGTGAAAGTCATTGTAGGAATAAGTGATATTAGCTTATGGAAGAACCTTTAAATCGAAGTGCAAAGATTAGTGTGTTTTGGTAACAGAAATACACTTTTAAGATATAGTCGGTGCTGTAAGTAATTACAGATTAACACGAATTATGCCTATAATTTACTCAAAAAATTCGGACCACACAAGATAGATGATATGACACTGATTAACGCCGCTTTAAGACCTTCAGGCGAAAGCTTTAGAGATGATTTATTAGCAGGCAAAATTTACAAAAATCCTTCGCCTCAAATAGACAAATTATTAGAGGGAAGCAATGGCTTTTTGTGTTATCAAGAGGATACTATTAAGTTTCTTCAACAAATTTGCGGACTTTCCGGAAGTGAAGCGGATAATATTAGAAGAGCTATAGCAAGAAAACAGAAAGAAAGATTAGATGCAGCAATGCCTCAAATATTAAGCGGGTATTGTAAAAATTCAGATAAACCAAAAGAAGTTGCAGAAAAGGAAGCTCGAGATTTCTTGAAGATTATTCAAGACAGTGCTTCTTATCAATTTGGGTTAGTAATATGGCTCAAGTAAAACCTTGTAAACTTATGAAAATATAAGGTGTACAATTAACGCTAAGTGTACAGTAGGAAATGACTGTTAATAATTGTGCTAACAGGGAACGCTTGTGTATGATGACAAATACATAAGAAAATCCTGTGCCAAGCTGTTAAATATTAAGTATTATTTTGGTATTTAGCAGAAGGTTAAACGACTATCGAAAGCTAAAAACTCAAGCTCATAGAAATATGTAAATAACTTATTTAGTTAAGTTAGTTGAGTTGAAAATAAGGTATATAAATACACGAAGTGAGTAGAGTAGGAGCAGAGTTGAAACACTCTGCATGGTGTAGATACATCACCGAACAGCAAGGCTTTATAATAATGTGGTTATAGCATTTTATAGAGAAGATATAGTCTGCTATTCTATTGAACAATAGAATGGTGTCAACCATGCAACAGGTTATTCAATGCAGGGATATTTTGGAACTATGTTGAGAACTTATTTTCCGGCTGAATTTATAATGGGTTATCTTAATGCTGCAAAAAACATTGATGACATTATAAAAGGAGATACATTGGCTGCTGTTTTAGATATATCATATCTTAACGAGCAACAAGTAAGACAGAAGAAAGCTGAACTGATAAGCAGATTAACGGGAAAACCATGTTCTCCTTTTTCTTTTCCGATATATAAAAATCGTGTTGTAATCAACAATCCTTGTTTTGGTAAATCAAGAGGACTTTATACTTTAGATTCAGTTAATTATGAACTATACAAGGGAGTAGGCTCCGTAAAGGGTATTAACAATACAACAGCTGATGAGTTATATGAACTTGGTCAACAAACTAAGTATAAAAATGCAGAAAAACTGTCTATTTCTGAAAAACATAAACTTTTTTATGATTTACTTAAAGATATCTTAGTTAATACATCTGTTAAGAAAAATCAGGTTTTATCTTTAATAGAAATAGATTATTTCAGAAACTTCGGTCATAATAAGACTTTAGCTGATATATATGAATTGGTTAGTTCTTTGAGTGGCTTTAAGTTTTCGAATATTTCAAGCAGAAGTATCAAAAAAACAGATATTGCATTTTTAAACATAGATTTAGCAAAGCTCAAAAAATATATAGGAAAAGAAACCGAAAAAACTTATTCAAAGGTTAATTTAGATGGATATATCAGTGAAATAATTGGAGATATCAGCGAGGATAAAGCATTTGGCTTAAAAGAACAGTTAGCGTTAGAAAAAAAGCACTGTGGTTCATATCTTACTCACGAGGTTGCAGCTTATACCGTAAGTGATTTAAGAAGTTATACAAACAAAAACAAGCCATATCTTACATTAACACATATCCAAACAGGGGATATTATAAAGTGTTCCGTTGATGCTCCAAAGCAATTTATTCTTAATTCTTTTGAAAATGAAGATGTTTTGACAGATTGTGTTTTTGAAGAAAAAAATAAAAAAGAAAGATTGCCTGACGGAACTTATGTTTCAACCGATAAAAAGAAAATTCTATTGAAAAAGTGGAATGTTTCAAAATAATTATTTACCAAAGGGATAGCTGAATTATCAGTTATCCTTTTTTTTGTGAAAATGTTGAATATTGGTAACCAATAGTGTATAATATTTTTGAAAGGAGTTTTGCCGTATGGATGTAAGGAAAAGAAAAATAATAAGCAGCAGAGCGGGAGGAAGTTCGTCAAAAAATTCAAAAACATACAAAATATCACTTCCAACTTCTTGGGTGTCAAAACTTGGTGTTTCAGAAGATAAAAAAGAGGTTATGCTATACTTTTCGGATGATGAAATTATTATAAAACCAAATCTTTCGTTAGATGAGTTCATTCAAAAGGCAAAAAGTAAACATCATAATCTCTTACAACTTGATTATTATGACAGAGATACTCTCTGTACTGTTATAGTTGCAAACTATACTGCTAAAGAAGTGAAGTTTGTAAACCTTACTGATAACGCAATCAAAAGAGCTTTTGGGATACTTGATTATGTAACTTGGGAAAAATATGAGAATTTTTTAGAAGAACGATGTGTACCAAAAAACAGAGCAAATATAAAAGATTATTTAAAAGGTATAGGTCTGTTAGAATACAACCCCCTTGAGATAATAATGAAAACGCAGGGTATAATGGCGGAAGATGAACAATGGATAGAGGTGAAGCGTTTGTGAAATCAGCCAAAATGTCAACAAATGACAGAATTAGTTTAACTTCTTCTAAAGGAAATCAAGAAAAGTGGTGTAATGATGATGGTTTTTGGTATAAATTAGACCAGTTCGGATATGAAGCTTTGTCTGAAGCTGTTACATCTGATTTACTAAAACAAAGCAATATATTACAAGACACACCTTTTACATTTGTGAACTATGAGGTTGCAGAATGTTTTGTTCACAATACAAAGAGAACAGCCTCTGTCAGCAAAAAATTCTTGCATGAAAGTGAACACATAATTACGATAAATAAATTGCTTTCCGGGTTTTCTAAAAGTGATTTGTTATCAACATTAAATAAGATAAGCAGTGATAAAAAGAGACTACAATACATTGTTGAGCAAACAGAAGAAATAACAGGACTAAAAGAGTTTCGCACTTACATTTCTCTGTTATTTGAAATAGATTCCTATATTGTAAATGATGACAGACATTTGAACAATATTGCTGTCATTGAAAAAGATGGTGTATTCAGTTATTGTCCTATTTTTGATAACGGTGCAGGATTGTTGTCTAATATGCAAATATATAGAACTGATGTTGAGCCAAAGGGATTAATAAAATCAGTTTTAGCAAGTCCGTTTCGTATGAGTTTCAACAGAGAAGTGAATATGACACATTCATTGTATGGTCCTGTATTACAAATGCCTAATTATACAAAAAATCAAATTTTAGATTTAGTGTTGCCTTATTGTGAATACTACCCTCAAAAAGACCAACCTATTATCGCAGAAAGAGTTATGTCTTGTATATTAGAAAGACAAAAATTCCATAAGTTTTAGATTTATATCACAAAAGCCTCGCTTACAAGAGCGGGGTTTTTCATTTTTTCAATAAAACGGTAAAAAACCGTGTAAATTACAGTATGAATAAGGTGAGAATAAAAAATACAATGAAACAAGGAGAGTTAATAAACTAATGTCTAATAAAACTAATGAACTTGAAAAAATATTTTGTTTTCAAATATTTATCAACAATAAAACACATAAAAAATATTTGTTATTCAAAGGCGTGGCATCAAAAGACAAAGATAACATTGTAAAATGGCATCATCGTTATGATTATATGTATACTAATCGAGGATATTTGCGTCTCAATAACTATTATGACTTAGTAAGAAAAATAGGACCTTTAAATTGCTACATCATAGATAATAACAAAAAAATAATTGCGGGAATTTTCAAAAACCAAAAAGAGATTGAAGATAAATTTAAACTTACTGTCTCAAAATATCAATCAATAGCTTTTTCAGATTATGACAAAGAAACATATAATAGCCAATCTTTGGCAGCGTGAAAGGAGAAAAATATGAACAGTATTTTGACAAAAAAAGAATTTTGTGATGTTATCAATGATTTAGAGGTTTTGACAAGATATGAAGAAAAAAATATACACGAAAGATGCGAACTAGATAAAAAATTGAGGTTGTGTGACTATGATATGGGGTTATACGGCTGTTGTGAAACATTTTCAGTTGTCGAACCTCTTGTAATCTTTCTTTTGACAAAAGCTATGCAAGATAAAAACGAATGGATATCTTACTTTGTATACGAATTGGATTTCGGAAAAGACTACGAATATGGTTCTGTTACTCAAGAAGTTGATGGGCAAGTTTGCAATGTAGATATAAGTACACCTGAAAAGCTATATAACTTATTAACAAACTAAAATCCAAAAATATTACAAATATATTGAAAAATATTCACTTGTATGATATAATATATAAAAGAGAACTAACTACTGACAGTTCTTTTCCATAATTGTTATAAAAAATTAAATACAAACAAGAGAAAAAGGAAACAATTATGTTTCCTTTTTTCTTTTTGCGAACAAAAAGAAAGGAGTTAAAAAAATGAAAAATAGAAAAACAATAGGTATAGTAGCAATGGTAGTAGGAATTGTCGCATCAATATTCTTAGTTGGATTTGTCGTGTTCAATAATATAAATACCGTATCCGTTTACACAACAGCAACTGCTACAAACAAGGGAGTACAAATGACAGAAGATAATATAAAGGTTGTTAAAATGAAAAAGTCAGATGTACTTGAGGGATATTGTACAACCAAAGAAAGTGTTGTTGGAAAATTTGCAAAGATTGATATGGTAGCAAATGATATTGTAACAACTGAGAAAATTGCAGACACTGCGACTGCAACTGATAATCAGTTTTTGTCGATACCGTCAGGTAAACAAGCAATTTCTTTTTCAGTAGCAGGCGGAGCAGACTCTTTATCTAATAAGTTGTTAGCCGGAGATATAATCAGAATATTCTCTTATGACGCACAAGCTACAGATAAAGTTCAAGTTCCTAAACCATTACAATTCGTGCAAGTAGCCAGTGTTACTTCATCTCAATTCAAAGATGTAGATGAAAAATCAAAAGCAGGAGAAAATGATGAAAACTCATCTTATGCGACTATAACTTGTATTGTAACAACTGAGCAAGCCGAAGAAATTATCAGAGTACAAAAAGAAGGCGGATGCTATGTCTCCTTGATTTCTCGAGGTAACGAAAAGGTTGCGTCACAACTTCTTACACAACAAGAACAGATTTTGAAATGATAAAGGAGTGATAATACAATGATTATAGTTAATATAGGAAGTCCGGCTTCCGGCAAAAGCACTCTCTCTACAGCTCTTACAACTGAGATATTAAAAAAACAAAATTCTTGTATTTTAATTTCGTTGGATACAAATATTCCACATCGTGCGTTATGGGAGTCATCGAGAAAAGTTCAAAAGATGTATTCTGTCGGTAATGTTTTTGACGAGGTTAAAATTGATTCTAAAACACTGCCTAAGTACATACTTACACACGAAAAGTATAAAAACTTAGGTTTGTTAGGATATGTTGCGGGTGATACTCCTATGGAATACCCCGAACCTACCTATGACCAGATATTAGCACTAATTTCGGCGGCAGAACAACTCGTTGATTATGTCATCGTTGATTGCAGTTCAGAACTTCTGATAGATTCAACGGGTGCAGCAATTGAAATGGCTGACTGTTTAAATGTATCCATAACACCAAATCCAAAAGGTTTATTGTATTTGAAAACATTAGAAAGTGTGTATGGACAAAATCCAAAATATATAGTTTCAAATACAAATTATATACTGTCGCCAATCAATAAATGGAATGACGCAGAAGCTATGAAAAAACTGATTGAAAAAAATAACATATATAAAATAAAATACGATGTTAACATTGATGAAGAAAATACATCCGGAGATATGTTTAATATTGTTGGGGTGTCTAAATCGTATAGAAAGACCGTTAACAAACTTTTAGATTCGTGTAAAAACAAAGTTCAAAAACAAGACGAGCCGGCATAAGCCGGCTATTTTAGAAAGGAGGTAATGCGATGTCAACAATAAAAAATAGACTTTTCGAACAAAATGGCAAGGCTAAAAATACTTACGATAATGTTTTAGGTTTAATACAATCAAAAATATTGTCAAACGACTCGGATATTATGTCAAGATATTCTACCGAAGAATTAAAAGATAAATTGGTAAATATTATAATTAAATATATTGCTGAAGAACAAATAGCAGTTGATGGCTATAATACACAAGAACTTGCTTATAGAATTTATGAAGATATGGCTGGCAGTTCGTTCTTAAACAAATATATCTATGAAACACCGGGCGTAGAAGAAGTTAATATAAATAGATGGGATGATGTTACTGTTACTTATGCAGGGAAAAAACCTGAAAAAACACCTGAACAGTTTTCGTCTCCTCAACAAGCAGTAGATATTATTAAGCGATTACTGTTAACACAAAATCTAACTATTGACAATACAACCCCATCTGTTCTCTCATATTTAAGTGAAGGTGTCAGAATATGTGCAAATATTGCACCTGTTGTGTCTAAAGAAGCAGCTGTTTCTGCGTCTATTCGTATTGTAAGAACAGAAAGTGTAAACATGGATAAATTGCTTGAATTAAACACGGCTACTAAAGAAATGTTAGATTTTTTAAAATTATGTGTCAACAACTATGTATCCGTTTGCATTTCGGGTTCGGTTGGTGCAGGTAAAACGACTACATTAGCTGCTATGCTTGAACAAGCAAAAAATGCAGACAGGGTAATAACTATAGAAGAAGGTTCAAGAGAGTTTTCCCTTTTAAAAAGAGATGAAAACGGAAAAATCATTAATAATGTACTTTCAAAACTAACAAGATATTCCGATAATGAAAAAATGATAATCGACCAAGAAGATTTGCTTGAACATTGCCTTCGTGAAAATCCTGATATAATGGGTATAGGTGAAATGCGTAGTTCAGAAGCATATACAGTAGCCGAAGCTGCCAGAACAGGCACGGCAACATATACAACGACTCATGCAAAAGATGCACCAAATACTTACGACAGACTGGTTGAATTGTCGTATAAAAAATATCCAATGAATTTAGACTTTTTAAGTAAACAAATGGTAGAAGCGTTTCCAATAATCGTGCATCAGAAAAAGTTTCCGGACGGGTCAAGAAAAATTGTTGAAATATGCGAAGGCGTAGGATTTAACTCAGACACACATAAGGTAGAAACTAATATGTTGTATAAATATGTTGTTACGGATAACATCATAAATGAAAATACAGGAAAAGTTGAAAAAATAATCGGTCATTACGAAAAATGTAATGTTATGTCCGAAAAATTGTATAACAGTTTTCTGGCAGGCGGTGCTACAACTGTCGAACTTGATAAATTTATGTAAGAGGAGGGAATAAAAATAACCAATTCAATTTTTATAACACTTTGTTTTTTTATTACAGTTGCGATTATAGGATGCTTTCTAACATTTCATAAACCAATAGAAAAAAACAAACATATAGAAATAAAAGAAAAACTGTTAAAGCACGAGATGACATTGAGTGACAAAATCGATATTATCAATGGTAAAGGCTCACTAAAAAACAGTAAAATAAAAAACTATTTTATTGATGTACAAATTATTCTCGCCAAAATGAATAAGACAAAAGAGTATGGAAAGATAAAAATGTTATCTTTATTAGCAGGTATAGGTGGACTTGCAATTGCGGGTATTTTAAATAACTACTTATTGGCTTTAATTTTTGTTCCTGTACTTGCAATCTTACCATTTGAAGCTGTTAAGGTTAAATATAGACAGTATAATAAAATCCTTGCAGAAGAATTGGAAACAGCGTTGTCTTTAATTACTATTTCTTATACGAGAACGGGAAGTCTTGTAACATCTGTAAAAGAAACAATAGAAACACTTCCTCCAAATGCCAAAGTATATTTTGAGGAGTTTTTAACAGAAGTAACATCCATTAACGCAAATGTTAACTCAGCGTTGGTTAACCTCAAAACAAAGATTGAAAATAGGATATTTCAACAGTGGGTTGACAGACTAATTGTGTGTCAATCAGATAGAAGTGCTATACCTTCATTACAAAAATTCGTCAACGAGTTTGCTGACAACAGAAATATTCAGAATGAACTTGATGCAGAAGTTTACAGTGCAAGAGTGGAATTGATTGTAATGATTTGTTTCGTTTTATTCACACCATTTCTTTTGTACTTTGTGCAAAAAGACGCATTTATGCATTTGATGAATGATTTTGCAGGTAAGGTTGTTATATTTATTTCATTGGTATTGTGCGTAATAGTTTATGTAATAGGCAAAAAAATTGCAAAACCAATAGTGTTTAGGGGGAACAAGAAATGACATTAACAGTAAAAATAATAATATGTTTAGCGATTGGTGTTGTTTTGTCGGTTGGTTTATATAACATCTTATCATATATATATAAAACACCATCACACAAAGCAGAAACAAAACTTAAACAGATAAATGAATTAGACTCAGAAGAAGAAAAAACTCTTTTAAGTCAATTATTTAAAAACATTAACAAGAAATTTTCTCCATTAGTACATATGAATGAAAGTACACGATATAAACTACAGTCCGCTTTAGATTATCTTCATATTAAAGAAACAGCAGAAGAACACTTTGTGGAGTCTGTAACAGCCGGGGTTCTCATAGCTTTGATATTAGGCATATTCGGCTTAATAACTACGCCTATTATGGCATTGTTAGGCGTAGCGGTCGGTTTCTTGATATATTCAACAGAAATGAACGGACCAATTAAACAAATGGAAAATATCCGAAAAGACATAGAATTAGATTCGTCTGTACTTGCAAGATTTATAGCAGACAGTCTAAAGGATGGCAACAGAAATGTTACCGAAATTTTAACTTCTTGTAAAAGTGGTGTTTCTACAAGTTTGCAAAAAGAACTTGAACGAACCATAAGTGAATTAAAAACCATTAACCAAGAACAAGCACTTGTTAATATGAGTAACAGATTAAATTCATCTAATTTAACACAAATAGTAATAGGCTTGTTAGGAGTTTTGCGAGGAGAAGACCAGACTTTATACTTTGATAGTTTAGCAGATAAATTCTACAAAGAAGAATTAACAATGATAAAAAAAGCAAATTCATTAAAACCGGCAAAGGTGTCGAAGTTGTCAATGATTTTGATATTGCCGGTAGTCGGACAGGTTTTGACGAGTATGTTTTTATTACTTATGGAACAATTTTCTAATAATGGTCTGTTATAAGAAAAAGAACTCTAAGTTGTTATCTTAGAGTTCTTTTTTATTGCAATAATATATAAAATGTGATATAATATATAATATAAGTTATTATTTTAAGCAGTTATTTCTTTTTAGAGAGGTAGTTGCTTTTTTTTGTTATCTTTTATTTCAAAGTCATTATCTGTGAGGGTAATGGCTTTTTTATATATTATTTTATTTTTTTGAAAAGGAGAAGAAGTATGAAAAAAACAATAAATACAATGGAAGAACTTTTAAAAACTTTAGGTTTAGAAGATGAAAACCATATTAACTGGTTTGATGTTTCAAGAAATCGAAAATTATCTGAAAACTTCATAGAAAAATACAAAGACAAAGTTGATTGGGATTGTATTTCAATATACCAAAAACTATCAGAAAATTTCATAGAACAACATAAAAATGATGTTGATTGGGATTATATTTCTGAGTATCAAAACCTCTCGGAAGATTTTATCGAAAAACATGCTGATAAGGTTGATTGGGATTATATTTCTGAGTATCAAGAGCTTTCTGAAGATTTCATTGAAAAACATAAAAATGATGTTTATTAGTGGAAGATTTTATCATAAAACACCTTGATAAACTTGATTTTGCAAAAATTATCAAGTATCAAAATATTTCAGATGAATTTATTATCAGACATATTAAAAATGTCAGAAAACTTTGTGCTGACGCATAAAGATAAACAATTTTAAAATAAAGGAGAAATAATTATGAAATTTTCAAATTTGGAAAAAGGTCAACATACTAAAAATGTGATGTTGACAAAAATTGAAGAAAAAATATCAAAGGCAGGTAATACTTTTTTTACTTTGGAATTATCTGATGGTGAAGAAAAAGTATCAGCTGTTTGTTTTGATGATATAGATAATTTTAAAGTTGGTGATTTAGTGCTAATAGTTTTCACTAAATCAGAATACAATGGTGCTGATAATTACAGAGTTGATTATATTGATTATATCGAGGATGAAAATGTAAATCGAGAAGATTTTGTTATTGCTCCTCCTGTACTCAGCAGAGATATGTATTCCTATATATATAATGTTTTAGAAAATTTACAAAATAAAGATATATCTAAACTATCAACAGAGATATATAAACAACATAAAGAAAAGTTGTTATATTGGTCTGCTGCAAAATCTCACCATCACAATTTATATGCAGGATTGCTTTACCATACATATAGAATGGTTGAACTTGCAGTGTCTATGGCTGATGTTTACAATAATGCAAACAGGGATTTGTTAATTGCAGGATGTGCTTTGCACGACATTGGTAAATTACAAGAACTAAATACTGATATTTCAGGTAATGCTGATTATTCTGTTGATGGTAATTTGTTTGGGCATTTATATATTGGAGCTGAAATACTTCAGGAAGTTGCAACTGATTTGAATATAGACAGGGAAGTAGTAAGAAATCTGAAGCATATTATACTTTCTCATCACAATAACCCTGAATGGGGGGCAGTTGTTAAACCTGCTACAATGGAAGCATGGCTTGTAAGCCAAATTGATATGATTGATTCACAATTCTATGTATTTGAAACAGAAAGTTCTAAAATACAGGGTGGTGAAACAAGCAATTCGTTTAGTTTGGACGGCAAGCGTATCTACAAAGCAAACATAGAGTGAAAAGCTGAAATAATAGCAAAAACCCCTGAGTATATTACTCAAGGGTTTTGTTTTGTTGTTCAAACTTGACAATATAGAAATATAATATATAATATCAAAAGGAATTGTGCGATAGCACTCTAATCCAATAGGGAACTATTCTAAAGACATAGGCGGTTAGCCCCTTATTTTCTTATAAAGGGGGCATATATATTTTTTACGCCCCCTAATTTATTACATAGGGGGTGATGCTATGGAATATCTTACAATTATTGTACTTATTCTGATTGCAGCCACAGGCTACAACTTGAGCATAAAAAAATAACCGCCCATTGAGCTACAAAAACAAAGGGCAATTATTTTTTACTTTGTATTTGGGGCTAATCGTCTGTTGAATAGCTCCTTTTTCATATATAATTATACTACCGATACATCATTTTGTCAACTAAGGTGAAAGGTCATAACGGTCATCACCACAACGAAATTTGCGACACATTGAAAAGATTAACCGCCAAGCTACCAACTTTAAGTTAATCTTTTTTGACTAATGTTTGGGCTAATCGTCTATTGAATAGCTCTTTTTTTCATATATAATTATACTATTGATATATCATTTTGTCAACTAAATCGAAACAGAAAACAAAATAACTTCAGCAAAGTTTAGTCTAAATTTTCCCAATTTCTATAATAAGTAGCCATATATCATTTGTAAGGGAAAAACTTACATTGACTTATTATTAAGAAAGGAGAGAGTATCCAATGAAAAATAGACTTATGAGAAAAGCTGCTGAAGTTAAATCAGCTGTTCTTTCAAAAGACGCTGCACAGCAATCAACAGAAACTGTAATTCTTATCGTTGCAGTAGTTGTAATTGCTCTTGGTATCGCTTGGGCTATTAAAGCAATTCTTGGTGATGACAAATCAGGTCTTTTGAACACAGTAAAGACAAAACTCGATGATTTTGCAAATAATATTCAAGCAACAACACCGGGCATTGGTGGCTAATATAAGAAAGAGGGGAGTTAATCCTCTCTTTTTCTTTTTTTGATAATAATATTACAAATAGGATAAGGTGTAAAAAAAGTAAATATATTACTAAAACTATTGCAATTTTGTAAGTTTTGTGATATAATTATAAATACAGAATATTGTAAGAACAGAAAGGATAGAAAATCTGTTTCTTATTGAACATCGTTTTTTTTATAATAAGTTTTTTTACTCGGTTTTGTTTTTGACCAAAGTAATAATTTTTCTTATTTCTCGTAAAATTAAAAACGAGAAAAGCATAAAATAATTAATATTTTCTATGCGTCCACCTCCAATCATAAAAGATTTAGAGGCGACAGAAAAATACCATCGCCTCTATCAGTTGTTAATAAAGAAATATTCACAAAAATGATAAAAACGATGTTCTTTCCTTAATAAATAAAAAATGTATCAATAAAATGGTCAGCATTGCTATATTGCAATCTGACCTCTCCTTTATAAAAATAAAAATTTTCACAAAAGAATACATTTTTCTATCCCAATGTCAATTATACATATATTTTGCAAAAAGTCAAAAAAATGAATTGCGGCGAATGTCTGCGGACTAAGCCTAAGAAGGCCGGATGCGTCTGACCTTTCTTTCGTAAAACAGTAAGTGTTTTAGGCACAGTGCGTATGCACGGACCAAAGATTAGACTCCCCACACCTCTGCTAAGCAAGTGTCCCAGTGGGAGATTTTTTTTGATAAAAAATAGAAAAGGTAGGGGATTGTTGTTAGTAATAGTAAAAAATACAAAGATATAAAAGATATAGCTCTCAAATTGTCAAATATGTTGGGGACAAGTGCAGATGTTTGGCTTAATCTTCAAGCAAACCATGATAAACGAAACATGTAAACCGGTCGAATTCGACCAGTTTAGAATTTTGTGATATAATATTAGTAATTGGGGTGTGCGTTTTCGGATGCATACTTAGAAGAATCGAATAACTCCGGTTCTTTTTTTTGACAAAAAACAAGAAATAATGATAATATAAAAACAAGGAAACAAGGAAACAAGGAAACAAGGAAACAAGGAAACACTTACTTTTGTTAGAATAATATATATAAGGAAGTGAAAACTACAAATATATGTTGACAAATTTTATTTCTTGTAGTACAATGTACTACAAGAGAGGGGCTGAAAAATATGAGTTTTTCAATCAGATTAACAACAGAAGAAAAAGCACTGGCGGAAAGCTATGCAAAACTTCACTCTATGTCTTTGTCGGAAGCTTTTAAAAAAGCACTGTTTGAACAAATAGAAGACGAGTATGATATAAGTGTGGCTGACGAAGCGTATAAAGAATATGTAGAAAGTGGTTGTAAATCTACTCCAATAGCTGACTTTTGGAGGGAATTAGATGAGAAAGTATGAAGTTGAATTGTCGGAGCGATTCACAAGAGAATTTCGTAAATTAGACAAATATACTCAAAAAATCCTTCGAGCTTGGATAAACAAAAACCTTGTTGACTGTGAAAACCCTCGACAACACGGCAAAGGGCTAACAGCAAACCGTAGTGGTCAATGGCGTTATAGGATAGGTGATTATCGTTTGATTTGTCAAATTGAAGATGACAAAATGATTATTCTGGCTTTGACAATCGGACATAGACGAGATATTTACAACTAATGTGTAAAAGTATTATACAAAAAAAAGACACATCAAAACGATGTGTCTTTTGTACTAAAGCGGGGAGTCTCCCCGCCTGATGGTGGACCCGGAACTCTCGTTCAGCCCAAAAGCACAATATTGTGTCAGTAAGGAATATAGATGGGGAAACCTTCTCCCTTTTTATATTTATTAGAATATGAGAAAGACCATCTTTCTTACAACTATAATTATATCAAAAATTGTCTGGATTTGTCCATATTGATGTTCATAGTAACTTGACATTTGTTAATATTTTTGATATAATATAAATGTAATCAAAAACAAATATGTTTTGTAAAGGAAACGCTAATATAAGTGTTTCCTTAGTTTTTTAGGTAGTCTAACCAAAGACTTGTGCCATAACAGAGGTACAAGGGATAGTATGATAAGAGCCTGTTGCAATAACAGGCTCTTATTTTTTGATAATAGTTAATATATATTTTCTAAACCATATTGATTTCATTGCACATATATGATATAATATAAACACATTAAGAGACATCAAGCGATGTCCACAAACTATAGATTATTTTTCAAAAGAAAAACAACCGATGTTTGCAAACTTTAGCGGTTGTTTTTTTCTTTTTATCAATTAAAAAGTTCTATTGACAAAACAATGTTTCTTGTATATAATGAAAATACAAGGTAATACTATTTGTGTATCTGTTGCAATTACAGATAACTTTGGTTTGAACAGTATATTTCAAACCACTGTGAGCGTGGAATAATTCCTCGCTATATCTTCGCAAAATGATGATGTGTGACGGTTCTGACACATCGGTAAAATAAAAAGTGACCGTGCGAAGGAGATGCGTGACGGTTCTGACACATCGGTAAAATAAAAAGTGACCGTGCGAAGAAACATCTTGGAGTCTTCCCTTATTGGGTTGGCTCCATTTTTCTGTGTAAGGAGTGTTGTAATATAGAATACGATGTAGATATATGTCAATTGTCGGCAGCATTTTTTGATGCGTATCCACAAGATGATTATCCGGAAATATTGATGAAAAATTCTCGTCCTTATACATGTTTAGTAATTGAAACGCAAGAAGATTATTTGATTTGCGTTCCTTTTCGTTCATCCATTCGTCACAAAGAAGCATTTTTCTTTACTAATACAAATCGTTCTAAGCGAACACGCTCGGGGTTGGACTACAAAAAAACTATTATCATTAAAGATTTTTCTTATATTGATACAAATTCTTCTGTTGTTGTCGATAACGATGAATTTGTTGCTATGATGACAAATATCACAAAAATCGTTAACGATGTACATGTATACATATCAAAATATGTGAATCACAAAAAAGGGATAGCTCCATTGCACAAAAGAGAATTTGAAAGGCGATATCAATATTCTACATTGCCATATTTCGATGATATACTGGGGCTATCGTGAAATATCCGTGAAAACTCTGTAAATGAATACTAACTATCGAAAAATATTATGAAAAAATGATATATACTAATATTTTTCTATAACCTATTTACAAGTATTAACAAATATGGTATAATTATAGACATAAGGTTATATAAAAATAAATATGGTGTGTTTAATAAATAAAGTTAATTGCAAGATTTGCTTTTCTCGTTAGTTAAACATATCTTTTTTTATGTAATCTAAAAATTACAAGAAACGAAAGGAAGAATAACTAATGAAAAAGTTAACAAAAATACTCTCAATATTGATGGCAGTTAGCTTGGTAGCAACAGCTTTCGTAGGTTGCTCGAAGAAAGATAAAGAAAAACAAGAAGAAACAACTGTTACAGTTGCAGAAAATACAAGTGCAGTTGAAGAAAATACAGATACAAGTGATGCTGTTGAAGCAAATGGCAGTGCAAGTGCCGGAGACAGTAGTTCTTCGTCTTCAAGCTCAAATAATTCAAATAACTCAAGTGGCTCAAATAACACAGGCTATATTTCAGCAGCAGGCGGTTCTTCTTCAAGTTCAAACAAGAAACCAAGCAGTGGTTCAAGCTCATCTAATAAGAAGCCTAGTGGTGGCTCAAGCAGTTCTTCGGGTTCGGGAAGTTCTTCTAAACCAACTCAGAAACCTACTCAAAAACCAACTCAGAAACCAACCCAGAAACCTACAAAACCTCAGACAACTAAACCTCAAAGCAAATATTTGACAAAAGCTCAAAAAGATTGGGTTGTTAAAACCTTCTTTGGTGCTTTTCCTAAATGGGGTGCAGCAGACGATTTCACTTACAGAGAAATCAGCAGCAACAATGGTTTGAGTCGTGCCATCCATCTTAATGCCAATAGCTATAAAGAAGATTTAGATTTCTTTATGTCTGATAAATGGTATATGAAAGGTGTGGCACAAGGTACAAAAAGAGCTAATTATCACTGGGAAGATATAAATGGTCAAAGCGTATTGAGATATAGAATAGTAAAATAATTATAAAATATAAAGAAGATTAGTTATAAAAACTAATCTTCTTTTTTTTGTTGTTTGCAACAAAGACAACCACCTGCTATGCAGGTGGAAAAGGAAAAGCTTT
>OFMI01000082.1_pt1 | contig 85807 bp, 74 predicted proteins | sample 1541741 | NCBI WGS metagenome assembly OFMI01 (sample SAMN04209219, study PRJEB22552) | human gut metagenome | biome: gut; material: feces | host: Homo sapiens | place: USA: Oklahoma | reverse complement strand
CAGTTTTGCTCGTTCTTGTACTTTATCAAACCTGTATCTGGTTAATGACTTAAGCTCTTCGTTGTGATAAGATGTGTTTGAGTAGGACTGTAAGTTTACTCCAGACATCATCATAAGAGCAATCGTATGGGCATCCACTTTATCGGTTTTTGTCTGTCTAAGGCTAAGACTTTTACGAAACAGATTGGTATGCAAAGGGTTGATGACAAAGGTGGGGAGACCTTTATCAATGAGAAAACCTAACAGATTGTAATTGTAGTGTCCGGTAGCTTCCAGTCCTACTTTTACGTTAGAAAAATCATTTGTTAAGGAAGAAATCTTTTGAAAGAGGTCATGGAAACCATCCGCATTGTTTGGAATAGTAAATGCGTTAAAAAGCACTTCTCCTTCTGAGTTTGTGATAAAACAATCGTGTTTGTCTTTTGCAACATCAATACCAATATAAATCATGGCAAATCTCCTTTGAATATATTTGACACTGTTTTAGAACCACAGTTGCTCTTCGCAGTTGTGAACTCGTTCTAAATAAACCGTCATGCGGTATCTAACTGATTAACAATCAAGCAAAGAGACTGTGGCTGGACACTTTCTGAAACCATCAAAGTGGTAGAGAGGAAACACCAGTCCACAGCATCTTATATATCATAACCATACCTGTAGAAAAGGTAAAGAATGGTTATGATGGAAATAGCATACAGACCTTGGAGAGGGTCTATAAATACTACTACTTTATAATACGAGAGAAGAAAATAGAAGGGAAGAATATAAAGAAGTAATGGAAACGTGAGGAGATAGGATATGTTTTGTTTAAAAGGGTATAACCAAATGTTAAAGAAATAGATCGAGATGAAGATACTTGATGAGGGCACTGTGCTTGTGGATGATTGGGAACACATCGAGGAGGGGAGTATTAAACGATACACAGAACAAATGGATATGGAAAAGAAAATGTTATGGTAGGACGTACCGAAATTCGGTACGCAGGAGTAAGCAAAACAATGGACATACCGAAAAAAATTGAAAAATTGATTAATCAGAGATGTAGATATGCAGAACTGGTAGAAAAAATAGATTATGAATTATCAATATGGCTTAAGAAAAATAGAATCAATGTGGACGAGCAGGATGTATTTGGAGGATCGGAAGTTTATCTTAATCCGATTGGTTCTGCAAATAGAATCCGTAAGGAGATTTTAGAAAAGTAAAAAACGTACCGAATTTCGGCACATAAAAATAAATATAGAATTCGTTTCTTGGAAACGCTCCGCTGATACAATGAGACAGCGATATCAACATTGTAGTAGATTGGTAGTTAAGGCACTTGTTGCGGCGCTACGGTGTACGGTTGCAAAATTCCGATTGAATTAATATTTTAATATTTTATATCCGCAAGATGGGTATGCAAATACTCGCAGAACAAGTATAATAAATGTGTGGTGTTTTTCGGAACAGGTTCGCGTACCGAAATTCGGTACAAGAAAGAATGGGGTGAGAAACGATGAAAAAGAAAATGGAACAATTAAAGTTATGGATACAGACCCACAAAAAGAAAGTAGCTGCTTGCATGGTGGTGATCCTGCTTGCGCTTGGCGCATTAGGGATCGGTCTTGCCGGGATGCAAAAGGAGAATCAGAAAGAGGTCATTGCAAAAACGGATCAAAAAAAGAAAATTGATAAGAAGCAGACGAAGAAAACAGATCTGAAGGAAGAAAAGACATCAAAAGATGACTCTAAGAAAAAAGAGACGGAGACAAAAGAAACCGCAAAGGAAAAAACAGAGGTGAAAACGGAAGAGAAACAGACAGCATCTCAACCGGATGCTTCAGCTTCTACACAGAAAAATGACGCTCCCCAAACAACAGGCGGATCAAATGGAGGGAACTCAGGAAACGGCGGAACTCAAAATACAGCTCCGGCGCATACCCATAATTACAATATTCCGCTTTATACACAACAATGGGTAGTCGATCAGGCAGCTTGGACAGAAACTGTCAATGAACCAGTATATGAAATGGTAGAACTTTCTATTTGTAATGGCTGTGGAATGAATATAACAGGAGATCCGTGGGGACATATAGATGCACAATTGGACGCAGGAATATATACATGTGGTGGGTTTCATTCAGAATGGGTACAGAAGCAAACAGGGACAAATACTCATACAGTTAACCATCCAGAACAAGGGCATTACGAATCGATTGTAACCGGATATCAATGTAGCTGCGGAGCAGTTCAATAAAATGAAAAATAAATACGGAAAACAAGAAACTACGAATCGAAAGGTTGGTAGTTTTTTTGTTGATAAAAATTGTGCCGAAATTCGGTACATACAAAAACAAATGACGAAAGGAGTAAAAAAATGAGAGAAAAAGGAAAACGCCTGATTGCGATTATCCTATCCTGTTTATTATTGTTATCAAATGTAACAGTATACGCAGCGACAGAAGCGGAAGCGCAGTCAGACACGCAAAACACAGTGAGTGTCAACGCATCTGAAGAAGCTGTGACACTACCAGAAGAACCAACAAATGGAAGTGCAGGAGAAGAGGCTGTAATTCAAAATGAGCCAAATGCGGAAGATACTTCTGATGAAACCGAGGAAACGGAAACGCTTGCTCCGATAAATGAAACAGATCCTTTGGAGATTTTAGAAACCCCAAAGAACATGGTAGGAATTGAAATGAGCAGTTTTACTTTTTTACAAACAACGCGTTCTGTTGGAATTCCAACTGTAGGATCAACAGCTACCGGAACATGTTATATCGGGGACACGTGGAACGTCAATTATCCCTATCAGGATTATTTTCATGTAAATAATTTTTCAGGCGATTTAGCCGGAGCTATAACAGTACAAGACTTTGAGTGTCTCGATCCGACGGCTGCGTTACCAGCGCACAAAAATGCAAGTTACGAGGCAACCGTTACAGAAGTAAACGCGGCAGGCGGATATGTTGAATATTATGTGCGTGTCACGCCTCCGGGAGCAACTGATGGTGTAACAAGACCGGATGGGGAGCATTTAAGTGGATATCAGCATGTTGGCGGAAAAGTCAGAGTTTATAGAGCATTTACAGGATCTTTAGAATTGATAAAAAGTTCTGCGAATCAAACGATCACAAACGGAAATGGCTGTTATTCCTTAAAAGGAGCTGTTTATGGACTCTATCAAAATGGAGCAGAAATCGCGCGAAAAACAACAGATGAAAAGGGATATGCGAAATTTGAAAATGTTACAGCGGGGAATTACGACTTGAAAGAGATTACTCCACCGAAAGGATATGCGCTTGATAAGACTGTATACCCTGTAACCATTAATTCCAGTCAGACAACAAGAGTGGATGTGAAGGATTATCCGCAAAGTGATCCGGTTGCTATTTTACTTGGGAAAATAGATAGGGATACGACACAAAACATGCCGCAGGGAAGCGCTTCTCTAGAGGGTGCAGAGTTTACAATTAAATATTATGCAGTACAGTCAGACAAAGACCCGGCAGAGACAGGAAAAAAACCAGTCCGTACATGGATTATGAAAACAAATGAAAAAGGAAGATGCTATTTAACAAAAGAATATAAAGTTTCAGGCGATGAATTTTATTATGATTCAAATGGAAATATAACCCTTCCGCTTGGAACTATTACCATTCAGGAAACAAAAGCTCCAAAGGGATACTTATTGAATGAAGAAATCTTTGTTCGTCAAATTACATCCAAAGGAACGGGAGAAATGGTAGAAACCTACAACATGCCGACAATCGAAGAAGAAGTTATTCGCGGCGATATTCAGCTTGTGAAGTATGGTGAGACTAACGATGAACCGGGAGACTCCGGCGCAGATATCAAGAAGCCGTTAAAAGATATCAAGTTTCATTTGACATCCAAAACTACCGGAGATGTTTACACAATTATTACGGATGAACAGGGTGTAGCAACTACGAAGCAGCTTGGAACATCCGATCGGGGAAATTTACTGTTTGATACTTACACGGTCTCAGAGGAGAGTCCGTACCCGGAATATGATATCATTGCACCATTTGAAGTAACTGTGGATGAAGAGGGTAAAACATATACATACATCTTGCGAAATGATACGGTTGATGCTCCGCTTTCGGTGCAAAAAGTAGACAAAGAAACCGGAAAGGTGATTCCGATTGCAGGCGCACAGTTCCAGATCCTCGATGAAAATAAGAAACCGATCACAATGAAAGTATCCTACCCTACACCGATGGAGATTGATACCTTTGAGACAGACGCAAATGGATCTTTCACTTTACCGGAAAAATTGGAATATGGATCATATTACTTACACGAAACAAAAGCTCCAGAAGGTTATCTGTTAGGCATAGAAGATATTCCGTTTGTCGTAGATCAGGAATTTGACTGGGAAAATCCGTTATCAATTACTTATCCTGATGCTCCTGCAAAGGGAAAAATCCGGATAACAAAAACAGATAAAGAGACAGATAAACCGATTCCTGAAGGCGCAGAATTTACCGTTACAGCAGCGGAAGATATCACAACACCGGATGGAACGATCCGCACGGAAAAAGGAACTGTTGTCGCAACACTTACGACAGATGAAAAAGGAAAAGCGGAAACAGAAGCATTGTATCTTGGAAAATATACGATAAAAGAGACAAAAGCTCCGAACGGATATCTCGTGAATCCAAAAGAATATGAAGTGACTTTAAAGTATAAGGATCAAGAAACGGAGATCGTATATGGAGATGTTACTGTACCGGATGAACTTGCCAAAGGGAAAATTCGGGTGAAGAAAACAGATGCAGAAACCGGGAACGGTTTATCGAATGCAGAATTTGAAATCAGGGCAAAAGAAGATATTGTAACGCCGGATGGAACAGTGAAAGTGAAAGCCGGAACAGTTGTCGATACGATCAAAACAGATGATAAAGGATCAGCCGAAACGAAAGTATTATATCTTGGAAAATATGAGGTTCAGGAAACAAAAGCGCCGGAAGGATATCTGTTAAATACACAGAAATATCCGGTAGAACTGATTTATGCCGATCAGGAAACAGAGATCGTATACGGAGACGTAACAGTACCGGATGAGATTGCGAAAGGAAAAATCCGAATTACGAAGACCGATAAAGAAACAAATAAACCGATTCCTTCCGGCGCAGAATTTACCGTGACAGCAGCGGAAGACATTACAACACCGGATGGAACGGTGAGAGCTGAAAAAGGAACAGTTGTTGCAACCCTTACAACAGATGACAAAGGAAAAGCGGAAACAGATAAGCTGTATCTCGGAAAATATGTAATAAAAGAAACGAAAGCACCGGAAGGTTATCTGTTAAATCCGAAAGAGTTTGAAGTGACCTTAGCTTACAAAGATCAGACAACAGAGATTGTATATGGAGATGTTACCGTACCGGATCAGCCTGCGAAAGGAAAGATCCGAATTACAAAGACAGATGCGGAAACAAACAAACCGATTCCTTCCGGCGCAGAATTTACCGTGACAGCAGCGGAAGACATTACAACACCGGATGGAACGGTGAGAGCTGAAAAAGGAACAGTTGTTGCAACCCTTACAACAGATGACAAAGGAAAAGCGGAAACAGATAAGCTGTATCTCGGAAAATATGTAATAAAAGAAACGAAAGCACCGGAAGGTTATCTGTTAAATCCGAAAGAGTTTGAAGTGACCTTAGCTTACAAAGATCAGACAACAGAGATTGTATATGGAGATGTTACCGTACCGAATCAGCCTGCAAAAGGACAAATCGAAATTTTGAAAAAAGATGAGGAAACAGGAAATCTGTTATCCGGTACAGAATTTACCGTAACAGCAGCGGAAGATATCACAACGCCGGACGGAACGGTGAGAGCTGAAAAAGGAACAGTGGTTGATACGATCGTCACAGATACAACCGGAATTGCCAGATCAAAAGAACTGTATCTTGGAAAATATGTAGTAAAAGAGACAAAACAGCCGATCGGATTTATTCGCCCGAACCAGACATGGGATGTGGAGCTGAAATATGCAGATCAGAAAACAGAACTTGTAAAAGAGAACCTTACAATCAAGAATCAGCCGACGGAAATTATCATCGACAAAAAGGAAACCGGAACGGACAAGCCGCTAGAAGGCGTCAAATTTGTCATTTGGAACAAAGACAAAGAAGATCCGATCGATCCGGGAATGCAGCATAAAGAGATCTATACTACAGATAAGAATGGAAAGATCAGACTTTTATACTTAGAACCGGGAAATTATGCAGTGGCAGAGGTAGAAAGCATTCCGGGATATGCATGGGATGACAAAATGATTTACGAATTTACAATCACAGAAGACGGAAGAGTTGATGGAGAAGTAAGCCATACGATTCCGGTTGGAAACGATCGCACCGAAATCACAGAAACAAATGCAATTAATGTCAGCACCGGAACGCAGGATGCTTATGCAGTAGATTTGACTGTGATTGATACGGTGTCAATGGTAAATCTGATGCCGAATCGGGAATATAAACTGCAGCTTATCCTTGCGGATGCGAAAACGGGAGAACCGCTGAAGGTGAAAGATCAGCCTTCAGGAGATCTGCTGACAACCGAAAAGACGTTTACAGCAGACAGTTCAAAAATGGACGTGGATATGCAGATTGAATTTGATGCATCTCCATTTGCAGGACGTACTATTGTGGTCTATGAATATCTGTATCAAGATGGTGTGGAAATCAGCAGACACGAAGACCTGAATGATAAAAAACAACAGATCTATGTAAAAGATAAATTAAAGCTTAATACAACTGCGATCGATCTGATCAGCGGCACACATGAGGCAATCGCAAAAAAAGACGTAACAATCCGTGATAATGTAGATCATTTTGGATTAATCAAAGGACAGGAATATGTCCTGAAAGGCATTCTGATGGATCAAACAACAGGAAAGCCTCTTGTAATCAATGGAAAGCAGATCACAGCAGAGAAAAGCGTGCAGATCGAGACAGCAGATGGAACAGTGCCTATAGATTTTACTTTAGATGCTTCTGAACTAAATAACCGATCCATCGTAGTATACGAATACTTATATCATAACGGACAACTGATCGCATCTCACGAAGATATTACCGATGAGGATCAGACCATAACCTTTAAAGTAGGTAGCCTGAAGCCGATTTTGCCGCCAAATAAAGGGGGAGGACTTTTGTCTGCTCTGAAAACAGGAGATTTTTCAGACATCATGCCTTTTGCGATCGCGCTGATCGGTACAGGAGCAATTATCCTGTCAATAGTAATATACAACCACAGAAAAAAGAAAAAACGTGAGGAATAAATACACGAAGCATTATGGCGCGTACCGAAATTCGGTACGCGGCCAAAGTAGATATATGTGTAAAAGGGGGAAATTGTATGAAATCCAAAAGAGAGATTGAACAATTTTTAACGATGTTGGAATTACAGGAGATAATGATACCGTTCTTTTGTCCATTCCGAAAATTATTCGTTAGAAAATGGATTTTATTTATCAGAAATTACCTCTTTGAAATTGAAGGAGAAATGGTCAATCTAAGAGAACTGCAACTGGCAATCCATCGTGTGATTTCCCCAAAAGTACAATGTGGAGGACTAAAAATGTGGAAATTAACGTGGATTATGGGGGTTCTGGATTATTTCTACTGTTGGAAATAGAAAGTTCAGAGTCCTGTGAACTCAAAAGGTAGAGTTCTTTTTTGATCTTGGATATATGGGTAATGATTTGTTTTTGAGCGGAAAATGTTGAAAAAAGATGATAAGTATAAATGCCTAGTATAACCAATAATCCGATATTTAGTTGATTTTGCAAAACAAAAGATTTGATATCCGGTGAAAATATTAAATCTTGAGGAAGATTATTTAAAATAAGTAGTGCAACAGGAATCGGAGAGAAACTTTTTAGAATAGATAGTTTTTTCTCCAATATTTCCAATCGTGTAGTGGCATCAAAAAGTACGATATTCAAGTGTTGGATCGGATTTGGATGGCTGTGTCGTATACTGCCGATATAGTAAAGATTTTTCTCATTGAGCATTAAGCGATATTTTTTGTAAATGAAGATGAGAACGTATCCGCATAATAGTAAATGGATGTATTTAACCGAAAACAAATATGCACAAATATTAAATTGTGTTGTTTCAATAACTAAAAATTGTACTAGTGCCAAAATTGTAAGTTGGAGAGCAAATGATAAAAATAGTTTAGCAATAAACTGTATGGTAGGAAAATGTTTTTCAGAAACATGTTTGGGCATAGAAAACTTGTCAAGTCCATGAGATATAAAAACGAAACCTGCTGAAAGAAAAAATAGTATAAATATCATAAAAACCTCCTACTAAATTAAGTATCAATGTTAATTATAAAAAGAATTTTAGATATTGTAAACAAAGGAAGGAGAACATGGAACGGATGAAAAAGAAAAAAATGGTAGCGATTGCTTTTTCTTTTTTACTGATGGCATTTCCGCTGCAGGTTTTCGCAGCGGGATCTGATCTTACGAAAGAGATTACCTTGACCGTGAAGAATGAAGCCGATAGTCGGGAACTTGCCGAAAAAGAATTTCCAAAAACATGGAAAGAAGGCAGTAAAACCTATGAACGATCGGAAATTACTTATAAGCTCATAGAGACAAAATATCTCGATAAAAAAGAAAAAGAGATGGAATTGAAAAGCGAACCGGAACAGACCTTTAAAGAAGGAAAAACAGTTTATACCTTGAAAAAAACGGAAAAGGTCGAGAAATCGATCGCAGAGGGAGATGTGCAAACAGTAACGGCGTATGACGATTATGATTATGTTATCGCAGAAAGTGATGTTCCGGCAACGAAAACGGTGACGGAAACGAACCGGATTACCGGAGAGCTGGAAGAAGTGATCTGCAACCTTACAGGGATTCATCCGGCGGGAATGGTGATGGCAAATAATACAATGACAGTCACATTTACAAATTATGACGCAGCTTATTATGAGTGGAATGGGAATTACATTCCAAGAAATGACGAGATTCCGCCGCTGTCCGGATATGAAGCGCAGCTTTTGGAAAATGCAGGTGCAGCCGCCGGAAGTATCATAACAGGATATAGCTGGAATGGAGATGCGTATTTGGTAAACGGTGTTCTGTGCCGCGATGCGATCGCAAACGTACAGCAGCCGGTACAAATGTACCGGGCAGAATATAGCGGTGTGATTCAAATTCCAAAAGAAACGGTATATAAAGCTATCTACGAAACCGAAGATGTGGATGGAGCGAAAGAATACACAGTAAAAGCAACTGCGGTCTATGCAGAAAAGAAAACAGTACTTCCCTACATTTTAACAGGCGCAGGAATTCTCATATTGATAGGCGCAGTGATTGCAATTTTGATGATGCTGTCGAAAAAGAAGAAAGAAGAACAAGAAAAATAAAGGAGAAAAACAAAAATGGATTCATTGGCAAATTTAATAGAAACATTTGCAACAAACGAGCTGGTAAAACTGGCAATCCCAATGGCAGTTGGAGCTTTGATTATTATAGGATTGGGATTCCTTTTAGGATTTCAGAGGGTTGTAGACTGGTGTAAGAGCCATATACTTTATATTGTAGCGGGTCTTGTCTGTGTTTATCTTGCCCAAGAATTAGTAACAACAGTAGTAAGTAATCTCAACGGATTTTAAGGATAAAAAAGAAGAAAGGGCGTACCGAATTTCGGTACATAGGGAAAAATCTCGTATCGGATTCGGTACATAAAAATAATATAGGTGTACCGAATTTCGGTACATGAGGAATGAAGCAAGACGTACCGAATTTCGGTACATGAGAAATGAAGTGAGACGTACCGAATTTCGGTACGAAAGTGGGAAAGACGAATGAATGAAGAACTGAAAAAGAAAATACAAAAGGAATTACTTGATCCGATAAAAGATCCACGGCGTGTTATGAAAATGGAGTATCTCTTTTCTCATAAATATATCTTAATTGCAGTCATCATTGCAGTAGATCTATTCCTTATCATGGCGTTTAGTTTTTTATTTCATATGGTGGGAATGATTCCGCGAATTTTGGGAGGAAGAGAAATTCAGCTATTTGCCTTACGAAATTTCCTTCCTGATTTTACAAAAATGCCAATACAGGGAGGTTTGGCAGCGCTGTTAATCATTTTTATAGCGGATGCATATTTGATCTATCGGATCAGAGTATCATGGGCGGATAAAGGCTTTAATGTGGGGCAGGAAGGAACAGATCGTTTTACAACAGCAGAAGAGATTCAGGAGCAATATACGGAAATTGCACCATTAGAAACTCCATACCACGGAAATCCGGGAGTTCTTGTTTCAAGAATTGGAAATCAATTTTACATCGATCAGATGGTGGTAAATAACCTGATCCTCGGAATTACACGATCAGGAAAGGGTGAGACGATGGTAAAAACAAGTTTGGAAATTTATTCTCGTGCTGAGAACCGACCATCGCTGATTATCAATGATCCAAAGATTGAGTTGTATAAATCATTTGGGAAACTGTTAGAAGAAGAGCGGGGATATAAAGTCTATCTATTAAACGCGTCGAATCCGTTGTTATCAGCAGGATTTAATATTGTAGACCTAGCAATACAATATTATCGCAAAAAAGACTATGATACGGCAGAGCAGGTTCTAAATGCTCTAGCACATAGCTTATTTCAAGTCGATGATGCAACAGGAGATATGATGTTTTTTACATCATCCGCTTCAGATCTGTTTTGTGCAATGGCATTGGCAAGTATGCAAGATGCATTTGCGGCAGACGAAGAAGAGAATCGGATTCGTTATAATCAATGGAGGCGCTTAGACGAGGAAGAAAGAAAAAAGCACCCATTTCATTATCGAAATGATAATGAAAAAACGATCCATGTATACAGCATGATTGTCAATTTTCAGCAACTTGTATTACGACCGATTAATCGGAATGGAAGTCGAACATTATTAGACATTTACTTTGAAAATCGACCGGAAACTGATCGGGCAAGATTAAAATATTTAAATACAGAAGTTGCTCCCGGAAAAACAAAGTCAGGGATTTTTTCCGAAATGATCCGTCATTTAAGTAAATTTACGCTGCGAAATGTTGGAAAGATGATAGCAGGAAGTACGATTGATTTTAGAGAAATCGGATTTGGAGAAAAACCACTCGCTGTATTTATAGCAACTCCATCCTATGATTCTTCCCTGCATCAGATTCCTTCCATCTTTATCCGGCAGATGTATTATGCGTTGGGGAAAATCTGCGATGATCAAAAAGGCAAATGTGCCAGACAAGTCAAAATCATATTCGATGAAGCAGGAAACATGCCTCCGGTAGACTTAATGGCTACGATGACAACAATGGGATTAGGGCAGAATATATCTTTTGATCTTTATTTGCAAAATTATGAGCAGCTAGATGATTTATACGGTGAGTCGATTGCTGAAACAATAAAGGGCAACTGTGGAAATCATTTTTATCTACAGACAGCCTCGAAAGAGACGGCATCGGAATTTTCTTACAGTCTAGGAATTAAGTCGGAGATCGATATGCAGCGAGCAGGAGCTAGGTTTTCTTTGAATAAATATTATACCGAATCAATTAAGAAAAGAGAGCTGCTTTTACCGAATGAACTCATGCAATTTGAAGAAGGAGAAACTGCGATGTTTCGGCGATCAAAACGCCGGGATCTTGCAGGGAATAGTATCAAACCCCGCCCCATTCATAATTCCAGAGAGAATGGGCGGAACTTATGGTATTTTTATCAATATGCACCAAAAGAAAAATTTCCGAATCCAAACGAAGTGAATTTTTTGGAGGTTTGTAAGGAGAGTCGGAAAGAAATTAATTTAGAAGATCGGATATGGGATATCAGGAAGAGTTTTCAGATGATGGGGATACAACTTCCGGTAAAGATACAGGATAATTTACATACGCAAAAACAAACTGTTCATAAGGAGATTTTAAAGCAGACAGGAAACTATCTGCAGATATGTCAAATGTTAAAAGAAGTATTCGGAGAACACTATGAAGACGAATACGGAATCACAGGAGAAACAACGATTGCAGAATATGTAGGATTTATTCATTCACAAGCAATCGGCGAAGGGAAAAAGAAGATTCTTTTACAGTTAGTATAGGAAGAGACAATATGACAGAAGAAGAAATTGTTGAATTTTTAACTAAGAATATTGATTATTTTGATACAAATAATCTGGTAACTTGGTTTTTAAGAGAACTGGGATGGCTGCTTGTAAAAGGGTTTAACATCGTGATTGATGTACTTAAAAACCTGTATAACCATACTTTTGGGTTAGTGGATATTACAAATTCGGGTGTATTAAAAAATTTTTTAGCCGAATACAATCCATTGATTAAAACAATTATGATCTTGTCTTTAGTAATTGTAGGATATATGTTTCTTTTCGGAAAAGACAAAAAACATGATGTTTTTACAAGTTTAATGATTTTTGCAGTAGTTATAACGTCATCCAGTTATCTGTTCGGTACATTTAATACGATGTCAATTATGTTTAAAGATGCAGTCACAGGGAGTGAAAGTGTTACTGACGGATATGAGTTGGTCAATCAAAATTTATATGATTTGCTGTACATTGACGAAAACGGCGGATTGATCCAAATGAATGGGAATACGCCGCCGCAGTATGCAGAAAATTCACTAGATAAAAAAGATATGAAAATGATTGATATTACCGAAACGCTTGACTACAGCCGGGATGGATTGACAAATGAAGCGGAAGAAATTTTATCAAAACGATTGGAATATGCGTCTGATGAAAGCCGACTGATCGATGTGTATAATGGCGCGATGTGGACAAGTTTCGGAAACACGTTTTATTATCGTTATCAGTTTAATTTTGGTACTTATTTTTTACTGGCAATCGCATCTATCTTTGTATTTGTCGGATTAGGATGTAAAAATATAAAGATTGTATACGAGTTATTTGTAGGTCGTATTCTTGCAACATTATTTTCAGGTGATTTAACAGGGAAAAGGAAAATGGTGAGAATTTTAGAAGCGATTCGAGACGGTTATTATGCATTATGTTTTACGGCAATTACGTTACGTTCTTTCTTTTTATTTTCTGATTATATTACAGGGCGTAATTTTGGTGGACTCGAGCGAGGGATTATGATACTGATTTTAGCATTTGTAGTTGTTGATGGAGCAAATTTGATGCAACAGATTACAGGGATTGATGCAGGGATGTCTTCGATGGCAGGGAAAATGATTGCCGGAATGCATATGGCAAGGGGTGCAATGTCATCAATCCGAAATGTAAGACAGATGTCACAAATGAAACGGCAAACCAAATCTTTAGAAGAAATGAAAAACAGTAATAATAGTGAGAAAAAATCTGCATTTGAAGATCAATCGACACAACATTCTAATGATAAAACATCGCAGATGGATCAGCAGACAGCAGAAAATACAAAACAAAACAGTGAAAGTGACTTTGAACGAGCATCCGAATTTACAGAAAACAGGAATGACCATAATTCGGAATATAATCAAAGTATGGATGAAAGCACGGCAACAGAATATGATGCGGAAAATGAACGGCGTACAGAAACAATGGACGGATCGGCTACAGGGGATATAGACCGGCGGTTCGAAGCAATGGATCAGGAACTTAGCGAAAAAGATCAGAAGGTAGATTCGCAGAACAGTATAGCGGGAAAAATGCCTGAAAGCGGACAAGGGAAAAATGAAGAAAAGGGAATGTTTGATCGTTGGGAAGACAAAATGAAGGAGTCAAAATTGGAGGGAATGCAGGCAAAAGCAGGAGAACAGCAACCACATTCGCTTCAGAAGAAAGCAGAAGAACAAAAACCTATGATGCAAGGAGAACCAAAGCAAAAATTCTCGTCAAAAACAAACCAGTCCGGGGATTCAAAGCCATTTTCTTCTATGGAACGTCCATTGGAAAACGGAGAAAGGCAAAACAAAATTTCCAGTCCTTCTTTATCCAAAAGTAAGGGGAATGAGGCGTTGAGAAGAGGAATCCGGGAAAAGTCGGCATATATGGAAAGAAAAAACAGTCCGGCGAAGACTTCAGAAAAATTTTCAAACGATAAAAAAGAAAAATAGGAGGGGAACGGATGCGGTATCTTGTAACGAAAGAAATCAAATCAGAAACGCAAGTCTTTTGGAAATTATATTTCAGAGATTTTGTCTTTTTGATCCTCTGGATTGGAATAAGCCGTTTTTTGGAAAGCGCTGTACATACCTATCTTCAAATTCCTTTTTTGATATTCTCTATCGTAATGGGCGTAATTTTGGTGTTGCCAAGCAGCCAAAACCCAAAACGGAGACAGTATCAAAGTATTGCACTTTATTTAATGCAGACAAAGAAAACGTATTATTTACTTCCGAAAAAAAAGGAGAAGAAAACGGATGAAGAAAAACAAAATCGAAGACATCAAAGGAAAACTGATCCCTACCGCAAGATATGACGAAAAATTGCATTGCTTTCATCAAGAAAACGGAATATATACAGATCTTTATCAGATCGTATCAAAAGATCTTGTAAACGGAGATCCAGATGAAATTGAGATGGATTGTTTTACATGGGCAAAATTTTATAAAACATATGGAATGGATGTGGAAATTATTTCCTTGATGTATCCATGCAATACAACAAAGCAACAAGAATATTGGAAACACATTGCGGAAAAGAATCAAAATCCAGATTTTGAGCCGATGATCCGAAAGAAGATCTCGGAATTAGAGTATCGAGAACGATATACAGTAAAAAAAGAGTTTTTCTTACAGTTTTTTTGGAAAACAGAAGCAGAAATAAAATCGGGAAGAAAAGCAATCGAAAGTGTGATAGGGGTTCGGAAATTGCATGGAGAATGTGGAATCACAGAACTTTTGGAGGAAATTTCACCAACAAAAAAGGAACAGGTTTTATTTAAGATTGCAAATAAAAATTCACAAATATTTTAACGTACCGGATTTCGGTACATAGAAAAAGAGGATGAAACGATGAGGAGAAAAAAACAGGAGTCCGGGATCGAATATGACGAAAAATTGTTACAGCATATTGCGCCGATTGGAAATATGACCCCTTATAATTCGTATTGTCGAACGGGAACAGGGTATGAAGCATGTGTTCATATTTTTTCATTACCAACGATGTTAGATGATTTTTGGATGACAGATATTTGTAATTTCCAAAATTCGGTTGCAACAATTAGCATTGGAACAATGGATGAAGTGAAAGTAAAACAGAATCTTAATAAAGCGATTGAAGAGCAGGCATCAAGGATGCGTTTTGCGAAAGATTACAGCGCTTATTATGATGCGAAATCCCGCGAAGAAGAGATGCAGAGATTATACGAAGAGATCAGTTCATTAGGGGAAGTGATGAAGAGTATTTCCATGCGGATATTCGTGACGGCAAAGACAAAGCAGACAATGGAAGAACGGGTTGCAAAAACAATTAAAACTTTAGAGGGAAATAACTACCGTGCGGCAATTTTCTTAAACGAAGCGGAAAGTGAATGGAAAAGTATTTATCAAAGCATGGAAGAACAACAACTAGAACCTCATGCCCTTTCGGGATTTCCGATGAAAGCGACATTACTTGCGGCGGGAAATGCATACCATTACAGTTGCCTGGAAGACGATGGCGGAGATTTTTTGGGCGAAACGGGATGCGGTGGAAATGTATTATACAACGAATGGATGCTGACAGAAACCAGAGTGAATGCATCTGCGATCGTGGTAGGGAATCAGAGGTTTGGGAAATCAACTTTATTAAAATTGCGGATTAAATCAAGGGTACTTAGAGGTGATTATGTGCGTGTGATCGATGTCGTCGGAGAATTTACAGATGAGATCCGTGCGTTAGCCGGACGGACATTAGATATGTCGCGCTATATCATTAATTTGCTAGAAATCTTCCGTTCCGGCGAAAATGAAGAAATGAATTATGCCAGACACCTTGCAAAGCTGCGAACGTCCTATAAGTTTTTATGCCCAGAAGCGGATGGAAAAGAAATCAATGATTTTACGGAAATTGTAGAAGCATTATATAAATCATGGGGATTAAAACCAAATGGAGAAAATCAGATCACAGGACTTCCGGCAAAGGCGTATCCGATTTTCGGAGATCTATTAGAGTATGTGGATCAGGAGATTGAGGCGATTGTCGGTAAAAAATGGCGGGCAGGTGAAAAGATCCTTGTAGAAAGGAAACTGATTAACTTGGATCGTATCCGAAGTAATTTAAGGTTGATTACCAGTACATATGGTTCTGTTTTTAACGGACATACATCTGTTGATAATATGAAAGATGTAAAAGCACTGTCTTACGATTTGTCAAAACTAAAGGATATGGATGCAAATATCTTTGATCTGGAGTTATTTAATATTTTGTCTCTTAGTTGGGATGATGCGGTGACAAATGGAGCGATTATGAAAAAACTGTGGGAAGAAAAAAAGATTGCATTAGAAGATGTTGCACATACCATTCTATATATCGACGAAAGCCACCGAAGTGTGAACGCGCAGAAACCATATGCTCTTGATTTATTAAGCATTTACTTAAGAGAAGGACCGAAATATTTTTCCAGCATATGGCTTGCCAGTCAATCGATCCGCGATTATGTGCCAGAAGGATCAACAACCGAAAATATCGAAAAACTGAAACTTTTGTTTGAGCTGACACAATATAAATTTATTTTTAAACAAGACCGAAATGTAATTCCGTTAATTGACCGGATATTCGGAAATGCCTTGACACCCCGGCAGAGAGAACGAATCCCGCTTTACTCACGAGGGCAGACAACATTACTTATTTCCGGAGATCAGACGATTGATTTTAAAGTATATCTTTCCAAAGAGGACGAGGCATTATTTAAAGGAGGCGCGTAATGGCAAAGCTGAAACGCCTGCTTTTATGGGGCGGTATCCTTTTGATCGGCGGAATCCTTATGCTTGGAGCGGCAGCAAATGAAATGATGAGTTCTATCCTTGGAGACAATCAACAAACAAACATCACAGAAGATATGTTAAATGGACTGCCGGATTGGATTACGCCCGAAATGGTGCAAGGCGCAATCGACATGATGCACGAGAATGGATATCCGGCAAGCGTGGTTTTAGGACAAATGATCTTAGAAGGCGGAGCGGGGGGATCAGAGTTATCAAATCCGCCTTATTATAACTGTCTTGGTCAAAAATCACCGAGTTATGGAGAAAACGGAACGGTCACTATGCAGACAGAAGAAGCGTGGGGAACAGTAACGGCGGTATTTTCCACATTTGCAAGCTATAAAGATTGTATGCTTGCATGGGCGCATAAATTTACCATGCCGCCATATGTATCCCATGTAACAATCTGTCCGAGAGATCCGGCAACCGGACATTATGATGCCGATTCATTTATTGAGGCAATTTGGCGCGCCGGATATGCAACAGATCCGAATTATGTACAAAAAGTCATTAATATTATGACGATTTACAATTTATATCAGTTTAATAACATGACTGCAGAAGATTTAGAAGATCAAGTTACCGGAAACGGGCAGTTTACCCATCCTTGTCCTGATATGACCTATCAGTCCAGTTACTTTGGAGAAATTCGCCCTTATGAACAGGGCGGACATAAAGGACATGATTATGCCGCGCCAGTCGGAACGCCAACTTATGCTGCAGATGCAGGAACGGTTACAATCGCCGGATGGTCAGACAGCGCAGGAAACTGGGTAGTGATCGATCATGGGAACGGGTTGGTGACAAAATATATGCATCATTCCCGGATTGTGGTAGTGGCAGGGCAATCGGTGAGAAAAGGACAGAAAATCGGAGAAGTCGGAAGTACCGGACAGTCTACCGGACCACATCTGCATTTCCAAGTAGAACAAAATGGAATTGCTGTAAACCCAGATTATTATTTATAAAGAGGGCAGATTATGGAAAAGGATAAAAAGGTGAAAGTCATTTTATTTGCAGGATTGATCTTATTTGCTGTTCTTGCAATGCTTTGGGAAGACCCCGTCTCGTTTGAAGGACAAGAAGAACAATATGCAATCAAAAAAAGTGAACCAAAAGAAGAAAAGGAACGGTTAGATAAAAGGGATATCTATAAACTAAAACCGAAAAAGGAAGATAATATGCAGCCGATCGATGGAAAGGAAAGTTCAGAGCTTGCTTTACAATTCACAGGATATGATGCTGCAGATCCGGCATATGACTGGCTACAGGGAGAGGACTGGACGCGTTTTAAAGAAGCAGTTGCGGTGTATTTGGAAAAAAAGGAACTAAAAGAAGTTACAACCGTGCATGTACAGGCTGATTCTCAACAAAAGATCAGCGATTACATGAGGTATCTTTATTTTGATGTAGACTATCAAACGGAGAGTTCGGATCGCCTTGTCATTCAGGCAACATGTGATACTTATAAAGAGTATCTCCGATTCTCGTTCGAAGTCCAGTATGGAGAGTAGAAATGAAGGAGAAGAAATCAAAAAAGATAAAAAAAGGAACGAATGCAGGAATTCAAGTCTTGTTGTGTATTTTAGCAGGAGGATATTTTCTTTTCTTTACATCCAAAATATGGATGCCAAACAATGAAACTTTAATAGAACCCACGTCATTATATGCCCGACAAGTCATGGATCGACATGAAGTGTATTTGTCACAATGGGCGTATTCCGTAAAAGATCGGGCAATGGAAGTTATAATCGAAATCGAAGCGAAAGATCTTGTATCAGAAGGAATCGAGTTTGAAGCAGTTGACCGGACAGCAGGGAAACTGCCGATTAAAGCGGTAACGGAACACACTGACTATCTTGTTTTGCGAATTACAGATGTTCCGGAAAAATGGAAGGAAATATCGATCCGTTTATGGGAAAAAGGACAGAAAAAAGAACAGGGCGAAAAATTATTACGGCTCTATACAAATATAGATAAGGTAAATAAAGTGGCAAAACTGCCGCAAAAAGAAGCGATAGATTATGATATTGACCGTTTAAAAGCGCAGATCACATATGATTCGTACCGGATTTCGGAACATCAGGAAAAGATCGATGAATTGATAGAAGAAAATATAAAACTTGAAAAGCGAATCAAGGAATTAGAAACAGCAAACTATCCATCAGAAGAAGAGGCAGAAAAAGCGGAGAAAACAGTGGGAAATGCAGAAAGCAAGATTGTATCAAATGCAAATACGGTTACCGAGAAAACGAAAATGATAGAAGAATTGAAGAACCGATCAAAGGAGTTGCAGAGACAGATCAATCAGCTGAAAGATGAGGAACAAAAGAATGGGAGTGATAAAAAATGATTTTGTTTGCGGGCAGTGAAGAGAGAGGATATTTTTTAGAAGAACCAGCAAAAACGAAAAAAATGAAAGTAGAATATCTCGGAAATGCAATTTCCATCGAAACCCAGCTTACTGCAATATTAGAAAAAACAATGCAGTATCTTGTGATTGACATAGAACAATATATTGATAAAGCAGATGAACTGGCAACCAAAATTGAAAGTATCAAACGTGCGAAAAACTGTAATGTAATTATCTATGCTCCCGGTTATGTAAGAGAAAGCAGGATCATACAGGAATTGAATTTTAGAGGAATCCGTTTTTATATCTTTGCAGTCGGACAGGCAGATGCGAAAGAAGAATTTGAACGCTGCCTAAACGGATACTATCTGCAGATGGATGATCCATTGGAAGAAGAGGATCGGGAATCTGCCCAAAAAGATATGACCGGGAAGCGGATCGGAATTACGGGAGTATGCCGACGCATCGGAACAACGACGGAAGCGGTACAGCTTGTAAAATATTTACAGGTAAAAGGATATAAAGCATGCTACATCGAAGTGAATAATACCGGATTCGTGCAAGAACATGGACAGGTGTTTGTTTCAGAACACGATGAATATCTCGGTCGGGTTACCTATGAGGGGGTGGATCTGTATTATAAACAGGAAAAGATACAAGAAATCTTCCATCAGGATTATGATTACTTTGTGTTTGATTACGGTGCATATTCCGAGCAAGGATTTAATAAAACGTCCTTTTTAGAAAAAGATATCCGGATATTTGTAGCGGGAAGCAAAGCGACAGAAATGAAGTACACTCAACAAGTACTGCAAAATGAATATTATATGGATGTGTTTTATCTGTTTAATTTTATTTCGGAGAAAGAACGACCGGAACTATTAGAGTACATGGAAGAAAAAGCGGAAATCACCTATTTTACAGTCTATGCGCCAGATCAATTTGAATATATACATAATCCAGAATTTGATCGTTTAATTCCTGTCGAAAATAAGAATCCTGAACTGCCTAAGAAAAAGGGATTCTTCCGAAGAAAGCAAAAACAAGGGGTGGTGTGATGTCAAAGTTTAAAAATGGATTTGCAAAAGAAGCAAAAGAAGCCTTAAAGCAGGAAGCAGAGCAGAAACAGCTTCGGGAGAAACATGGGATACAAGACAATAATACGTTGATCGTAGAAAAGAATAATCTATTTAAATTTTGTATCCGTTGCTTTACAAAAATAGTAAAAATATTTGTAACAGCCGGAATATTTTTACTTGCTTCTGTGGGATTAATGTCTTTGATTTATCCAGATGTAAGAGAAGAATTGATGAAAGTGCTGATCGCAATACAGAAAGAGATTACTACGATGATTCAGTTTTAGATGTACCGGATTTCGGCACAAGAAAGGGAGTAATGATGCAGGTATTTAGAGAACCAAAAAACTTTGAAACGGAAAAATGGAATTATCTTTCCATAGGTTATCACAAAGGGAAAGCGATTGTAAAAAATGAATTAGGAGAGTTGTTTTTTATGGAATGCGAAGAAGAGGTCGCGCCGATCGGAACGGTTGTGACAGCGGATCTATTAACAACGATAGAAAAATTACCTGAAACGGAATATCAGGAAATAAAGAAGATCTATGAATATCACGCAGATTAGTGAGGTGGAGTATGGCAGATCCCAGAAAATTAACTGAAGAACAGAAAGAGAAATGGAAAGAAAAAGCCTATTTGCAGGAATCTCAAATGAAGGAAATGATTCAGGAACTTGCGTCTTCTTGGCAGGAAAAACCGGAAACGATTGCTGAAATGTTCGCTTTTGGAAGCAAAATGTACCGATATTCGGTACGAAATACTATGTTGATTTATAAACAAAATCCATATGCAACCTATGTACAGAGTTTTAAAGCGTGGAAGGATATGGGAGTGTCTGTAAAAAAAGGAGAGCGGGGATATAAGGTATATGTGCCGGTACAAGCAACAATCTTAAAAATAAATGGAAAGCTTATTCCGTTAGAGCAGGCAACAAAAGAACAGAAAATTCAGTATCAGGCAGGAGAACTGCAAAGTATCACAGAAATGAGATTCCGTACAGGAAATGTATTTGATATTTCCCAGACAACATACCCGAAAGAAAAGTATCCTGAACTATTTAAAATGGGGTACGAATCTATTTATCATGGAGCGATTGTAATTGGATTGTCAGCATATGCACAACAAGAACTTGGATGTTCAGTCATCACAGAAAATTTTGCATCCATATCTTTGCGGGGGCAATATGATCCGACAGCAAATGCAATCCGGTTAAACGATCGCTTAGAAGACACACAAAAACTCTCTACTTTAGCGCACGAATTAGGACATGCAGTGCTGTTACATCAAATCGGAGATGAGAAATCAGAACACCAAAAAGAATTGGAAGCGGACGCGCTGGGCATCATGTTAGAAAGTTATTTTGGAATCGAACCTACAGATTCAAGAAGACGTCATTTGGCAAAACATTATCGAGCCTATGAAAAAGAGTGGGAAGAGGTACAGCATAAAGACTCTTTCGGTCAGGTGATAAAAAACGTATTTTCTATCTTCCGGGAAGAAATTCCTATTATTGCGGAATTTGTGGAACAGCAGCTTTCAGAAAAATTAGTTTTAAAACCTGTGCCAATACAGGAAAAGAAAACTTTAGTGGAAACAGAACGTGAGGATATTTATACAAAGATCAAGCAGGATATTCAAATTTTGGATTATGCAGCAATACACGGAATGAAATTGCAGCGTGTAGGGAGGTATTATACCTTGCAAGAGCATGATTCTGTAAGGATCGATCCTGATCGGAACTGTTTTTGGAGAAACAGTGGAATTGGAGTGACTACAACCGGATCAGTCATTGATTTTGCGACTGCATTTGTACACGGAGAAGATTTACATGCAGCATTAAGCGAATTGTCAGCGATGGTTGGGGCAGAAAGGCGGTTCGTATCCAAAGAAAGGAAAGAAGTACAGGAGAAAAGTCAGGAGCAGATTCTGTTAAAAGACAAGCTGCCAGAGCGGGCAAAAAATATGCATAGAGTTTATGCATATCTGACGCAGACACGCTGTATCGATCAAGACGTTGTTCAAGATTTTGTAAACCAAAAGATGTTATATCAGGATCAAAGAGGAAACTGTGTATTTGTATCTTATGATGAGACTGGGAATCCTGTATTTGCAAATCTCCGTGGAACATTGACAGAAAAAAGATTCTTAGGAGATTTACCGGGAAGCGACTATCAAAAAGGGTTTTACATTTCAAACGGATCAGATAAAGTGATTGTAACAGAAAGCGTGATCGATGCAATGAGTATTATGTCTATTTTAAAAGGACAAGGAAAAGATTATAAGCAGTATGACTATCTTCCGCTTAGCGGAACAGACAAACATGAGTCACTTCTTACATTACTTGATAAAACACCAAAAAAAGAAGTTTTGTTGGCTTTAGATCATGATAATGCCGGAGTAAAACGGATGCAGCAAATACATGATACATTAATAGAAAAGTATCAGATGCAGGATGAACAGATCACATATCATGTGGCAGAGAAAAAAGATTGGAATGAAGATCTGACCGGAATTGTGCATAAGTTTCAATCATTAAAAAAATTGCCGTTTCTTGAGAAAGAAATACTTCCAGAAATTAAACCTTGTGCAATACAAAACACAGAACAATACAGAGAAAACGGTTTCTTTGCGCCAAAAGGAATGGTAAGATATCGGCTTGTCGGACTTTCAGAAGACGGGAATATTATTCCTGTTGAAACGTCGATTCCAAAGAATCTGATCGTTACAGATCCTAAAAAAGTAAGAGAAGCAATCCCTAACATGTACGAAGAAGTATCCTACAAAACATTGTTAGAGATGCAAAAAGAGCGAATAACTGCAATCGGATCAGAGAACCAGAAAACGAACATTACATCAAACCGAAAGAGAGAGTCTGAAATAGAAAAAAAGCAAGAAGTAGAGGAAACACAAGCCGGGATTGTTCAAAAGTTTTTGATTGGTGATGGAACGATAGATGCACAGGTCAAGATAAACAAAAAAGAAGCACAAGAAGCGGTATGGAACAAAAAAGGACGAGTATATGTAGCCACAGGATATCAATTTGACGGATCATACACAGAATATGATTTAACAGAACAAGAAAAGGAAGACTTAAAAAATTTTATAGAAGAAAATCATATTGAATTAGACGAACAGTCGGAACTTCTTGTGCTGAAGCAGGAGATGGAGCTAAAAACAGAGAAAAAGGAGCAAAACTTTTTAGATCTTTTGCAGGCGCAGGAAAGAGAACAGGAAGTACCGATTTTAAATGCTGAACCGGAACTTACGATCGGATAAATTTTTCTTTTTTATTGAGGACGAAAGGAGGCAGTACGAATGCAGAGAATTAAATTAGATGTTTTTAAATCATGGTTTGACAAAAATCTGACAGGGAAAGAGATTGATTTTCTGCTTGTACTGTCTTTTTATCAAGATAAAAGAGGAATAACCAGAGGTGTTTATTATAAGGATATGATGCGAGAAGGAAAGATGTCTGCACAGACGTTTTATGACTGTAAAAGATCTCTTACAGAAAAGGGAGTGATATCTTCTATAGAAGGACAGGATGACTATGATATTACATTGATAGGAAATGATTTTACAATTTATGGGAAAGAAGACTATGAAGAGGGGAAAGTAAAATATCTTAGTACGACTTACCATTTATTTCGCGACCCATACTTTAGGACTTTAAAACCAAAACAAAAGTTACTTGTAATGGATCTGCTCAATATTCAGATGGCGGGCAGACCGAACGGTGTAAATACATACCGGATTTACCGGAAAAATTTTATAAAAAAATATGCAAATATAAAACAGAACGATGAAATAGAAACAAGAGGTTTATTAAACATTACCGTTAGAACACTGCAAAAATACTTTAAACTTTTAAAGCATTATTTTTCAATTTGTTTAAAAAACGGTATGTATTTCTTTACGCTTAAAACCGAATTTGCAAGATCAGAAGTGAGACACACAACAGAAAATCATATCACGATGCAGCATTTAGTAAAAGCAGCGTGCCGCAGAAATAAAATAAAAGATCCGGATGTAAAAGAACAAGAGAAAATAGAAAAAGTATTAGAAAACAGAGAAAAGGAAGTCCTGAATCGCTTTGTAAACATCAGCGATGTTATACGATCTATGATCGAGACGATCAATGAGAAAATTCCAGATCCAAGAAAGTGGAGTCGGAGGTTAAAAGCTACATTATTTATTAAAAAATTTAATGAGGCAGTATCATAAAAAGTAGGCTGGTCAAAAGATCAGTCTTAAGTGGCGTACAAAAAAATTAGAAAGAACATGAGAAAAGCAGAAAAACCGCGAAGGAAAAATAAGAAATTTCCGTACGCGGTTTTTTGTAGGCATATCAGAAAAAAGTATTCCATTTTTAAAGTATTTTTTACATATACATTCAAAAATTAAAAACAGAAAAATACAGTCTATTCCATTTTTAAAGCAAATAGATAACAAAATATTCTGATTTTGGACAGGTGGGAAAAAGAGGGAATCCGCGGAAAATAAGGGAAAAAGAGCATTTTGTAAGGTGAGCAAATTTAAATATATTTGTAAACTTATATACTTATTTAATTCATGTATATGCGTTGCAATCAAAAGCAGACACGCTAAAAAAGCAAGTTCGTGAAAACGATATTTTATTGAATATACACGAAAAATACTCAAAGAAGAAGTCGCTTTTCTATTCAATAAAAAAGAAAAAGCAACGTACCTTTTGGGGGTGGTTCGCTTCATATAATAGTATCTATATATTATAATATTATTAGAAAGAACGGAAGAGAAAGGAGGATAAGATCAGGAATGGATGAGTTGAAAAAACGACTTCAAACCATCGCAGAACTGAAACTTATGAAAGCGCCTATCACGGAATACTTAAAAGAACTGATAGAAGATTATGGTGTTTATAGGGTTGAAATGAAAATGGCAGAACTCGGTTTTATGGAAATTTTAAAAAAGGAACTAACAGATATGGAAAGTTACACTGGGAATTGGAGGACAAAGTAATGAATAAAGTAATTTTAGTTGGAAGATTAACAAAAGATCCAGAAGTAAGATATTCAGGGGGAGAAAATACACTGGCAGTTGCAAGATACACCATAGCCGTTGAACGTAGATTTAAAAGAGACGGTGAACCGACAGCAGATTTTATTCCGTGCGTTGTATTCGGACGTTCGGCAGAGTTTGCGGAAAAATATTTCCGTCAGGGAATGCGGGTTTCTGTTTCCGGTCGGATTCAGACAGGAAGCTACACGAATAAAGACGGCATGAAAGTATACACAACAGATGTGATCGTAGAAGAACAGGAGTTTGCAGAGAGTAGAACGGAGAGAGAAGCAAACAGAGGCGTACATCAGCAGGCTGCGACAAAAGAGGCAGGAAATGGATTTATGAATATCCCGGAAGGGATTGACGAGGAATTACCGTTTTAATTGATTGAATTGAGATAGCTAAAAAACATACGAAAATGAATGTACCGAATTTCGGTACGAAAAAGGAGAATATTATGAAGACTTATTTAAAAAAAGGAGTGAAAAGGATGGATGCAAAACAGATTAGAGACTATACGGCTTTAGTTCGCAGACGGGCGGAAATTGTGCTGTGTTTCGGTAAAAGCTGGACGCAAGAGCTTCATGACGAACTAAAGAAGATTGATGAAGAGTTACAGAAGTACGAAAATGACATGACCAGGATGCGACAAAAAGCGGCAGAAAATGAATTTATGAATATCCCGGAATTGATTGACGAGGAATTACCGTTTTAATTGATTGAATTGAGATAGCTAAAAAACATACGAAAATGAATGTACCGAATTTCGGTACGAAAAAGGAGAACATTATGAAGACTTATGTAATTGCAAATTTAAAAGGTGGTGTGGGAAAGACAACATCCGCTGTTAATATTGGGTTTAGCATGGCGAAAATGGGAAAAAGGGTATTGCTTGTGGATGCAGACCCACAGACGAATCTGACGCCGTTTTTTACAAAATCACATGGAGAGAGTGGAAGGACGATCCGAGAGGTTCTAAGAACGCCTGAAAAGATCAGCCACTTGATTGTAAAAAGCAAGTATAAAAATATTGATATTATAAAAGGAAGCGTGAAACTAAAGGAGGCAGATGCCGACAATGAACTTGCGTTAAAAAAAGCACTTTCTTATGTGGAAGATCGTTATGATATATGTGTTATCGATACGCGTCCTGCAATCGAATCTATTACGAGAAGCGCGTTATATGCGGCAGATCTGGTTGTGACGCCGGTGCTTTTAGATAATTTCTGCAGAGATAATTTGCTGCTTTTAGAAGATGGACTTCAAGAGATTGAGCAAGAATTTCAATGGAAAATCTTTGCTAATAAAGTGGAAAATAAGCGATCGCAGAGAAATATTTATTCAGATATGGTACAGAAGCATGATTGGGATTTTTTGGACACATGCATTAGTAAAAGAGCTGCAGTCGAAAATGCACTGGCTTTATACAAACCGCTGTTAAAACATAAAAAGAAGAATGATGTAACGAATGATTACATGGATCTGGCAAAGGAATTGTTGGAGGTGTAAGTAGAGATGGCAAAAATCGAAAATATTTTTAAATCAGAAGTAAAGAAAGCAGATCCTCATCCGAAACGCGTTACAAAGTGGATTCACTATTCAAAGCTTAATTTAGATCAGGGCAACTATCGTTTTGGAGAAAGTGAAGAAAAACAGAAAAGAACGAGGGAGCGAGCAGAATCGTTAGCGGATCTGATCGAGTTGGACGGAGAAGTGCTGCAGGAATTGATCGTGTCGAAAACAGATACAGATTCTTACCAGATCATTGCAGGAAATCATCGATATTTAGCGTGTAAGATTTTAGTAGAGGAACGCGGAAAAGAAAAGTTTGCATTTTTACCATGTGTCATTAGAAACGTATCGGAAGTACGTGCAAGTTTTTCCAAATATTCATCGAATGGATACGATAATAAAGATGATTATGAGATTATGTGTGAAATTGAGCAGATGAGGCATTTACTTACGACTTATCCGGAGCAGTTCCCGGATGTAGCAACAGGACGTATGGTAGAAAAGTTGTCGAAAAAAATGAAGATGCCGAAATCAACTGTCGGAGAGTACCTGACCATATCCAAAAATCTTGGAAAAGACGCGATGGAAAAATTTGAGACTGGGGAATTAAAAAAGAGTGCGGCAGTACAAATGTCAGCATTACCAAAAGAAGAACAAAAAGAGTTGGTTTCGGCAGGAAGATTATCTCATAAAGAAATCAAAGAGTATAAGGATCAGAAAGCACAGATACAAAATCCGGGAGAACCCATGAAGAAAACAGAAACTTCTTGTGAGCATCGTCAAATAGAAAGAGAGCCTGTTTCTACTATTGGAGAAGAAATAGGAATTACTGATAGTCCATTTCCTAAAATGAAAAATATGGAGGAAAGGGAAGCTTTTGTAAATAGCTATAAGAAGTGGTGTGTATGGTGTAAAAATGAATTTACAGAAGAAACATTCTACCGATATAACTTGCCTGATGGATCGTCTATTATAGTAAAAGAATATCCGTATTCTGATTACTGGGATAGTACAAAGGAACGAATCGGGAAGCAGATGTATTTGTGGTTTCCCAAAATGAAGCATTTTAAGAATGCAGAGGCAAACATGACACAGATTAAAGAGCATCTTAAAAACTTAAATAAGGATTTATAAATCAGGAAGGAAGCGTACCGAATTCCGGTACGTCTTCCGAAAAAAGGAGGGGCAAAATGGAAAAGGCACAGATTACGTTTGCGGAATTTATGACAGAAAAAATGTATACAGAAAGTTTTCTCTTTAAAATCAGCGAGATAAAGAGCCTTAAAAAAGGAATCAAAGAAACTCGGAAAAGCTTAGACAGAGGATATCAGATCGATCATGCCGGTAAGAAATATGATTGGAACGATATTTTACGTTCCAATCCAAATGGGGAGGGAATGGTACGAGCTTATGAAACAAAAGAAGAATGGATTGCCGCTGAACAGGAATGGATACGATATGCGGAAGAAGAGATTTCGATGGAGGAAACGGAGATTCGCGGATATTGGGATGAATATATGGAATATGCGGAATCAGAAGATTTAGACATGAAAAAAGAGATGAAGGCATTTGCAGAAAAAGCAAAAAAAATAATGAAAATGATAAATGCTTTAAAAAAGCAACTGGACGGTTGTGAGAACTGTCCATTAGAGAAAATCTGCCCGGAAGATAAAAATAATGATTTTATGAATAAGTGTACAGATATATGGTTTCAATTTTTTAATAGCAAAGACATGGTAACATTTTATGAACCGATGATTTTGTGGTAAAATAAGGGTGCATGGAGATGTGCCGGATTTTGGTACATCTCCATGCGAGATCGCCTTACAGGAAGCAGAAATTGTGCGCTGTGGCTGCAAAGGCATAAGGCGGATTGCATATCCTTTCGGGTATGCATCGTATGTTTTTGCCCTAACAGCAGTTGTTCTCCACTGTTAGGGCATCATGAAAAAAGTACTGATATTATGAAAGAAAAGTGAGGAAATATGGAAGGGAAAGATCAGAAAACAGAAACGCGTGAAAAAATAGAAGTGATATTAATAGTTGCAGCGGATATCTTCTTGATCGCTTGTTGGATATTACTTCCGGAAACAGGAATGTGGGGAATGGTAAATGAAGTAATGGGAGCATTACTCATTTTGAGTTGGAGCATCTGTTTTCTGATAGGTGGAATCAAAAAGAAGAAGGAAGATAAAAAGGCGTTTATGCTGGGAATAGCAGGATTTATTTGCATCTTTGCATTTGGCGGATGGCTATCGAAAAATGTTGTGATGGATCTTATGACAGGATCGAGAACAGTTCACCTAACACAGATTACAACACATCAATCAATTGGTCGAATTAGATTCTATTACTATTTAAGCGGGAAAGACGGTTCAAAAAATTATCGTTTTAAGATTTCTGCAAATGAAGCAGTCGGGTTAGAAGATGCAGCAAGCATTACGTTATCCTATTATCCGAGAACAGAGCGGATCTTGGAGTTTTGCAATGTGCAAAAAAGACCAGTATGGGATGAAGGTGCATGGAAAAAACAATCGGAAGATTATCAGTTTATTAAATAGTAATAATTCCGTATGTGAGCCATCAAACTAAACTTTCGATAGCTCTTAAAATTCAGTCGTATGACTGTGGATTAAAATATGTGTAAATATTATAGCAACAAAACAAGAAAACATCGTATCTATGGGTAATTAATTAACAACTCATAGGTACGATGTTTTCTTATTTTTGTGTTATAAAACAGATAGATACATAAAAAAGCAACATGTTTGTTTTAAAAATGTTAGCTTCTTTTTTCTTTTTTATTGAGGAACAGTTTGTACCGAAATTCGGTACATGATGTTATTTTCTATAAAGAATAAAAAAGTAATATAGATTGTAAGGGAAAACTATGGTTTTAAAAATACCATAATGATATAATTATATTATAAGAAAGGAGCGGAGAAGATGTTTTTTAATAGCAGTTAAAAAGAGCTATCGAAAGTTAGTTCGACAGCTCACATACGGAATTATTATAATTCACAACACCATAAATATAATAACACTAATACAAAAGAAATTCAAGAAGAAAAGAGGAAACAAAGAATGTTTGAAAAAATTATAAATGAGATACAGAGTGTTTCAGCAATTTCTGAAAAGATTGTCTTTCGACTGGTAAACACAAAAATGAATGAGAGTGTTTTAAAAGAAAGACCACATCGAAAGTTTTTGGATTTATCAAGTATATATTTTCTGCAGATCGAGAATGGAAGAGACAATTTTGAAAGTCTGGCTATAACAGATCAATTAATAAAAATGTGGAACATAGAAGAAAGCGAATTGTGGGAACTTGCATTGAAGAATATGTTAGAATTGTTTCCACCTCAATTTACAACACTTGAATCTATATTGATGACAAAGCTTTATGGAAGTAAAAAGGTTGATGAAGAAGAGGACGGCTTGTTGTATTTGTCAAATACATCGAATTTCTATGGCGCTTCCTGTATTTTTTATCCGAAAGTGTTAGAGAATATAAGGAGAAAAATTCAGAATGATTATTATATTATTCCAAGCAGTGTGCACGAAGTGTTAATTCTTCTGGCTGATAGTATCGGAAAAGAAGAACTGAATCAAATGATTCAAGAAGTAAATGCTACGGTTGTAGAATCTAGGGAAATTTTAGCTGAACATTGTTATAAATACGATAGTAAAAAAAATGAGATTATAATTCCTTGAAAATGAAAAGGGGAAAAAAGCAGAACTTTGCGTGTCAATTTTGACACGCAAAGTTTGAATAATTAAAATCAACTCCAAAATAAAGAAAAACTTGTTTTTACAACTTATATATTGTATTATGAAAATGAAGATAAGAGCATGATATTACATAATTATAAAACAAGTGCAGGGAAAGACCTTATATTTGAATATATTGATGGTCTAGCAGAAGATGAAAAGGCGGATGCTTTCTCTGTTCTTGAATGTTTAGAAAACGATAAAATGAACGAAGTGACGTTCAGACGATGGGAAAAGCTTTATATAAAATGAAGGAGGTTTATAATTATGCCATTCGTTCAGGTAAATATTGAAAAAGAAATAGATAGACGAAAAAAGGAAAGTGAATCATTTGCAAGAGCATGGGAGGAAAGCCGAGAAGAATATAGGTTGATTAATGAAATGATTCATTTGAGAAAACAGGAAAAAGTGACGCAAAATAAACTTGCAGAACTGATCGGCTGTAAACAGCAAGTTATTTCTCGAGTTGAAAAAAAAGAGAATAAGCCATCGTTACGGTTGTTCACCAAAATGTTAGATGTTTTGGGGTATGAGTTGATGATTGTAAAAAAAGTCAAATGAAACTATAGCATTGCACTTGTAAAATATTTTTTGGAAAGGTGTGTAGAGGGATGATTAATCACTTGAAAGAACGATTACGGATAGAATTTGAAAAGCAGGACAGGAGTGGTATTTACGGATATACGCAGAGGAATTTGGCGTATAATTCCAATAAAATTGAAGGAAGTACGCTGACGGAAAAACAGACAGCGAATCTTTTTGAGACGGGAACGTTCATGGGAGAAGACGTTATTTTCAGGGCAAAAGATGTAGAGGAAATGACGGGGCATTTTACAATGTTTAATTACATGCTTCAAACTTTCCAAGAGCCCTTAACCGATGCGCTCATCAAGAAATACCATTACAAGCTAAAAGCTGGGGTCTTTGAAGATTTGGCAAATGGATATCCGGTTGGTGAATATAAGAATAGGAAAAATATTGTATCAGATATTGAAACGGTTTTACCGAAAGATGTACCGGACAAAATGAATGAGTTATTACAAGAGTATGAAGGCTCTTCTAAGAATTTAGAAGAAATCATGAGGTATCATGCAGTGTTTGAGAAGATCCATCCATTTCAAGATGGTAATGGACGAGTAGGGCGAATGTTGATATTCAAAGAGTGCTTAAGGAATGATATTATTCCGTTGATTATCGAGAACGATAGAAAAGCAGAATATTATTATTGCTTAAATGAAGCACAACACAAAGGGGAATATGAAAAGTTATATCAGTTTGCCAAAGAAGAACAAATGGTATATGAAAAACAGGTGAGAGAATTTCTTGGATTGGAAGATGATATTGATTAAGTGAAAGCAGCAATGGAACAGCACGAGGAAAGAAAATCAGTGTTTCAAAGAGGATACAATCATGAAAAATAAGTTTTTAATTTAGTTTGGTAGAGCAGGAGAACGGAAAACGAATAAACCCTCTTTATGATTGTTCACCAAAATGTTAGATGTCTTGGGATATGAGTTGATGATTGTAAAAAAGTCAAATAAAGTTGTGTCTTACCCTGTGTGTCAATTTTGACACACAGGATAAAATGTTAAAAGTGAATAGACTGTATCGAGATGCCGTGTGTCAAAAATGACACGCGGTATTTTTAGTATTAGGCGTTAGCCATTGGAAATAAATGCGCAGCGTGCATTCGTTTGAGACTAAAGCCCATCTATTATGGTGGGGGCAACTTATCCCTATAAGAAAGATTTTATGTGTCAAAAATGACACGCAATAATCGCGGGATTGATAAGTGTATAGATACACTTTAAAAATCGGAAATTTTATAAGAAAGTGTTTTTCTTTTTTATTAAGGAACAGTTTTAAATAAAGTTTCCAGTATTCAAAAGAAAAAAATTTTACGTGTCAAAAATGACACGTAGCTTTCAATAAAAAAGAAAAAGCTGGGTGTGCTTTTTAACGGCGAACATTGTAATATAAGCGGTACTGTAATATAATTATAGTATAAAAGAAAAGGAGAAAATAAATATGACTGACTGTCACAATGATAAATTTGAGGTGTACAACGGAGATTGCGAAGTTGTCATTGATTATTTAACAGTTGCACAGCTTACACAGTTAGCAGATTTATTATAAGGAGGGTAAATATTATGTGTAAAATAATCGAATTTAAACCAAGACAGAGAAATGGATATTTAAACCTAAAAGAATTATTTGAAATTTGTAACAATGTAAAAAGTTGTGACTTTTATTTAGGACTTGTTGAATATCTTTACAATGGCGATCATATTACTGAAAAAGAAATGTACGGACTCCGAAGAATCGGCAGAACCAAACGACTTAGTTTAGTAGATCCAAAGTCAATAAAAGCAGAAGAACCGGGAACGTATTTATATACACCGGAAATGGGGGAACAAAAGCCGGATGGATGCGAAATGGAAGCCGGGCTTTGCCACGGTGGAGATCATTACTGGATCAGGACGCCGTTAGAATTAAAAGGCAGAGGAATTAGAAAAGATGAACCAGCACGAGACGGATTGAATAACTATACCGTTACGGAGTTAGCATACAGTAAACTTAAAAAACAATACAGAATAGCTTATAAAAGTTATTTAGATTAAACTGAAACGCTCTTCGGAGCGTCCGCAACGGTTCGCCGCGCTTGCGCTGATGATGGCAGGGCAAGCACGGGAAAATGATTATATCTACGGGAATACAGGGCGATTTTTGTTATTGCTAATATACCGCTATCCGTTCAGTCGGTCGGCGCGTTCCGGCTCTGTAATGCCAACGCTGGCGGTTTCAAGCCTGGACAAACACAGAGGACAGAGATGTGTTCTCAAAAAAATCACGTGTCAAAAATGACACGTGATTTTTGATTCAATAAAATAAGATAAATCTAAAAAATGAAATCACAAAAAACTATTCGTTTACTTCCTAAAAATATCATAAGATATGAGCTCTCAATTAAGTTGTTATTACATCATATCAGAAGCTAAAGAGCATAAGGGAAAAGTGTCCACATGTAGCATGTGGAGCCAGCAAAGCTGGCACTTTTCCTGTGGACGGAAATTTGTCGTTTGAGGTACAAGTGACTCACGTTTTAATAGTTGAATAATGGTAGTATAAATGGTATAATATCGAAAAAAGGAGTGATCGTTATGCCAGTAATAGATGAGTTGAGGATTCGTAATGTGGATGCGGAAATTGCTCTTCGGCTGACGAGTATGGCAAAAAAACACGGGATGAGTCGAAGTGAATATGTAAAGGGAATTTTGACAAATCATGTGCTGTCATCTCAAGTAAAAGAATTAGATAATCAATATCAAGAATTGTTTAAAACAGTGGTTGACTGTATGGAAGGAAATGCGATGCTTTTACATGATATTCTTGAATTGTTAAAAGAGAAGGAAAAAGTATGATTAAGAAGAATTATCGCATGAATGAGGAAGATTTAGAGGTTATTCAGCAAGTCAAGAAACAACATGGGTTTCATAGTGACTCGGAGACTCTTAGATATATTGTCCGGAGTCATATAGTTCAAAACCAAGAGGAAAACAGCAAGTTGCTTTCCATTTTGCGGAAGGTGGAAGAAAAGATTGATATTTTGTTTGACATTGAAAATACAAAATTAATTCAGCAAGAAGCGGAAGTATTATATCCGGTTAGTATGTTGGAATCGCCAGTTGTTACGAAAGCGAGTGCATTGAGGAAGGAAAATTTAGCGAACAAGAAACAGAAAGCAGATTATAAGAAACAGAAACAAGGAAACATGTGTCAAAAATGACACGTTAAAAAGGTACGATATGATTTGTACCGAATTTCGGTACAGGGAGATTGGTAATGGGGGAAATTAAAGCAGGCGTTACGCTAATGCAAGATTTTTGTAGACCGAGAACAGAAAAATTTCAAGAGTATATTGATTACATGGATCGAGAAGAAGCACAAAGAAATAATGCAATTACGACATATAACCTATTTAATGAGTATATGGGGAATCCGTACAAAAGTACAGGTTTGTTTACAGCGGAAAAAGATTCTCTTACTCTTCAGGAAAAAAAGCATTTAAAAAAAGTGTTTTCAATCGCCCAAACAAACCAAAGTTTGATGTGGCAAACAGTGATCTCGTTTGATAATAATTGGCTACAAAAAAATGGGATATATGATATGAAAACAAAAATGTTGGACGAACGTAAATTGAAAGCGGTGACTCGAAAGGCAATCAATGAATTGTTAAAAAATGAAGGGTTAGATCAAGCTGTTTGGAGTGCCAGCATCCATTATAATACTGATAATATTCATGTGCATATAGCGACAGTTGAACCATATCCGATGCGAAAGAAAATGATGTATCAAGGGAAGGAGGAAGTAAGGGGAAAGTTTAAGTTGTCTAATATTAATCGTTGCAAAAGTATTATGATAAATGAGATTATGCAGACAAGGGAGATGAATCTGCGAATTAATACAATAATACGAAAAGATATTGTCGAAAAGTTAAAGGAGAAGGAACTTACAAAAGATGGAGAAATAAAAATTAAATTTTTAGAGTTATGCCAAAAGATTCCTAAAAATCGAATGAATTATGGAAATAAAGAAATGAGACAATATCGTGCTATGATTGATGAGATCAGCGAAAAATTTCTTGAAGTATATTCTTCCGAAAAATATTATGAACTTCGAGAAATTCTTGATAGGCAGAGTCTTTTATATACGGAAGCATATGGTGGCGACCAAGGAGGAGATTATAAAAAGAATAAGCTGCAAGAGCTAAAAGAAAAGATGGGGAATGCAGTTTTGAAGCAGGCAAAAGATTATATTGAATGTATGAATAATAAAGTGGATGAACCGAATTTCGGTATGAAAGAAAAGACAAATGAAGAAATATCCATAGAGCTTGCAGTGTTAGAAGAAACAGAAGATGCCTTTCTGATAAATGAGCAAGAACAACTGTTTGAGGAAAAAGAAAATATAGAGCAAGTGGATGAGACTCAAGAAAAAGAATATGATTTAAGGTTGTCTGCAAAATCGCGAATTGACATATCCGAAGTATTGCAAAAAGAACTGGAAGCAGCAAAAACATATTTGGGAGGAGAATCATCAGTAAACACATTGCCACAAGATGATTCTCGGGAGTATTCTGAGGATTTGATGAAATATTATATTAAATCTAAAGAACTAAAGCGTTTGTTGAAACAAGCTTTAAAAGAAAAAGAAGCTACAGAAAAACAAAGGCAAATATTCAACTTTATACAAAATGAAGCTGAAAAGAAAAATAATCCATTTGTAAAAGAATTACTAGGAGAAATGTACATATATGGTAATTTAGTAGAAGTGGATTTAGAGAAGGCAAGAGAATATTTTTCCGAAGCGTTAGAGATTTTTGAACAGGAATATGATTCTTTAGAAGATATGCAACGCTCATTTCAAGAGGAGAATAAAAAACGCCGATTTAATTTAAAAAATCATATCGCTTTTTGTATAGGGAAACAATATGATCGCGGATGGGGCGTAGAAGAAACACCGGAACTTGCATTAGAATGGTATAAAGACTCAAGGACAGGATATGCAAATTATGCGATAGGGCAATTATATTATAATGGGCGAGGCGTGGAAAAAGACAATAAAATGGCGTTTGCTTTTTTTCAAAAGGCAGAAGAGAATGCATTTGCAGAGCTAATGTGTGCAAAAATGCTAGAAAAGGGGGAGGGAGTAGAAAAAAATATAGAAAAGAGCCTAGAGTGCTATAGCAGAGCCTTTGATCTCTTTTTAGAAGCAGAAGAAAGGGAGAATTCGGCGCTATTTGAATATCATATAGGACGTATGCTGTATTATGGAAAAGGATGTGAATCGAATGAAGAGAAAGCGGTGGAGTATTTAAGAAAAGCAGTGGAAGAGAAAAATGTTCCTGCAATCTTGCTATTAAGTAATATTTATTACGAAAAAGGTGTAGTGAAAGAAATTCCTTACATGATAGAGCATTTAAAAGAACTGTCGGATAAGGCGGATCATATACAAGCGCAGTATACTTTAGGGAAAATTTATTTGAAAGAGGGAGAATTTTATAATTTAGAGAAGGGAATTAGTTATTTAGAACGATCAGCAAGTCAAGGAAATGAGTATGCAAAGTATCGATTAGCAAAAGAATATTTAAATATTGATAGTAAAGCTTATGATCCTAAAAAGGGAATATCTTATTTAAATGAGTTGGCTGAAGGTGGGTATGAATGGGCACAGTTAAAAATGGGATGTGAGTATATAAAAGGAGAGCATGTTGAAAGAAATTATTTTCAGGCAATGAAATGGCTTGAAAAAGCAGTGGATCAGGGAAATGTATATGCGGAAGAAATTTTAAATGACTTAAATGTAAGAATTAGAGATATGAACCGATATGGTGCGCAAAAAGGAATACGAAACAATGCTCTGGGAGAATTAGATAAAGCAATGGTTGCATTAAGAAAATCATTATATGAAACACAAAAAGAGATGCGATATAATATGATGGTTTACGAACAGGATATACGCGCGGAAATAGATGGCTATGTACTTGAGGAAAGAAGAGGTCTAACATGAAATTTAATCGGAATAATAATTATGGAAATCAAGAAGTGGAGAAAATGCAGAAAGCAGATCCAGAGGCTTTAAAAGAAACGCAACATCCAGTTACTAATTTAGAAGATGAGATTGTATATATTGATATGGATAAAATTCTGCCCAATAGTAGGAATAAATACGAAATGACAGAAATAGAAGAAATCGCAGGGATGATTAAACTTGCAGGAGGAATTTTGCAGAATTTAATAGTTAAACCGATGGACGAAGAAGGGTATTATGTTTTAACTACGGGAGAGCGCCGATGGCGTGGAGCATGCTTGCTGCGTGATCGAAATGAATATCCAGCACGTTATGATAATAAAGTTCCTTGTGTAATTCGAGATCCGGTGAAAATAGAACTTCCATTAAATGATGAAGATAAGGAGGACTTTGCAATCCTTGTGACAAATCAATACCGGGTAAAGACTGATGCGATTCTTTACATGGAAATGTTGCAATGGAAACGGATTATTTCAAATTTGAAAAAAGCAGGAGTGGAGTATCTGCCAAAGGAACTTGGAAGGAATCAAGAGGTTAAGTTAAAAGGAAAAAGAACAAGAGAGCTTGTGGCAGAACAGATGAATATGTCTACAGGTCAAGTTGCTCGTTTTGAAAAAATAGAAAAACATGGAAGCGAAGAGCTGATTTCCAAATTAATGAAGAATGAATTAAATCTTCCGGAAGCGGAGAACCTGACAAAATTGGATAAAGAAGAACAGAAGGAGATTTTGCAACAATCAAATTTAAAAAATCTGAAAGAAGAGGTGCAGCAAAGATTAAAAGAGAAAGAAAAAAGAGTCGAGATTAAGCCGATGAAAATCAAAGGAGAACTTGAAAATATCTTGGTAAATTTGGAAGAAACGGTTTATATACGAGAAAAAGAATATGAAAAATTAAAACGAATACTTGTGGATTTTAAGAAGATTATGGAAAATGGGGAAATATAAAAATGAGGAAAACAACCTTTGCAGTGACATCAGATGCATTGAAATTTGAAAACTTATTATTGAGTCGTATGGATATTCCGCGGACCACGTTTCATCGCAGGATGATTGCTTATTTTTTTAAAAATGAAATAGAGGTACATCCGTATCTTTTGATCACGGAGAAAAAGGATAAAAATTATGTGAATAAAGATGCTGTAGAACAAATTTATTTAGATGAACAGCAGGAAGTGCGGATAAAGGATGAAGCAAACAAATACGGATGTCGTATAGGAGTGATTCTCTTTCAGGCAATGATGTCATATTGCATTGCGATTGCTTCTGATGTTTTAGGAAAAGAAGAGATAGGAAAATTATTTGTAGATGAGGGGTAGAAGGATTATGGAAAAAAAAGCAACTTATACACAAATGACATATTATCAACGAGCAAAATTAAAAGAATTGTTAGATGAAGGTCTTTCAAAAGAATGTATTGCAGAGAAATTAAAGGTATCAAGGGGAACAGTTTTTAATGAATTAAAGAGAGGGAGTGTTGATGGAATATATGACCCAGAGTATGCGGATGAAAAGGCATGGGAAAAAAGAATGGAAGGTGGAAATAAAACAATATTAGAAAAGGATCAGTGCTTGGCACGATATATATCATATTTAATAAAGCGTAAGAATTTGAGCCCAGAACAGGTCGTTGAGCATTTAAAAACAGGTGACCATGATTATGTAAAGTATCCTAAAACGGCGAAAACAATTTATACAGCGATTGATAAAGGACTAATACCAAATGTGACGCGTCAAGATATGAAAACAGTAGTAGCAACAGGAATTGTAACGATGAAAGAAAATAGCATTTCTCTTCCTGAGTGCATCCGAAGATGTGCAGGATTACGCAATGGAAATAGTTTTAAAATACAATGTAAAAAAAACGGAGAAATTATTTTAAAAAAGAATTAGGGGGAGTATGCCGATGGAGAAGGCTAGAAAAGGCTCACATTTAACAAAGGAGGAACGAAGAGTAATAGCGGCACTTCATGAAGAGGGGAAGAGTCCTTATGCTATAGGGAAATTAACAGGTCGAGCAAGTAATACGATAAGGAATGAACTAAAAAGAGGTACAACAACAATCATTTTGGGTTATTATGAAAAAGAAAAATATTTTCCAGATACAGGACAAGCAATTTACGAAAAAAATAGAAAAAAGTGTAGAAAATATATGATAAATAGGTTTCATAACTTTTTGAATTATATAGAGGAACAGTTACAGAAACATAAACGTTCTTTTGCTTCCGCGCGCGCAGAAGCAATTGGAAAAAGAATGTTTAAAGAAGAAGAAATCTGTAGTCTTAGTACGCTGTATTCTTATACAGAACGCGGCTTATTAAAAGTAAAAAATATAGACTTGCCGGAAAAGGTGGGGAGACGTGTAAAAAAGAAAAAGAATCGGAAACATAAGCGCTTACACGGACAGAGTATAGAAAAACGCCCTGAAAGTATTAATGATAAAAAGGAGTTTGGGCATTGGGAGATTGATCTGGTGATAGGGAAAAAAGAAAAAACAGACCAAGTGCTTCTTACATTAACGGAGAGAAAAACAAAAAAAGAAATTATTCGTAAAATTTCTGGGAAAACGGTAAATGCGGTACATCGCTGTTTGAAAAAATTGAAAAAAGAGACACCTAATTTCAATAAAATATTTAGGAGTATCACTGCAGATAACGGTGTAGAATTTTCCAAATTGTATGAAATAGGAGAAAAAATGGGCATTGATATCTATTATGCCCATCCCTATTCGAGTTGGGAAAGAGGATTAAATGAGAATACTAATAGAATTATTCGGCGTTTTATACCTAAAGGGCATCGGATAAGAGAGTATACAAAAAAGAAAATTGAAAAGGTTGAATTCTGGATCAATACAATGTATAGGAGATCTTTAGGGTGGAAAACTGCAGAAGAGTGTTATCAAAATGAATTAGAGCTATTAGATGCAGTAGTAACATAATTATTAAAAAGGTCAATTTGTTTAGATGTCACAAAAAAATAAAATAAAAAGAATGGTGATTGTTTAGCTGCCTTAGATTTGGTAAAATATAAGTAGAGAAAATCATTAGGGAAACATCAATATCCCTATCTACCACGTTTTTTATGCTTTGTGAAAAATGACAAAGCATAAAAAATAGTTCAAGTTAGAAATACAATCCATGATGTAAAAAATAAATCAAAAAAATTAAAAAAATACTTGCATATAGTAAAAACATATGTTATATTTATATTCGCTGTGAGGAACACCAAACAGCGAATATAAATAAGGCTCCGTGGTCAAGCGGTCAAGACGCTAGCCTCTCACGCTGGAATCAGGGGTTCGATTCCCCTCGGAGTCATTTGGAAAGTCCGTATTTACGGACTTTTTTTATTTTGCCAAATGGATTCCCGCGACTGTTCCGTCTGCGACTGCCGTTGATACTTGACGTACTTGTTTTACTCGGATATCTCCGACTGCATAAACTCCTGCTATGTTTGTTTCCATATTTTCATCAACCGGGATAAATCCGTTATCTAATTCTAATTCTGAATATAACTCTGTATTCGGTGTCGTTCCGGCGTAGACAAAGATACCGCATCCGCAGTCTGCGATCTTTTCGACAGAACCTGTCTTTTCATCGGAAATTTCCAACGCTTCTACCTGTTCTGCTCCATATACGGCGTGAAGTCTTGATCCTAAACGCAGTTTTATGTTTGGAGTTTGTTCTGCTTTGTTTTTAAACTCCTCAATGCAGCCGAGTGTATCTTCAAAATGAATGATCGTAACTTGTTTCGCAAATTTTGATAAATACAGAGCTTCCTTTACAGCTCCGTCCGCGCCTCCTACGACGTAAATGTTTTTGTCTGTATATTTTCTTCCGTCTCTTTGAGCGTTCATTCCCATCCCTTTGCCGGTAAGTTCTGCTTCTCCGGGGATGTTGAGTTTTCTGGGGGTTGTACCGTTTGCCAGAACGATTTTTTTTTGCATCATAGGCGCCGTCTTTTGTGAACACTTTTTTAATGCTGCCCTGCAGCTCAACTTGCGTCACTTCTTCGTATATGATATCAATACCTGTATTTTCTGCCTGGATTTTCAGTCTCTTGGCAAAAGAACTTCCGGTTTCTTCTGTCATAATTCCCGCATAATGGGTAACGGTAGATACTTTTCCGATCAATCCTCCCACGGTGTTTTTTTCTGTGATCAACACTTTTTTTCCTCTGCTTGCCGCATAAATTCCCGCGCTGATCCCTGCCGGTCCTGCTCCGATGATCACTACGTCATACATCATAACTTCATCCTCTTTTCTTTCATAAATTGCATTTTAAAGTGTTCCCTTAATTCATACTATACACTTGGATAGTTATTTTGTAAAATTATAATAAACTATATATTCATAAATATTTATTATGATAATAGGCATTATATAAAGAGCGGATTATGGATATTTTCAAAATATAATATGAAGAAAACAGTATTGTAAAATCGTTATGAGAGCGTTATTTGAAATTTCATTCGTGACGTCTGTAATATAAATCGAATTTTGATTGTCTTTTTTTAAGAGATAAGCTATAATGAACGCAGAGCTTAAATTAACATTTTCGGTCAGATGCAGCTTGCTTATGAGATGTATCTGCGCGGAGAAGAGAATTGGAGGAAAACAATATGTTAGTATCAGCAACAGAAATGCTTCAAAAAGCAAAAGCAGGACATTATGCAGTAGGACAGTTCAATATCAACAACCTTGAGTGGACAAAAGCAATTCTTCTTACAGCACAGGAGTGCAACTCTCCGGTAATCCTCGGTGTATCTGAAGGAGCCGGAAAATATATGACAGGATATAAGACAGTTGTAGGCATGGTAAACGGAATGCTGGAAGAACTCGGAATCACAGTTCCGGTTGCTCTGCATCTTGATCACGGCAGCTACGAAGGATGTATGAAGTGTATCGAAGCAGGATTCTCATCTATCATGTTCGATGGATCACATTATCCGATCGAGGAGAACGTAGAGAAGACAAAAGAGCTCGTTAAGATCGCTCATGAGAAGAACATGTCCATCGAGGCAGAAGTCGGTTCTATCGGCGGAGAGGAAGACGGAGTAATCGGAAAAGGCGAGTGTGCCGATCCGCAGGAGTGTAAGATGGTTTCCGATCTCGGAATCGATTTCCTTGCAGCAGGTATCGGAAATATCCACGGAAAATATCCGGAGAACTGGGAAGGATTAAGTTTTGAGACTCTGGATGCGATCCAGCAGCTTACAGGCGATATGCCGCTCGTTCTTCACGGAGGCACAGGTATTCCGGAAGATATGATCAAAAAGGCAATCAGCCTCGGCGTTGCTAAGATTAATGTAAATACAGAGTGTCAGCTTGCGTTTGCGGCAGCTACACGCGAGTATGTTGAAGCAGGAAAAGACCTTGAAGGAAAAGGATTTGACCCGCGTAAACTTCTTAAACCGGGTACAGACGCAATCATGGCTACTGTAAAAGAGAAAATGGAATTATTCGGTTCTATCGGACAAGCTTAAGCAGCGGCGCAGCATATCTGACGTCTGCTTTCGGCGGCTGAATTTTTCAAAAAAATACTTGCCTTTTTTAGTTGGCGGAGTTATACTGACTGACAGAGACATGAACAGGGGCGTTCCAGCATAGCATGGAGTGCCCTTTTTGTAATAGCAACGAGCTAAAGCACGGGAGTGCCAGAGATCTTGGCGGCTGCTTACGATCCCGGAATGTTCTCTTCGGTGCTTCCGGTGATTTATGGTATGCCATAATCTTTTTTGTATTATATTGTAAAAGCAGTAATACATAGAGTAGTCTGATACAAAAAAGCGTTCATGCAGTCTTGTTAAAAGGTAGGAAGGAAAGGTGAATTATGAGTACAGAAGCAATCAATGTAGCTGAAATTTTTGGACAGAATGTTTTTGACGATACAGTGATGCAAGAGCGTCTGCCGAAAAAGATTTACAAAAATCTGAAGCACACGATCGAAGAGGGCAGGGAACTTGATCTGGAGACGGCCGATGTCATAGCTCATGAGATGAAAGAGTGGGCGATTGAAAAAGGCGCGACGCATTACACACACTGGTTCCTGCCTTTAACAGGCGTTACGGCAGAAAAGCATGATTCATTTATATCGGCTCCCCAGCCAAGCGGAAAAGTTCTTATGAGTTTTTCGGGAAAAGAATTGATCAAAGGAGAACCGGATGCTTCCTCGTTTCCGTCAGGAGGATTAAGAGCTACGTTTGAGGCAAGAGGGTATACAGTGTGGGATTGTACTTCTCCGGCATTTATAAGAGAAGACGCGGCAGGCGCGATCCTGTGCATCCCTACTGCATTTTGTTCTTATACCGGAGAGGCGCTTGATCAGAAAACACCGCTTCTTCGTTCGATGGAAGCGCTCGATACGCAGGCAATGCGTCTGCTTCGCTTATTCGGAAATACAACTTCAAAGAAAGTGACGCCGTCTGTCGGTGCGGAACAGGAATATTTCCTTGTAGATTCAGAAAAGTTTCTTCAGAGAAAAGACCTGATCTATACAGGAAGGACGCTGTTTGGCGCGATGCCTCCGAAAGGTCAGGAGATGGACGATCACTATTTCGGAACGATCAGACAGAGAATCGCATCGTTTATGAAAGATGTAAACGAAGAACTTTGGAAGGTAGGCGTTACGGCGAAAACTCAGCATAACGAGGCTGCGCCGGCTCAGCATGAGCTTGCTCCGATCTATGCAAAAGCGAATATTGCGGTAGACCATAATCAGATCGTGATGCAGACTTTGAAACGGGTGGCAAGCAGGCACGGAATGAAATGTCTGCTCCATGAGAAACCGTTTGCAGGGGTGAATGGATCGGGAAAACATAATAACTGGTCGCTGATAACAGACGATGGCATCAATATGCTCGAACCGGGAAAGACACCGCATGAGAATATTCAGTTCCTTCTTGTTCTGACATGTGTTTTGAAAGCGGTCAACAGACACGCGGAACTTCTCAGAGAATCTGCGGCTGATCCGGGAAATGATCACCGGCTTGGGGCAAATGAAGCGCCTCCGGCAATTATTTCCGTTTTCCTTGGAGAGCAGCTCGAGGATGTGATCGATCAGCTTGTAAGTACAGGGGAGGCGACACATAGTTTGAAAGGCGGAAAGCTGGAGACGAGTGTGCGTACTCTTCCTGATCTGATGAAAGATGCGACAGACCGGAACAGAACTTCTCCGTTTGCATTTACGGGAAATAAATTTGAATTCCGTATGGTAGGTTCGAGAGACTCGATCGCATCTGCCAATATTGTGCTCAATACGATCGTGGCGGAAGCGTTTTCGGAAGCATGTGATGTTATGGAACAGGCGGATGACGTTCAAAAAGCGATCCATGACCTGATCAAGGAATATGCGATCGAGAACCAGAAGATCATTTTTAACGGAGACGGATATTCACAGGCATGGGTAGAAGAAGCACAAAGAAGAGGACTTCCAAACATTAAGTCTATGGTTGAGTCGATCCCGGCGCTTGTATCTGATAAGTCGGTAGAACTTTTTGAGAAATTCGGAGTATTTACACGCACAGAGCTTGAATCCCGCGCGGAAATTCGCTATGAAAATTATTCAAAGGCGCTCAATATCGAGGCTCGTACGATGATCGATATGGGAAGAAAACAGTTTATTCCGGCGATCATTAAATATACAAAGACGCTGGCGGATACGGTTAATTCGGTAAAAGCCGCAGGTGTGGATGCCAGTGTTCAGCTTGCGACGCTTGATGAGATTACCGTGCTGCTCAAAGAAGCAAGCCGCGCTCAGGCACAGCTTGAGAAAGTGACGGAGACGGCTTCTTCCATGGACGACGGTCCTGATAAAGCGGCTTATTATTATGAGACAGTGTGCCCTGCAATGGAGGATCTGCGTGCGCCGATCGACAAGCTGGAGATGATCGTTGATAAAGAGGCATGGCCGATGCCGTCTTATGGAGATCTGATATTTGAAGTATAATTAGAAACAATGTTCTTGCGAACGATGTTTCGATAAAGTGGAAACAGAGACTTTTTGAGATATGATTCCGAAAGCCTCTGTTTCTTTTTATAATTGACATCTGAAAAATCTCGGGGCATACTTATTGCAGAAAGAAGAGCTGGAGACTGCATTATTACCGGAATGCGGCAAAAACACACATTGTCCGAAATGAAAACAGGAGGTTGTACTATGATAGGAGGACACTTATTACACGGTGGAGACTATAATCCGGAACAGTGGATCGAATATCCGGAGATATTGGAAGAAGATTTAAAGTTGATGAATAAGGCAAATGTAAACTGTGTGACGCTCGGAGTGTTTTCTTGGGCGGAGTTAGAGCCTAAGGAGGACGTTTATACGTTTGAATGGCTGGAGGAAATTATAGATAAACTCCGAGAGAGGAAGATACAGGTAGTTTTGGCGACTCCGTCGGGAGGAATGCCGCACTGGCTTACACAAAAGTATCCCGAGACGCTTCAGGTGCAGGCGGACGGTACGGTAAACCTGCCGGGGAAGCGCCATAACTTCTGCTATTCCTCTCCGGTCATGAGGCGGAAGGTAAAGCAGATAGACCGGGCTCTTGCGCAGCGATTCGGAAAGAAAGAAAATGTGATCCTCTGGCATATTTCCAATGAGTTCGGGGGAAACTTCAAAGATTCCACATGTCATTGTGAAAAATGTCAGAAAAAGTTTCGGGAATGGCTGAAAAACAAGTACGGAACACTGGATAAGCTTAATGCGTCGTGGTGGACGGGATTTTGGAGTCACAAATATACAGATTGGGATCAGATCCACAGCCCTTCTCCGCAGGGCGAATGTCTGACGACAGCGTTGACTTTAGATTGGAAGAGATTTTCTTCCGAGCAGATTACAGATTTTTGCAAAATGGAAGCCGATGCATTGAGAGAATTTTCCGATCTTCCGACAACGACGAATATGATGGGATTTTTCAAAGGAGTTGATTACAATACTCTGAAAAATGCAGTTGATATCATATCATGGGATAATTATCCGTTTTGGCATGAGAGAAAAGATGAAGTGCCGGAGGCGGTATATACATCTGCGGGTCATGCTCTTATGAGAAGTCTGAAAAGAGAGCCGTTTCTTTTAATGGAAAGCACGCCCTCTTCTGTGAGCTGGCGTTCTCACAATCCGCTGAAAAGACCGGGGATGCACATGCTTTCTTCTATGCAGGCAGTTGCGCACGGAGCAGATTCGGTTCAGTATTTTCAGTGGAGAAAGAGCAGGGGCGGCTATGAGAAATTTCACGGAGCAGTCGTAGATCATAAGAACGGTTCTGATACGAGAACATTTCGAGAAGTGACGGAAGTAGGAAAGCGGCTGGAGCACTTAAGCGGCGGGATCAAAACTTTTTTAAACAGGGCGAAAGCGGCCATTGTTTTTGACTGGGAAAACTGGTGGGCTGTAGAAGACACGAGCGGACCGCGTCAGGATCTTGATTATGTGAAATGTGTGACGGATCACTACCGTGCGTTTTGGGAGTGTGGCTTGGACGTTGATTTTGTAAGTATGGACGATGATTTTTCGGGATATCGGCTTCTGGCGGCGCCACTTAATTATATGTATAAAAAGGGATATTCCGAAAAGGTCAGAGCGTTCGTGGAAGCGGGCGGAACTTATGTGACAACGTATTTCAGCGGGATTGTAAATGAAACCGATCTTTGTTTTATAGGACGGCATCCGTTGGAAGATGTACTCGGGGTGGTTTCTGAAGAAATGGACGCGCCGTCAAAGGAGTTTGAGAATTGTTTTGATTATAACGGAAAAGAATATCCGGCGTATACGATGTGTGATATCGTTCATGCAAAAGCTAAGACGGAAATTTACTCTGTTTATAAAAAAGACTTTTATAAAGGATGTCCGGTAGTAACTGAAAATGCATATGGAAGCGGAAGGGCGTATTATCTTTCGGCAGAATCGGATCAGAGGTTTCTAAGTGCATTTTATAAAGATGTGTTTATAAAGGCGGGATTGTTGAAAGAAGCATCATCTGCCGACCGCATATTAAAACGACTTCCCCATGGCGTGACGGCTGCAAAAAGAGAGGATGAGACAGGAAGAAAAGGTCTTGTTTTTGTGATGAATTTTAATGACAGGCAGGTTCGTTTGGAAGGCATTGGAAAGCAGATTGATGCAGAAAGTGGAGAAGTATATGAAAATGTGTTGGAAATGGCCCCGTTTTCATGTACGATTTTAAAGTTGAAGTAAAGCGTCAGTATGAATATTGTCAGGCAGTGAAATCAGAACATTAAGATAACGGCAGACAGAGTAAAAGAACGTAAAACGTAAGCCGATGCGCGGCGCGGGAAAATAGTGGAAGAAAGGAATCGAGAAAATGCAGTCAGCAGCAGATTTGAGAAGTTTATTGAACAGGATCGATCATCGTGGATATCCTGCTTATAAAGATACGAAAGGAACATATCGGTTTCCGGGATATGTGTTGTCTATAGATCATGTACAGGGAGATCCGTTTGCGTCTCCGTCAAAGGTGAGCATACATGTAGAAGGAAAGGCAGCGGCATTTCCGAGTGATCTTTACTGTGGGAAAGATCAGCGGATCGCGCTTCAGGATGAATTGACGCGTCAGTTTGCAAAAAAGGCGGATCAGTTTGCTTTTCAGGCAAAAGGTTCGGGAAAAAGTGGGATGATCGCTGTAAGCCGCTGCGGACAGGAAGTTTTGGAACGTACGGCCTGCAGACTTGATCCGAACAGTGGAGATATCATTTTGCGGATGGAAATCGGTTTTCCCGCAAACGGAAGAACGATCAATGCGCGGGAGCTTGAGAAGATCCTGTTTCAGTTTGTGCCGGAATGTGTAAAGGCCTCTTTGTTTTATAAAAATGCAGATGCGGCCCGTCTGCGTAAAATTATAGATCTTGCGGAAGATCAGAGGTATATAAGAGATCAGCTTCCGAAACTCGGACTTTGCGCTTTTGTGGCAAACGGAAGCATTCTTCCGAGAGAGTCCGGCGTTTCGTCTAAGCCGATGCGCGGCGCAGTAAAGTTTCAGTCTCCAAAGGAGCAGGAAGTGACGATTACACTTCCGCATGCGGGAGTCATAAGCGGAATGGGGATCAAAAGAGGGATCACGCTTATTGTGGGCGGGGGATACCACGGAAAATCTACGCTGTTAAAGGCGTTGGAAACAGGAGTTTATCCGCATGTTGCAGGTGACGGACGGGAGTATGTGATCACCGACGATACGGCGGTAAAGATTCGCGCCGAGGACGGGCGGAGTATTAAAAAGACGGATATTTCTATGTTTATCAACGATCTTCCAAATGGAAAGGACACGGTTTTATTTTGTACGGAAGATGCCAGTGGAAGTACGTCTCAGGCGGCAAATGTAATCGAAAGCATGGAAGCCGGAACTTCTCTTTTTTTGATCGATGAGGACACAAGCGCTACGAATTTTATGATACGGGATGAACTGATGCAAAGAGTGATTCATCGGGAGATGGAGCCGATCACGCCGTTTATCGAGCGGATAAGAGAATTGTATGAAAAACAGGGGATTTCCACCGTGATCGTAGCGGGAAGTTCAGGAGCTTATTTCCATATTGCAGATACGATCCTTCAGATGGATCGATACGAGCCGAAAGATATTACCGGATATGCGAAAAAGGAAGCGGAAGCATTTCCTGCGATCAGTCTTTCTCAAGAGCCGGCGCGGCAGCCTGATTTTAAGAGATGTCCGATCGCAAATGCAGATTTAAAGGGGAATGACCGGATCAAGATGAAGACGATGGGAAAAGAAGCTGTCATGATCAACAAAGAAATGATCGATCTTCGCTATGTGGAACAGATTGTTGACAGCGAACAGGTGACAGCGCTCGGATATTGTATGCGATATGCTCAAAAACATCTTATGAACGGAAAGAAAGATCTTCGTCAAGTGATCGCAGAGATGGAAAAAGTTATAGAAAAAGAGTCGCTTGATGCGCTCTGTGAGAGCAGATCAAGTATCGCATGTATGGCGATGCCAAGAGCGCAGGAAATTTTTGCCTGCTTTGACAGATACAGAAAACTGAAACTTTAATAAGCGTGTTTTCGCAGAAAAAGAAAACGATCAGGATGAAGCGGAAAGGAACAGTAAAATGAAATTTATACATTTATCGGATCTGCATATCGGAAAACATCTTTATCATTACAATATGAAAGAAGATCAGGAACACATTTTGGAGGAAGTGATCGGATATACAGAGAAGCTTCGGCCGGATGCGGTTGTGATCGCGGGAGATATTTATGATAAATCTGTTCCGTCGGCAGAGGCGGTCGCAGTGTTTGACGATTTTCTGACACGGCTTTCATCGGTAAGCCCTCAGGTGTCGATTTTGATCATCGCGGGGAATCATGATTCGGCGCAAAGACTTGATTATGCCAGCCGTCTGCTTGGAAGCCGCGGCATCTATATTGCGGGGAAAGCGCCTGAGACGGAAAAAGAACATTTGAAAAAAGTTGTATTAAAAGATGAGTATGGTCCGGTGAATTTTTATCTGCTTCCTTTTTTGAAGCCGGGATATGTAAGGTTGTTGTGTGAAAACGAGACGCCGGGCAGTTATACAGAGGCTGTCGATGCGGTTTTAAGGAGAGAGGATATCGACTTTTCGGAGCGAAACGTACTTGTATCTCATCAGTTTTATACAGGAAACGGCGAGACTCCGGAAACGTGTGATTCAGAACTTTTCAGTGTCGGCGGAATTGATAATGTAGACATTTCCGCAATCAGCCGATTTGATTATGCGGCGCTTGGACATTTGCACAAGGCACAGAGAGTGGGGGCGGAACATATTCGATATTGCGGGACGCTTTTGAAATATTCGGTCAGTGAAGCGGACTTAGAAAAGTCTCTTCATCTTGTGACGATAGGGCAGAAAAAAGAGGCGGTCACAATCGAAAAATTTCCGCTTCATCCGCTGCGGGACGTACAGAAAGTGCGGGGATGTCTTTCTGGAATCTTAAGTTCGGCAGATCCGAAAAAGCGGGATGATTATGTGAGCGTGACGCTTACAGACGAAATCGATCCTTATAGACCGAAAGAACAGTTGGAAAAAGTGTACAGCCGTATTTTAGAAGTGCGGACGGATAATGAACGGACGCGTAAAAAACTTGAGTTTAAGGATGAGGATATCCGCATGGAAAATCCACTGGAAACATTTTCGGATTTCTATGAAGAAATGCATGGAAGAAAGATGTCTTTAGAAGAGGCGGAAATGATGACGCAGATTTTTGATGATGTGAAAGGAGAAGAAAGATGAGACCGATCAAACTTACGATGTCTGCGTTTGGTTCTTATTCCGGTATGGAAACGATTGACTTTACGAAAATTCAAGGCGGGCTGTTTCTCGTTACCGGCGATACCGGAGCCGGAAAAACAACGATCTTCGATGCGGTGACATATGCTCTTTACGACAGGACAAGCGGCGGACGGCGCGACGGAAATATGATGAGAAGCCAGTATGCCGACGACGAGGCGGAAACATTCGTGGAATATACGTTTGCATATCGGGACGGGCAGTATACGATCCGAAGAAACCCGGAATATATGCGCGCGGGAAAGCGGAAAAATGCAGACGGAAAGATCCGCCTTGTAAAGGAAACGTCAAAAGTCAGCCTGATCATGCCCGACGGGAAGGAGTTTCAGGGGAAAAAGCGTGAAGTTGATCAGAAAATAGAGCAGATCATCGGATTAGACGCCGGGCAGTTTACGCAGATCGCTATGATAGCGCAGGGAGACTTCCTGCGGCTGCTGCATGCGGAATCAAAAGAGCGAAAGAAGATATTTTCCAAGATTTTTCAGACGCAGATATACAGAGACGTCCAGGAACAATTAAAAGAGCAAGGAAAAGCATTGTATATACAGTTAAAAGAAAATGAAGCCGATATTCGGCGTGAGATGGAGCGCGTCGATGCAGACGGATCGAAGGTGCAAAAGGTGTGGGAAGATTTGATTTCCCAGGAAATGCCCTCGGCAGAGGCTGTAACAGAAACGCTCGGCCGGATATTAAAAGAAGGAAAAGAAGCGTACGAAACGATGGAAGCCGAAGAAACGGCGCTTCGGAAAGAATCGGAGCAGCTCCATCTTATGATCGGGAAGAAAGAGGAGATCAACAGGATCTTCGGTCTGTTAGAGCGAACAGAATCGGAATATAAAAGACTGCAGGAACAAAGCGCGGAATATGAGCTTTTGAAAAATCACGCGCTGTTGGGAGAACGTTCGGAACAGGCGAGAAGATTGGAAGTGCAGGCGCTTCGTACAAAGGAAGATGCACGGAGGATCAAAGAAGAAATCGTTACTCTGAATGAGTGGATGGAAGAGCACAGTAAGCGGGAGAACAGGCTGAAAGAAGATGCGGAGCAGGCGGAGAGTGAGATGGATCGGATCGAACCGAAGCTTCGAGAACAGATCGTGCGTTTGCGTGAGATTCTTCCCAGATATGCAAAAGTACGGAAATTAAAAGCAGAGTATGAGAAACAGACAGTTCAGATGACACGCTGCATAGATCAGTGTAAAGCGGCGTCGGAAGATTATGAAGAAAAATACAGAATCTTTTTCGGCGAACAGGCGGGGATTCTTGCACAAGAACTTAAGGAAGGTTCTCCGTGTCCTGTGTGCGGGTCGGTGCATCATCCGCATAAGGCGAAAATTTCCGAAGGCGGAGTCGATGAAAAGACAGTAGAAGAGGCGAAAAAGATCCGTGATGAAGCGGAGCGAAAGAGAGCGGCGGCACAGGAAAAATATCAGGAAGTTCGCGCACAATTTGAAACAGAAGAAAAAGCGCTTTTTGGAGAAAGGTATTCTCGGGAAGATGAAAAACAGGCGGAAGACCGGCTTGCAGAATATGAGAGCCTGCTTGCGCAAAAAAGATCGAATTTGAAAAAGCTTCAGGACGCATACAGAAAAACTGCAGAAGAAAACCAACGTCAGGCAGGGCGGGCGGAAAATCTGGTTTTACAGAAAACGGAACTGGAAGAGCGGTTCGAGCAGGAACAGGAAATGTTTCGTCAGGAGATACGAAAGCAGCGGTTTGCGGATCAGGAGGAATACCGGGAGGCGAAAAAATGGATCGAAGGCTGGAGGCAGATGAACGATCAAGTAAAGACGTATGAAAGTCTGGTCGTTCAAAAGAAAAGCAGTGTTGAGACATTGAAAGGTCAGTTAAACGGTAAAAGGCGGCAGGAGACGGAAAGTGACGTCAGAAAGAAAAATGAGACAGATATGCTTTTGAAAGAAAAGAATGTGCGAAAACTGGAGATTCACGGGAAAAATATTACCCATCAAAGCGCCTGTGACAGCCTTAAAAAGTATTTTGCGGCAGAGGAGGAACTTCGGGAAAAGTATGAAGTTGTCGGTAATCTGAGCAGGACGGCGAACGGAAGTTTGACAGGCAGTGTGAAGCTTGATTTTGAGACGTATGTTCAGAGAAAGTATTTCCGGCAGATCATACAAGCGGCGAACCGAAGGCTTGCCAAAATGACTTCCGGAGGATTTATCCTGCAGTGTCGGGAATTGAAAGATTTAAGCAGTCAGGGGCAGGCCGGATTAGATCTGGATGTGTACGATCTGGTGACAGATTCTGTCCGCGACGTAAAATCTCTGTCAGGCGGAGAATCATTTATGGCGGCGTTGTCAATGGCGTTAGGACTTGCGGATATCATTCAGAACACAGCCGGAGCGGTGAGTTTGGAGACGATGTTCGTAGACGAAGGATTCGGTTCTTTGGATGATCAGTCGCGGGAGAGGGCGATCCGTATCTTGAAAGAACTTGCAGGAGAAAAAGGACTTGTAGGTATCATTTCTCATGTCAATGAATTGAAAGAGCAGATCGACTGGAAGCTGACTGTGACAAAAAGCGGCCATGGAAGCCATGCCCGCTGGATCATATAAGACTTTTATAAAGCTCTTTTTAAATACCGGATGCTGTATGCGGGCAGGACGAGCTGTCCGTTAAGTTCCTGTACGGAAGTGTCCTTGCCGCTTGTGATCGTTTCGTTTTCAAAGGAAAGGATCTGTTCATATGTGCCGTTTAACTCATGGTGTCCGGCTGTGAATTCACAGTCGGATGCGTTGACGGCAACAAGGAATTGCTCTTTTTCTGTTTTGCGCTCGAAAATAAGCTGATGATTTGTAATAACGATATTTCGATAAGAACCGCTGCACAGCGCATCGCTTTCTCTGCGAAGAGCGATCAGGCGGCGGATCAGATCGGTGAGATCGTTTGGCTTAGGCGCATCGAAACAAGGCCTTAAGGCATAATCATTATCAGGTGATTTCGTTCCTTCCTCTCCCCATTCGCTTCCGTAATAAATACAGGGAATACCCGGCATACCGAACAAAAGTCCGTAAGCAAGGGGGATATGCCGCTTGTTTGTCAATATGGAAGCAAGCCGCGTGACGTCATGGTTATCTGCAAAAGTCATGAGATGCTTTCCTCTGTAAATGCACCACTGCTCCGGTCCGTATTGGCGGTTTAATGAGTGGGCGATCTCGAACAAGTTCATGCTGTTAAAGCTGGAATATAATCCTTTGTAACATTCGTAGTTCGTGCAGCTGTGAAGCATTTCGTTGTTGACGATCAGGTTGTAGTCTCCGAATAAAACTTCTCCTACAAGAGCGAATCCCGGCTTAATCTCTTCGCAGAAAGAGCGGAGGCGGCGCATGAAGTTATGATCGAGAGAATAAGCGACATCAAGGCGCAGTCCGTCAATGCCGAAAGTTTCGATCCACATTTTTATGCAGCTAAGCAGATGGTCTGTGACGGCAGGATTTTGCAGGTTTAACTTCACAAGTTCGTAGTGTCCTTCCCAGCCTTCATACCAGAAGCCGTCGTTATATGCGCTGTTGCCGTCAAAATTAATATAAAACCAGTCTTTATACGGAGAATCCCATTTCTTCTCTAACACATCCTGAAATGCCCAAAAACCTCTGCCGACGTGATTGAATACCCCGTCGAGCATGATCTTGATATTGTGCGAATGAAGCGTTTCACATACTGTTTGGAAATCTTCGTTCGTTCCGAGGCGACAGTCGATCTTCGTAAGATCTCTTGTGTCATAGCCGTGATTATCTGATTCAAAAATCGGATTTAGAATGATCGATCCGATCCCGAGCTCTTCGAGATATCCGGCCCAGTCTGCAATTTTCAAAATCCGGTGCATTGTCACGCCGTCATTGTGCGTCGGCGCGCCGCAGAAGCCGATCGGATAAATCTGATAAAAAGTTTCATTGTAAGCCCACATAATTTCAGTCCTTTCAGTTATTATATTTTTGCTGTGATCAGATATATGTTTCCTCGTAAACGGACATCTGTACAGCCAACTGTTGATAGGTAGATTGTAACATATCAAGGCAGAATTGACATTAAAAAGTGTAGTAGATATACTGAATAAAGGCACAAAAACAAAGATAAAGGAAGTAAAAACGGTAAAAAATGAGTTTGATGGAAAGGATCCCCAAAGATTTTTATAAATTATTTTCAAGTAAATATACGGATTACTATATGCTGTTTCTCACGGCAATCTATGAGGAAATGAGTCTGTCTTATTCCGTGCTTGGATTGACGGAAAAAGAGTGCAGGGCAGTTATGAATGAAAAGATCGCGGCAGCGGCTCTTCTGTGGGATGAGGAAAATTATGATGAAGAGGGAGAGTTTCTTACACGTTCTAATATGGCGTCCGTGTGTCTGAAACATTTTCAGGAGTGGGGATGGCTGAAACAGGACTATGACGAGGCTTTGAACAGTTACGTTGTGACATTTCCTGAATATAGTCAGATGTATGTGGAGTTGTTTAGGAGTCTGCTTGATGAACAAGAGAGCGAAGAGCGGGAAAGCGTTATGACGATATACAGCCATCTGTATACATATAGTTCCGATAAAGAAAAAAATAATGAGATTTTAAAAAGCGCCCTTCGTGTTTCCAAAAAGCTTGTGCAGATGCTTGTAAATATGCAGGACGGTATGAGAGGGTATTTTGATGAACTGTCCCGTCAGAAAGATTTTCGGGGAATACAGGACGTCCTTGTAAAGGAGATCAATAACAGTGACAGCCGAAAATATGCGATCTTGACGACAACGGACAGTTTTTATCGATATAAAGAAGCTGTTAAAGAACTGCTTGACAGAAATTTACAGGAAAATGATATGAGCAGGCTGAAACTGTTGCGGGAACTGGAAGAGGTCCGTCAAAAGAAGATGAAAGACGAAGAAAACGCGGGAAAAGTTAAAGATCCGAAAAAAACAGATGAGGCGGAGAAAATAAAAGAACTGCGGCTGGAACGGGCGGCGGCAATGTGCGAGGAAGCGGCAGATACGCTGATACGAATCGAAAGGCAGTTTGATGCGATCGAAAGAAGATATAATAAACTGATCGAACAGAAGACGATTTTTGCGTCCAGGGCGGCTGCGAGAATACGGTACGTTCTTCAGGAAGGAGCAGAAGAAGACCGTACGGTTGCGCTTGTAGATCTGTTGAATAAAAGCAGGAGAAAAGAAGAAATATCGGAAAAACTGGCGGAGCGTATCCGCCTTAGCAGACCTCACAGAGCGTTGACGGATGAAAGTCTGTACAAACGGAAAGAAAAAGGGAGAGAAGCGTTTGTTCCGGCTACTGTTTCGGAAGGCGGACAGGCGGAAGAAAATTTGGAGTCGTTTGTCTTAAAACCGCTTTATACAAGGAAAGAGCTGCAGGAGTTCAAAGAAAGAAACAGTGTCGGAAACGTATTTAGAACTACGCGGCAGACGGTTCGGTCGGCTGAAGATTTGGAAAAATTGTTTTTTATATGGCAGGAAGCGACGGAAAATGCGTTTGGCAGTGGGGAGATCACCGTAGGAGAGGAAGAAGAAACCGAACAGGGAATGCGTTTTTCAACGCTGGAAATAAGAGAGGACTAAGTCATGTTTGAGTATTTGGAAAGTATTTCTATCACAGAAGGGGAACAGATAAAAAAGACGATACAGGCGTTGTTTCGCCAGACATGTATTTTGCAGGTGAAATATGATCCGGCAACACTTGTGCCGAAAGATAATGTACAGTATGAAATCTGTGTCCGGCACAGACATTTTATAGAAGACTATCTTTCGGTACTTGGATGTGAGCTTACGCATGATGCACAAGAGCATATTTTCTGTTTGACAGGCGACGGAGCTGCAAGGGAAAAACTGAATATGACAGAAACGGTGATCCTTCTTATCATAAAACTGATCTATAAAGATAAAATTATGGGAGAAGGGTTAAACGCTCCTGTGACAACGCTGAAAGAAATGCGCGAATACGGAAAGAATACGAACCTGATCGTAAGAAAATTGAAGGCAGATGAATGGAAAGCTTCTCTTTATCTGATGCGGCTTCATCAGATCATCGACGTGCCGGGAGCGGTGAGGGACGTAGAAGACGATACGCCGATCTATATTTACAGTACGATCAATCTGTATGTGACGGCGAAAGATATGAATGATTTGATTGAAGAATATAGAGAGGAGGCAGACGGATATGAAACAGCCGAAGAAAATTTTTACAAGAATGCTGATCAATAACTGGGGCGGCATCAGCCATAAAATGTTGGAATTCCACGAGTATGTGAATCTTTTCAGCGGAAAGAGCGGATCGGGGAAATCGACGGTTATGGATGCGATACAGGTTGTTCTGTATGGGAGTGTGTCTGCTAATTTTCTGAATAAAGCGGCAGATGATTCTAAAAACAAGAGAAGCGTTTTAAGCTATCTTAGAGGAGCGCAAAAAGACGGAACGGCAAACAGGGGAGACGTTGATTTTTGTTCACAGATTGTTCTTGAGATTGAAGATACCGCCACTCATATTGTGACTTGTGTCGGGGCGGCGTTCGAGGTGGCAAAAGGGGATACGGATCTGAAAAAATATACTTATTTCAGTCATTCGGGAAGAATTCCAAAGGATGAATATTTGGAAAATAACGTACCTTATTCGATCGCACAGATTAGAAAACTTACGGAAGAAAGAAGCAGAAGCGCCGATAACAGAGGCCGGGGTGAAGTAAATAAAGTGTATCCGTCGAAAGAAGCTTATCTTTATACGCTGTACGGGGAAATCTTCGGTCAGGTAGAACAAGGTCGTATGATCACGATGGAAAAAAGCGCCATTGCTCTGAAAATGACGAGTGGAACAGGTCAGTTTATAAGAGATTATATGTTTCCGAAAACGAAAGAAGATACGGTGGCGACGATCAGTGAACAGCTTGGCGCGTACAGAGAGATCAAAGAACGGGTGGAAGATCTGGAAAAACGGATCGAAATGCTGGATAAGATCCAAGTATATGACAGAGAACTGACGAATGTGCGTGCGGAGAAAGTACGAACGGAAACAGTGCTCAAATGCATTGATATCGAGGAAAATATAATTCGACTCAAAGGACGGGAAAGTGAGTTGGAATCCGTTGAAAAAGAAGCGGACGAGGCGAAAAAAGAACAGAAGATACTTCAGGACGAACTGCAGACGATACGGGATGAAAGAGCCCGGGTACAGGCAGAATTAAATAACAGCGATTATGGAAAGAAAGAACAGGAACTAAAAGATTTAGAATACAGAATTGCTCTTCTGGCGGATAATTCGGCACAGTGGCGGCAGATCGTGAAAGGATTGAAACGATGGGAAGAAGAGGATGTTGTCACTGATTATGTGAGCAACAGAGCTCTTCAGCTTATTCAGGAAATACGAGGCGGAGCGCTTACGGAAAAGTTATGTAAAGAACTGAGGACACATCTTGACTTGGCCCTTGATAATATTACAAATGAATTGTCGGAACTTCGTATTTCGATCCATGAAACGGAAAAAGACATCAAAGAAAAACAAGATGCTGTCGAAGATCTCCAAAACGACAGAAAACCGTATCCGTTGGAATTGAAAAAGGCGAGACAGGAACTGCAGCGTGCGTTGAGCGACAGGTACGGAAGGAAAATCGAAGTTCATATTTTCGCGGATTTGTTTGATATTACGGATGAAAAATGGAAAAATGCGATCGAAGGACGGCTTGGCAGGATTAAAAAAAGTATGATTACAGAACCGGCATACGCTCTTGATGCAGCGAAAATATTTCGCAGGATGCAGCAGTTTGAAGAAGTTGATCTGATCAATAGTGAGGCGGTTCAAAAGGATTCTCCGGAAGCGGACGAAAACTCGCTATATGAAGCGGTACACGCAGAAAGCGGATATGTTGACCGGTGCTTGAAACGTTATCTTGGAAGAATACAAAAATGTGAGACGGTGGAAGAGTTAAGTACGGTAAAAGACGGAGTCACACCGGATTGTTATTCGTACAGCGGATATATGTTCCGCCATCTGCGCAGGAAGGATTATACGAAAAATGCATGTATCGGTACAAAAGTATCGAAGGCAAAGCTAAGAGAGCTGCAGGAGGAAATTATAGATCTTCAAAGTTCGCTGATCGCAGATCGTCAGACGGAAGAGTCGTTGAAAGAAGCCCGGCAATTTGAACGGTTCGGTCAGGAACCGGAACATTTGATGCGTCTTGCGGGTGCGGCAGACGAACTGGCCGATCATTACCGCCGCCAAGACCGGCTCAAAGAAGAAATCAAAGAACTGAAAAACGGAACTTTGGCAGCAGAACTGCAGGCTAAAACGAAAGAACTTACAAGCCGGATTGAAGAAAAAGAACAGGCGGCAGGAAGATTAAGAGAAAAAGAAATCGAAACAGGGAAGAAAAAGGGCAAACTGGAAGAGAAAATTAAAGCGCTGAAAGAAAGACTCGATTTTTTGATGAAGGGATATGTTCCGAATGATGAGATATTTGCCGAAGTGAGGTCGGCTTTGGAAACGAAGAGCGAAGCGGCTTATAAAAAAGAGATGACAGTGATGGCGGAGAGGCTTTTTGAGAAAGAAACAAAACTTCAGGATGAGCGGATAAAATCAAGAAATGCATTTAACAATACATATCCCGCATATGGATTTTCAGGTGTAGAACATGACAATGAAGTTTACGACAAAGTTTTGGAGCGATGCAGAAAAGATTTTGAGCCGAAATATAAAGAAGAATTTGAAAAACAATACGAGCTCGTGTACCATTCTCTGCGCGATAACGTGATCGCAACGATACACGGGGAAATCAAGTCGGCATACAGACATCGGCGTCAGATCAATAAAATGCTGTCGCAGATCCGTTTTTCGGACAGCATTTATCAGATTGATATCTCTCCGGCAAAAAATGAAAACGGACAGTTTTATGAGATGCTTATGGCAGAAGAACTGGACAGCAAAGTAATAGATCATAGTGGGTTTGACGGTCAGATGAGTTTGATGGAAGATGAATTTTTCAGAAAATATGAAAGGAAGATCGGACTTCTTACCGAGAAATTCATGCCGTCCAGAGAGGAAGACGGGGCAGGGCGTGAAAAGCACAAAAATGAAATGGAACGCTTTGCTGACTACAGAAACTATTTGGACTTTAATATGTATGAACAATCTATCGATGAAAACGGGATCGAGAAGAAAAATTATGTGGACGACATGGCGGGCGTCGATTCCGGAGGAGAGGGACAGAACCCGAAATATGTGGCGCTTCTTGCAGGATTCGCAATGCTCTATATGCAGCAGAGTAATCGGGATTCAAAGATTCGCCTTGTTCTTCTTGATGAGGCATTTTCAAAAATGGATAAGGAGCGAAGCGAAGTCTGCTTAAAATACGCAAGAGAATTGGAACTTCAGTTGATTGTCTGCGTGCCGGATGAAAGACTTCAGTCTCTGATCCGAAATGTGGACAGCGTATACGGCTTCCGCAGGTTTAGAAATCAGGTTACGATGATGCATATTGACAAAGGAAATTATCTCGATATGATCGCAGGGGAAAGCAGATCGGAAGAGGTGTAGAAATGTTTTTGGATGATGGAGCAATAGTTAAAAGTTGATAAAAAGGAAGGAAAATGTTGAATCGCATATGAGCGGCAATTTGTTGGCAAAGTGGATTATTGGGAAAGCGGAAAAAAGTGAAGCTTATCGGGCGGGAACGCTGACAGGCATGAAACATCCGAAACCGGACAGAGAAATGATCAAGGCAGCAGGTGGCTTGCCTGAGCTGATCAGACAGGCTGATGAGTTGGAGAAAAGCGGATATATCCGGACAGAAAAAAGCAATCTGGGCGCGGATATGAAAAAAATCTATTATTCCATAGATGTCATTCCAAAGCTGTGCGAAAAAGAAGGAATTGAAGATCCAAGAAAGCAGCAGCTTCGTTATATAAAACAAATAGAACAACTGCGCGCTGAGGTACAAGGCAGTTTTTTGGAAGGTTATTATGATGAGATCATAAGACGGTTGGAACTTGGGGAGATCGTAAAATCACCCGATATGGAGGACGTTGATTTTTTCCGATGTTTGAATGCAGTTGTGAATTTGAAAAAATCTCTGTGGATGCGCGTATTCAGTGCTGCTGTGCTTAATGACTCTAAGCGTTTTAAAAAAGATTATGAGAAAAAAGTGGTGAAAGTACTGGTCAGATCACCTTTGTATGAAGAGGGGATGACTGACGATGAGATATTAAGCGTTCATGGAATTCTCAGTTATGCACAGGTGATGGAATGGAAAGGTCCGCTTCTGTATAAATTAAAGGGCGGACAGGAGTATATAGAAGATAAGGCGAGGGAAAAGGAATATGAAATAGATACATCTCAAAATCAATACGGAACAGTGATTAATTCGCAGACATTGGAACGTGCCTTTCCCGTTTCTATAAAAGGAGTCCAAAGAATTGTAACGATTGAAAATAAGGCAAATTATGAAGAAATGAAATACAGAGAGGATACGCTTTATCTGTTCTGTCATGGATTTTATTCTCCGAAAGAACGGATTTTTTTGAAAAGATTAATGGAAGTGGCGGAAGGAGAGATACAGTATTTTCATTGGGGAGATATGGATATGGGAGGCATTCGTATTTTCCGGTTTAATAAGAAAAATATTTTTCCGAAATTGAAGCCGTATAAAATGGATCGAGAAGCATTTCAAGAAGCGCTTGAAAGAGGAGCGGGCATTCCTCTGGAAGAGAAAAAGAAAGAAAAATTGGAAAAGCTTAATGCGGGAGAATTAGAAGAGCTTAAAAAGTGTATTTTGGAAAAAGGAGTAGAAATCGAACAGGAAATTTTATTGGCGGAAAATGCGATAGCGGAAAATTGAAAAAAGTGCTGAGAAATGCAGGGGAAACGATAAGATTTGTAAATAGTATGATAGATTTTGTGAAAATAAGGAAAGAGGTTTTATAAAATAAGGGAAGAGGTTTTACAAAAAAGCTTGACATGTGTGAGAGCAGGGATTATAATATTACAGCATGACTAAAGGAGAAACAGTATACGCCATAGCCCCGGAGTGTGCTGATTTCACATATACAGGCAAGTAAATGTTATCTGATGATTTTATAGGAGGAACACCCATGAAAACTTATATGGCTAACCCTGACAAGATTGAAAGAAAATGGTATGTGGTTGACGCTGAGGGATGTACACTCGGACGTCTCGCATCTGAGGTTGCTAAAGTGCTCAGAGGAAAAAATAAACCGGAGTACACACCGCACATTGATACAGGAGATTATGTGATCGTTGTCAATGCAGCGAAAGTAAAAGTAACAGGAAAGAAACTTCAGCAGAAGATCTACTACAATCACTCTGATTATGTAGGCGGAATGAGAGAGACTACGCTGGCAGAGATGATGGCTAAGAAACCTGAGAAAGTGATCGAGCTGGCTGTTAAAGGAATGCTTCCGAAAGGACCTATGGGAAGAGACATGATCAAGAAGCTTCATGTTTATGCCGGAGCAGAACATGCAAATCAGGCTCAGAAGCCGGAAGTTCTGACATTTTAGGTAAAGGTTGAAAGGAGGATATAACAGTGGCTAACGCAAAATATTACGGAACAGGAAGAAGAAAAAAATCAATCGCAAGAGTATATCTTGTACCGGGAACAGGTAAAATCACGATCAACAAAAGAGATATCGACGAGTATCTTGGTCTTGAAACATTGAAAGTTGTTGTTCGCCAGCCGCTCGTGGCAACAGGAACAGCAGATAAATTCGATGTGATTGTTAATGTATGCGGCGGTGGTTATACAGGACAGGCAGGAGCAATCCGTCATGGAATTTCAAGAGCACTCCTTGAGGCTGACGCTGATTACAGACCGGTGCTTAAGAGCGCAGGTTACTTAACTCGTGATCCGAGAATGAAAGAACGTAAGAAATACGGTCTTAAAGCAGCTCGTAGAGCTCCGCAGTTCTCCAAACGTTAATCATACGTTTCGGGACGTACAATTTCAAAAAGATTTTACAAACCTCTCAGGGAATGCTCCTTGGGAGGTTTATATTTTTGAAAAATTATAGAATTATATTGATTTTTTAGGGAGAATTGCATATACTTATTATAGACAAAGAATTGTCTTAGGTGAGTTTCTACCATAAAGTGGAAACTTAAAAAAGCAGGTGAGTCTCCACCATAAAGAGAGAACCTAAAAAAGCGGTGAGTCTCCACCATAAAGAGAGAACCTGAAAAAGAGGCGAGTGAAGTCGTCTCTTTTTTTGACAGATGAGGAAAAATGAAATTTTATAATATCAAAGATGAATACATTAATTATTTGAAAAAATATGATGCAAAAGTTGTAGATAATAAAAAGGGAAAGCGGCCGTATGTAGGCGTGGTGCTTGAGATTGATGGAATAAAATATTATACACCATTTACATCGCCCAAAGAAAAGCATCGTAAAATGAAGAACACAAAAGATTTTAGGAAAATTAATCAGGGAATATATGGTGCAATCAACTTTAATAATATGATACCGGTTGTGGAATCGGCATTACTTCTTATTGATATTGATGCAATGGAAGATTCAAAATATCAGCGTTTGCTTCAAAATCAATATAAGTGTATTAAAGCTGATCGGGAACAAATTCAGTTGACAGCAAAAAGATTAAGAGATACTCTTTTTAAGAAAGATGAAGAATTGAATGGCAATGACAAGAAAATAAAGGAAAGATGTTGTGATTTGCCATTGCTGGAGGAGGTTGTGAAACATTATGGCAACCATTAGTAAAAAAGAAGTACATAAATTTTTAGATAAACACCCAGATATACCTTTCTCGGCAGCTGAATTTGAATATAGTTCATATCTTGAGTCTGAAGCTGTTGAATATGCCAATGCGATTTCAGCGAAAGCCTTTATCAGGAGGGAACTGAAGCAGATTAAGAGGAAAATTACTGGAATACGAAATAGTGCTGATGCCATGGATAAAAGAAAAAACTATGAAAAACGGGCAGGATATCTTTAGAGAAAATACGCTTTATTTTTTCTTGTACTGTGAAGAAAACTGTTGCAATTGGCTTATGAAAGAATACTCTAATATTTGGAATGAATATTTCAAATCTATGTTGTGCTTAGTAATTGGATTTCGAGGAGATGTAGAAATGCTTTCTTTTTTGACGAAAGAAACAGAACGTCTGGAAAGAATGTATCTCCAAGAAACATATGCACAAGGTCCAATACTTGCTATTCAGGAACTTGCTGTCAGATTTCTTAATTGAAGTCTATGAGGTGCTCTGAGGAGTAATGAGAAGCCCTGCGTTTGTAACGTGTTTGCAACACCACATTCCAAGAACCCAGTAAAATCAAGTGTTCCCAGTTACCTAAACGTTAATCATACGTTTTTGGAACGTACAATTTCAAAAGAATTTACAACTCCTCAGGACTCCGGTTCTGGGGAGTTTTTAAAAATGAGTTATTATTAAGGAAAATTATAAATAAAATCTTCGATTTTATTCTCGTCTTTGATATAATACATATATGGTAGCACGCTGATAACTAAGGCGCAGTGAATCATCATATTTCAAAGGAGCACGACAAGTTATGAGAATACAGGAGACGGTGAGGAAGCCGATGACGGAAGCAAAATATCTGAATGTGGATAATACAGACAGGTATCGTCCGATCATCCGGCTTTTTTATTTGAAATATGAAAAGCTGAAGTATTGGCTGTATCAGGAAGAGGTATATGAAGAATTAAAGGAAGATGCATACTTTAGAGAATATACGCCTGAGCAGTGTCAGCAGGACTTGGCGGCTTTGACTGCATGGGGGAATCTGGTAACAATTCAGGATACGAGAAAGGTTGCGACTATCGAGGAGTTTAAGAATAAAAAGTTCCGGTATCAGTTGTCTGAAGCTACGGTAGAAATTGAGCGAATGGTTATCCGGGTAGAGAATCTGTTTATTGAAAGTTCTTCGTTGGAACCTACATTATTGGAGAGACTTCGCATCAATCTGCGCAAGATTTCTGAGATTACAGAAGCAGATCAGGAGCATATCTATGCATGGTGGAATGATTTGAATAATGATTTTATACGATTGAATCAGAATTATCAGGATTATATGCGGGAGTTGAACAGTGTAAAAGCGGAAGAAATGATGAAAACGACAGAGTTTCTTGTGTTCAAAGACCGTTTGATCGAGTATTTGAGAAGTTTCGTGAGGAGTCTGCAGGTCAATGCCGCATTTATAGAACAATGTCTGAAGAATACGGACAGGCAGGTTTTGAGGTGTTTGCTGGAAAAAATTATACAGTATGAATTGTTGATTCCGAGAATCGATGTGGAAGTGAAGGAAGATTTGATTGCAGATAAAGTATATGGCCGTTGGCAGAGTCTGGAGGAATGGTTTACCGGAACAGACGGAAAGGATTCTGAGGCGGCAAAGGTATTTGACACAACGAATGAGATCATACGAAAGATTACAAGGTATGCGGCAAGAATCAGTGAAATGAGCAATGCGGGGGCGAATCGGCGGGAAGAGTATCATAAGGTTGCGGTGATGTTTTCAAAATGTAAGAATATTTTTGAGGCGCACAGATTGGCCGCTGTTGTATTTGGCATTGAAAAGCCGCTGCATTTAAAAGGGCTTCCGTGGCGTCAGACCGAGAGTATCAACAGCGGCGTGTTCGAGGAAGAACCGTATATCGTGACTGTGACGCCGAGGATTCGTACATATAAAGAAAAAGCAAAACGAAGCGGGATTGTTGATCGCTCGAAAGAAAAAGAAGAAATGTGGCTTGCTACGATTCAGCGATTAGAGGAAGAACGCAGGCTCTTGAAAAGTTATATTCAGGATAATCGTCTGGAGTTTGCAAAGCTTCCCGAGATAGAGCCGCATGTAAGAGATGTATTTCTGACATGGCTTTCCAAAGCATTGGAGAATAAAAGTCTTCAGGGGAAAACAGAGGATGGGCAGGTTTATCGTGTGGAAAAGTCGGATACAGAGGAAATCTGCATTTTGAAATCATCGGACGGTAATCTGCAAATGCCGGCATATGTGATTGTATTCGAGAAAAATGAGTGAAGGGAATTTAAAAAGAAGTCATGAGAGCATTGGAAATTCTGCTGGAACGGCGTTGGATTTTGAAGAGTCGGGAAAAAGAATTATATTATCAGATAAAGGATGAATTAGGAACGGTTAAGAAATTCTTGATGGAAAAGCTGGGGTATCAGGTAATCGTGAATCCTTATCTTGTAAAAGTGGAAAAGATGCCGGCGACACCGGAGAACTGGATGGGAATTCAAGAATTTACCCGGAAAATAGAATATGTTTTTTTCTGTATGATTTTAATGTTTCTGGAAGAAAAAGAAGCCGAAGAGCAATTTGTACTTTCAGAGCTGACAGAATATATACAGGGGCAGTACAGGGAGGAGCAGATTGACTGGACAGTATATCAGTATCGAAGACATTTGATCAAGGTGATCAAGTATTGTGTGAACTGTGGAATCCTGAATTTGAATGATGGAAGTGAAGAGAATTTTGCGAGGGATGATACGAGTGAAGTACTCTATGAAAATACAGGTGTCTCCAGATATTTTATGAAAAATTTCACACAGGATATTATGGGATATACGACGCCGGAAGATCAGGCGGAAAAGGAATCATTGTCTGACAGCGATACGGTCAAATTAAAGCAGAGGGAAGTTGAAATTAAAAGTCAACTAGAAGGATTAAAAAAGAATATTACAGGAAAACAGAGGCAGGAAGAGGAGAAAAAAGAAAAATATCAGGAAACAGAGCAGAAAATACAACTTCAATTTCAGAAAAATGAAATGCTTTGGGAAGAAATTGAAAACAGTCTGGAGTATATGGAAGAAGAGATGGCGGGGGTTCCTTTCGATGAATTTGCATTTATGAAGAAAGAGCTGACAGAGCAGAAAGGAGAGCAGTATTCTTTTCAGGCTCATTCAGAATTATTAAAGGATTATATGACAAAGGTCCGTCTTGGAAAAACGACGCTGGAAGAAGAAAAGGGTTGTCAGGAAAGATACAGTAGATTTTTGCAGGAATTGGATTCCTATCAGGAAGAAAAGAACAAAGCGGAACGAGAAGTCCTTCAATATGAAAATCAGTTTCATGAAGTAAAACAGGAGACAATAGAATCGGTATATCGTTGGGAAAAGGAGAATGCGGAGCTGCATCTGCAGTCAGATCTATTGCAGGAAATGGCAAGGGAAATTGAGAAGTATACAACGGAAACCGATTATTGGAATATCCGCGGATTGGCAAATGGTGAATTTGAGCGGAAAAGTCAGGAACTTTCGGGAAAAGTATTACAGCAGAGCAGAGAATTGTCCGACAGACGATTGGAGAAAGACGGAATTTGCGAAGAACTGGAACAGTGGAAGAATCAAAAGGAGCCGGAGCCGGAACGCAGTGAAGCAGTGGAAAAGAATCGACGGCTTTTGAAAGAAAAAGGAATTCCATATTTGCAGTTATATAAAGTAATTGATTTTGACGGAAAATTGGATGAAACACAGCGGGCATATCTGGAAGAAGCGCTATTGCATATGGGCATACTGGATGCGCTGATTGTGCCTGAAGAATATAGAGAACAGGCGCTGGCGTTGGATGCGGGGGTATGTGACCGTTATATTTTCAGTGATGCCGCATATGTAAGAAATAACATTATGGATTTTCTGGATGTAGACAACGAAGAGGGAGATATTCTTCTGTACCAGAATGTTTCCCGTATATTAACAGCAATCGGCTGGAAGGAACAGGACGAAGAGACGATAAGTGAGTCTATAGAAAAAAACAGGACATGGATCGATAAAAGAGGAAATTATGGAATCGGAATCATAGAAGGAACGGTTACGAAAAATTATACGCCATGTTTTATAGGAGCTTATGCAAGAGAGCAGTATCGCATAAAGAAGATACAGGAACTAGAAGCAGAGTGTCGGAGGCTGGAAGATACCATTCAAATAGCGGAAGACGAAATTACACAATTAAAGCAAAGGAAAAGCTGTCTGGAAACAGAGTGGAAATCATTTCCGAAAGAACAGGATCTGAAAGTGGCAGCAAAAGAATTAGAAAAGAAAACGAATATTCTGGAAGAAATAGAGTGTAAAGTACAGATCCAGAAAGGTATTGTAGAAAAAGAACGAAAAAGTCTGGATGCAGTTCGGCTGCGGGTGCAGGAAGTATGTCAGAAGTGTTATCTGCCCCCGCGTCTGGATGTGTTTACGGAAGCAGAAGAATCCTTGACCGAGTATAAAGAAGAGTTGATGAAAGTACAGATTTCCTATGGAAATTATAGGAATGGAATTAGTTCTGCAAAGGTGCAGAAGGAATATTTGGAAGGAATTGACGCCGATTTGGATGATATCCGCTACGATTTGAATCATATGATACGAAATGAACGGGAAAAGCGGGGAAGTCTGAATTCAGTGATGGAACAGCTTGCTTTGACGGATTATGAGGAAATCAGGGAGCGATTGGAACATTGCATAGAGCGATTGGAGAAACTGCCGTCAGAGATTGAGGCGAGTGTTACACAAAGCTCTCATTTGGAAACAAAAGAAAAACAATTTATAGAAAAACTGGGAGATATAGAAGTTTCAGTTGGAAAGTACAGACAGCAGAAAGACAGATTTTGCACTGCTTTTGAAATGGAATATCAGCTTGGATATGTAGAGTGTCCGTTTGCGGTAAGCGACGATGCGGAAGAACGGGCGGAGAAGATATGCAGGATGTTTATGGGGAGATTCGGAAATAAAAGGCACAGTGAGATTTTGGAGAATCTGCAAAATGTATATCATATGAATAGGGGATATCTGTTGGAATATCAGGTTACGCTGCAGTCATTATTTGAAGAACTGGATGAGGAGAGCGGAGTTTTCGACACAAGTATGAGACGAATCGATATTTCTGCTAAGTATAGAGGAATCACGATCAAGTTTAAAGAACTGATTGCCAGAATGAAAGAAGATGCAGAGGTACAGCGTCGGCTTTTGAGTGATAAGGACAGAGAGTTATTTGAAGATATTCTTGCCAATACGATCAGTAAGAAAATTCGCGGAAAAATTCAGGCCAGTAAGCGATGGGTTGAGAAAATGAACACATTGATGGAGTCTATGAAGACTTCCAGCGGACTTACGCTGAGTCTGCGTTGGAAAAATAAGCGGGCGGAGAAAGAAGAACAGCTGGATACGAGGGAACTTGTAGAACTTCTGCAAAAAGATGCCGAAATTATGCGTCCGGAAGAGGCGCAGCAGTTATCCGGACATTTTCGATCTAAGATCGAAGAGGCAAGAAAATCTGCAAATGATCTGGGAAATGTGCAGTCTTTTCATGCGATTATGAGAAATGTGCTGGATTATCGTCAATGGTTTGAGTTTCAATTGGAATGTCAAAAAACAGGAGAGAAGAAAAGGGAACTGACAGACCGCGTATTCTTTACTTTTAGCGGCGGAGAAAAGGCGATGTCGATGTACGTGCCGCTATTTTCGGCAGTAGTAGCAAAATATGCAGGGGCAAGACAGGATGCTCCGTATTTGATTTCCTTGGACGAGGCATTCGCGGGAGTAGATGAAATGAATATTCGGGACATGTTCCGGCTGATGGTGAAGTTTGACTTTAATTTTATGATCAACTCACAGATTCTCTGGGGAGATTATGATACGGTTCCGGCTTTGGCAATCTATCAGCTTGTCCGCCCGGAGAATGCGAAATATGTTACGGTTATTCGGTATGTCTGGAATGGAAATATAAAAAGTATGGTAACAGAAAAGGACTTGAGTCATGGATAAAACAGAAACAAACGATCTGTTAGAAGAATGCATGCTGTATTTCAAGGCGCGTCCGGTATATAAAAAACTATTTCTGAAAATGCGGGATAAATATGCCGGTCTTGGCCACTTTGGGGGAACGGCGATGCTTACGTCGCTGAGCAGAGAAGAGAAAAGTCAATTAGGAGGATTTTTTCAAAGGGATTATACAAGTAATAAGACAATAACAATTTCTGCGGATTTAATGAAAAAATGTTTGGAATCCAGTAAATTTGCGGGATTAACCTGGGAATTGATTCTGGAAACTTATTTTGGAGAGCCGCTGCAGGTAAAAAAGGAAATCGAACTGGCAGAGTCGAAAAGGCGAGAAGATTATTTTGCGGAGATACTGGAAAGTATTTCGGATGAAAGCGGACGAGAATGGCTGCGCAGCATATTGGAGGAAAAGAAAGAGGGATATTTGCTTATTACGCAGTTATACAAAGAAAGCCCGGAGGAATTGAGGAGCATTCTAACGTATGTAACGACAGGGATTGCAAAATTGAAAGTGTTTCAAGATAAAAAGCAGAAAGAATTGTTAGCTGTGTTTTCGGCAAATGTCACAGGAAATCCCCATTATTTTGATGAAGGGAAGACAGGGGAAAAACTACTCTTTAATTATCTTGGAGAAAGGAATTTCGATTTAAAACAAGAAGGACTTTCCAGAGCAGAGTATAAAAACAGAATCTATTATGAGGCAGGGATTTTGAAAGATGAAGTATCGAATGATGCGCTGGCATATGGGATTCACGGATGGAAACCGGACGGCGGTTTACATGAAGGCATTGAAGGTTTTCTTGAGAATAGAGAGCCTGTAAAATTGACGTTACAGACGATTGGAAGATTAGAGAAGGTCTGTGGACAGAGTAGTCAGGTATACGTTGTGGAAAATCCGGCAGTATTTTCTGTATTGATAAGGGAGTATCCGCAGCGGACTGTGATCTGCGGGAATGGGCAATTACGTCTGGCGGTACTTATTCTTATGGATAAATTTTCGTGCGACACTGTTTTTTGGTATGCGGGGGATTTTGATCCGGAGGGGCTTTTGATCGCACAGAAATTAAAGATCCGATATGGAGAGCGGCTGAAACTTTGGAAGTATGAGGCGGATTTGTATGAAACATATTTATCGGAAGTAGAACTAAGCGACAGGCGGATGAAAAAGCTGGAGCAGGTGTCTGTTCAAGAACTGCAGGAAATAAGGGAAGCGATGTATAAGAAACGAAGATCGGCATATCAGGAAAGCATGATGGAAGCGCTGAGGAAGTAATTGCCGTTTGGGATCATCTGACGCTAAAGGATTATAATATAAAATGCGATCAGGAGTGATCGAAGAAAACCAGATCTGAAAAAAGAAACGGTGAGGAAATCAAAATGTGGTATCAGAAGGATTGGTTTACAGGAAGTGATTACTATAATTTAAAAGAAAAACAGATTCATGCAGAAGAGATCGAGATTAAAAAGCCGCTCGAACAAAAATTTCATGAAAGGACAGAGATATATTATGTTAAGAGCGGTGACGCCGATATTTGGATCAACGGAGATAAATATCAAATGAAAGAGGGCGTTTTCTGCTGCCTTTACATGCATCATTTTTATAGAATCGAACAGATCAGAAAACCTTTGCGCTGCGTAAAGGTTTCTTTTCATATCGGTCTGTTTATGTTTTTGTGTTTTGAACAGCACAAAGAAAATGAAAATGAGGTGCTGATGTATGGCGTTCCCCCTTTATTTGTTTTGAATGCGCAAGAAAAACAGAGGGTTCTTCGTGTTTTAGACGACTTGTTGGCTGAAGAGCAGGAAGAAAAATTTCTGCTGTATAATATGAATATCTACCTTGCCATGCAGTTACATGCATTGTACTGCAGATACGCTATGGAGAGAAAGAAAAAAGAGGATTCCGAAAAAGACTGTGTATGGGATGTTATTCAAAGGGTGCTGTTGGATACAAGCAAAACAGTACCAATGGAAGAGTATGCCAAAGCGGCAGGGATGACAACGGTAACATTGAATCGTAAAATTGTGCGGCGGTGTGGTTATACTTTTTTTCAGCTTCAGAAAATGGGAAAGATATTTAATGCCTGTGCCCTTCTGCATTTTCCGGATTTGAATATCCAATACATCAGTGATTATCTCGGATTTACTAATATCGAAGATTTTTACAGAGTATTTAAACGTTATATGAACGTGAGCGTCAGAGAATACCAGAAACAAAATGTAGGAAACGGTATGCAAATGCATTCGGAGGAAGAGGCACTGCAGATTTTGGTTTATCTTATACTTAATTTTCATGATCCGTTTCAGATGAAAGAAATGGAGAAAGTGTTGAAAAAGAATGCGCATTTGCTTGAAAGAAGAGCGCGGGAGGTGTTTGGACGAAGTGTTTTGGAATTGTTGGAGGAAGTAAGAATTCAGATTTCCTGCAGTTATCTTGTTGCTACAGACCGGACTGTTACACAGATCAGCAGTGACGTTGGATTTGGAAGTATTTCATCTTTTCAGCGCAGTTTTTTTAAATATATGAATCAAACGCCAAGTCAATTCAGATGTAGTATGAAAAGTAAATAATTGATAATAATTTTAAAATATCTGAATATCTATTTTCTGTACTTCGCCTTATAATGAAATCAAAATACCGGAGGTGACAGAAAGATGTTTGAACATTTATTTGCTCCAATTAAGATTCGTGATATGGAGCTGAAAAACAGAATTATTTTGCCGGCTATGGGAACGAGAATGGCGGCGGAAAACGGGGCAGTGACAGATAAATTGATTGCTTACCACGCTGCAAGAGCAAAAGGCGGATGCGCACTGAATATTGTAGAAGTAGCCGCCGTACATACGCCAAGTGCGCCGGCGCATTTTGTATCTATCAGTGAAGATTACTTGATTGAAGGACATAAAAAACTGACAGATGCAATCCATGAAAACGGCGGGAAAGCAGGAATTCAGCTTTGGCAGGGATCTATTGCCGCATGCATGGATCCGAAGGCGCAGATGCTGGTTGTTTCGGATATGAATTTTGGCGCTTATATGATCAAAGCCATTACAAAAGAACAGATTCAGGAAGTAATCGCATGCTATGGAAAAGCGGCTGCCAGAGCGGTAGAAGCCGGATATGACTGCTTGGAATTTCATCTGGCGCACAATTACCTTCCTCATTCATTTCTGAGTGCGGGCTTCAATCACAGGGAAGATGAATATGGAGGAAGTTTTGAGAACAGATGTCGATTCCCGTTGGAAGTAATTGATGAAATTCGCAAAAATATGCCGGAAGGGATGCCGTTGTTTATCAGAATTGACGCTCAGGACGACATGTTGGAAAACGGTCTTACGATTGAAGATGTGATTCGATTTTGTAAGATTGCAAAAGAGCATGGCGTTGATGTTCTAGATGTATCCAGAGGAAATATCATTACGGCGGCGTCTATGTATGAAGTTCCGCCTATTGATGTGCCAAATGGATTTAATATTGACAATGCGGCGAGAATCCGAAAAGAGACAGGGATGTTGACTGTCGGAGTAGGAAGGATCAATACGGCGGCGCTGGCAGAAGAGATCATATCTCAGGACAAAGTAGATATGGTTGTTATGGGAAGGGCGCAGCTTGCAGATCCGGAATTCGCGAATAAGGCGCACGAAGGCAGAATCGGCGATATTGTACATTGCGTAGGATGTAATCAGGGCTGCTATGATGGCTTTACCGATGTTGCAAACCGTCCTCATATTACTTGTATGAGAAATCCGATGATCGGTCATGAATCAGAGTACGATTTAAGTAAAACGGAAACTCCGAAGAAAGTATGGGTTGTCGGCGGAGGTGTTGCCGGAATGGAGGCTGCGAAGATCCTGCACGAAAGAGGACATGAAGTTTCGCTGTTTGAAGCTTCTGACACATTAGGAGGAGAATTTCTTCTTGCCGGAGAAGCGCCGGGCAAGGCTGAGATGAAGGCGGCGGCGTTTGAGATGGCCGAACAGGTAGAAAAACTTGTAAAGGTATATAAGAATACAAAAGTAGATGCACAAATGTTGAAGGATGCAGATGTGGACGCTGTTATTTTGGCAATCGGTTCTTCTCCGATTACGATTAAGTTAGAAGGTATGGATAAGTTGCAGCATGCATCAGCACCGGAAGTTCTCAGGCATGAAGTGTGTCCGAAAGGAAAAGTCGCTGTTATCGGAGGCGGTCTGGTAGGACTGGAAACAGCGGATACTCTTGCGACAGACGGATGTGATGTAACTGTTTTGGAAATGAAAGATGAGATCGGAAGCGATCTGGGCAGCCTTCGTAAGATTGCCGTTATGATGAAATTGCAGCAGATGCAGGTGAAAATGCTTCCAAACAGCAAAGTGTGTAAATTTACGGAAGAAGGAATTGTGCTGGAAGATGAAACTCTTGTGCCGTGTAATTGCGCGGTATTTGCTGTTGGATTTGCTTCAAATGATTCACATTTACTTGTGGAAGAATGTGAAAAAAGGCAGATTCCGTGCCGCGTGATCGGAGACGCAAAATCCGCAAGACGTGCTCTGGATGCGATCGCGGAAGGATTTGAAGCGGCAAGAACACTGTAGAAATATAGGAGGATAAAGCGTATGAGAACAATGTTTACCCCGCTTAAGATTGCGGGAATGGAAGTGAAAAACAGAACTTTTATGGCTCCGATGTCGCTGGGATATGAAAGTCAGGATGGTACTGTGAATGAGAAAATGGAAGCTTACTGGCTCAGGCGTGCGCAAGGCGGTGTGGGATGTATCATCGTAGACGCTACAAGTGTTGATCCGAATGTTCCGTATCTTGGAAATACACTTTGTTTTCGGGATGAAGAAAGTATCAAAAAATACAAAAGCTTTACAGACAAAGTTCATTCTTATGGCTGTAAGATCATTCCGCAGATTACGCATCCGGGTCCGGAAAGTATCAGTGCATTTTTCGGAGTAGCGCCAGTAGCCAGCAGTTCATATCCGAACTCTATGGGGCAGATGACAAGAGAGCTGGCAAAAGAAGAACTTCCGGGTATTGTCGCTCTTTATGCCAAAGCGTCTAAAAATGCGAAAGAGGCTGGATTTGACGGAATCGAACTGCATTGTGCCCATGCATATATGCTGCTCGGATCGTTCTTGTCACCTTTACGCAACAAACGTACAGATGAATACGGCGGAAGTTTGCTGAATCGCGCCCGTTTGTTGTTTGAAGTATTGGATGCGATCAAAGAAGCTTGTGGAGAAGATTTTCCGATCGTTTTAAGAATGTCCGGAAGTGAAAGAGATCCGCAGGGAAATACGTTAGAAGATATGAAACGTTTGATCCCTTACTTGGAAAAACATGGCGTTGATTGTTTTGAAATCAGCGGCGGAACACAATATGAGCGTTGTAATAAGATTATTCCGTGTCATGGAGAAGAAGAATTTACGAACTTAAAAGAAGCTCGGGCAATTAAAGAAATAACAACAAAACCGGTGATCACGGTCGGAAAAATCTTGGATGCACAGTTAGCGGAAGATGTGCTTGAAGCAAATGAAGTGGATGGAGTTGTACTTGGCCGAGCTCTTTTGGCAGATCCGGATTTTGTGGAGAAAGCAGAAGAAAAACGTTATGATGAGATTGCTCCTTGTGCAGGCTGCGGAGTTGGATGTGTAGGTGAGCAGACGAAAAGACGTCCGGCATCTTGCGTGATCAATCCACTGGCAGGAAGAGAACTGGAGTTTGAAGAAAAACCGACAGCAGAAGAAAAGAATATTTTAGTCGTCGGAGCAGGAATCGGAGGACTTGCAGCAGCAAGGATTCTTGCAAAACGCGGACATCATGTAGTCGTATTTGAGAAAGAGAAAAAAGCAGGCGGTCAGTTGAATCTGGCATGCCGCGCTCCGTTTAAACAAGAAATTTCAAAATGGATCGTATATCTTTTGCAGGAATGTGACAGATATGGTGCGGAGATTCGCTATGAGACAGAAGCAAATGCAGATGTGATCAAAGCGGAGAATCCGGATGTCGTAATTCTTGCAACAGGAGCAGAACCTATCGTACTTCCGGTAGAAGGCAAGGAAACTATGATTCAGGCAAATGACGTATTGAGCGGAAAAGTTCCGATTCTCGGCGGAAATGCAGCGATTATCGGAGGAGGAATGGTTGGAATAGAAACGGCGGAATATGTGCTTCATCATTCCAGAGGAGCGGCAAGAGCAGCTCTTATCGAGATGACAGACAGCATAGGTCAGGGAATGGTTCCGAATAATCTTGTGCCGACTATGGCTCGTCTCAGACAGGAAAATGTACAGATGATTACAGGCGCAAGAGTAAAAAAGATTGATGCGGGAACAATTATCGCAGATACAAAAAAAGGTGAGATGAAATATCCGGGATTTACACATGTGATATGCGCGGTTGGCTCAAAGGCATGGAATCCGTTGTATGAAGAAATCAAAGACACTTATGAAACATATGTGATCGGAGATGCAAAAGAAGTGGCGCAGGCGCTGGAAGCTGTGCGTGGAGCATATGAACTTGGATATCGGTTATGATATCCAACATGGGAAACGACTATCGTTTACAGCGTTTACAATATAAGTAACAGCAAGGAAGAAAGAGGTGGAAATGCAGATGAAAAAAGTGAATTTCGGAAGTACGGGAAAACAGGTTCCGGCTATTGTCATGGGATGTATGCGCATGAAAGAACTGACCGTAAAAGAAGCGGCGAAGCTGGTTGATGCGGCAATGGCAGAGGGGGTCGATTTTTTTGATCATGCGGATATTTACGGAGGGGGAGTCTGCGAAGAGCGTTTTAAAGAGGCGGCGGAAGAAGCGAAAATAAGCCGTGAAGATATGTGGATTCAAAGCAAATGCGGAATTGTGCCGGGGGTGATGTACGATTTTTCTAAAGAGCACATCATAAAATCAGCAGAAGATTCTCTGCAAAGACTCGGAACAGATTATCTGGATTCTCTTCTTCTTCACAGACCGGATGCGCTCATGGAACCAGAAGAGGTAGCGGCGGCTTTTGAGGAGCTGCATACGTCGGGGAAAGTGAGATATTTCGGCGTATCGAATCAGAATACGATGCAGATGGAGCTTCTAAGCAGATATGTGAGTGAGCCGCTTATGGCGGATCAGCTCCAGTTTGGCGCTGCTCATGCGTCCATGATCGCGAGCGGAGTGGAAGTAAATATGACGACGCCTGGAAGCGTTGACCGGGATGGAAGCGTATTAGATTATTGCCGGCTGCATGACATTACGATTCAGGCATGGTCGCCATTTCAGTACGGAATGATCGAAGGAGTGTTTTTAAACAGCGACAAGTTTGCGGTTCTAAACGAAAAAATCCGCGAGATTGCAGGAAAGTACGGGGTCAGCGATACAACGATCGCCACCGCGTGGATTTTAAGACATCCCGCGCACATGCAGGTTCTTTCCGGCACAATGAATCTGCAGAGGCTTAGGGAGATCTGTAAGGCATGCGAGATCACTCTTACACGGGAAGAATGGTATGCGATCTATATGGCGGCAGGTCATATGCTTCCATAAACTGCGGCTTTCTCTGGACAACGAATATGAAGTTAAAGCGTGTGTGTAAAAAGGCGAATGCAAAAATACCGGGCGTCAACTTGCTAAAATGATAGGCGCATGATATACTTCTCCTGAAAATAATTTATTTCAGGAGGAGTATTTTTTATGGACGCAGACCCTGCGGGGAATTCTATTTTGTTTAACTTGCTGTTGTTGTTATTTTTCACTTTGCTGAACGCTTTTTTTGCCGGGGCGGAGATGGCGGTCGTATCGGTGAATAAGAACCGGATTCGAAGTATGGCGGATGAAGGAAATAAAAAGGCAAAAGTGATCGAAGGTTTATTTGAGGATTCGACGAAGTTTCTTTCGACGATTCAGGTTGCGATCACATTTGCGGGATTTTATTCGTCGGCATCGGCAGCGTCGGGGATTTCGCCTGTTCTGGCGCAGTCACTTGAGGCTGCAGGCGTTCCGTACAGTTCGCAGATTGCTTACAATGGGGTGACGCTTGTGCTGATGTTTTTTAACCTTGTGTTCGGCGAGCTTGTTCCGAAGAGGATCGCGCTGCAGAAAGCGGAAGCGTTTTGTATGTTTACGGTAATGCCGGTACACTATATATCGATCATACTGTCTCCGTTTATCAAACTTCTTTCCATGTCTACGAAGTTTGTGTTAAAGCTTCTTGGGATGAAAACGGAAGATGAGGAAGAAGCGGTGACGGAAGAGGAAGTGAAAGCGCTTTTAAAAATGGGAAATGAAAGCGGTACATTTGACGATGACGAAAAAGAGATGATCGATTCGGTGTTTAAGTTTGACAGAAGGACTGCAAGAGAGATCATGGTTCCGAGGCGAGAAGTGATAGCATTTGATATTGACGATCCGTTTGAGGAGATGATCGATGAGATCCTTGAGACAAGACATAATCGGATTCCGGTATATGAAGAAAACATTGATAATATTATCGGTGTGCTTCATGTAAAAGATATGATGATCGAGATGCGAAAACATCCGTTGAAGAAAGGAGATGTCAGGCAGATGCTTCGTCAACCGTTCTTTATTCCGGAAACAAAGGAAGCGGATGAACTGTTTCGGATTATGCAGGAGACACGGCATCATATGGCGCTTTTGGTCGATGAGTACGGTGGCTTTTCGGGAATTGTAACGATCGAAAATCTCGTTGAAGAGATCATGGGTGATATTAACGAAGAGTATGAGGAAGTAGTTCCTGAGATAGAGTGTGTCAGAGAAGATGAATACAAGATTGACGGAGGAGTTCTCATTGATGATTTGAACGATGAACTCGGACTGAAGCTTGAAACGGAAAATTATGATACACTGTCGGGATATCTTATTGAAAAACTGGGGCATATTCCCGCAAAAGAAGATCGGGATATCATAGAAACGGATGGTCTGATATTTAAAATCGAAGAAGTGAAAGACAACCGTATCACGCAAGTCCGTCTGCGGATGAAAGACTTGAAATAAAAACCTGTCTGAGTCAGACGATGGGAAAGTTTACAAGAAGACGAAAATTTGAACAGAGAGATGAAAGGAGATACAGTGTAATGAAGATGCTGTCTATTGAAGAAGAGCTGAAGAACAATTCTTATCCGGGGAGAGGGATCGTTATCGGGAAAACACAGGACGGAACGAAGGCTGTGACGGCTTACTTTATCATGGGAAGAAGTGAGAACAGCAGAAACCGTGTGTTTGTGGAAGAAGGAGAAGGAATCCGTACACAGGCGTTTGATCCGGCAAAACTGGAAGATCCGAGCCTTATTATTTATGCGCCGGTGCGTGTCCTCGGTAATAAAACGATTGTTACAAACGGAGATCAGACAGATACTATCTATGAAGGGATGGATAAGCAGATGACATTCGAGCAGTCACTTCGCTCCCGCGAGTTTGAACCTGACGGTCCGAATTATACGCCGCGTATCTCCGGAGTAATGCATATAGAAAACGGAACGTACAACTATGCAATGTCTATTTTGAAAAGTAATAACGGGAATCCGGAAAGCTGCTGCAGATATACATTTGCATATGAGAATCCGGTTGCGGGAGAGGGACATTTTATCCATACTTATATGTGTGACGGGAATCCTTTGCCGAGTTTTGAAGGAGAACCGAAATTGATCGGAATCCCGAACGATATGGACGAGTTCACCGAGACGTTATGGCACAGCCTGAATGAAGATAATAAAGTATCTCTTTTCGTGCGTTATATCGATATAGAGACAGGAAAGTATGAGACGAAAATCGTAAATAAAAATCATAAATAAAGATTACGAAATAAGGATTACGAATAAGGATCACGAATAAAGATCGCAAATAAAGATTATAAGGAGCGGATAAGAAGATGAAAGAATTAGAATTAAAATATGGATGCAACCCAAATCAGAAACCGTCCAGAATTTATATGAGTGACGGACGTGAACTGCCGATCAAAGTGCTTTGCGGACGTCCGGGGTATATTAATTTTCTTGATGCATTTAATGGATGGCAGCTTGTGTCCGAGTTGAAAAAAGCAACAGGACTTCCGGCGGCAACATCGTTTAAACACGTATCTCCGGCAGGGGCGGCAGTCGGACTTCCGCTTTCTGATACGCTTGCGAAAATTTACTGGGTAGATGATCTCGGGGAGTTGTCTCCGCTGGCCTGCGCATATGCAAGGGCGAGAGGCGCAGACAGAATGTCTTCGTTCGGAGATTTTATTTCGTTGTCTGATGTGTGTGATGTGGATACCGCAAAATTGATCAAGAGAGAAGTTTCCGACGGCGTGATCGCACCGGGATATGAACCGGAGGCTCTTGAAATATTAAAACAAAAGAAAAAAGGAAATTATAATATTATCGAGATCGATCCTGATTATGTTCCGGCAGCGCTTGAGCATAAGGAAGTATTCGGCATCACATTTGAACAGGGAAGAAATGAACTGAATATTGATAAGGACTTCTTCTCTGATGTTGTTACAGAAAACAAAGAGATACCGGAACAGGCGAAGATAGATCTTGCTATTTCCATGATCACTTTGAAATATACACAGTCAAATTCTGTATGTTATGTAAAAGACGGACAGGCGATCGGTATCGGAGCGGGGCAGCAGTCAAGAATACATTGTACACGTCTTGCCGGACAGAAGGCAGACAACTGGTGGCTGCGTCAAAGCCCGAAAGTGCTCGGACTTCAGTTTAAGGACGGTATCGGACGCGCGGACCGTGATAACGCGATCGATCTGTATATCGGCGATGAGTATATGGATCTGCTTGCGGACGGCGTGTGGGAAAATACATTTGCAGTAAAACCTGAAGTGTTTACAAGAGAAGAAAAGAGAGAATGGCTTGATAAAATGACAGATGTTGCTCTTGGATCGGATGCCTTTTTCCCGTTTGGTGACAACATTGAACGCGCGCATAAGAGCGGCGTGAAATATATTGCGCAGCCGGGCGGTTCTGTAAGAGACGATAATGTGATCGCTACATGTAATAAATACGGAATGGCAATGGCATTTACCGGAATTCGCTTATTCCATCATTAAGAAGAGGCGCTGTAACATGATTTTAGAAACGAATAGTCCTCAGGAAACGTTTTCGGCAGGGCGACAGCTTGGAGAAAAAGCATTTCCGGGGCAGGTGATTACTTTGACAGGAGATCTCGGAGTCGGAAAAACTGTTTTTACACAGGGACTTGCCAAAGGACTTGGCATCGAAGAACCGGTAAACAGTCCGACCTTTACGATCGTGCAGGTGTATGACGAAGGAAGACTGCCGCTGTATCATTTTGATGTGTACCGGATCGGGGATATCGAAGAGATGGATGAAGTGGGATTTGAAGAATATGTTATGGGCGACGGTGTTTCGCTGATCGAATGGGCGAATCTGATCGAAGAGATTCTTCCGGAAAACCGGACGGAAGTTATCATAGAAAAAGACTTGGAAAAAGGGTTTGACTATCGGAAGATCATAATCAATGAGATGAAGTGAGGTTCGATCGGATAAGACCGGATAAGACGGTATAAAGTTTGGCGGCAGTGAACTGCGGTTATGAATGAAGAATGGCGGACGAATGCCGGAAGAAAGCGAAAAGGAAAGCAGGATGTAAAGCATGAGAGTTTTGGCAATAGATAGTTCGGGTCTGACAGCTACGGTTGCAATAGTAGAGGACGACACGACGATTGCGGAATTTACAATAAATTATAAAAAGACACATTCACAGACACTTCTGCCGATGATTGATGAAATGGTGAAAATGGTAGAAGCGGATTTGAACACGATTGATGCGATCGCAGTTGCGGGAGGACCGGGATCGTTTACAGGACTTCGGATCGGATCTGCAACAGCAAAAGGTTTGGGGCTTGCGTTAGGCAAGCCCTTGATCCATATACCGACAGCAGATGCGATGGCATACAGTATCTACGGATGCGAGGATATTATATGTCCGATCATGGATGCAAGAAGAAATCAGGTTTATACAGGAATCTACTCTTTTGTTCCGAAAAAGGAGAGTGAAGATTCCGAACACGGACAGATGAAATATGCATTTCAGGTAATACGTGTACAGATGGCGGTTTCAGTGGAAGATTTGATACGAAGGCTGAATATCTATGGACGCAGAGTCGTATTCTTGGGCGATGGAGTACCTGTATATCGCAAGATGCTGGAAAAGGGTCTGAAAGTTCCGTATTTTTTTGCGCCGTCATATTTAAACAGACAGCGTGCGGCAGTGGTAGGAGCGCTTGGTATCCGCTATTTTAAGATGGGACGTTATGAAACGGCGGCAGAACATAAACCGGATTATCTGCGCGTTTCTCAGGCGGAGCGGGAAAGAGCGGCAAAAGAAAAAAATGCGGCTCCGGAAATCCGCCGTATGGTCATGGAAGACGGAGCGGCAATCGCGGAACTGGAGTATAGTTTGTTCCGTGATGCATGGAGTGAAAAATCAATTCTTGAAACGCTGAAACAGCCGAATGCGATTTGTCTGATCGCAGAAAAAGCAGACCGCACGGCGGGATATCTTTTGGCATATACGGCTGCGGAAGAAATGGAAATTGCGCGTATAGGCGTTGTGAAAGAGATGCGGAGGCAAGGGGTTGCCCGGGAACTTTTAGGCGCGCTTGAAAAGATAGGGAAACAGTCGGGAATTGAAAAAATATTGTTGGATGTGCGGTCAGGAAACGAAGCGGCACACAAATTATATACAAGCGAAGGATTTACGGAAGACGGGATCAGAAAGCATTTTTATTCTGACCCTGATGAAGATGCGGTTTTGATGAGCAAAACAGTTAAATAAAATTAATAATGCCAAAAACCGACAAAAACGGAATCGGTTTCCGATAGAAATTTGAAAAAAATTCAGATATACTTTGGGCATAGCGGAAACGTAAATTTCTATTTACAGGAGGATAAGATATGCGCCGATATTATTTGAAAGAAAGAGAAATGATAAAAGAAACCGAGGCGATTATCTGCAATCGGTGCGGAAAAGAAATTGTTGTCAGAAACGGGGAACCCCGGGAAGGCGTATTTAGTGCAGACTGCGAATGGGGGTATTTTTCGGAGAAGGACGGAGAAAGGCATCATTTTGATCTGTGCGAATCTTGTTATGATGATCTTGTGAGTTCTTTTAAAATACCCGTTGACGCAGAGTGAAAAATTAAAACAAAAAGAATGGACAGAAAAATAAATGTTAGATGTATGTTTGTTGGGATGCGGCGGGATGATGCCGCTTCCTTATCGTTATCTGACGGCGCTTATGACGCGGTTTAATGGAAGTAGTATGCTTATAGACTGCGGAGAAGGAACGCAGGTTGCGATTAAAGAAAAAGGATGGAGTTTTAAACCGATTGATGTGATTTGTTTTACACATTATCACGGAGATCATATAAGCGGTCTTCCGGGACTGCTCCTTACGATGGGAAATGCAGACCGTACAGAGCCGCTTACATTGATCGGACCAAAAGGACTTGAGCGGGTGGTGAGCTGCCTTAGAGTGATTGCGCCCGAGCTTCCGTTTCCGATCGTTTTTAAGGAGATAGAAGGCGCTGAACAGACATTCGAGATAAACGGATACAGACTGAAAGCTTTCCGTGTAAATCATAACGTACTTTGTTACGGATATACGATGGAAATTGACCGCGCCGGAAAATTCGATGCTCAGAGGGCAAAAGAACAGGGGATTCCGCTTCCGTATTGGAGCCGGCTTCAAAATGGCGAGACGATTGAGACAGAGGATAAAGTCTATACCCCTGATCTTGTGCTTGGCCCTCCGCGAAAAGGGATAAAACTGACGTACACGACAGACACCCGGCCTACGGACTCGATCAAAGAAAATGCGGCCGGTTCTGATCTGTTTATTTGTGAAGGAATGTACGGAGAACAAGAAAAAGCGGCAAAAGCAGTAGAATACAAGCATATGACGTTCTATGAGGCGGCGGCACTTGCCAAGGAAGCCGAAGTAGAGGAGATGTGGCTGACGCATTACAGTCCGTCGCTGACAAAACCGCAGTATTATATGGATGAGGTGCGCCGTATTTTTCCGAGGGCAAAAGCGGGAAATGACGGCATGACTGCGGAGTTGATGTTTGAAGATTGAGAGGCGTGAAATGAAAGAGATAAGAAACATTAATATTTTGGCGATTGAAAGTTCGTGTGATGAGACTGCGGCTGCAGTTGTCCACAATGGAAGAAAAGTTCTTTCAAACATTATTTCATCGCAGATCGATCTGCACAAATTATATGGCGGAGTTGTTCCGGAAATTGCATCGCGGAAACATATTGAAAAAATCAATCAGGTGATTGAAGAAGCGCTGAAAGAGGCGGAGGTAACATTGAAAGATATTGATGCGGTCGCGGTTACGTACGGCCCGGGACTTGTAGGGGCGCTGCTTGTCGGAGTGGCAGAAGCAAAGGCGATTGCTTATGCGGCGGGGCTTCCGCTTGTCGGCGTGCATCATATAGAAGGGCATATTTCGGCAAATTATATCGAGCATCCCGAATTAGAACCGCCCTTTTTGTGCCTTGTTGCATCCGGGGGGCACACTCATCTTGTATGTGTGAAAGATTACGGAAAGTATGAAATACTTGGAAGAACAAGGGATGATGCGGCAGGAGAAGCTTATGATAAAGTAGCGCGTGCGATCGGATTGGGATATCCGGGAGGACCGAAGATCGACAGAATTGCAAGAGAGGGAAACCCTGATGCAATAAAATTTCCGAAAGCAAATGTAGACGGTGCAAAATATGATTTTAGTTTCAGCGGTTTGAAGTCGGCGGTTCTCAATTATATAAACGGCTGCAAGATGAAAGGTGAAAGTTTTGATCCTGCGGATATTGCCGCATCTTTTCAGAAAGCGGTTGTGGAAGTATTGGTAGAGAAGTCTATGCAGGCGGCGGAAGATTACAGTATGCGCAAATTTGCGATCGCAGGCGGCGTTGCATCTAACACGGCGTTAAGAACGGCTATGGAAGCGGCGTGTGCAAAGCGGGGCATTCAATTCTATCATCCGTCTCCGATTTATTGCACAGATAATGCGGCAATGATAGGCGCAGCAGGATTCTATGAATATCTTGCAGGTACGCGTCATGGATGGGATCTGAATGCGGTGCCGAATTTAAAACTCGGTGAACGATAGAAAAATCAGAAAATATCAAAGATAGAGAATACCAAAGAGATGAGATGTTAAAGACGCAGAGAGTTTAAAAACAGAGAATGACAAAAAGATAGAATGTTAAAGAGCAGAGAGTTTTAAAACAGAGAATGCCAAAAAGATAGAATGTTAAAGACGCGGAGAGTTTTAAAACAGAGAATATCAAAAAGATAGGATGTTAGAGGCAAAGAGTGTTAAAGCCGAAGAATGTCATAGACAGAGAAGATAAAGGTGAGATTGTGGAAGCGGAAGGGGGTGGAACTATGACGAAAGTATATTGTACAGCAATCGTGCTTGCGGCAGGCAGCGGAAAGAGAATGGGAACAAAAGTTCATAAGCAATATTTGCAGTTGTGTGAAAAGCCGGTACTTGCGTATTCCCTGCAGGCATTCCAACAATCCGACCTTATAGATGAGATCATTCTTGTTGTCGGAAAAGGGGAAGAAGAGTTTTGCCGCACAGAGATTGTGGAGAAATATGGCTTTTTTAAAGTACAGAAAATCATATGCGGAGGCGAACAGAGATATCATTCGGTTTGGAACGGTTTAAAAGAGACAAAGGCGGGATATGTATACATCCATGACGGCGCCCGCCCGTTTGTGAATGAAAATATTATTCGCAGGGGATATGAATGTGTGGTGCGGGAACATGCCTGCGCGGCAGGGATGCCTGTAAAAGATACAGTTAAAATCGTAGACGACAATAATATTGTATCCCAGACCCCGGAAAGAAAATATGTGTGGATTGTTCAGACGCCCCAGGTGTTTGATACGGAGTTGATAAAACGTGCATACCGGCTGTTGGAAAAAGAAGGAGAAAGCGCTGTAACGGATGATGCTATGGTTGTGGAAACGATGTTGGGTGAATCGGTCAAATTGTATGAGGGATCTTATGAGAATATAAAAATCACAACTCCCGAAGATTTAAAGGTGGCAGAAGCGTTTGTCGGCAAATAAGTATACTCTTCAAAAATAGAAACAGAGAGTCATAGACAAATTTTGCGCCAGACACCGGCTGTATTGCGGATTTTTCCGAGAAACAGCCGGTATTTTATATCATATAAAGTAGAAAAAACAGTTTAGCAGAAAAATACGCTCTGCAATTATGGAAAAAAGCAAAAAAATCTGTAAAATATAAAATAAGGTCTTGACATAGGAAATGTACATGTGATATCATAACGTACGTTGCACAGGGGAAGTTCAATAAGCCGATTTTCACTGTTGTAAATATGGAGAGGTATCGAAGTGGTCATAACGAGGCGGTCTTGAAAACCGTTTGTCCGAAA
>OFMI01000067.1_pt1 | contig 91096 bp, 72 predicted proteins | sample 1541741 | NCBI WGS metagenome assembly OFMI01 (sample SAMN04209219, study PRJEB22552) | human gut metagenome | biome: gut; material: feces | host: Homo sapiens | place: USA: Oklahoma | reverse complement strand
TTAGTAAATGGAGACGCAAAAACGAAGAACGTGTATAGTAAAGGAAGTTCAGATAACAATACAAATAACTACAATGCAAATTCAGGAAAATATGGAGATGCGGTATACGAGACGAGCGCGAACGGTAATACAGGTAACGGTTCGTGGTACGGCGATTACTCTAACTTTCCTAGCGCGAGCGGTCCTTTCTTCGGGCGCGGAGGCATTTTCAATGATGGTGCGGGTGCAGGCGTGTTCTATTTCAACTACTACAATGGTGATAGCTACAGCTACAATTCGTTCCGTCCGGTCTTGGTCGCACTTTAGAAGTGACTTTGAAATATACCTCTAAAACGCGTATAAAGACACTAAAAATGTTTAGAAGCAACAAAACCAATGATAAAACATTCGAAAACGTGACAAAACGGCTTAAAACGCAAAAAAGGAGCTCGACTATTTTGCGTCTGTAAAAATATAAATGAAATAAGAAAAAACACCTTTTATGGTAAAATTAGAATTACAAAACAAAATTTTACTAAAGAGGTGTTTTTCATATATTTTAATACACAAGAAGAGATTATCACGATAATATTCAAAAGTAGAAAGACGAAACATAACTAAAGCAGTAATATCCTTTATGGAAAAAATTACATTAAAAATAGTTGATATTTTTAATTTTTTAATATACAATACTAAAGTATAAGAATGGAGGATTTTAATGGTAACTTTTGAAGATGTAAAGAATAATGAAGATATAAAAGCTTTAATATCAAGCTCACAAAGACAACTTAATGAATTAGGCTATACAGAGCATTCTGTAAGGCATGCAACAATTGTGTCAAATAGAGCAGCAGAGGTACTTGCAGCTTTAAAATATCCTGAAGAAAGAATAGAGCTTGCGAAAATTGCAGGGTATATGCACGATATAGGAAATTGCGTTAACAGAGTAGACCATGCACATACAGGGGCAATTTTGGCTTATCAAATATTAAAAGATATGGGTATGGAAGCAGACAAAAGAACAGAAATAATGATGGCAATCGGTAATCATGATGAAAAAACAGGAAATGCAGTTAGTGATATTTCAGCAGCAATAATTTTAGCAGATAAATCAGATGCACATAGAAGCAGAGTGACAAATAGAAATATATCAAATTTTGATAAACATGATAAAGTAAATTATGCAGTTACAGAGTCAAAGTTTATTGTAGATGAAAAACAAAGAAAAGTTACATTAGACTTAACTATAGATACAAAAATATCACCAGTTTTAGATTATTTTGAAATATTTATGGATAGAACCATGATGAGCAAATTTGCAGCAAAATATTTAGACATATGGTTTGAGTTAATTATAAATGATACTAAATTATTGTAATTTTGGGAGGCAAATAAAGTGGAAGAAAAGAAAAAAGATGTAAAAGAGATTAAAAAAGATGTTGCGAGTAAAGAAAATAACAAGAAAACAGAAAACAGTAGTAAAAACAAAAAAATAGAAAAACAGAAAAACAGTTCTAATGAAAAAGAAATGAAACCAAGCAGAGTTGATAATAAGTTAAAAATAACATTATCTATTTTGGTTATTATACTTGTTTGTGCTATTTCTTTTGGAGGGATTTTTATACAAGATAAAGGTCGTGTAAATAGCATAATACCAGAATATTCTTTGGGAATGGACTTAGAAGGGTCAAGAAAATTGGGTGTAATTGTAGACGATACCGTTAATGAGGTAATTTATGATAAAGACGGAAAAGTTGTAACAGAGGAAGGCAAAGACACAACAAAAAAAGAAGAGCCAGTAAATCCAAAAGAAGTTTTAACAAAGGAAAATTTTGAAAAGTCAAAAGAAATAGTAAATAAAAGATTGCAACTACTAAATGTACCAGATTACACAATTGGCTTAGACGAAGAAAACGGATATATAATGGTAGATATGTTAGATTATGCAGATACAGATACTGTAGCACAATATATGTATTTGCCTGGAAAATTTAAGGTTACAGATCCAGATGGAAATATACTTTTAGACAACTCTTATATAGATAAAGCAACTGTAAAATATGGTTATGTTAGTAGCAATTCAAATGCTACAACAGTATTTTTATCAATACAGTTTAATAAAGAAGGTACAGAAAAACTAAAAGAAATTAGTAATACATATGTAAAATCTTTAGATGAGAATGGAAAAGATAATAGTAAGAAAGTAAAAATTGCAGTAGATGAAGTAACATTAGTAGAATCTGCTTTCGAACAAGAAAATTCAACAGGTGAATTGCAACTATCTATAGGACAAGCAAGCACATCTTCAACAGACATAAATGGATATATAAAACAAGCATCAAACTTAGCAGTATTACTAAATAGTGGTGTTATGCCTATAACATATACTTTAGATGTAAACAGATTTGTATATTCAGAAATACCACAAGAATTAATTTATATAGCAGCAATAGCAATTGGAGCAATTATATTAGTAACACTAATAATTATGATAATTAAATATAAGAAAAATGGATTTTTAGCAGCAATTGCATTTATTGGATATGTAGCTTTCATGTTACTTGCAATAAGATATACAAATGTAATGCTTACATTAGATGGATTACTTGCAATTGTAGCATCAATAATAGTTAACTTTACATTTACATTTTATTTATTGTCTTTAATAAATAAAGACTATAAAGATAAAGAAAAAATAGAAGTAGCAATAGATTTTCAAAAAGCACTTACAAGAATGCTATTTGTTTTATTACCACTTATAATAATGACAGTAATTTTATGTTTTGCTAATTGGTTACCATTATATAGTTTCGGAATGGTAATGTTCTGGGGAATTATAACATTATTAATATACAACATTGTAATAACAAGAACTTTAATAGTAAATGCGGTAAAAGATTAATAAAACAATGAGGATTTATATAAAGAAAGGAATGAAATTTATAATGTTAAAAAAAATTAGTTATGTTATATTAATAGCCATAATTATAGCAGGTGGAGTTATGGTTGGAATAAAAGGATTTAATAAAGACATACCATATAAAGACAATGCAACTATATATGTATCAGTAGGTAAAGAATTTAATATAAAAGAAATGAGAGACATAGCAAAAGAGGTATTTGGAAATCAAAGAGTATTAGTTCAAGTTGTAGAATTATACAAAGATATGGTTTCATTTACAGTAGAGGAAAAGTCAGATGAGGAACTAGCACCAAAAGTAGAAGAACTTAACAAAAAAATAAATGAAAAATATGGATTAGAAAATAAAGTGGAAAATATTAGTATAGTGCATAGCCCAAAAGTTAGATTAAGAGATATAATTAGTCCATATATTTGGCCAGTTGGAATATGTACAACATTGGTATTTGTATATGCAATGATACGTTATAGAAAACTAGGGGCATTTAGAACATTAGGCAAATATATAGTTGGGGTTTTAGGAATAGAACTATTATACTTAAGTTTAATTGCTCTTACAAGATTACCAATAAATCAACTAGTAATACCAGTAGGATTACTACTATATACATTAGCAATAATAATTGTAACAGTAAAGAGAGAAATAAAATTAGAGAAACTTGACAAAGTTGAAAGCTAAGTAAAACTAAGACTAGATATAAATTTCATCAATTAGAAAATTTATATCTAGTTTTAGTTTTCTTAAATAAATATTCTAATTATACCAATAGCAATTAATAAAATTCCGGAAATCATATTCCAAAATTTTAGGGGGATATAATTAAGAAAATGTATTTTAGTAATTTTTTTACCTAATATAATTCCAAGATTTAAGAGAAATAATTGAAATACTGGAACTAAAAAAGGGTATAATAATCCAAATATTCCAAAAGATGCACTAGAAATTCCAACGCAGAAAGAATCTATAGAAAGTGCTATTGCTAAATAAATAGCTTCATTTAATTCTATTGTATTAGATTTATTTATGTCTAATATAATAGGATTTTTAATTGTTTCTAGTATAATCCACAATCCCATACCAATTAATAATATTACACTTATAAGTTTTACAATATGTTTAGATATTATTGAAAATATAACATTACCTACAAGTATAGAAAATCCAGAAAAAAGAAATGATATAATAAATAAAGCAAAACTAGATAATTTGTTAATTGTTGTATTTCGAATTCCATATGTAATGCCAATTCCAAAAGAGTCTATGCTTACAGATACAGCAAGTATTAATATTGCTAAAAACAAGTGTCTCACCTCTAAATATAATATGTAAACTTAATAATATATGTGAACAAATAATAAACAAGCCTAAAAATATATAAAATACAATATAAGATTAAAAAATATAAGGGTAGAAAATAAAAAGCAAAGAATAATTAAAATAAAAAATGTAAAATAATAAAAGTTAGAATCATAAAAAATTAGTACAAGCATATAAATTAATAAAACTATACAAAGGAGAGATTTATATGTGGTATACAAAAAGTGTTGAAGAAGTTGCAAGGGAACTTAGGACAAACACTAAATTCCGGGTTAAAGGAAAATGATATTACAGAACGACAAAGACAATTTGGTAAAAATAAAATTAATGAAGGAAAAAAAGAAGGACTATTAGTAAAACTTATAAAACAATTTAATGACTTTATGATAATTATTTTAATTATTGCAGCAATTGTATCAGCAGCAGTTAGCTATATGGAAGGTACAGGGGATTATTTTGATTCAATAATTATAATTGCAATTGTATTGTTTAATGGAATAATGGGATTAGTGCAAGAAACCAAGGCAGAAAAGTCAATTGAAGCATTAAAAAAACTTTCTTCACCAGTTGCAAAAGTAAGAAGAAATGGAAATATACAAACTATTGCGGGAGAAGATGTTCTTCCAGGAGACATAGTAATTTTAGAAGCAGGCAATTATGTTCCAGCAGATATGAGATTAATAAATGCTGTTAATTTAAAAGTAGAAGAATCAAGTTTAACAGGAGAAACAGAACCTGTACTAAAAAATTCAGAAAAAATAATGAGTAATAAAAAGGTTCCTCTTGGAGACATGCATAACATGGTATTTGGTAGTACAATAGTTGTTAATGGTCATGGTGAAGGAATTGTTGTAAGCACTGGAATGAGTACAGAGGTTGGAAAAATTGCTAATATGATAATAACAAATGATGCACCAACAACACCTATACAAAAAAAGTTAGAAGAAGTAGGGAAAATACTAGGAATAGCATGTTTAATAATTTGTGCTATAATTTTTATAATAGGAACAATAAAAGATATACCAATAACAGAAATGTTTATGACTTCTGTAGGATTAGCAGTTGCAGCTATTCCAGAAGGATTACCAGCAATAGTAACTATAATTCTTTCAATTGCGGTAACAAAAATGGCAAAGAAAAATGCAATAATAAGAAAATTGCCAGCAGTAGAAACACTGGGGAGTAGTAAAGTTATTTGTTCTGACAAAACTGGAACACTTACAGAAAATAATATGAAAGTAGTAGAGGTAATAGGAGATAGAAATAAAGTATTATTATATGGCTCTACATGTACAAATTGTGAAGTCACAAGAAATAAAGTTGATGGAGAACCAACAGAAGTTGCAATTGTAAAAGCTGCAATAGAAGAAAAATTAAATAATATGACAAATTATCATTATAAAAGGATAAATGAAATTCCTTTTGACTCTACACGAAAATTAATGAGTGTAATATTAAAATTGGACAATGGAAAATATAGGATTATAACAAAAGGAGCACCAGAAGTATTAATTAATAAATGTACTTTTTATGAAGAAGATGGTGTAAAAAAAGCATTTAATACAAACTATTTAGATAAAATAAAAAAACAAAATGAAAAAATGGCAGAAAGAGCACTAAGAGTGCTTGGAGTGGCATATTTAGATGTAGATGTTTTACCAAATGAAATTAATTCAAATAATATTGAGAATAATTTAGTTTTTATTGGATTTATTGGAATGATAGACCCACCAAGAAAAGGTGTAAAGGAGTCTGTTAAAGCTTGTAGAAGAGCAGGAATAAAAACTGTAATGATTACAGGAGACCATATTGTTACAGCAAAGGCTATTGCTAAAGATTTGGGAATATTACAAGGAAACGAGCTAGCTATTACTGGACAAGAATTAGACAAAATTCATGATAAAGAGCTTATAAGAAATATAATGAATTATTCTGTATTTGCGAGAGTTTCACCAGAGCATAAAGTAAGGATAGTAAAAGCGTTTCAAGCTACTGGTTCTGTAGTAGCAATGACAGGAGATGGAGTAAATGATGCTCCTGCATTAAAAAAAGCAGATATAGGTGTTGCAATGGGAAGGAAAGGAACAGATGTTGCCAAAAATGCATCTGATATGATATTAAATGATGATAACTTTGTAACAATAGTAGAAGCTGTTAAACAAGGAAGAAATATATTTGACAATATAAAAAAAGCAATTCATTTTTTAATCGCAACAAATATAGGAGAAATAGTAACAATATTTATTGGACTATTGTTAGGGATGGAATCTCCTTTACTAGCAGTGCAACTTTTATGGGTTAATTTAGTAACAGATTCGCTTCCAGCAATTGCTCTTGGATTAGAACCACCTGAAAAAGACATAATGGAAAGACCACCAAGAGATTCTAAAAAAAGTATTTTTGCAGATGGACTATTTGGAAAAATAATTGCAGAAGGTTTTATGATTGGATTACTTACAATAATTGCATTTACTATAGGAAATAAATATTATGGATTAGAAGTAGGAAGAACAATGGCCTTTTTAAGTTTAGGAATGCTTGAGCTAATTCATTGTTTTAATATAAAAAGTGAAGAGTCCATATTTAAAGTTGGACTACTTAAAAACAAATATTTAATAGGAGCATTTTTACTAGGCACAGTATTACAGTTAGGTATAGTGTTTATTCCAGCACTAGCAGAACTATTTAAGCTAACTATGTTAAGCTCAGTTCAATGGATTATAACTTTAATAATATCAATTATTCCTGTAATTGTTATGGAATGTCAAAAGAAGTTTAATGAAATAAAATTTGGGAAAATAGTATATAGTTATAAAACTAAAAAAATATAATTTTTGTTATATGTTACCAAAACGGTTTTTTCTGAATAAAATATGTATATATAAAAGCTATTTAGTAGATAATATTACATATTGAAAGGAGAAGACTTACATTGAAATCTTTTTGTATTAAAACTAACAATAGAGAAATAATAAATTATCTACTAAACAAATTTGATAAAATAGATTTTGCAAATATTTCTTATATAGATAGAAAATTTAAAATATATAATAATTTTATTGTACATTATACTGGCGAAAACTTAGAAGAATTTTATAAAATATTAGGAAATATAATAACAGATACTATAATAAAATTTTATGAAATTCATATAATAAGACGAATTCTAGGATTTAATTATTTTTATTTTGATGAATTTGAGAGAAATAAAATAGAAGAAGTTTGCATAGAATCTTTGAAAAATAACAAATTTAAAAATAGAAACAAAACTATATGTAACAAGATACAAAAATACTTGAAAAAGAATAAATCAATGATTTTAGATGGTTTTGTTACATTTAGAATTAAGGAATATATAGAAAAAATTGACGAACTTGTAGACGAAGGAGTCAATAAATATATTGTAGAAAAGGAATATGCTGAATTTATTAGTTTACTAAAAATGTATGTAAATTCAAAAGAGCCGGAAACAGAAGAAATACATTTAATATATACAAATGGAGAGTCGATTTTATTAGACAAAAACAAAGATATAATTACAATAGCAAATAATAGCTTTAATGCAAAATATTTATCAGATATAACATTTTCTTCAAATGATTTTGCATTAAATACATTACTTTCATTATTACCAAAGAAAATTAATGTTCATTTAATAACAAAAAAAGATGAATTTATAGATACATTATGTTTAATATTTGAAGAAAAAGTTTATATGTGTACAGACTGCAACATATGCAGAACTTATAAAATTATAAATAGTGCTAAATAGTATAGATTGTCAAAAAATATGGATAAAAAATGAGAAATTAAGATTGAAATTAAATTTCTTATTTTTTAAAATAGTGAGTAAATATAAAAAAGAGGAGAATTACTAATAAAGTGAACTAAAACAGTTCATAATTCTCCTCTTTTTTAATTTTATTTATTAAATTGTTTGTTTTACTAAGATTAAAATTTGTTTTAAATTTGTTTTAAATTTGTTATTTATAAATTAAAGTCATAATCATAATTTTGTCTAAAATCATCTAAATAATAATCTAAATCATAATTGTCTTGGACATCATAATAACCATCTTCTATCCTGTTTAAAGCATCTTTGAATTCTTGAGAGTTTAAGCCTTCTCCAATTCCAATAATTACTCCAATTGTAAAGATAAATGTCATAATTCCTGAGATTACAAATGCTATTGCAGATATTACAATTCCTGCAATTGATGTTCCTCTTCTAGGGTCATTTGTTTTGTTTTTCTTTGTAGTATCTATTATCGATAAAATTAAACCTACAATTGCTAATATTAGAGCTAATATACTAACTATTGGAACCCAACCTAATACAAGTGAAATAATACCTAATACTAATCCTGCTATTCCCATTTTTTATTCCTCCATTTGATATAAAATATTTAATTTATTAATTATTTATATTTTTTAATACATATATTATACTTTAAATTAATATAGAATGTCAATTTTTTAATTTTTGACATTTTTCTATTGAATTTATATCAATTTTGATATAGTATATTATAGAAAAGATTAATTTAAGTTCGGAGGATATCATGCCAAGAAAAGCTAAAGATGAAATAATAGAAGAAGTATCAAAAGAAGTTACTAAAAAGAAAACTCCAGTAAAAAAAGAGAATAAGGCTAGTGCAGAAAAAAAAGTTGCTACTAAAAAAGAAAGTACAAAAAAGGAAACTGCTAAAAAAACAGCTACAACTTCAGAAAAAACAGCAAAAACAGATGAGACAAAAACTGTAAAAGGTAAAAAAGTTACAGGAACTACTAAAACTGAAAAAAAGACTGACAGTGCTATAACTAAAAAAGGAGTTAATGCTGAAAAGAAATCTAGTGCTACAACTAAAAAAACAGCTACTAAAAAGGTAAAAGCAACAAAAACAACTGCTACAAAAAGAAAGAAAAAAGCTGTAGAAGATTTAGAAAAACTTGTAGACTTAGAAGGTAACAATGTAGATTTAGAAAATGAAGAAAACAAAATAACAGAAAAAGTTAATATTGTTGAATATTATGATTTACCTTATAGATATAATCAAACTGTTGTAAAAATTTTGGCTCAAACACCAAATATTTTATTTGTTTATTGGGATATTTCAGACACAGATAGAAATAATTTTATATCTCAATATGGAGAAAACTTTTTTAATAATACAATTCCGGTACTTCTTATTATAAACAAAACTATGAATTATTCATACGAAATACAAATAAATGACTTCGCTAATAGTTGGTATCTTCATGTAAATGATGCTAATTGTGAGTATCAAGTAGAATTGGGAAGGAGACATAAAGAAAATCCAAATTACTATTATGTTACAACTTCTAATAATTTGGATATGCCAAATAATCATATTTTACTTGAGAATATTTCCAATAATGTATTATTTAAAAATGTTAAAACTCAAGAATTAGTAGAAAAGCCTATTACAAGTATTACGTTCTTTAAAGATTTTGCTAAGTCAAAAGACTTTTACAAATATTTTAAAGAATTACTTAATAATGAGCTTGAAGGAGATGAAATTAATTTTAACTTGCCATCTTCACATACTAGTTCAAGTTTTAAATAAAAGGAGAATATAACATGTCAAAAGAAAAAGGATACGTTAGCTTTGTATTACATGCACATTTACCTTTTGTTCATCATCCAGAAAGCGAAGATTATTTGGAAGAACAATGGCTATATGAAGCTATGTCAGAAACATACATACCATTACTTACAAATTTTAAAAAATTAGAAGAGGAAAAGGTTGATTTTAGAATTACAATGTCACTTACTCCACCTCTTCTTAATATGCTTGATAATAAAATGCTTCAAGAAAGATATATAAAATATTTAAACACACATATAGAGCTTGCTAAAAAGGAAGTAGAAAGAACAAAATATGATGATAGATTAAATAATTTAGCCAAATACTATGTAGATAAATATTCTAGTGATCTACATGTTTTTAAAGATATTTACAATTGCAATTTAATTAAAGGATTTAAACATTTTCAAGATATTGGAGTTTTAGAAATTATTACATGTGGAGCAACTCATGGATATTTTCCAATTTTATATGTTAATGAAAAAACTGTTAAAGCACAAATTGCAATAGGAGTACAAACATATGAAAAATATTTTGGAAGAAAGCCTAATGGAATATGGCTTCCAGAGTGTGGTTATGTTCCAGAAGCAGATAAATATTTAAAAGAATTTGGAATAAAGTACATTATTACAGAAACACATGGTATTTTATACGCAAATCCTGCACCAGTATATGGCACATATGCACCTATAGTTTCTCCTAATGGGGTTATTGCATTTGGTAGAGATTTAGAATCTTCAAGACAAGTATGGAGTTCTATTAATGGATACCCAGGCGATTTTAATTATAGAGAGTTTTATAGAGATATTGGTTATGATGTAGATTATGAATATATAAAACCTTATATTGCTGCAAATGGGGCAAGAGTTCATACAGGTATAAAATATTATAGAATTACTGGTAAAGATTGTGAAAAAGATTTATATAACTTACAATGGGCTAAAGATTCTGTAGAAAAACAAGCAGGTCACTTCTTTGATAGCAGAGAAAAACAAATAAATTCATTAGCACCTAAAATGTCCAATCCACCAATAATTTTATGTCCTTATGATGCAGAATTATATGGTCATTGGTGGTATGAAGGTCCATATTGGCTTTATGTTTTATTTAAGAAAATTTATTATGATAAATGTGACTTTAAATTAATTACTCCAAGTGAATATATAGAAAAATATCCATTAATGCAAGTTGCAACACCTTGCCGTTCTAGTTGGGGAGCAAATGGATATAGTGAAGTATGGCTAAACACTACAAATGACTATGTACATAGACATTTACACGTTGCAGGAGATAGAATGGTTGAACTTGCAAACAAATTTCCTAATGAAAAAGACAAAATAAAAAAAGCAGCTTTAAACCAATGTGCTAGAGAATTAGTGCTAGCACAAAGCAGTGATTGGCTATTTATTATAACAAATGGAACTATGGTGGATTATGCCAAAAAACGTATAAAAGACCATATTGGTAGATTTACAAAACTATATTATGAATTATTAGATAACAAAATAGATAAAGAATTTTTGCAAGATATAGAGGAAAAGGATTGCATTTTTCCAGATATTGATTATATGATTTATAAATAAAAAGAGAAAAAATTGAAATTTGGTTAATTGCCAAACCAAATTTAGGTTTAAAGGAATTTTTCAGTTTCTTTAAACTTAAAGCGAATTCATTAAGTAAAAAGTTAAATGCAATTCTGTAAAGTGAATGCAATTGGTATAATTAAATGCAGTATTAAAGTGAATTTAATTTTTTAGTAAAGAATACTTGAAAAGTATTCTTTTTTATTATAAAATGATTTTGTTTGGAAATACTAAACAAAATATAGTGCTTATGGCACTAAAAAAGGAGGAATTTTTAATGTCAATAAAAATAGGAATTAATGGTTTTGGAAGAATTGGTAAGCTTACACTTCAAGCAGCTTTAAATAAAAATGAAGTTGAGGTTGTAGCTATAAACGATCCTTTTGTTCAAGCAGATTATATGGCTTATATGTTAAAATATGATACTGTACATGGTAAGTTTAATGGAGAAATAAAAGCAGAAGAAAACAAACTTGTTATTAATGGAAAAGAAATAAAAGTTTATAACGAAATGGACCCAGTAAATATTCCATGGGGAGCAGATGGAGTAGATTATGTATTAGAGTGTTCAGGAGTATTTACAACAATAGAAAAAGCAGAAGCTCATTTAAAAGCAGGAGCTAAAAAGGTTATAATTTCTGCACCTTCTAAAGATGCACCTATGTTTGTTATGGGAGTTAACAACGATAAGTATACACCAGATATAAACATACTTTCAAATGCTTCTTGTACAACAAACTGTTTAGCACCTTTAGCAAAAATTATAAATGATAATTTTGGAATTAAAGATGGACTTATGACAACAGTTCATGCAACAACAGCTACACAAAAAACAGTTGATGGAGCATCTAAGAAAGATTGGAGAGGTGGACGTGCAGCAGCAGCTAATATTATCCCATCTTCTACAGGAGCAGCAAAAGCAGTAGGAAAAGTAATTCCAGAGTTAAATGGAAAATTAACAGGTATGGCATTTAGAGTACCAACAGTTGATGTTTCAGTTGTTGATTTAACATGTAATTTAGCTAAACCTGCAACATATGAAGAAATATGTGCAGCAGTTAAGAAAGCATCAGAAAATGAAATGAAAGGTATTGTAGAATATGTAGAAGACCCAGTTGTTTCATCAGACTTTACACATGATGAACATACATCAATATTTGACAGCACAGCAGGAATTGCTTTAACAGATACATTTGTTAAATTAGTTGCTTGGTATGATAACGAATGGGGTTATTCAAATAAACTTGTAGATTTAGCTGTTTACATTTCTACAAAATAGAAAATAACTAGTTTTTTGGCCATTAGGTTTATTATACTTAATGGTCAAAATATTGATTTTTAGGGAGGTATTTTATGAATAAAAAAACAATTGAAGACATAGATGTAAAGGATAAAAAAGTACTAGTAAGATGTGACTTTAATGTTCCTTTAGATGAAAATAAAAATATTACAAGTGACAACAGAATAGTTGCAGCACTTCCAACAATTAAATATTTAATGGAACATGGTGCTAAGGTTATTTTATGCTCACATTTAGGTAGACCAAAGGGGAAAATTAATCCAGAATTTTCTTTGAAACCTGTAGCTAAAAGATTAACAGAGCTTTTAGGAAAAGAAGTAAAACTTGCAAGCGATATTATAGGAGAAAGTGCAAAAGAACTTACGAGCCAAATGCAAGAAGGAGATGTAGTTTTACTAGAAAATGTTAGATTTGATGAAAGAGAAGAGAAAAACGATACAGAGTTTAGTAAAGCTTTGGCAGAATTAACAGATGGAATATATGTAAATGATGCTTTTGGTACAGCACATAGAGCACATAGCTCAACAGAAGGAGTTTCTCATTTCGTAGATACAGCAGTTGCAGGTTATTTAATGGAAAAAGAAGTTAGTGAGCTAAGCAGTGCCATTTCTAATCCAGAAAGACCTTTTGTTTCTATTTTAGGTGGACTTAAAGTTTCAGATAAAATCGGTGTTATAGAAAATTTACTTACAAAAGTAGATAAAATCTTAATTGGTGGAGCAATGGCTTGTACATTTTTTAAAGCTATGGGATATGAAATAGGAGAATCTAAATGTGAAGATGACAAACTAGAAGAAGCAAATAGAATATTAAAATTAGCAGAAGAAAAAAATGTAAAACTTGTTTTACCAGTAGACAGCCATATTGCAAATGAATTTTCAAATGATGCAGATAACAAATTTATAGATATAACAGAAGGAGTACCTGCTGGTTGGGAAATATTAGATATAGGACCAAAAACACAAGAAATGTTTGAAAAAGAACTAAAAGATGCAAAAACTATTGTATGGAATGGACCTTTAGGAGTTAATGAATTTGATAATTATAGAATAGGAACAGAAAAAATAGCAAAAGCTATTGCAAATAGTAGTGCAAAATGCATAATAGGTGGAGGAGATTCAGCAGCTGCTGTAAAGAAAATCCAAAAACAAGCAAATACAACATTTGAAAATATTTATATTTCAACAGGTGGAGGAGCATCACTTGAATTTTTAGAAGGAAAAGAACTTCCAGGAATTGCTTGCTTAAATAATAAATAGAAATTTAATAAAAGAATTAATTTATCAAAGTGCAAATATATTATATAAAGTTTTAAAAATACCAGATATGAAAATTCAATAAATATTTTTTTGAGAAAGGAGAGTATAAATAAGATATTTTACATATTTTATTTATACGATGTTTGAATTGAGAAGAAAAGTAATAGCAGGAAATTGGAAAATGAATATGCTTCCAAATAAAGCAATAGAGTTTATAGAAGGTATAGCTCCATTAGTAAAAAATTCAGAAGCAGAAATTATTTTATGTGTTCCTTATACAGATTTGTTTTATAGTTTGCTTACAGCACAAAACACTAATATAAAAATAGGAGCACAAAATATGCATTGGGAAGAAAGTGGAGCATATACAGGAGAAGTTTCTGGAGAGATGTTAAAATGTATAGGTGTTGAATATGTTATAATTGGACACTCTGAAAGAAGACAATACTTTAACGAAACAGACGAAACTGTAAATAAAAAAGTAAAAGCAGCTTTAAGAAATGACTTAAAACCAATTGTATGTGTAGGTGAGACTTTAGAACAAAGAGAAGCAGGAAAAACAGAAGAGGTTATTACATCTCAAACAAAACTTGCATTAGAGGGATTAACAGAAGAACAAGTGCAAAATACAATTATTGCCTATGAGCCAATATGGGCAATAGGTACAGGAAAAACGGCTACAGCAGAAGATGCAAATAATTCTATAAAAGATATAAGAAATGAAATTAGGAAAAACTATGGACAAAACATAGCAGAAAACGTTATAATACAATATGGCGGAAGTGTAAAAGCTTCAAACGCAAAAGAGTTATTTAGTACTTCAGATATAGATGGTGGCTTAGTAGGTGGAGCAAGTTTAAAAGTAGAAGAATTTGCTAACATAGTAAACTACAATAAATAATTATCTAAAGTATTAATATAGAATGGGGAGAGACAAAATATGGATAGAAGACCAGTTATGTTAATGATATTAGATGGATTTGGGATTAACCAAAATGAAAAGGGAAATGCTATAGCAATTGCAAATACACCTAATATAGATAAACTAAGGAAAACATGGCCTACAACAACAATTCACACAAGTGGATTAGATGTAGGATTGCCAGAAGGACAAATGGGAAACTCAGAAGTAGGACATACAAATATTGGTGCAGGAAGAATTGTTTACCAAGATTTAACTAGAATTACAAAATCAATTGCAGATGGAGATTTCTTTAGTATAAAAGAACTTTCAGACGCAATAGAAAATTGCAAGAAAAATAATTCAAAACTTCACATTATGGGATTACTTTCAGATGGAGGAGTTCATAGTCACATGAGACATCTTTTTGCAATTTTGGAGTTTGCAAAAAGAAAAGATTTTGAAAATGTATATGTACATTGCTTTATGGATGGAAGAGATACTCCACCAACATCTGGAGAAAGTTATATTGCAAAATTAGAAGAAAAAATGAAAGAAAAAGGTGTGGGTAAAATTGCAACAATCGAAGGTAGATTTTATGCAATGGACAGAGACAAAAGATGGAACCGTGTAAAAGAAGCTTATGATGCAATTGTAAATGGAGTAGGAGAAAAAGCAACAACAGCTTTAAGTGCTATAGAGGCATCATATCAAAAAGAAGTGTTTGATGAATTTGTTAAGCCAACTGTTATTTGCAATGGAGAAACACCTGTTGCAACAATAGAAGAAAACGACTCTGTAATATTTTTTAATTTTAGACCAGATAGAGCGAGAGAATTAACAAGAACATTGGTAGATAAAGACTTTAATGAATTTGATACTAAAAAAATGAATTTATTTTTTGTTTGTTTTACACAATATGACGAAACTATGCCAAATGTAAAAATAGCTTTTAAACCAGAAAGTTTAGTAAATACATTTGGGGAATACATTAGTAATAATGGACTAAAGCAACTAAGAATAGCGGAGACAGAAAAATATGCACATGTTACTTTTTTCTTTAACGGAGGAGAAGAAAAAGAATACGAAGGTGAAGATAGAATTTTAGTTCCATCACCTAAAGTAGAAACATATGACTTGAAACCAGAAATGAGTGCTTTAGAAGTAACAGATAAAGTGGTAGATGCAATTAATTCTGGAAAATATGACAGTATAATATTAAATTATGCAAATCCAGACATGGTTGGACATACAGGTAGCTTGGAGGCAGCAGTAAAAGCAGTAGAAACAATAGATGGATGTGTTGCAAGAGTAGTTGAAGCAATAGAAAAACAAAATGGTATACTAATTATAACTGCAGACCATGGAAATGCAGAACAGATGGTAGACTACAAAACAGGAGAACCACAAACTGCACATACAACAAATCCAGTACCATTAATTTTAGTTGGATTAGAAGGAATAAAACTAAAAGAGGGTAAATTAGCAGATTTAGCACCTACAATGTTAGATATTATGGGATTAGAAAAACCAGAAGAAATGACAGGAGAAAGCTTAATAGAAAAATAAGTATAAATAATACTAAATTAATATTAAACAATTGTAAAAACAAAAATAACAATTAACAAAAATATATTAATAATTATAAAAATAAAACAAATTTGAAACAATAATTATTAGTAGAAAATGAATGTAATAATAGTCGTAAGAGGGGATGATTTTTATTGCTTTCCAGTCCTAGTATAAAGTTGGAATATGCAAAAATACAAAGACAGCTTTTTTATATGATTCCAGAAAAATGGGATAAAATATATTTATATGCATCTATAACAAATCAAATAAATAATTTACAAACTGGAGAGCTATATTTTTATTATTATCCTAAGGGAATACTTAAGAAAAATCCTGTAAATGTATATGAAATTCCAAGTAAATTTAGTTTAGATGAAGAAATGTATCTTCAATTAGTAGAAGATTTGTATAGCTCAATAAAAGAACTTAGAAAATTAGCAAGAAAACCAGAAAAAGAATTGTGGTCAAGTGTGACAATAAAAATAGAAGATTTTAAATTTATTGTTGAATATAGCTATGAAGATTTACTACACTCAGAATACTCGAATTCGGATAGACATATAATATGGGTTTATGAAAATTTAAATAAGCCATTAGAGAGTTTTAACAAATCAGAAAGAAATATAATAAGTAAATATTTGCTAGAAAACCACAATGAAAAAAAAGATATATATTCTGAGCCAATATACAAAAATCACAATTTTAATGTTGTAAAATATAAAAAGGAAAAAGAAGTATATATTTCTGAAGAAGACCAAGATATAGGAGACCAAATTATAAATGACCAATTTGGAAGAATCGATGAAAAGTCCAGACATGAATATGGTAAAAGGGATGAAGCAAAAACATATAATCTTGGAAAAAGAAAAGAAATAAATAAAAAAATAAAAAATGTAAAATATAAAAAGGAAGAAACTAAAAGTGAGTTTCAAAAAAAGAAAAAGACATATATAGACCAAATAGAAGAACAACAACATGCTATAAAAAGCCAAATTATATCAAAGAAGTAGAAATGGTTTAAAAATAAATAAAACATAAAATATAAATTAAATATTAAATATTTAATATTTGATATTTATGTTTTATATATGTTAAAATATAAACGAATTAATTTTAATTAAATAAATTATTAAATAAAACAAGTTTAAAATGTATTATTTTAATAAGCGAAAATAACATTATTATACAAAAGGCTTTAATTTTAAATTTTAGTTTTATATTATAAATATACAATTTTATGTAATTTTGTATTTTAATGTTAATAATAAATAAAACACAAAAATTTAGGAGGTTTTAAAATGAAAGATTTTTTAGGAATTGAAACAGTAAAAGCACTAGAAGTATTAGACTCAAGAGGAAATCCAACAGTACAAGTAGAAGTAGTTACAGAAGGAGGATTTTCAGGAGTTGCAATGGTTCCATCTGGAGCATCAACAGGAAGCTTTGAAGCAGTAGAATTAAGAGATGGCGATACAGATAGATATATGGGAAAAGGTGTACTAAAAGCTGTAGAAAATGTTAACAAGAAAATTGCAAAAGAAATAGAAGGAATGAATGTTTATGAGCAAGCTTTAATAGATAAAACAATGATAGAATTAGATGGAACAGAAAATAAAGGAAAACTTGGAGCAAATGCAATGCTAGGTGTTTCTTTAGCTGTTGCAAAAGCTGCTGCAAATTCTTTAGGAATGAGCTTATATAATTATATTGGTGGAGTAAATGCAAAACAATTACCAGTTCCAATGATGAACATAATGAATGGTGGAAAACATGCTGATAGTAGTTTGAGTATACAAGAATTTATGATTATGCCAGTTGGAGCAAAAACATTTACAGAATGCATGGAAATGGGAGTTTCTGTATATCACAACTTAAAGAAAGTATTAAAAGCTAAAGGATATTCGACAGCAGTAGGAGACGAAGGAGGTTTTGCTCCAAACGTTTCAGGAGAAGAAGAAGCAATTCAAATTATATTAGAAGCAATTGAAAAAGCAGGATATGAACCAGGAAAAGATGTATGTCTAGCATTAGATTTAGCTTCAACAGAAATGTATGATGAAGCTAAGAAGATAGGAAAAGATGGATACTACTTCTGGAAAATAGACAAATTCTTAAGCAAAGAAGAAATGGTAAATTATATTGTAGACTTAGTAAATAAATATCCAATAATATCTGTAGAAGATGGATTAGCAGAAGAAGATTGGGAATCTTGGAAAGCTTTAACAGAAAAAGTAGGAGACAAAGTTCAACTAGTAGGAGATGACCTATTTGTTACAAATATTAAGAGACTACAAAAAGGAATTGACAACAAAACAGCTAATAGTATATTAATTAAATTAAATCAAATAGGAACATTAACAGAAACATTAGATGCAATAGAGCTTGCTAAGAGAAATGGATATACAGCAGTTGTATCACACAGAAGCGGTGAAACAGAAGATACAACATTAGCAGATGTTGCAGTAGCTACAAATGCCGGACAAATAAAAACAGGTGCACCATGTAGAACAGACCGTGTTGCTAAATATAATAGATTATTAAACATTGAAGACGAACTAGGAGAAGTAGCTGTATTTAGAGGAAAAATAAGAAATTAGGAACAAGTATTAATTTCTAAAGTTAAGAAAATGTAGCTATAATATGAAATAAAGTCAAAAAAATATTTTACAAATAACTTAAAGATAATTACTAAAAGATAAAAAATGGCAGACCATATAAAAATAGTCTGCCATTTTTGTTTCCAAAACTCTACACATTTGGAAAAAATTATGTTATACTAAATAATGTATATTAATTAAGAAGGGAGAACATGGCAAATAATAAAATAGTCATGCAAAGCACAAATGGGATTTTTTGATAAATTAAAACAGGGATTAAGTAAAACAAAACAATCATTTAATGACAAAGTAAATAATGTATTTAGTGCATTTAGAAAAGTAGATGAAGAATTATTAGAAGAGTTAGAAGAAGCTTTAATAATGTCAGACGTAGGAGTAGAGACATCAACTAAAATTATTGCAAATTTAAGAGACAAAATTAAAAAACAGAATTTAAAAGAGGCAGATGAGGTAAAACAAGCTTTAAGAGAGGAAATACAAAATATTTTTGATGAAATAGACAATACTTTACATTTAGATACAACGCCATCTATTATATTAGTAGTTGGAGTAAATGGAGTTGGAAAGACTACATCAATAGGTAAAATTGCCAATAGACTAAAGCAAGATGGCAAAAAGGTTGTTATTGCAGCAGCAGATACTTTTAGGGCAGCAGCTGTAGAACAACTTGAAATTTGGGCAAATAGAGCAGGATGCCAAATTGTAAAAAAAGAAGAAGGAGCAGACCCTGCATCTGTTGTATATGATGCAATAAAGAAAACAAGAGAAGAAAATGCAGATGTATTAATATGTGATACTGCAGGAAGACTTCACAATAAAAAATATTTAATGGATGAACTAGAAAAAATAAAAAGAGTTATAGATAAGGAACTTCCAGATGCATCTAAAGAAATTTTATTAGTATTAGATGCAACAACAGGGCAAAATGCAATTTTACAAGTACAAGCATTTAAAGAAACTGTAGATATTACAGGATTAGTTCTTACAAAATTAGATGGAACAGCTAAAGGTGGAGTTGTAATAGGAATTACAAATGAAAACCATATGCCTGTTAAATTTATAGGAGTAGGAGAACAAATAGATGACATGGAAGTGTTTAACAGTAAAGACTTTGTAAAAGCAATTATAGAGTAATTCTAAAGTAAAAAATATGTATAAAATAAAACTATAAGAAAGGAGATTTTAATGGATATTAAGAACTCAAATGAGAATAAACAAGATAATACAAACAATCAAAAAACTTTAAATTCAAGTATTAAAGATGAAAAATCAAGTGAAAATGTAAAAACAGAATCAAAACCTATAAAGAAAAAAAGTAGAATGTATCTTGTTTTATTATTCTTAGCTTTAACTGCAGTTGTTATGTATGTAATATATAGAGGTAATTACTTAGAAATACTAGAACTTGGTGAAAATTATTTACCAATATTTTGGAGAAATATTGCATATATGAGTATTACTTTTATTGTAAATTTTCTAGTATTATTTATTTTAATTTATTTGACAAATAGAAAAATTAAAAACGGACTAAAACCATTTTTTGATGAAGAAAAAAGAAAGATGCCTAAAATTTTAAACAAATCTCTTGCTTTTATCTTATCTATTTTAGTAAGTGGATTAACAACATCAGTTTTATTGGATAAAGTAATGCTATGCTTTAATAGTGCAGGTTTTGGAATAAATGACCCTATTATGAATTATGATATTGGTTATTTTGTATTTCAGAAACCATTTATAGAGTTTATTTTATTGTATGCAATGGGAATAGTTGTAGGATTAACAATTTATGCAGCACTTTATTATATTATAGCAATAAATCATTATTTTGATGGTGTAAATAGAGAAACATTAAGGAAAAGCCCATTAATAAAACAGGCACTAGTTAATTTAAGAGTTCTTGCTGTTCTTTTGGGAATATTTATTATTATATGGACTCAAAATATAGGAACTCAAAAGTTTATGACTTTAGAGCAAGATAGTATAGCATATTCTTTATATGGTGCAGGAGTAGCAGATACAACAATACAACTTTGGGGATATAGAATTTTAGCGGTTGTAATAATTATATCTATTTTTATTGCTGTAAAATATATAAAGTTAAAGCAAACTAAAAAAATATTATTATCTTTAATGGCTGTGCCAATATATATGATTTCAATGTTTTTAGTTTTATTTGCCTTCCAAGCGTTTTTTGTTAATTCAAATGAACTTGACAAAGAAAAGTTAAATATTGCAGCAAATATAGACTATACAAAACAAGCTTATAACATAAATGTAGAAGAAGTTAATTTAAAAGATGAGGGAACTCTTACAAAGTCAGATATAGTGAATAATAGTAAGCTTTTAGATAACATAGCTTTAGTAAATAGAGATATTGTTTTACAAGATTTAAATGCATTACAAACAAATAAAGGATATTATGCATATAGAAATACTCAAATTGCACAAAAAACAATAAATGGAGAAAAGAAATTAGTATATATTTCTCCAAGAGAAATTATAAGCAGTGAAGGTACATATAATAATAAAACTTATGAGTATACACATGGTTTTGGAGGAATTGTAACATCTGCAACAGACATAGACGAAAAAGGGAATTTAGTTAATTTACAAAAAAGTTTTAGTAATGAGGACAATATATTAGAAATTACAGAACCAAGAATTTATTTTGGAACTCAAACTAATGATACAGTTGTTACAAACAGTAAAACAAAAAAAGAATTTGACTATCCTATAACAGACAAAGGGAATACTAAAAATGCTGAAAATACTTATAATGGAAATGCTGGACTAAAACTTGGATTTTTAGATAGATTGATATTAGCGATAAAAGAAAGAGATTTAAAATTGGCTTTTTCAAGTGACGTAACAGACGAAAGCAAAATTTTAATAAATAGAAATATAAAAGAAAGAGCAAAAACATTACTTCCAGATTTAATTTATGATGAAAATCCATATATTATAATAGACGAAGATGGTAAAATGTTATGGGTACTAGATGCATATACAACTTCAAATAATTATCCATATTCACAAAAAATAACAATAGATACAGACTATGGAAGAAAAGAAGTAAACTATATAAGAAATTCTATAAAAGTTTTAATAGATGCATATGATGGAACAATTAATTTTTATATAACAGATAAAACAGACCCAATAGCAATGGCATATTACAATTTATATGAAGGATTATTTGTAAATAAAGATACACAGATACCAGAGTATATAAGCAATCAATTTATATATCCTGAATTTTTATATAAAATTCAAGCAGAACTAATTACAAGATATCATGATGTTCAACCAGATGTGTTATATAGAAATGATGATGTTTGGAGTATTGCTACAAATAATATTAGTAAAGTATCTACAAAAACTGGAACAGAAATAGAACCATATTATACAATGGTACAAACTGTAGAAAAGTCAGATCCAGAGCTTGGATTAGTTATACCATATACACCATATAATAAACAAAATATGCTTGCATATATGGTAGGAACTTATGAAAATGGACAGCCACAACTTAAAATATACAAATATCCATCAGATAGTAATGTGCTAGGTCCAATGCAATTAAACACTCAATTGGAACAGGATGAAAGAATAGCAAGTGAATTAGAAAGTTTAAATACTACAGGAACTAAAATAACAAAATATTTAATTGCAGTTCCAATAGATAATAAAATACTATATATAGAGCCAATATATCAACAATATATTAATGAAGCGGATTCAGTTCCTACTTTAAAAAGAGTAATTGCAGCTTCAGGCAACAAAGTTGCAATAGGAAATACTTTAAAAGAATCTTTAACAAACTTAGTTTCTCAATATGCGGTTGATATAGAAGTAGAAAATACAGACAATGTAGATGATTTAATAGATGCAATAATTAGAGCAAATGATAATTTAAAAGATTCTAGCCAAAATGGAGATTGGACTATGATGGGAAAAGACATGGATAAATTACAAACGTTAATAGAACAATTAAATAAGCTAGTAGAAGAGCAAAAAAAGGAAGAACAAGAAAATACAATAAATAATACTATAAATACAATTGGTGAAAATGATATAACAAATAATGAATAAAAAATTACAAAAAACTATACATTAGTAAAGTTTATAGTATAATTTAAGTAAAAAAATCCACCCTAATATTGGGTGGATTTTATAATGTTTAAAAGAAACAAGATTGAAAAATTATTACTAGAAAATATAGACAAATTAAATAAATCTTTACAAAGAAATAATTTTCTAGACTTAGTAGAATTATTAGGGGATAGAAAAAAGCTCTTTATAAGAAATTTCTCTAGTGGCATATTTAAAGGAATTGGAATAGGAATAGGTGTAACATTAATAACAGCTATTTTATTAATATTATTACAAAAAATAGTTGCATTAAATATTCCTGTTATAGGTGAATTCATTGCTGACATTGTAGATATAGTGCAAAATAATAGATAGCTTGAAATAACGGGAAAAGATAATAATTCCCCAGTATAACTGAGAGATTATTGCTCATAGTTTTTCTAGTTTTTTAGTTCAACTATGGTAACACCTAAGTCACCTTCACCATATGCTGCAATTCTATAGTTTTTTACATAAGAGTTGTTTTTCAAATATGCATGTATGCCACGCATTAATTTGCCAGTACCTTTTCCATGAACAATACGTATTGTTGGTATACTTGATAACATACAGCTATCTAAATATTTGTCTATTATTTGAGTTGCTTCTTCAATTGTTAAACCAATTACATTTATTTCTGTAGTTAAATTTTCAGTCTTGAAGTTATCCGACTTTTTAAAACTTATACTACTACTAGAAGATTTATTACTTTTATTGTGATTATTATAATTGCTTCCAATAGTAGAAATATTACTTTCAAAATTATCATCTTCCATAAGTTTAAGATTATTAATTTTTACATTTATTTTAGCATTTCCTATTTGTACTAGAACTTCTTTAGAACGATTTGGCAAGCTTTGTATTATTCCTTTTTGTTGAAGAGGGATAACAAATACGGACATACCAATTTTTATATTTTCTGGTATTAATTTAGTACTTGAAATGTTTTGTGAGTTATTATTATTTACTAAAGATTCTTCTAGTGATTTATTTAGCTTATCTCTTAAAGAGTTTGCACTTTTTAAATTATTGTTTAAATTATTATCTAAGCTAGTATTTGAGTTTTCTACAATATTATTTAGTTCTTTTATTATTTCATTGGCTTCTTCTTTGGCAGAAAGTATAATATTTCTTGCTTTAATTTTAGATTCATTTATTAGATTGGTATTTTCAAAATCTAATTTGCTTTTTTCTTCCTCAAGTGATTTTCGCAAAGCTTGTATTTGATTTAAATTTTTTTCTATTTCTAATTTTTCATTTTCTATTTGCAATTTGTTATCATATATATTTTTTAGTAAGTCTTCTATATGAATAGTGGTTTTATCTATATTATTTTCTGCATCTTCTAATATATCTTTTTTTAAACCTAATTTTTTACTAATTGCAAAAGCATTACTTTTTCCAGGGATACCTATTAGTAATTTGTAAGTAGGTCTTAAGCTTGCAACATCAAAATCACAACTTGCATTTTTAAACCCTTTTGTGACTAATGCATAATTTTTTAGTTCTGGATAGTGCGTAGTTGATAAAATTATAGAGCCTGCATTATACAAATACTTTAATGTACTAATTGCTAAACTTGCCCCTTCAATTGGGTCTGTTCCAGAACCAAGTTCGTCTAATAAAATTAAACTATTGCTATCAGCAGAATTTGTTATATTTATTATATTTGTCATATGAGAAGAAAATGTACTTAAAGATGCTTGTATACTTTGTTCATCACCAATATCTATAAAAATTTTGTCAAAAACACATATGCTTGTTCCAATATTACAAAGTGGATAAATTCCAGAATATGATAAAAGCAAATTAAGCCCTACTGTTTTTAAAGTAGCTGTTTTTCCACCAGTATTAGGCCCTGTAATTACTAAACAAGAAAAGTCTTTACCAATTTCAATGTCAATAGGAACAACCACATTTTTGTTTATTAAAGGATGTCTTACTTTAACAAAATTTAGATATTTATCTTTATTTAGTATAGGTTCATTTCCATTTGTTTCAGAAGAGTAAGAAGCCTTAGCAAAAATTAAATCTAAGTTTCCAATAGTATCTATGTTACTAAAAATGGCATCTTGTAATGGAGCAAGTGCTAATGTTAATTCTTTTAAAATCTTGATTATTTCTTTTTCTTCATCTACTTTAATGTTTTGTATTTCATTGTTCATTTCGAAAGTAGTAATAGGTTCTATATATAGTGTAGAACCGCTTGAAGAAATGTCATGTACTAAGCCTTTTATTTCATTTCTATATTCTTCTTTTACAGGAACAACATATCTACCATCTCTAATTGTTATAATAGAGTCCATCATAAATTTTGATTTTGAATGTACTAAATCTTGCAATTTATCTTTTAATCTTTGCTCTAAAATTCTTCTTTTTTTTCTTAAATTTAAAAGAGTAGGGGACGCGTTATCTGCAATAGTATTTTCATCTATTATTTTATTTGTTATTTCCATTACAATATAATCATTAACATATAAAGAAGAAAATATATCTTCTAGCAAAATAAAAGAATTACTATTGTTTGAAATATTGGAATTGAAATATTTTTTCAATTCAGAAGACAATTTTAATACTTGTGCAATTTCTAACAATGCTTTGCAAGATAAATTTATTTCACTTCTTATAATTTTAAAATATGGCTCTATTTCTGCAATTTCAGAAAGTGGAATATTTCCAAAAGCTATTCTCATATTTATAGCTTCTGTGGTTAAATTAAGTAGTTTTTGTACTTCCTCAAAAGAAAAAGAAGGTTTCATATTAAATAGTTTTTTTCTTCCTATATAAGTTTTACAATATTTTTCTAACAAATTAACAATTTTATTATATTCTAATGAAATTAAATTTTTGTTATCATCTTCCATAAATGTTTTAATCCTTTCTTTATGTTAATATTATATTGATTTAGGGGATGAGTATATTTTAATTGATTTTTAAATTATACTCATAATATTATAGCATAAAAGAAACTCTAAGAAAAGTCTACAAAATAGATGAAAGAATATTACAAAAATATTACACATATATTATTTTTGTGTTACATACATAAAAATTCTGTTGTTTTTATAGTTTTTTTGTTGTAAAATTATTTTATAAGGTTGTATATTGTCAAATTTAAGGAGGAATAGAAAATGGCAAAAAATCCAATGCAAAGAAGAGCAAATACTTCATTTATTTTAGGTATTTTAATTACACTATTAATAACAGGTATAGTTATAGTTTTCTTAGTAATGCAATTACTAAAATCAAAGGAAACTATACAAACATACGAGGCTAATAGAGTAAAGGTATATACATTAAATACAGATATAAGTTCAGGACAAACTATAACAGAAGATATGTTAACTTTAAAAGAAGTAGATGGAAATTCTGTTCCTAAAAATGCAGTTACAGGAGAAAATATAGATTTGTTAAAAAGCTATTATTTAGCAGATACTAATGGAAATCCAATTAATACAAATGCATTTGGGGAACTTTATGTTGCTGTGCAAGAAACAAATGCAGCAGGACAAGAAATAAATAATGTTTATGTAATTACTACAGAAGATGGAGAAAAATATTACAGATATTCAAATCCAGAAACCTCTTATAATGCTTCACAAGTACAAAAAAATCAAGATGGATATGTTGTATCTACAGCATCAGGTAATGTACCTGTTACAGAGATAAATGGTATGTATTATGCAGAACATCAAAAAGGACAAAATGAAAACAAAGTAGAATATCCTTTAACTCAAATTCCTATGGTTGCTAAAATAGATATGGCAAAAGATACTGTATTAACAAATTATGCTATAACAAGGTCAACAGAGCTAGTTACAGCTAACTTAAGAAAACAAGAGTATAGTGTAATATTAATAAGCTCACAAATAGCAACTGGAGATTGTATAGACATTAGACTTAGAATGCCAGATGGTACAGACTATATAGTAGCATCACATAAAGAGATAGAAATACCAGTTATAGGAGAAATGGATTCACCAAATACTATTTCTATTCAAGTTACAGAAGAAGAAATTATAACAATCAGCAACGCAATAGTAGAATCATACATGGTACCAGGATCTGTTTTATATGCAGCAAGATATGTAGAACCAGGTTTACAAGATAAAGCAACACCAACATATTTGCCATCACAAAAAGTTAAGACATTAATAGATCAAAATCCAAATATTTCTGAGGTTGCTAAAAAAGAGTTAAATAATAGATACACAAATGGAACAAATAGAAATAATATTAATGATGTAATAAATCAGAATTCAGAAGATGCTGCAGATAATGTAGTAGATAAGACAGAAGAAGAAATTACATTAATTCAAGAAGAAAGACAACAATATTTAGAGTCATTAGCAGGCTAATTTAAAAGGAGGAAATTATGAGAAAAATAGGGTTTATAGGGGCTTATGATAAAACAGACTTAATTTTGTATTTAGCTAGAATATTATCAGCTTCTGGTAAAAAAATACTTTTTATAGATTCTACAATAACTCAAAAAGCTAAATACGTAGTTCCAGAAATAAGCCCTGTTAAATCATATGTCACAAATTTTGAAAATATAGATGTTGCAGTTGGATTTGAAGACTATTTTGGCATAAAAGAATATTTAGGAATGCCAGCACATGCGGATATGGGATATGACTATGCATTTATAGATATTGATGATGCACAAAAATTAGATTCATTTCAAATAGACCCAGAAGATGTAAATTATTTTATTACTTCATTTGATTTATATTCATTAAAAAAAGGTTTAGAAATTTTAAGTGCTTTAAGAGATAAATTAAAATTGACAAAGGTACTATTTACAAGAGAAGCTTTGCAAGAAGAGGATGACTACTTAAACTTTTTATCAATGGGGTATAAAATAGAATGGGATGATGATATAGTTTATTTTCCATTAGAAGTTGGGGACCAAAGTGTAACTATAGAAAACCAAAGAGTTTCAAAAATAAAATATAAAAGATTGAGTGCACAATATAGAGATAATTTATTATATATGTTAGAACAAATTGTAGGAGATAAAGAGTATTCTACAGTAAAAAAAGTATATAAACAATTAGAAAGAGGATTTTAAAATGGCTATTGTAACATTTTATCGTAGAGGAAAAAAAGAAACAGGACAAACATTGTCAATGGCAGCTATAGCAACAAATATGGCTATAGAACATAACTATAAAATTTTAATAGTAGATACAGCGTTTCAATATAAAATGCTAGAAGAATGTTTTTGGCCAATAAAAAAAGAAACAACTAATATTAATACAAATAATAAAGGAGCAAATGCTGCCATAGAATCTGGAATTGAAGGTTTAGTTAAAGTTATTTCAAGTAACAAAACTACTCCGGAAATTGTTAGAAACTATTGTAGAACTATATTAAGAGAAAGACTAGATTTTCTTCAAGCACCATTAACAACAGAATATAAAGATTATGCAGAAGTTGCACCTAAATATATAAATGTTTTAAATGCAGCAAATAGATATTATGACTATGTTTTTGTAGATTTATACAAAGATTTGCCTAAAGATGTAAAAGATGAAATTTTACAGATTTCGGACATAGTTGTATACAATTTACTACAAAATTTTAATAGCATTAATGATTTCTTAGACTTGAGGTCAAGTAATGACTTCTTCAAAAGAAGAAATATAATGCTTTTACTTGGAAGATGTGACTTAGATTCAAAATATAATCTTAAAAATGTTACAAGGTATTTAAGAGAAAGAAATTTAATATCTTGTGTTCCTTATAATACATTATTTTTTGAGGCTTGCTCAGAAAATAAGTTAATAGAATTTTTATTAAAATATAGAAAACTTACAGACGAATTAGATAGAAATGCATTATTTATGAAGACAATAGAGCAAACTACAGTCGCAATAATAGATAAATTACACGAAGTACAAATGAGAGGATAGCCTTTTAGAAAGGAGACTTAAAAAAGATGGTTAACATACTTTTAATTATAATAGTTCTTTTAGTTGCAGCTTTTTTAATTATAAGATTTATTAATAAAAGAAAAAATGAGCAAGTTGAAGAAGAAGTACAAGTAGATGATAAGACTTATACATTAGAAAAAATGACTGCTTTTATCAAGAAAAGATTGGATGAGATTACAAAGGTAAACTTGTATGATATAGGTCTTTCTGAAGAAGAACTAAAAAGAAGAAAAAATAAAAAATATGAATTGAAAAAAGCTTTAAAAGGTTGTACATATGGAGATGTTAATGATAAAAAATATGTTAAAGAGTTAATTTTCGATTTATTATATAAAGAATATGGAGTAGATGAGACTAATGTTTCAAAGGCTATTCCATTTGATGTACCATCTTTGTTAACTTCTCAAGATAAATTCGAGATAATTTTATATATGTACAAAAATGAATTTGGCTATGAGGCTATGGCAAAAATTATCGACAAATATAAACTAGATGACTTAAAATATGTGGCAGGAGAAACAAAGCCATCATATGTTATTACTTCAGAAGAAATAGACGATATATATGAAAAAGAAAACTTTGTTTTAGCTTTTACAGATAAGTTAAATGTAGTAGTTCAAAGAATATACCAACATTATAAGGGTTATAGCAGTATAGACGAAATAAGAGATATGAACATAGATGGTATTTCAGGTGGTGTATCTGGACTTCCAGAATCATTTATGAGTCAAGTTGCCCAAACAGATGGAGATTATTTAAGTCAAATAGTAGACCATAAAGTTCCACGTGCTTGTGATAGTATTTGGATAATGTTCCATGGTAAATCTATACGTTTAGCATTTTTATCATTTGGAACAGAGGCAGAGCTAAAAAGAGTATGTCAAAATATTTATAAATATAATAACCCTGGTCAGTTATCAGATACAAATGGATATAAAATTAATGAAATGAAGGATGGTTCTCGTGTTGTTGTTGTTAGACCAAGTATGTCTGAAACATGGGCATTCTTCGTAAGAAAGTTCGACGTAAAGCGTGCTACACTAGAACAAATAGTTCTTTTCCCAGGAAAAGAAGAAGCAATAGATTTACTAAAATTCTTAGTAAAAGGTGCAAGAATTGTTTCTCTAACAGGAGAGCAAGGATGCCGGAAAGACAACAATGCTTATGGCTATGATAGAAAACATATACGAAACTATGAACCTTCGTATTACAGAAACTGCCTTCGAGCTTCACTTAAGAAAGATTTATCCAACCAGAAACATTTTATCAATGCGTGAAACAGAAACTGTTTCTGGTCAAGAGTGCTTGGACGTTCAAAAGAAGACAGATGGTTCTGTTAATATCATCGGTGAGGTTGCAACAGACCCCGTAGCATCTTGGATGATACAATCTGCACAGGTTGCATCTAAGTTTACATTATTTACTCACCACGCTAAAACATTTCCAGACTTAGTTACAGCGCTTCGTAACTCAATGTTAAGAGCAGGTGTGTTTAAAAATGAGAAAACAGCAGAAGAACAAGTTGTACAAGTTTTAAACTTTGATATTCACTTAGTTAAGGACTTTAGAGGTAGAAGATACATAGAAAGAGTAACAGAATGTATACCAGTAGAAGAGAAAAACGAGTATACATATGACCATAGAAAAGAAAAAACATTAGAAGGCAAATTAGAAAAATTTATGGATAACTCTACAATATTCTATAGCAAAACAACAAATAGAGAGTTATATAAATATAGAAACATTATGGAATATCATGATGGAAAATATGTTTTAACAAACCCAATATCAGATAAAAATATAAGAGAAATGAGAATTAATATGGACGATTCAGATGTTGTAGACTTTGATAAATTCTTAGAGAGAAATTGGGGAATAAAACCACCAAAATTAGATGATGATACAAATACAGAAAATAGTACAGAAGTAGAAACTAAAAAAAGAGGAAGAAAACCAAAAACAACTTTAGCTGAAGAGGGATAATATATAACTTATAGAGCGTAAAGATGTAAATTAATAAAGAATAAACTTAAAGGAGGTGAGTATCACAATATGTCTAATCAAATGTTAATGTACATGATGATAGGAATAGGAGTACTTTTTGCAATAATAGTTCTTGCATATATTTTGATTAGTAAAAAATTAAATAGTTCTGAGACAAGAGAAATACAAAAATTAAGACAAGGTACTCAAGCCAAAAAATTTACGGCAGAGGTTTTATACCAAAAGTTATATGTAATTTATAGAAAAATACCATTTATAAAAAGGTATTTATTAAAAATAAGAAGAAAACTTGAAATTATAAATATTGATGATGAATATTTAACAAGAAGACAAGCTGCTCAAATTTTAACAAGAACATTTATTATATTAGTACCATTAACAATAATTATTATTGTAATTACTCACCAAAATACATTACTTATGTCTATATTACTTATATTTGAATTATTCATGATAGATAGTTTTATAGATGGAAGTGTAGATAAAATAGATAATAAACTTTTAAAACAACAAATAGATTTCTTCTCAGAAATAAGACATGCATATCATGAAACAAACATGGTTGAGGAAGCAATTTACCAAGTTGCACAAGATGACGAACATCCAGAAGTTTCTAGACAAGCAGAAAAAATATACGAAGTTTTAATATCTAATGACCCAGAGTCAGAATTAGAAAGATATTATGACGTTGCACCAAATAGTTATTTAAAAGAATTTGCAGGAGTTTCTTACCTTACAAAAGAATTTGGTGATAGAAAAATAGATGGTGCATCATTATACTTAAAAAATTTAAATAATATTACACAAGAAATGCAACTTGAAATATTAAAGAGAGATAAACTAGATTACACATTTCAAAGTTTATCACTTATTTCTATAGTACCTATGTTAGCATTAGAGCCGATTAAAAATTGGTCTATGTCACAATTTAGTTTTACACAAAGTTTTTATGCTGGCAAAAATGGTATGCTAGTACAAATTTTGGTTTTAGTCATAACATTTGTATGTTATATATTAACAAGAAAATTAAAAGATAATGGTTCAACCGCGCAAAATACTAAAAATACGGAGAATCCATGGCAAGAAAAATTATATAAAATAAAACCAATTAAAAAGTTCATAGATTTATTTATACCAAAAGATGGTACAAAAGAATATAGAAAAATTAGAAAAGATATGAAAGACTCAGCAACAAAAGATAAAATACAATGGATTTATATAAATAGACTGGTGTTATGTGTGACAACATTTGTAGTATCATTAGTACTCATTATACAATTACACCAAATTACTATTAAAAATGTTTATACAGATCCAACAGTTGACTTTAATATTATAGGACAAATGAGTGAAAAAGATACCAAAAATGCTATGGCACTTACAGAGTCAGATAATGATTACCTATATAAATATAAAGGTGACACAACAATAGACCAAAATAAAATTAAAACAGATATGAGAAAAGGTAAAATAAACGAAGACTATGTAACAAGTACAGATGCAGAAATAAAAACTGCTGCAGAGAGAGTTTATGGAAAATTACAACAAATAAACAGTGAAAACTTAAAATGGTTTGAAGTATTAATATCTATGGTATTAGCAATTATAGCATATATGGGACCAATTTGGATGTTAAAATTCCAAGCAAAGATGAGACAATTAGAAATGGAAGACGAAGTAATGCAGTTCCAAACAATTATATTAATGCTAATGAGAATAGAGAGAGTTAATGTTGAGATGATTTTAGAGTGGTTAGAAAGATATGCAAATATATTTAAAGAACCAATTAGCAAATGTGTTAACAACTATGAAAGTGGACCTTGGGAAGCTCTAGAAGAATTAAAAGACGATATATCTTTTCAACAGTTAATAATATTAGTAGAAAGTTTACAAGCTGCAGTTGAAAAGATACCAATTTCAGATGCATTTGATGAACTAGATACAGAAAGAGATTATTATCAAGCAAAAAGAAAAGAATCAAATGATAGATTAATAAGTAGAAAAGGTATGATAGGAAAAGCAATAGGTTTTGCACCAATGGTTGTATTATTTGTTGGTTACTTAATTATACCATTAGTATTTATAGGATTAACAAGTATGACAAGTTCATTTGATAGCATGACATCAACAACTTTATAATTATACATAACAATATAAAATGTTTAGAATAAATTTTAAAAAGTTTTTAATATAAAGGAGGTTAAACATGGAAAACGCATCAAAAGCATTAATAATAGCTGGAAGTGTGCTAATTTCATTATTAGTAATAGCAGCATTAGTTTTTATGTTTAACCAACTTTCAGATTTAAGACAAACACAAGAAGATGCTAGCATAGAAGATAAACTGCAAGGTTTTTATGCAAATTTAGATACCTATATAGAAGGTAACAAAAGAGGAAATGACATATTATCATTAGCAAATTTAATAACTGATTTTAATAATAGACGTGCAGGTGGAAATGAATCTAAGTATGGTAATGAAGGTTATGAACCAATTGAACTAAATGTACATTATAATACAAATACAATAGATTGGGAAACAACAGTGTTTTTTAAAGGACATGATGATGGATGGTTTTATTCAGCAGAAGAAATAACAAAGGCAAAACAAGCTATAGACAATGCAGTAGAAAAGAAAGGTAAAGAAAAAATTACTGGTGTAGACAAATATACAGTACAACAGCTTGCTAGTATGAGGTATCAAGAATTAATGATACTTACTACTAAAGATAACGGAGAAGTAGACCATGAGTTATTAGACTTAATCCAGAAGGAAGCAGAAGAATATAATATTTTGGTTGCAGAGCAAAAAGATGTTAAAAATACGATAAGATTTAAAAAACCAGAAGTAACTTATAACAAAGTAAGTGGAAGAGTAACAAAACTTGTATATGAACAAAAATAGGAGGTAGAATACATGGAAAATGCATCAAAAGCGTTAATAATGGCAGCCAGTGTTTTACTTGGTGTTATGATAATTTCATTTGCTGTGTACTTATTTTCTACTTTTGGAAGTTATAGTAATGAGGTTTATCTAGAAATGGAAGCAAGAAGAATGGACGCTTTTAATAGTCAATTTACTAAGTATTATGGTATAGAGCAAAGAGAAAATCCATATAAAAATTCGGATAATATTAATTCAGATAAATATTACGATGGACCAATTTTATGTACAGTGCAAGATGTAGTTACAATAGCAAAGCTAGCAAGAGATAGTAATTCAAAATATGGAGTTTACGAAGACGACCCTAATTATGTTAGTACAAATGAAAATGAAATGTATGTAACAGTAAACTTACTTAATGAACCTAAAAAAGGTAAAAATATAGAAAATTGGACAGAAAATGAATTTACTAACCTAATTCAAAATAATACCTTCATAGAAGGAAGTAATAATCAGAAAGCCAAATATTATTATATAAAATCAATAAGTTTTATGCATGTAACAGATACATTACAAAGAGTTAGAGAAGTAAATGTAGACGTCATAGATGTAGAAAAATATTTAAAAAAGATAGAAAAATAAATTATATAAATTAACAAAAATATACAGCAAAATATAGAAAAAATAGTTTGCATTAAAAATATTAAAATGATATAATAAAAATATAGAGGAAATATGAAGAAAAATCTTATTATTTTAATTTCAATATTATTAATTATATGTGCTTTTGTAGTTTATTTTGTAATAAATTATAGAAACATGCAAATGCAGGCACAAATAAATAATAAAGAATATAATACTTATAAAGAAAAAACTATTGTTGGTACAACTTTAGTTTCTATAATAAACAAAACTGTAGACAATAATGAGAAAAACAACATAGAAAAAGATAACTCAAATGTTTATATAGAAAATGAAGATAATTCTATAAAAATATACATATATTTTTTAGGTGAAGATGGTAAAAGAATAGAAACACCATATACAATGGAGCAGATATATAATAAAGGCTCGGACAGTTTTATTAAATTATATGGGACAAGCAATTTTACTTGTACAAACATAGATTATCATTCAAAAACTGGAAATGTAAAAAGCTTGACATTTGAACAGAAAATTTATTAAAATGATATTAGTATTAGATTATAAAATTTGAAACTTGCTATATAATCTAAAATTTATATAAATAACACTAAAGTAAAATTTAAAGGAGGAAATTTTTATGGAAAATGCATCAAAAGCATTAATTATTGCAGGAGCTATTTTATTAGCAATTTTAATTATAGGTTTGGGTATGTTTATTTATAATCAAGCAGCAGATACATTAGATGGAGCTCAGTTAGATGGACAAAAGGTAGACTCATATAACCGTGAATTTTTACAATATGAAGGAACAAAACAAGGATCACAAGTTAAAACATTACTTAACAATATCAAAGCACATAACAGAAACGCAGAAGATGCCAGCCAAGTTATAATAGCTACAGAAGAAGAATATGAAAGTAATGCAAAAGTATCTGCACCATCACAAGAAAGCAAAGAAGATGTTGATGATGGAATATCTGGTATAAAAATACTTTCTGCCAAAACATATAATATAACATTTGCTTATGACCCAGATAGTGGATATGTTACAGCAGTAGGTATAACAGAAAAAACAAGTAAATAATATTGTTTATTTTATAAAAAATAAAGGGATTAAATTATGGAAAATGCAGTAGACGCTTTAAAAATGGCTTTTGCAGTCATAGTCTTTGTATTAGCATTAACAATAGGAATAGCTGTCTTTACGCAAGCAAGGACAGCTTCTGATGTTATTTTACATGGACAAGATTCAACTGAATATTATAATTATATCCATGCTGGTATATATGATGACGAAACAGGAGAATGGATATCTACTGGAGAAACCAGAATAGTTGGAATAGAAACTGTTATTCCAACTTTATATAGATATTACAAAGAAAATTATACTGTAATTTTTCTAGAAGCAGATGGAACACCATTAGAATTATACGAAACAATGACAGAACCAACATTATGGAGTGGCTCAGACCCAGCAAGAAATTATATTGCACCTATAGTTTCAAAATATTATGATGGAAGCTTAGAAACGCACTTAGGAGTAAAATCTAATGATTTAAAGATTTGTGCATTTGACTTAGATGAAGAAACAAATAGGCATGAGCCTTGGACAGGTAATGCAAATAAAGATGCTAAGAAAAATTTAGATGCTTTTTTAAATGGAGGAGAATTTGCATTTCCAAGTAACGATGGAAGAATATACAAATATAAAGGCTTTATAAATAAATATGGAGACAAAAAATTTAGAGAACTAATGGGAGAGTACAACTATGATTTAAACGCAAATAGTGATGAACCAGAGACAAATACACATGGAGCATATGATGACACAATAAAAAACAAAAAGAAGAGAGTAATTGTATATCAAATAGTAAATCAAAAAGAAGATAATGAATAATAAAATGAAGAATAGATAGAAGGGAGGAATAAAAATGGGTGATACATTAATAACTGTTATAGCAATATTTTTAGCAGCTATTTTAATGTTTGTGTTTCCTTTAATGGCTTTATCAGAAAGAACAGATGATATGGCACAATTATCTGTACAAACAGCAACTACAGAATTTGTAGATGATGTAAGAACAACAGGTAAACTTAGTCTTTCAGATTATGAACAATTTTTACAAACGATAACAGCAACAGGAAATGCGTTTGATGTAGAACTAGAAATTAAGCATTTAGATGAAAATCCCGGACAGAAAACAACACAAGCAGAAGTTACAAAAATTGGTGAAAATATATACTATAATGAGTATACAAGCCAAATAATGGACAAATTAGAAGACAAAGGTTATATTAGACTAAAAGAAGGAGATATGTTTTCAACTACTGTAAAAAATACAAACACTACAATTGCTCAACAATTGCGTGGATTTTTCTACAAAATTGCTGGAAATGAAAATGCTCAAGTAGCTGCTAAACATGGTGGTGTAGTTTCTGTAAACGGAAGTGGAAATTAATGAAGATACAATATTTAGCTGTTATATTTGTTGTAATTATGGTGCCTATTTCTTTGGCACTTTCAACATATATACAAACACAAGTAGATACAATAGCTTTACAAACATCATATAAATCAAAATTATATGATGCTACTTATGATGCTGTAACAGCGTTTCAGATAAATACTGTAAATAATAAATATTCAAGTATTAGTAATTCTAAAATAAGAGATATAGAAGCATCTGCAAATACTTTTTTTACCTCTTTAGCAGATACTATGAATGCTACAGGATATTCTAAAGAAATGTTACAGCCATTTGTTCCAGCACTTGTATATACTTTATACGATGGATATTATTTATATGGTAAATATAAAAATGTTTTACCAAGCCAAGGAGCTGTACAAGAATATAATGATAGTCAATATCAATGGGGGCTTAAGCCATATGTATACTATAGTTGTAGATATGTTAAAGGTTCTGAAGAAGTTATAGTAAATTATACACTAGATAATTTTATAACAGTTTACTATAGAAAAGGTTTAGGAAATAATAACCAATATGAAACAAAATCTGGTTACTTAATTAATCCAAAAGCATGGGATGGAGATAATTCAAAATATGATGATATAGACATTAAAGATACAGTACTAACAGAAGAATTATTATTTTCAACTAAAGATAATAATGATAATTATGAACATGGAACATATGAATATATAAATTATCAAAGTCAGAAAATATATAAAGAAAGTAATTTAGATTTAGCAAATAAGTATGGAAAATATTTTAGATATGAAAATTACAAGAAAACATATATATCACATAATACCCAAACAGAAAGAGACATAGAAAATTATATAAGCCAAGAAAGTGGACAATATGGTGCGTATAAATATTTTGATGAGGCAAAGGTATTTAGCGAATGGGTAAATAAAACATTAGATTGGGTAACACAAGAATATGCTGTTGATGAAAATGGTAACAAAATAGATTATGAAGAATTGCAAGGCTCAACAGGAAATGAAAAAATATTTGATACAACTAAAAATACAAACAATCCATTTTCATCTAATTCAATATTTGACGAAAATAGAAGAGTAACAATAAAACATACTATACAAACAACACTTTCTGCAGCAATTGGTTCATATAATGAATATTCAGGAGTTACATATGAATTTGCACTTCCTGTATTAGAAGAAAGTGATTGGGATAAAATACAAAACCATATTTGTGTATTATCTTTTTTACAAGGGTTACCAATAGGTAGCAAATATTATAATGATTACGTTATTTTAACAAATGATAAAAACGAAGAGTATATTGCTAAAGATGCAATTTATATTACAACACAAGAAGAGGGAAGTAGTAATATAGAGTATCACCAACCTGGATGTAATAGGCTAATAGAAAACAAGGATACAAGTAGTATGACAATAATTCCTCAAACACAATTTAAAGAAGCATATTATAATCTAAATTTCTTACGTCAGACTGTAAGAATTTCGGAAGGGAATTATATATATTTCTATCCTCAAGCAAAATATAATCCTATTTTAAAGAAAAATAATACCTGCACTGCATGTTATAATTGTATAGTAAATTCTAGTAGTACATATGATATAGAAGATATAATAGATGGAATTATTACAGACCCAAAAGTAGAAAACGGGGAACCTATATTTGATGCTTCAGATTCAAATACAAAAAATAATAAATTTAGAAAAGTAAGAAGTATGTATTATAGTGCTTTAGCAAGAGAAAGATATTACTTATATAAGAGTAATGATTATTTAAATGAAAATTAGAATTAAAATAAATTTTATAAGTAATAGAGAGACTACGAAAGTTAAATTAAAATGTTATTAAAACTAAAATTTTAAAAATAAAAATAAATCTCGAAAATGAATATAAATAATAAATATAAATCATAAAAATTAATAGAGGTTTAATAAATAAAATAATTTTTTAAATTAAATTAAAATTTAAAGATTTTTAATTGTTTAAAAAAATAAAAAAATGGTTATCATATATTTTGAAAGGATTGATATATGATGACCTTTTTTGATTTTAAAAAGATTTTAAATAAAAAAAGAAATAGTAATTATAATAAATGTTCTAATACTAATATGTTACAAGATAATAAAATAATATCAAACAAAACCAATGAAAATATAGATAAAAATGTATATAAAAATAAAAATGCAGATAAAAATATAAATAAGAATATATATGAAAATGTAGATAAAATAAAAAGTAAAAATGTATTCCTAAAAATTGCAATAATATTTATTTTACTAATTATTTTTACTTATGTTTGTAATATAAGCTTAATGCCAGAAACAATAGTTATGATGCAAGGAGATACTCTTAACATAAATACTATTTTGGGTATAAATTTAAGGGAACAAAATGGAAAAGGAGAGATAGTAGAGGCATCTAGCAACATAAATAAAAATAAAGTTAGCAATGTAGGAAAATTAGACTTAAAAGTAAGTCTATTTGGAAATGTTCCTGTAAAAGATGTTACTGTTAATGTTATACCAAAAGTGAAAGTTATTCCTGTAGGAAAAGCCATAGGAATGAAATTATATACAGATGGAGTATTAGTAGTTGGAATGTCAGAAATAGAAGGAAAAAAGCCATATGAGAATTGTGGAATTAAAGAAGGAGATAGAATAGTTGAAATTGATAATAGCAAAATAAATAGTACAAATGAATTAATAGATACTGTAAATAATAGTAATGGAAACCCTGTGGGAATAAAATATATTTCAGAAAATGAGGAAATTTTAACAACAAGTATTAAACCAGTAAAAACTGGAGAAGACTATAAATTAGGCTTATGGGTTAGAGATGCAGCAGCAGGAGTAGGTACATTAACTTTTTATAATCCAGAAGATAATAAATGTGTGGCACTTGGACATGGAATAACAGATATAGATACATCTAAGCTAATAAATATTGCAAGTGGAGAACTTGTATCTGCAAATATTTTATCAATACAAAAAGGAGAAAAAGGAAAACCCGGAGAAATGAAAGGAACTATAGAAAATGGCTATACTTTGGGAAAAGTATATAAAAATACAGCATTTGGGGTATATGGAGATTTAAAAAATAAAAATATACTAAAGATACAGTCAAATGAGGAAGTAGAGGTTGCATCACGAGAAGAAATAAAAATAGGAAAGGCAAAAATTTTGTGTGAATTAGAAAATGGAAAACAAAAGGAGTATGAAATAGAGATACAAAGGATATTTACAAATAACAATAGTGACAACAAAAGTATGCTTATTAAAGTTACAGACAATGAATTACTAGAAAAAACAGGAGGAATTGTACAAGGAATGAGTGGGGCACCAATATTACAAAATGGAAAACTGATTGGTGCAGTAACACATGTTTTAGTAAATGACCCAACAGAAGGTTATGCTGTTTTTGGAGATATACTTGTAAAGCAAATGAGTATTGTGGAATAGTAAAAAGACAAATTATAAGCATTATAAGCAAATTTTAAGATAGTAAAAATTAAATTGTAAAACCAAAATGTAATTTATAAAATTAACATCTATTGTAAAGTTAATATCTAAAAATTATAGTATTAATAAAAAAGTATAGCAAATTATATTCAATTATGTTATACTTTTTTTGTCATGTAAATTTGACATGAAAATTGTGTTTATGTTAAAATGAAAAACGATAATAACTATATAAAAATTTATCACAAAATCAAAACATGAGATAAAGGTAAGGAGGAATAAGATGGCAGGTAAACATTCAGCAGATGATGATTTTAACCCATATAGACATCAAAGTAATAGGCAAAATGAAGAAAATATTAAAAGAAATTCTAAGGAGAATTATGTAGCAGAAAGTTATAATAAAACAGGAAGTAATAGAGGAGTAAATTCAAATAGTAAGGTTTCTAATGGGAATACTAATAGAACAATAAAAGGAAAAACCGGAGAAGTTGAGGATGTAGAAAGAAGGAAAAGAGTGTCAAAAGGAAATACAAAAAAGAAACATAAAGGTTTAAAAATATTTGCTATATTTTTATTAGTTATTGCAATTATTGTTTTGTTAGTTGCAGGAGGGGCATTTTATTTTATAAATGATAAAATAGGAAAAATGCAAAAAGTTGATATTAATGAAGGAAATTTGGGTATATCTACAAATGAAAATCTGGAAGGTTATAGAAATATAGCTATATTTGGTGTAGATAGTAGGTCAAATAATTTAGATGTAGGAAATAGAAGTGACTGTATAATTATTGCAAATATTAATAACAAAACAAAAGAAGTTAAGTTAATTTCTGTATACAGAGATACTTATGTTCAAATATCAGAAAATGGTTCTAATAAATTAGATAAAATAACTCATGCATATGCTTATGGAGGACCAGAGCTTGCAATTCAAACATTAAATACAAATTTAGACTTAAACATAAAAGAGTTTGTAACAGTAAATTTCGACTCTGTTGCAGAAGCAGTAGACCAATTAGGTGGAATTACTATGACTCTTACATCAGAAGAAGTTGATTATGCTAATGATTATATAAGAGAAACTGCAAGGGTAACAGGAAAATCAGCAACATATATTAGCAGTTCTGGAAAACAAACATTAAATGGTGTTCAAGCTGTTGCTTATTCAAGAATAAGATATACATCTGGTGGAGATTACAAGAGAACAGAACGTATGAGAGATGTTATAGAAGCTATGCTTGCTAAATTAAAAACTAAGAGTTTAGGAGAAATAAATGCATTTGCAGATTCAATACTTCCAAAAGTTTATACAAATTTAGACACAAATGATATATTATCATTAGCACCATCTGTAGCTAAGTTTAATATAACAGAAAGCATAGGCTGGCCATATGAAACAAAGGGAATAACATTAGATAGATGGTATGGTGTACCTGTAACATTAGAAAGCAATGTAGAAAAACTACATAGGGAAGAGTTTGATGACCCAGATTATGAGGCACCTGAAAAGGTAAAAACAATTAGTAATAAAATTATAAATAAAACTGGTTATACAGACTAAAACATAAAAAATTCACATTTATATATGACTTTAAATATGTAAAATGATACACGTAAAAGTTTATGGGTGCTTTTCAAAAACCTAAATTTATAATAAGGAATTAATCTAAAATATTTTATAGATTAATTATAAGAGAGTTAAATGAGTGATAAAAAAATAGAAATATATATTGCAGTCCATAAAAAAGCAAATGTATTAAGAAGAGAAGGATATATTCCTTTACATGTTGGAGCAGAAGGAAAAGAAGATTTAGGATTTGTAAAGGATAATACAGGAGATAATATCTCCTGTAAAAATCCTAATTATTGTGAGCTTACAGGTTTATATTGGATATGGAAAAACTGTAATGCAGATATAGTAGGATTAGTACATTATAGAAGATATTTTGTTAAGAGTTTTTTTACTACAAATATAGAAAAAGCAATAACAAAAAAAGATATAATTAAGTATTTACAAAAATATGATGTAATACTTCCAAAACCATATTGGACTTATAAAAAAACAGTAGAAGAGCAATATTCTGCAGACCATAATATAGAAGATTATAAAAAACTAAGAAACATTATAGAAAAAAATACACCAGAATATTTAGATGCATTTGATAAAATATCAAAGAGAAGATATTTTTATAATTTTAATATGTTTATAATGGACAAGAAGCTTTTTAATGAGTATGCTAAATGGGTATTCTTTATTCTAGAAGAATTAGAAAAACAAGTAGATATAAGTAATTATAATGACTATAATAAGAGAATATATGGATTTCTTTCAGAAAGATTATTTAATGTATGGATAGAAAAGCATCAAGAATTAAAAATTAAAACTTTATATGCAAATAATGTAGAAAGAAAACCATGGGTTGATAATGTAAGAAATTTAAAAAGTAAATTATTAACCAAGGTTTTCTACCATTAAAAAGCTTTATTTTATGGACTTTATCTATACTAAAAATATTTATTCATATAATGTATAATTTTATATGTTTATTTAATTAATATCATTGTATCATAAATAATATAAGATATGTGATAAAATATAGAAATATAGAAGAAATAAAAATATATAAAATAAATATAAAAATGTATATAAGAAAAAGTAATATAAATAGTAAATCTAAAGGAGTTGATTTTATGTATAAGGTAGCAGTTGCAGGAACAGGTTATGTAGGATTAGTTGCAGGGGTTTGTTTTGCAGAAAAGGGACAAAATGTAGTTTGCGTTGATGTAGACGAAACAAAAGTAGAAAAGATGAAGAAAGGTATTTCTCCTATATATGAGCAAGACTTAGAGCCTATGATGCAAAAAAATTACAAAGAAGGAAGATTGGATTTTACTACAGACTATAAAAAGGCATATAAAGATGCAGATTTTATATTTATAGGTGTAGGAACTCCAGAAAGGGCAGATGGTTCTGCAAATTTGGATTATGTATATGAAGTTGCAAAACAAATTGCAGAAACTATAGAAAAGGACTGTATAATTGTAGTAAAATCAACAGTCCCAATTGGAACTAATGATGATGTAGAAAAATATATTAGAGATAACTTGGTACATGATGTGGAAATAAGTGTTGCGAGTAATCCAGAATTTTTAGCTCAAGGTACAGCTGTAAGAGATACAATTTATGCTTCAAGAATAGTAATAGGAACAGAAAATAAACAAACAGAAGCTAAAATGTTAAAATTGTATGAAAACTTTGATGTTCCAAAATTAACTATGAATAGAAGAAGTGCAGAAATGGTAAAGTATGCATCAAACGACTTTTTAGCATTAAAAATAAGCTATGTAAATGATATAGCAAATCTTTGTGAAGAAGTTGATGCAAACATAGAGGATGTTACAAGAGGAATGAGCTATGACTCTAGAATAGGTGACAAGTTTTTAAAAGCAGGATGTGGATATGGTGGAAGTTGTTTCCCAAAAGATACTAAAGCACTTCAATATTTAGCACAAAAAGGTGGGTATGAGCTTAAAACTGTAAAAGCAGCGATAGAAGTAAATAGAGAACAACAATTAATTTTATTAAAGAAAGCTAGAAAAAGTATAAAAAGCTTTAAAGGATTAAATGTTGCTGTTTTAGGATTAACGTTTAAACCTGGAACAGATGATTTAAGAGCAGCCCCATCATTAACAAATGTGCCAATCTTATTAGAAGAAGGAGCTAAAATAAAAGCATATGACCCAATTGGTGTAGAAAATTATAAGAGATTTTATCCAAGCGAAATTGAATATACAAAAACACCTCAAGAAGCACTAATAGATGCAGATGTATGTTTTATATTTACAGAATGGCAACAAATAAAAGATGTTAAGCCAGAAGAATATAAAAAGCTAATGAAAAATCCATTAGTATATGATGGCAGAAACATTTACACTATAGCAGATATGAAAGAAAACGGAATAGAATATTATTCTGTAGGAAGAAGATAAAAATAATAAAAGGTTGTGAAGAAAATAGCTACAGTAAAGAAAAAAAGTGTAACGAAAAATTACATATATAATTTAATATATCAAATATTAGTAATAGTATTGCCCCTAATAACTACACCTTATATATCGGGAGTACTTGGTGCTGAAAAAATTGGTATATATAGTTTTACAACATCTATAGCAACATATTTCATTTTATTTGGTTCTTTAGGTGTAGCTATGTATGCACAAAGAGAAATTGCTTATGTTCAAGATGATGAAAAAAAGCGAAGTAAATTATTTTGGGAAATATTTTTCTTTAGATGTATTACAATGGCAATTTCTATTATAGCATTTTATTTTACATATGCATCACATGGAGAATATCAATTATATTATAAAATACTAATTATTCAGTTATTTGCAAATGTATTGGATATTAGTTGGTTTTTCCAAGGTTTAGAAGAGTTTAAAAAAACAGTAACAAGAAATTTATTGGTTAAAATATTAAGTGTTATAAGCATATTTATATTTGTAAAAACACAAGAGGATTTATGGATTTACTTTGTAATATTTGTGTTATCAATATTATTAGGCAATATATCATTGTGGGTATATTTACCTAAATATATTGTAAAACTTAAAGGAGAAAAGTTACAAATATTTTCACACTTAAAACCTACAATAGGCTTATTTATTCCACAAATAGCAATAGATGTATATACTTTATTAGATAGGACAATGCTTGGATATTTAACAAGTGATATGTCACAAGTGGGAAATTATGAACAGTCACAAAAGATTTTAAAACTTTCATATACACTAATAACATCACTTGGAACTGTAATGACACCAAGAATAGCAAGCGTTTTATCTAATAATAACAAAGAAAAAGTTGAAGAATATTTAGCAAAATCAATTAACTTTGTATTTTTCTTGGGAATCCCATTGACTTTAGGAGTAATGTCGGTTGCAAAAACTTTAGTACCATGGTTTTTAGGAGAGGAATTTTCACTTTCTGTAAGCATTTTAATGACTGGTTCATTATTAATTATAGCTAAAGGATTTACAGATGTTGCAGGAGTGCAATATTTAATACCAAGCAGAAATCAAGCAATATTTACTAAATCTGTTGTTACCGGAGCAATACTAAATGTAGTATTAAACTTTATTTTAATTCCAATATGTGGTGCAATAGGGGCAATTATAGCATCTGTTATAGCAGAGGTGGCAATTGCAATTGTTCAATACTATTATGTGAAAAAGCAAATTAACATACAAATATTTACTAAAGCATATTTAAAGTATATTGTTAGTGGTGTGCTAATGTTTTTGACTGTGTACGTTATGGGAATCTTTATGGAAACTACAATTATTACAACAATACTACAAATATGTGTTGGAGGAATAATTTATATAGGAAGCTTATTAATAATGAAAGATAAGTTCTTATGCGAAAGATTAGATAAGATATTAAGAACTTTAAAAATAAAAAAATAATATATTTATAAGAAGTAAAAGCAATAAAAGCAATAAATGTAGTATTTTGAAGTGAGACAAGGTTTTAAAATTTGTGTATAAAAATTTTAAATAGCTTTGTGTCCGCAGTCGAACTGAAAAATTACTACATTTATTGCTTAATATTATTTATACAGGAAAAATAATTGAATTAATTGAAAAAAATTATTTATATTAAAAATTTTGTAACGAAATGAAAACTTATACGTCATATCTTCAAAGGGGGATAAAAGTTATGCAGGATATAGAGAAATTATACGAAGAATATTTTAAAATAGTAAATAAATATCTATTCTGTTTAACTCATAATAATGATATTTCTGAAGAACTTACTCAAGAAACTTTTTATAAAGCTGTAAAGAAAATTGATACTTATAGAGGTGAATGTAAAATGTCAGTGTGGTTATGTCAAATTGCTAAGAACCTTTGGTATGACCAATGCAGAAAAAATAAAAAGTTTGTAGATGAAAAAGAAGCAAATTTATCAAATATGAAAGAATTAAATACATTAGAAGAACAAATTATCTCAAATGATGAAAAAATTTCACTATATAAAAAAATGCAGTATTTAGATGAGAAAACAAGAGAAGTAATTTACTTAAGAATAACAGGAGAACTTAGCTTTAAAGAAATAGGAATTATTTTGAATAAAACAGAAAACTGGGCAAGAGTAACATTTTATCGAGGAAAAAATCAATTAAAGGAGGTTGATTGATATGAAAGAGAAAAAAGATTGCAAAATTGTTCAAGATTTATTACCAAATTACATTGAAGATTTAACAAACGAAGAAACTAACTATTTTATTGATGAACATATAAAGGAATGTCCTGAATGTCAAAAAATATTGGAAAATATGCAAAAAGAAATCAAGTTAAATACTAAAAAAAGAGATGACAGAGAGGTAAAATACATTAAAAAATATAGCAAAAGAATAAAATTATTAAGAAACATTTTATTAATAATAGTTGTGTTATTTGTAATATTTGTTGGAAGAAAAACTTTTATACTTACAAATTTATCAAATAAAGCCGAAAAAAGTCAGAATAGTCAAAACTATTACTTAAAACTGGAGAATTATAATGAGGGGCAAATTAGAATAACAGAAGCATACTATAAGGAAGAAAAATCATTAATAACAATAACTTCATACTCAAAAGAAGCAGGTGAAATGAAACAAATATTATATAAATCAGGAGAAGAAAGATTTTCTTTAATAGATAATGGAGAGAACAAAGTGTACAAAAAAATGGGAGATATATTAGTTAGACCAATAGCATTTACTTCGGATTTTTTCTTAGAAAACTTATTTACAGCAATTACAACAAATATTGATAAAGTTAAACTTAATGGAAAACCATGTTATTTAATTAAAGATGGAAATACAGAAAAGTTTATTGATATAAACACAGGATTAGCAATAAAAATGATAGACAATCAAAATAACAGAACTGTGGATTATGAATACGAATTTGGAATAGTTAAGGATAGCGATATTGTAAAACCAGATACAACAGGTTATATAGAAAATGAATAATAGACCAAAAAGATAAATACAAAGAGAAGTTCTTATAAAATGGAATTTCTCTTTATTTTTTATATAATGTATGATATAAAAAATAAAGAATGGACAATTTAAAAAGTAAATATAATTTCATTGATATATACACTCCACTATGCTTATGGAGTGGAAATGGTTTTAAGGAGGTCAAATAAAATGAAAGTACTATTTGCAACAACAAATCCAGCCAAAATAAAGAAATATGCAGAAAAGTTAAAACAGAAAAATATAGAAGTATTAACTATTAAAGATTTAGGAATAAATTTAAAACCAGAAGAAACAGGAAATAATGCGATAGAAAATGCTTATATTAAAGCAAAAGCATATTATGATAAAACAAAAATTACAACTATAGGGATGGATAATAATTTATATATAGAAGAATTACCAGAAGAAAAACAACCAGGAACTCATGTAAGAAGAGTAAATGGAAAAGAATTAAATGATGATGAAATGATTGAATATTATTGTAATTTGGTTAAAGAATATGGTGGAAAGTTAAAAGCTAAATGGGTATATGGAATGGTAATATATGATGGAAAAGAAAAAAAGAATATAGTTGGAGTAAAAGCCACTTCTATTTTATAGACAAGCCTTGTAAAAAAAGAAATCCGGGTTATCCATTAGATTCAATGTCAATTATGCCAGAATGTAACAAATATTTTGTTGATTTAACAGAAGAAGATAGAAATAGAGATAACTATAAAGAAGATGATGTTATTGATTTTATAGTAAACAATTTGTAGTAGTAGGAACAATAAAATATGTAAAAGGAGAGAAATATTAAATTTACCCAATTCCCAATTGATCAAAAAAATGGACGAAAAAGGTTGAAATTATGTATAAAATGTTATATTATTAATAAGTAACCATGATTTAAAAGTGGAGGAAAAAGGGATGGATGGGAATACATACGAAAGAGTAAAGGAAGATTATGATAAATTAAAAGATAATGTAGTTGCAGAAAAAAAGATGTACAAATTTGTAAAAAGAACAGTAGATATTATAGCATCTATTTTTGGAATTATTTTGTTAGTACCAATTACTATTATTGTATGTATATTAAATTTTTTTACAAAAAATAAGGGGCCAATCTTTTTTGTGCAAGAAAGAATTGGAAGAGATGGGAAATTATTTAAAATGTATAAGTTTAGGACTATGGTTATAAATGCGGAAGAAATTTTAAATAGACATATAGAGAAAAAAACAGATATAGGAAAAGAATATATAAAAAATAAAAAAATAAGTAATGACCCTAGAATTACAAAAGTAGGTAAATTTTTAAGAAGAACAAGTTTAGATGAATTTCCTCAGTTCATCAATGTTTTAAAAGGAGACATGAGTTTGGTTGGACCAAGACCATATTTACTAAGAGAAGTAAAAGACATGAATGAATATTACTATTATATAGTTAAAGATAAACCAGGCTTAACAGGACCATGGCAAGTGGCTGGAAGAAGTAATATAGATTTTGAAGAAAGACTAGAGTTAGATTATAAATATGTAATAAATAAGTCACTAAAGAAAGATTTTATTATACTAATGAAAACTATAGCAGCTGTATTTAAGAAGGAAGGAGCAATTTAGTTGAAAGATATAAAAATTATTGTCGCAGCACATAAAAAATATGATATGCCAGATAATAATCTATATTTACCAGTTTTTGTGGGGGCAGATGGTAAAGAAGACATAAGCGGATATAAAAGAGACGACACTGGTAGTAATATTTCAATTAAAAACCCTAATTTCTGTGAGTTAACTGGGCTATATTGGGCTTGGAAAAATGTAGACGCAGATTATATAGGATTAGTGCATTATAGAAGACATTTTAAAGGAAAAAAATGTAAATCAAAAGAAATAAAAAATAGAGTAGAGAGTGTTTTAGGTAATAAACAATTAGAAGAGCTATTAAATGAAGTAGATGTTGTATTACCTAAAAAAAGAAATTATATTGTAGAAAATTTATATGACCATTATGGTCATACAACTTATATAGAACCACTAGATGAAGCGGGAAAAATTATAGATGAAAGATATCCAGAATATAAAAAAGAGTTTGAAAATTTAAAGAAAAGACGTTCTGCACATATGTTTAATATGCTTATTATGAAAAAAGAGCTATTAGATGAATATTGCAAATGGTTATTTGACATATTATTTGAGCTTGAAGAAAGAACAGATAGTACAAAATATAACAAATTTCATGCAAGATATATAGGAAGAGTTTCAGAACTTTTACTAGATGTATGGGTTAATACAAATAATGTGAAATATAAAGAAGTAAAAGTATTAGATATAGAACCAGTTAATTGGTTAAAGAAGGGAATGCTTTTTATTAATTCAAAATTTAGGGGTAAAAAGTACGAAAAAAGTTTATAGACTATATTACAAAGTCTGTAAATGGTGTTAAAGTGGAGAAATATTATGATTGTGTATGTTTTAATGCTAATTTTATCAATACTTTTTTTAATATTAGAAAAAAAAGCAAAGAAAAGATGGATTAAAATAATATGTTGTATAATGGCTATAATGCCATTTTTTATAGTGTCTGCATTTAGGTATGACTTAGGAACAGACTATACGAGAAGGTATGTTTTTGATTATAATAGAACACTTCAAGGAATAGATGTACCAAATTTAGAAATACTTTTTAAAGCAATTATGAAGTTTTGCATTATATTTACACAAGATCCATATCTAATGTTTGCTATAACATCTGCAATTACTGTTGGGTTTATTCTAGGAACATCTTTTAAAAAATCTCAAGACAAGATATTAAGTGTATGTATATTTTTACTTGGAGGATTTTTCTTTGATTCATTAAATATTATGAGACAATATATGGCAATGAGCTTGGTGTTTTTTGGATACCAATTTTTATTAAAAAGCAAAAAATGGTATTTGGCATATATTCTTACAGTTATAATAGCAACATTAATACATAGTTCTGCAATAATAATGTTAGTACTTGTATTTTTTACGAAAAAAATGTTAGTAAGTTGGAAATGGGTATTACCTGTATGTATTATAATTGTATTATTAAATGAAAACTTAATGAACATATTAGGTTTTATACTACAAAATTCTAGATTTGCAGTATATTTAACTGGAAAATTTGCTGAAGGAGAATTTTCATATTTGTTTGTTGCAGAAAATTTAGCAATATATTTAGCAATGATTTATATATATTCAAAAAATAAGAAGTTAGATAATATTCAAACACAAGATATATTGTTTTTAAATATACAAGCATTGGCATTAATTGTAATGATACTTGGGGTATGCCATATGTTATTTATAAGAACAGCACTTTATTTTTCTATTTTCCAAGTAATATCTGTACCATATTATATTAGTAAAATACCAACAACAGAGATAATAACAGATTTAAAGAAAATAACTAAAAACAAGTTTAAATTTAATAGATTAGAGAAATACATGAAAAAAATTGTAACAGCAGTAGTAATTCTTTGTTTTATATTTGCTTTTACAAGAACAAATATATTAGTAAATACAAACGAGGTACTTCCATATAAAACTATAATTAATAAAGAGATAGAAATAAAATAATGTAAAAAGGAATGAAAGTATAAATGAAAGTAGATTTTATAACAAGACATGCAATACCAAATTATGGTTCAATATTACAAACATATGCAACACAAAAAGTATTAAATAAGCTAGGTTGTGATTCAGAAGTTATAAATTACATTAGAATGGACGAAACAGCGAACAAAACTATTGTTACAAATTGTAATATAAAAGAAAATGGAATAAAATCTAAAATAAAAAGATTAGGTTATATAATTATACAAGGGCCTAATGTTAAACACATGCATAAAAAGTTTTCTAAATTTAGAAAAACTTATTTAAAACAAACAGAAAAAGAATATAACTCTGTAGAAGAATTAAAAAATAATTTGCCTAATGCAGATGTATATTGTACAGGAAGTGACCAGGTATGGGCAAAAATAGGTGGCGTTAATTATGATGAAGCATATTTTTTAAACTTTGTGCCAGAGGGAAAAAGGTGCATATCATATGCGGCAAGTTTAGGAAAAAGCAAGATAGATGAAGAATTAGAAAAAAGATTACCAGAGTTATTAAAAAAATATGAAACTATATTAGTAAGGGAAAATACAGCAGAAGAAATTATAAAAGAAAAAGGATTTAATAATGTAAAACAAGTTTTAGACCCAACTTTATTATTAAATAATGAAGAGTGGTCTAGTTTAGCAGAAAAAACAAAATTAGATGGAAAAGAATATATATTAGTATATCAATTACATCATAACAAGCAAATGGAAGATTATTTAAAAAAATTAAAAAAACATACAAAATTACCGATATATAGAGTGCACCCATCTTTTTATTATGGATTTAAACCAGGAAAATTTTTATATTTGCCAACTCCAGGACAATATATAAGTTATATAAAAAATGCAAAATATATTGTGACAGACTCTTTCCATGGAACAGTATTTTCATTAATATTTAATAAAAATTTTGTAGATATACTTCCTGGAGAAACATCAACTAGAATAGAAAGTATACTAAAACTTGTAAACCAAGAAAATAGAATTATTAGAGATTTTAATGATTTTAGCTGGCTTGAAAAAGATATTGATTATAAAAATATTAACAAAATTATGAGTGAAGAAAGAGAAAAATCTTTAAAAGATTTTAAAGATGCAATATTTGGCAATACTAAAAATAACATAAATAATTTGAATATAAAATTAGAATGTGCTGGTTGTAGGATGTGTGAGCAAATATGTCCAAAGAATGCAATAAGGATGGAAGAGGATGAAGAAGGTTTTTTAAGACCAGTTGTAGATGAAAATTTATGTATTAATTGTGGACTTTGTATAAAGAGATGCCCTCAACGAAATGAAGTAGAAAAAAGTAAAGAAAACCAAACTGCATATGCTGCTAAAATAAAAAATATAGATACTCTAAAAAATAGTTCTTCAGGGGGAGTATTTTCAGTTTTAGCAAATGAATATATAAAAAATAATGGTAAAGTGTATGGAGCTGCATATGATGAAAATTTTAATGTAATGCATATTGGTGTAGATACTTTAGAAGGATTAAAAAAAATTAGAGGTTCTAAGTATGTACAAAGTAATACATTAGATACATACAACAATGTAAAAAAAGATCTACAAGAAGGAAAGCAAGTTTTATATAGTGGTACAGCATGTCAGATTGCAGGGCTAAATAAGTTTTTAGAAAAAAATTATAAAAATTTATTAACTGTTGATATAGTTTGCCATGGAGTGCCAAGCCAAAAACTGTTTAAAAAATACAAAGAATATATAAAAAATAAGTATAATGGTAGAATTGAAGAAATTTCTTTTAGAAATAAAGAAAAAAGAGGATGGGGCTTAAATTTAAAAATAAAATTGGATAATGGTAAAATTATAAGAAAATTTGCATATGTAGATCCATATTACAAAGCTTTTGTAAATGGAGATATTTATAGAGAATGTTGTTATAATTGTAAATATGCTAATAGTAATAGAGTAGGAGATATAACACTTGCAGATTATTGGGGACTAGCAAATGTTCATCCAGAATTTTACGATGGAAAAGGTGTTTCAGCAGTTATAGTAAATACACAAAAAGGAATAGATACTTGGAATAAAGTAAAAGATGAACTAGAATATATAGAAACTTCTGTTGAATTTATAAAAAAATACAATTCTAATTTAGTAAAACCAACTTATAGAAAAAATAGCAGAGATTATATTTACAATAAGTTAGATGAAAAAGACTTTAAAAAATTTATTAAAGAAAATTTGAAATTTAAAAAGAAATTCAAGGATACAATAAGAAGTAAATTTTCAGATGAAGATATAGAAAGACTAAAAGGAAAATTAAAAAATAATATACAAATGTAATATAAAAATTAAATGAAAATATATAATTAATCGAAATGGGAGAAAGTAATGAGATTAAGTGTTGTTATTCCTGTATATAATGCAGAAAAATACATAGAAACCTGCTTAAATAGTATAATTCCTCAACTCACAGAAGAGGATGAGATTATACTAATTAATGCAAGTTCAAAAGATAATTCAGAAGTAATATGCAATAAATATGTAGAAAGAAATAACAATATAAAATTATATAATATAGAAAATGGAGGACCTTCTGTATCTAGAAATGCTGGAATAAAACATGCTACCGGAAAGTACATAATATTTATTGATGGTGATGACTATATAGAAAAAAACTATATAGAAACTATGTTAAAAAATGTGAAGGAAAAGCAATTAGTTATATGCTCATACAAAATGGTTAAATATGAAAATGGAGAAGAAACTATAAAAAGATATAGCAATAAAGAAGAAGTTTTAACTTCAGAAGACATGATAAAAGTATATGAAAAAGAGCTATTTAGTCTTGTTTGGAATAAAATTTTTGAAAGAGAAATTATAGTTAAAAATAATATATTATTTAATACAAAATTTTATAAAGGTGAAGATTTACTATTTAACTTAGAATATATGAAATATATAGAAAGAGTAAAAGTTATTCCAGATGTTTTATATAATTATATTATTAAAAAGACTGGGGTAAATAAATCGTACAAAGAGCCTATAGAAAATAGATTAAAAAGAACACAATTAATATATAACGGGTTTATGGAAATAACTAAGAAAAATAATATGGATAGAGTAAAAATAAATATAATAGATATGAACTTTTTACACCTAAGAAATTATATAAAAGAAAATAATATACATAATCCATTTGAAATTACAAAAATATTTAAAAAATATACTAATCTAGACTATTGTTTAAATAATGCTAATGACTATGAAATGTTAAAACCAATAAAAAAATTATATGATGAAAAACACATTACAACAATGTACTTAAAAAATAAATTTCTAATAAAAAAACTAAGAAGTAAAAACTAATAAAATAATTAATATTATCAATAGTGACATATGAAATATAAATAATAATTAATTAAAAATATAAATAAAAATTATAAAATTTAAAATTAAAATTAAAATTAATTATTAATGTTTAATAAAAAATATAGATATAAAATAAAATTATAGTTTATAAAATATAATTTAGTTGTATTTAGGTTTATTATAATAAAAATGGTTCATGAGAATTATGAAATATAATAAAATAAATGGAAAGGTCTGAAATGAAAGTTTTTGTTAATGCTTATTTGGAGAATAATTTGGGAGATGATTTATTTTTTGATATTTTAAAAAATAGGTATAAAGGGAATAAGTTTTATATTATGTCTTCTTCTATGAAAAAAGAGGAAGATGTTGTTATATATAAAAATAAGTTTATAAATAGAATAATACGAAGATTTGAATTAAAAAAATTTTTAACAAGTAAATGTGATGTAATTGTTTCTATTGGCGGAAGTATGTATATGGAACAAAAAAATGATAAAAATAGAAAATTCTTTTTAGGTAAGAAACCTTATTATATTTTAGGAAGTAATTTTGGACCATATCATTCAGATACATATTTTAATAATGCACATAAATTTTTTGAAGGTGCTAAAGATGTTTGCTTTAGGGATAAATATTCGTATGACCTATTTTCTGACATTTCAGTTGTAAGATATGCTCCTGACATTATTTTTAGTCTAGATGTAAAAGACTTAGAAAACATTAAAACTAATGAAAAAAGAGCTATTTTTTCAATAGTATCTTGTGAAAATAAAATAGATGCAAAATATGAAGCAAAATATCAAGATGCAATTATAAGCATGACAAAAAAATTAATAAATGATGGTTATAAAATTACATATATGTCATTTTGTAAGGCAGAAAATGATGAACTTGCTATTGAAAAAATTTTAGAAAAATTAGATGATAAAATAAAAAGTGATGTTGAAACTTATTATTATAGAGGAAATATAAGAGAGACACTAAATGTATTAAATAATGCAAATGTAATAGTAGGAACAAGATTTCATTCTATTATACTAGGTATGTTATTAAATAAAGGTGTTATTCCAATTATTTATAGTGATAAAACAAAACATGTATTAGAAGATTTAAAATTTATTGGTAAAACAGTTGATATAAGAGACTTGGACAGCGTTAATATAGAAGACCTTTTTACAGAAGAAAATATAAATTATAGGATAAATATAGAAAGAATAAAAAAAGAAGCGGAAGAGCAATTTAAAGAATTGGACAAAGTATTATATAAGGTAAAAAATTAAATTACTAAAATTTATAATAAATAAAGAAGGAGAAAAAATGAACAGAGAAAAGCTATTGATAAAAAACACAGCTATAGTTTCACTAGGAAAAATATGTACACAATTGATTACATTTTTCCTATTACCATTGTACACTGCTGTACTTTCAACAGAAGAGTATGGTGTAGTAGATTTATTAAATACTTTAGTTGGACTATTTTTACCAATAGTTACTTTGCAAATAGAACAAGGAGTATTTAGATATTTACTTGACTGCAGAGATAATGAAAAAGAACAAAAAACAATTATTAGTTCTACAGTATTTTTCTTAATAATTCAATCCATTATATATTTAGTTTGTTTTTTAATAGTTAGTCAATGGATACATAATGATTATAAATACTTTTTGGCAATAAACTTAATTGCTAACATTTTTTCAGCTGTATTATTACAAATTAGTAGGGGATTAGGTGATAATACCAGTTATGCAATAGGAAGTTTTTTATCTGGAGCTATTACAGTAATATTAAATGTTATTTTCATAGTAGTATTTAAAATGGGTGCTTATGGGATGTTAACAGCTACATTATTGGGAAATTTAATTTGTGCTTTATATATTATTATTCGTAAAAAGATATATAAATCAATATCAATAAAAGCAAATAATACAACTGTTTTAAAGAAGATATTAAAATATTCTATACATCTAGTTCCTAATATGATTTCTTGGTGGGTGGTTAATGCATCAGATAGAACTATTATAAGTTCAGTTTTAGGAATTGAAAAAAATGGTATATTTTCAGCAGGAAGCAAATTTTCAGTGGTAGTAACTACTTTATATAGTGTATTTAATTTAACATGGACTGAATCAGCATCTTTAAATATAGAGGCAGAAGATAAAGATAAATTTTTTAGTAAAATGTTTGACTTTAATTTAAGATTTTTTGGTTCTTTATGCCTTGGAATAATAGCATTTTTACCATTTGTTTTTGGATTATTGATAAACGAAAAGTTTGGAGAAGCATATTATCAAATTCCTATATTATTAATAGGTGCTATATTTAATGTAATAGTTAGTTTTTTAGGATCCATATATGTTGCTAAAAAAATAACAAAAGAAATAGCAAAAACTTCAATATTAGCAGCAGTTATAAATGTTGTGGTAAACATTTTAACTATTAAATGGTTAGGGCTATATGCTGCATCAATTTCAACAGTGGTAGCATATTTATCTATGGCGATATACCGTTTTATAGACTCAAGAAAGTATGTAAAAATATCATTAAATTATAAATTTTTAATCTCAATTTTAATAATGTTTGCAATTACAATAGTTGCATATTATGTAAGAAATATTATGATATGTGCTTTAATTGCTGTAGTAGTAGTAATTTACACAATTTTTATAAACAGAAAAAATGTAAAATTTGTTATGAATATGGTAAGAAAATTTATAAAGAAATAATAAAGAAGGTAAAAGATGGAAAAGCAAGAAAAAACATGGATGTATTTATTAAATATTGTTGCTTGTTTTGCAGTAATTATTTTACATTGCTGCACACCAGCATTTTTCTCTTATAAAGAGGGAATAAGATGGGACATAGCTAATGTGCTCCAACAAGTATTTAAATTTGCAGTTCCATGTTTTTTCATGATGAGTGGAGCTAATTTATTAGATTATTATAAAAGATATTCTACAAAAGAATTTTACAAAAAAAGACTGTTAAAAGTAGCAGTACCTTTTATTGTTTGGAGTATTATATGGTATGTATATTCAATAATAAAAGTTGGATTTAAAACAGGAGAATATAATTTTTCAATTATTAATTTTGTTCATCTATTTATGAATAATAAAATTAATAATGTATATTGGTTTTTTTATAGTATTATCGGGATATATCTATTAACACCTGTAATAAAAGAAATTACTAAAAATAGAAAAGTTACAAAATGGTTTTTAATTTTATCTTTTATATATTTAACTATAAATCCAATACTAGAAAACTCTGGAATAGGAAATTATTTTCAGTTACCTATTATAAATAAATATTTATTTTACTATATTTTGGGATATTACATTAAAGATATATCATTAATTAATAGAACTACAATTGTTACTAAGGACGCAAAAAGCGAAAAAATAAAAAACACTAAAATTTTACTTATAGTTGCTGTTGGAGTAATTTCTTTAATAGCATTAATCCTTTTAAACTATTTAAATTTATATTATGAAAATAAAGTTTTAAATATTTTAATGAAAACAGAGCTATTTGGAATTTTATACTATTTTATGATATATATTTTATTTTCACAAATTCAAATTACTAATGAAAAGGTAAGTAGAATATTAAAAGATATATCTACTTTAAGTTTAGGTGTATATTTAATACATCAGCCAATTTTAAATATGGCTATAAGCATATTTAAATTAGATATATATTCTAAAGTTTTATATTTTATAGTGCCTGTGCTTTTATATATTTTCTGTGCTTTAGTAACTAAAATTATAAAAAAGATACCATATATAAGAGTAATTATGCCATAAAAATTAGGAGATGAATATGAAAAAATTAATTAGTATAGTATTGCCAATCTATAATGTAGAAAATTATATAGAAAAATGTATGGAAAGTGTTTTAAATCAAACTTATAAAAATATAGAAATTATTTTAGTTGATGATGGGTCACCAGATAACTGCCCTATAATTTGTGACCAATATGTAAAAGAGGATAACAGGGTTAAAGTTGTACATAAAGAAAATGGAGGACTTTCAGATGCTAGAAATGCTGGTATAAAAGTAGCAAATGGAGATTATATTACATTTATAGATTCCGATGATTATGTAGATAAAGATTATGTAGAATTTTTATATAATACTATAGAAGAAACAGATGCAGATATTGCAATTGGAGGACATAGAGTAATATATGACAGTGGAAAAATAATAGAGAAGGAAACACACGAAAATAGCGTTTTAGAACCCAAAAAGGTTTTAGAAAGAATTTTATATGATGATGGAATTGATTTATCCGCATGGGGAAAACTATATAAAAGATATTTATTTAATGATATTAAGTTTCCAAAAGGAAGATTATTTGAAGACTCTGCTACAACATATATGTTAGTAGATAAAGCAAATAAAATAGCTATAAATTCTATTAGCAAATACAATTATATAATAAGAAAAAATTCTATATCAAATGCTAAATTTTCACCTAAAAAAATGGATTTAATAACTTCAACAAGAGAAATGAGCGAATACGTAAAAAATAAATATCCAGACTTGAAAAATGCAGCAAATAGAAGACTTATGTATGCATATTTATCTACATTATCACAACTTGCTAAATGTAAAGAAAAGTACCCAAAAGAAGAAAAAGAAATGACGGATTATATCAAAACTCATGGGAATGAGATATTAAAGGATAAAAGAGTTCCTAAAAGAGATAAATTTGGAATTATTTCATTAAAATTTGGATTTGGATTTTATAAGTTTATATGGAGATTATATTTAAAGATTACAAAAAGATTTTAAGGATAAAAACACACACCTTATTGATACAAAACCAGTGATAAAATTAAAAATGTGAAACAAGTATAAAGAAAAAAATAAAAAAAGTTTCACATTTTTAAAATTTTGTGTTATAATATAAATGTGAAACAAAATGAAATAAATTCAACAAAAAAGTTTCACATTTATAAGGAGGAAAATCATGGAAGAAAAAATTGAAATTATGAATCTTCTTCAAAGTAAACAAGTTTTTGAACATGAATTACAATCACTTTCATATGGATCAGTAGAAATAAGAGAAAACAATTCAAACAAATATATATATGTGCATTATAGAGAAGACGGAGTAGCTTTAACTAAATATGTTGGAGAATACTCAGATGAATTATATAATTTAATATTAAATAACAGCATTAAAGCAAAACAATTAAAAAAACAAATAAAAGAAATAACAAAAAAATTAAAACAATTTAATTATATCGAAGAAGAGCTTTCTGAAAAAGTAGAACAAAATATAGACTTTGCTAAAAGACATTTAGTAGATACAATTTATAAACAAGCTATATTAGAAGGTGTTGCAACCACATTTGCAGATACAGAAAGTATTATTGAAGGTGGAAAAGTAAATAATATGACATCTGAAGATATAATAAAAATAGTAAATTTAAAACATGCTTGGGAATTCATATTAAATAAAAATGTTGTTTTAAGTGATACAAATTTTGCTTTATTATGCGAAATAAACAAAATGGTAGAAGAAGGATTTTATTATACAGCAGGTAAAGTAAGAAATACGCCAGTAACAATAGGTGGAACAACATGGAAACCAGATTTGCCTATTGAAAGTGTAATAAGAGAAGAATTAGAAGAAATTCTTAGTAAGGAACTGAATGATATAGACAAAGCAATCGAACTTTTATTATACACAATGAAAAAACAAGTTTTTATAGATGGAAATAAAAGGACAGCAGTAATTTATAGTAATCATTATTTGATTTCAAAAGGAAAAGGAATAATAGCAATTCCAGCAGAATTAACAGAAGAATTTAAGGATTTACTTATTCCTTATTATGAAGGAAGAGATGAAAAAGAGATAAAGAAGTTTATTAAAGAGCAATGTTACATGAGAATATAGAAAAGATGCCCAAAATAAATAGTGTTTAAACTTATAAATATTGCATATAATAATATTGCTAGTAAATAGCTAAAAAAGATTAGAATACCCTTGCTAAAGTAGGGACTTAAAAAAGTAGGAATATCTTTGCCATAGTAAGAACTTAAAAAAGTAGGAATATCCTTGCCATAGTAGGAGATTAAAAGAGTATGTGGCTGTCATAAAAGACAGTCACATTTTTTATTTTATGCTTATATTAATTTTATAATAACACCTAAAACAATTGAAAAAAATATTTCATTAATATATAATTATAGTATATTGAAGAGAAAAATATTAGAAAATGTACTAAAGATGTGTAAGGAGTTATTTTATGAAGAAATATGGTGTTTTAGCAATTATAATAATTGCAATAATTATAATTAATCTGTTAACTAACAGTGTAGTTTTGCTTGCAAATTCAGAAGAAGATACAATTGAAATTTATATTACAGGAACACAAAATTATGATTATGCATATGAAATGCTAGAACTCATAAACAAGGAAAGAGAAAAAATTGGATTAAGTACATTAAAAATGGACGAAAGCCTTCTTACATCATCAATGGAAAGAGCAGCAGAAATCGCTTTATATTTATCTCATACAAGACCAAATGGAAACCAATATACTAGTATTAATTCAAAAGTAAGTGGTGAAAATTTTACAGCAGGGAACGAAACAGCAAGTGAAGCAATGGAAAGTTTTATGGCATCTCCTACACATAAAGCAAATATATTAACTGAAACATTTTCATCTGTAGGAATTGGGCATATAGTGATAGAAGGTATAAATTATTGGGTTCAGTTTTTTAGTCCATATACAGCTTTAGAGCCTGTTCAAAAACCAACAGGAACTAATGAAAAAACATATCATATTAGTTTATTAAAAAGTAATTTAGATTTAAGAATGAAAGATGCAAATACTACAATTACATTAAATATTGGGGAAAAAAGTAGCAAATCTATATATAATTATAATACATGGATTAATGCATTAATAGAGAATTATAATGCAAAATGGACAAGCTCTAATAGAGGTGTTGCAGTTGTAGATAAAAATGGAAATGTAACTGCAGTAAATTCAGGAAGTGCAACAATAACAGCTAAAATAGAAAATCAAACTGTTTCATATAATGTATATGTGCCATATGAACAACTGGCTAAAGTTGAAATATTTAACACAAAGGCGGCAATTAATATAGCAAATAACACAACTAACATAACATCATGGGATAGAGAGAGTAAAGATGCTGTAACTACTATAATAGATAATAAACATAATTTAAACTTTATATATACAAATAGTAATTACGTGTATATACAAAGATTAAATGAAAATATGGGAGTAAGAGATACTTTAAAAATTCAAAAGCGTTATCCTATTTATGGAGATACAATAGTAGATGATGATGGGAATTATTACATTGCATGGGGACAAAATGATACAAGTCCTGAAAGTACAGGGAAAATTACATTTGTTATTTCTAAATATAGTAATTCGGGAAGCTATATAAGTTCTTATGAAAAAACAGATAGCCCAAAACCAGTAGAAAAACCACCAGCAACAGGAGAACAAGAAGAAATAAGAAAAGAAGAACCTACCAAAACAATATTTGCAAATGGTACATGTAATTTAGATATTAATTCAAAAGGAATTATAGCATATAATTATGCAAAAGAAACAAAAGCAGGACTTCAGTGTAATAGTAGTGGATATATAGATTCAAATACAATGAAAGAAGCTAAAGATTATAAAGTTTATCCATATGCAGCACATTCATGGGCTACTGACGTAATAGCTTTATCAAATGGAGATTTTGCATTTTTACAACAAACAGATATGCAAAAAAGGTCATATGATGTAAGTTTAATTACTCAAAATGTTGATAAAAAGTATACAGAATATAATAGGCAAATGTTTCATTTTAGAGAAGGACTGGCAAAACAAGCAGGTTATTACTATACTTTTTCAAATTATGGTAGTATAGAAGACCTAAAAACTGGCGTAGCTTTAATTGCAAGCTCAGAAAAAACGCTATCTTTATCACCAGCAGGCAGTACTGAAAATGAATCTAGAAACGTATTTATGCAAATATTAAAAAGAGATTATCTTACAGGACATGTTGGAGAAAAGCTCACAGCAGATAGCTTTATGACAGTGGGAGAAAGAAAATCCACAGGAACACAAAAAGCATCTAATGGAGATGAAAAGTACTTTTTAGCAAAAGGAACAACAGATTATGGTGTAAAATGGCTAACTAATTATTCAGGGGATTATACTGTAAAAAATGTAAAATCTGTCGAAACAAATATTGATAGAATAGCAATTTTCTATACAGTATCTAAAAAAGGAAAGTCTATAGCAGAATCGGACAAAGTTTATTATATGGTAATAGATAACGAAGGAGATATTGTTCAAGAACCTTTATTATTAGAACAAGGGATGTTACCTGGATACTCAAAACCTGTATATTATGCTGGATATGTGTATTTTACAAATTCAAATGGTACAAATAATTTAAAAACATACAAAATAAGGATGGAAGATACTCAAGATAAAACTTTAATAACAGTTGAGGATAAAGAAAAAATTGTAAATGGCAGAGATAAATTTAATATTAATGCAACAGTTAATAATAATGCTGTTTTAGAATATAGAACTACAAATTCTGCCATTATAGATGTAGCAAGTGATGGTACAGTAACACCAAAAAGTGAAGGGGAAGCAGAGATTATAATTTCTGCTAAAAACCTTCCAAGAGTACCAGAAGTAAGAGTAAAAATAATAGTAGATAATGAAGTAAGAACTATAAGTTTAGATAATACAGTCCTAAATTTAGAAAATGGTGCAAGTGGGGAATATTTAGAAGCAACAGTAGTTCCAAGTGGAATTGTTACAGATGTAATTTGGACAACTAGTAATGAAAGTGTCGCAACAATATCTAATACAGCTAACGACAATATAGTAAGAATAGTGTCAAAAAATTCAGGTACATGCACAATAACAGCCTATACAAGGGAATTTCCAAACATAAAAGCTACTTGCAATGTAAAAGTTACTACAAGAGTAAAAGAAATTGACATTAAAGATTCAAGGGTAACAATTGAAAGTGGAGATAAATATCAATTGAGTTGGGCAGTAACACCAAAAGATGCTACTAACACAAATGTAGTGTGGAGTAGTAGCAATACAAATGTAGTTACAGTCGACCAAAAAGGACTAATAACAGGCGTTAATGATGGAACAGCTAAGATTATTGCAAGAAGTCAGGACAATTATGTATTAGCAGATATATGTGATGTAATTGTAGATACAGATGTAAAAGTTAAAAGTTTAGATGTAAGTCCATCGTCTATAGAGTTTTCTAGTTTAACGGAAAAGAAGTTAGATGTAAAGATATTACCAGAAAATGCAAGTAATAAAAAATTAGAATTTAGTTCAGATAATACAAGAGTGGCAACAGTTAACGATAATGGAATAGTAGAAGCAAAAGGTAGTGGAAGCACAAAAATTACAATAAAAACAACAGATGGAAGTAACATTTCTAAAACTATTAATGTAAAAGTTAATATAAAATGTACATCTATTGTTACTTCTAAAGAAAAAATAGAAATAAGTGGTAAAAATCCAACTTATTTATATGCATATGCAATGCCAACTTCGGCATCAAATACAAAATTAAACTATAATATAAAAGATATTTCTATTGCAACTATAGACCAAACCGGTTATATAAATCCTTTAAAAAATGGGAATACAACAATAATTATAAAAACAACAGATGGAACCAATATAATTAAAGAAGTACCACTAACTATAACAGGAATTGACGATGGCGACAGTGGAGAACAAGGAGGAGACAATCCTGGAGGTGGAGATGATGGCAATGAGGATGATGAAAATAAAGAATTACCATTTATAGATGTAAAAAAAGGAGATTGGTATTATAATGCAGTAGAGTATACATATAAAAATGGAATAATATCAGGAGCAACAGACACAGAGTTTAGACCAACCAAGAATATAACAAGAGGAATGATAGTAACAATACTTTGGAGGATGGAAAGCAAGCCAAAAGTAACAGGAATAGAAGATTTTCCAGATGTAACAGGACAATATTACTATGATGCAGTAAGATGGGCAGCAAAGGATAAAATAGTAAGTGGATATAATAGCGGAAAATTCGGACCAAATGATAATATAACAAGAGAGCAATTAGCGACAATACTATGTAATTATGCAAAATATAAAAACCAAAATGTAAATTTATCGACAGATACAAGTAAGTATAAAGACTGGTATAAAATAACGGGATATGCAAGACCTGCAATGGATTGGGCAGTGGCAACAGGAGTAATAACAGGAAAAGAAAACGAAACTAAAGTAGACCCACAAGGAACAGCAACAAGAGCAGAGGCAGCATGCATGATATATAATTATTGTACAAAGATTAGATAATTATAAAAATATAATAAAGGTAAAAAATATTATAAATAATAAAAAATGTAGACATAAAAATAATTAATAAGTTAAGGAAAAAGGAATGATAAAGATGAAAAAGTATAAATTTTTAGCGATTTTATTAATTGTGATTATTGGATTTACTTTAATTTTAGGTAATATGAAATCTTTAGCAGTTTCAGATATGACTGTAGAAGGAAAAATAGGAGAAGCGGTAACAACTAATGATGATGTACAAAAAAACATTAATGCTCCAGATTGCTACTATGAAAAAAGTAAGAGTATGGAAAATGAAAAAGAAAAACAAACAAAAACAAATATTAGTTTATATTCAACAAATACTGAAAAAGATTATAGCTATGAAGTTTTAAATGACGGAACAATAAGTATTACAGGATATAATGGAGGATATACATATGGATTAGAAATTCCGTCTACAATAGATGGAAAAAAAGTATCAGAAATTGGCTATCAGGCATTCTATTATGCAGATATTGCAGGACCTGTAACAATTCCAAATACAGTAAAAACTATAGGGTCAAAGGCTTTCTATTACTGTGATAAAATAAGTTCTGTAAAAATAGGAAGTGGAGTTACTTATATAGATCCATCAGCATTTATATTAACAAGTAATAATTCTGAATATAAAGTAGAATCTACTAACAAAAATTATACATCAATAGATGGTGTTGTATTTAGTAAAGATAAAAAACAAATTTGTTTTTATCCACAAAATAAAAGTAGCAATAGTTACACTATTCCATCTTATGTAGAAATTGTTGGAAAATATTGTTTTGCAGAATGTTCAACATTAAAAAATATTTCTATACCAAATTCAATAAAAAGATTAGAATATGCAGCTTTTGCTGAATGTATTGGATTAACAGAAATTACATTAAGTACTAATTTGGAAGTAATAGGAGATTATGCATTTAATTATTTAAATATAGAGAATATAACTATTCCATCAAAAGTAAAAGAAATAGGAGCAACAGCATTTGTAAATGCTAGAAAATTAAAAAATATAAATGTAGATGCAAATAACAATTATTATTCTTCTATAAATGGAATTTTATTTAATAAAGATAAAACAACTTTATTAATATATCCCGCAGGTAAAACAGAAACAAAGTATCAAATTCCAAACACCACTAAAATAGTAAATGAAAACGCATTTCTAGACGTACCAATAGTAAGTATAATAATTCCAAAATCTGTTGAGGAATTAGGAGATTGGTGTTTTGCAAGAACTAATATAACTACAATAACAATTCCAGATACAGTAAAGAAAATAGGATATGGTATTTGTACAGAATGTACAGAATTAAGAAGTGCAATAGTAAATTCATCTGTAAATCTTCCATATGAGATGTTTTATAACTGTACAAATTTATCTAAAGTGACTCTAAATAATAACATAGAAGAATTAGATTCTAGAGTTTTTATGAATTGTACATCATTAAAAGAAATAACGTTACCATCTAATTTAAAGAAGATTATATATAGTTTTATAGGATGTACGAATTTAAAAAATGTAGTTATTCCATCTGGAGTAACGTATATTAATAAAGGGTCTTTCCCAGACACAACTAATATTGATATTTCTAAAACAAAACTAATTAAACTAGAAACTGGTGATTATGCTGTAGCTTATGACATTTATGTAAAAGGAAAACAAAATTATGACTATGCTTATAAAGTATTAGAAATTGTCAATCAAGAAAGACAAAAAGTTGGTGCAAAACCACTAAAAATGGATGAGAGTTTACTTAATTCAGCAATGGAAAGGGCAGCAGAAACTTCAATGTACTTTGACCATACTAGACCAAATAGTACGGATTGCTATAGTATTAATGAAAAAATGAATGGAGAAAATATTGCAGCAGGAACTTCTACTCCAGAAGCAGCAATGCAACTTTGGATGAGTTCTTCAGGACATAAAGCTAATATATTAAGAACTAGTTTTAATTCTATTGGAATTGGATATATACAAGTAGATGGGATAAGCTATTGGGTTCAATGTTTTGGAACAGGTAATGCAGAAGAACCAAAAAATAAACCGTCTGGAACTTTTACAAAAACATATAAAATTCAAACTGTAGAAGATTATATTTCACTTAGATTTTCTAATAATTCTAATGTAAATTTAAAAATAGGGGAAAGAGCAAGTAAAGAATTAGAAAATTATAATACTTGGGTTTATTCAAATATAGAGGCAAATAGTGCGAAATGGACAAGCTCTGATACAAAAGTTGCAAATGTAGATAATTATGGCAATGTATCTGCTGTAGGTATTGGAAATTCAACTATTACTGCACAAATAGGTAGCAAATCAATTTCATATAATGTTAATGTATTATTACCATTTATAGATGTAAAAAAGGGAGATTGGTATTATAATGCAGTAGAGTATACATATAAAAATGGAATAATAATGGGAGCAACAGACACAGAGTTTAGACCAACCAAAAATATAACAAGAGGAATGATAGTAACAATACTTTGGAGGATGGAAGGCAAGCCAAAAGTAACAGGAATAGAAGATTTCCCAGATGTAACAGGACAATATTATTATGAGGCAGTAAGATGGGCAGCAAAGAATAAAATAGTAAGTGGATATAATAACGGAAAGTTTGGACCAAATGATAATATAACAAGGGAGCAACTAGCAACAATACTATGTAATTATGCAAAATATAAAGGAAAAAATGTAAATAAAACAGTAGATACAAGTAAATATAAAGATTGGTACAAAGTAACAGGATATGCAAGACCTGCAATGAGCTGGGCAGTATCAACAGGAGTAATAACAGGAAAATACAATGGAACAAAAGTAGACCCACAGGGAACAGCATCAAGAGCAGAGGCAGCAGGAATGATATATAATTATTGTACAAAGATAAAATAGTAAAATTAAAGTTACCTAATTATAAAATAAGTTTATATAAAAAATAAACTGAATAATTTTAGATATAGTTGTAAATAATTAACAAATAAGTTACATAGGTAATTTTAAAATTTAATACTTGTAATTCTATTTTATAATTGATAAAATGTATTTACTAATAATTTATAGGAAAGGAAATATATTATGAAATATGATTATTTAATAGTAGGAAGCGGACTTTTTGGTTCTATATTTGCATATGAAGCTAACAAAGTTGGAAAAAAATGTTTAGTAATAGAAAAACGTTCACATATAGGTGGAAATATTTACACAGAAAATGTAGAAGGTATACAAGTACATAAATATGGAGCACATATATTTCATACAAGTAATAAAGAAGTTTGGCAATATATTAATCAATTTGCAGAGTTTAATAGATATACAAATTCACCAGTTGCACGTTATAAAGACGAGCTATATAATATGCCATTTAATATGAATACATTTAATAAATTATGGGGAGTTATAACACCAGAAGAGGCAAAGAAAAAAATAGAAGAAGAAAAGAAAGAAGCTGGAATAACAGAACCTAAAAATTTAGAAGAGCAGGCTATTAGTTTAGTTGGAAAAACTATTTATGAAAAGCTAGTAAAGGGTTATACAGAAAAGCAGTGGGGAAAAAGAGCTACAGAACTTCCAAGCTTTATAATAAAAAGATTACCTGTAAGATTTATATATGATAATAATTATTTTAATGATAAGTATCAAGGTATTCCTATAGGGGGATATACTCGGAATTATAGAGAAAATGTTATATGGAATAGAAGTAAGACTAAATTATGATTTTTTTGAGCATAGAGAAGAACTAGAAAATATAGCAAGTAAGATTATATTTACAGGTCCTATAGACAAGTTTTATAATTATAAATTTGGAGAACTAGAATATAGAAGTTTAAGATTTGAGACAGAAATACTAGATAAAGAAAATTATCAGGGAAATGCAGTTGTAAATTATACAGAATATGAAGTACCATATACAAGAATAATAGAGCATAAGCATTTTGAATATGATGTAGATACTACAAAAACTGTTGTAACAAAGGAATATCCAGATAAGTGGGTACAAGGAAAAGAACCTTATTATACAATAAACGATGAAAGAAATAACAATTTATATCAAAAATATTCAGAACTTGCTAAAAGTGATAAAAATGTTATTTTTGGTGGAAGGCTAGGACAATATAAATATTTTGATATGGATAAAGTCATTGCAGAAGCATTAAATTGTGTTAAAGCAGAATTATAAAGAGGGGTTTATATATTGACAAAATTAAAGGAATTTTATAATAAAAGTTCATTAATAGGAAAAAGTTTTTTTATATATAGTTTGATATTTATAGTATGTGCGCTATTATCAGCACCGTTTGACTTATTCTCGAAAATATCGCTATACTTATTTAATATTTGGACAATATTTTTTATAATATATGCTATATATAAAATAGGGAAAATAGCAAATGTTAAATTTAATAAAAATTATATTTTAATAATGGGAATTGCAATTATACTAATGAGTATAGTATATATTGTAATAATTAATTGTAGAGAATATGTATACACATGGGATAACAGCACTTATTATCGAAATCAACTAAATCTTATACCTCACTTTGAGGAAAGCTTTGGGCGAGGAATAAAAGAAATTATCAGAACCATAATATACGAAGATTATAATTACTTTTTGTTGTCTTTTACAATTGGAATATATTCATTAACTAATATGACACCAGAGGCTTTTAATATAATTTCATATTTTGTGGGTATGGTGCCAACAGTAATTTTATTTTTTATGATAATAAAAAAAGTTATTGATAATTTAAATATAAAAAATAAGTTATTGATATTCGGACTATCAGCTTTGTTTTTAATTAGCTTTTGGCCTTTACATGGAGCGTGTTTATCTGGACAACCAGATATAATAGGAATGATATTTATATGCTTTATAATTTTACTAACAATGGATTATGACTTTTCATATGTGGATTGGAAAAGATGGATTTATATACTGGGAAGTACATTTGGTTTGGTAATTACAAGAAGATGGTATATGTTTTTTGTGCTAGGCTATTTTATATCATATGCAACTACTTTATTAATTAGAGTTTTAATTAGTAAAGATAAAGAAAAAATAAAAAATACAATATTTAATGGTTTAAAATTTGCTTTAGTAGTTGGTGGAGGAATTTTATTATTATCTTCTCCAATAATAATAAAAACTTTAAAAAATAATTACCAGACGAGTTATACAGCATGGAACTTGGGTGGTCTTGGAACAGAGATTATACAACAGTTTCAAAGATTAGGTTTAATATACTTTATTATTATAACTATAGGTTTAATTTACGGAATTATAAATAAAAAATTAAGATATTATACAATAATGTTAATAGGTACATGGATTATTTCTATTGTAGCATTTACAAGAATTCAAAATATGGGACCACATCAAATGTTAATATTAGTTCCAACATATATTTTACTTTTTATATTTGGATTAATTGCTATTTTAAATTTTAAAGAAAAAACATCTATAAATATAAGCTTTGCTGTTTTATTAGGAATAATAATTTTAGCAAATTTAGTGGGTGGCATATTTCATAATAAATATTTTTATAATAATTTGTTTTTTACAAATATGGTTATAGACTCAGAAAAAAGGGAAGATTATGCTCAAATAGGAAATATGGTTAAATTTGTAAAAGATAATTGTAACGAAAAAAATAAGATATATTTAAATGCAGCAACTGGAGACTATAGTAGCCATATGATTACAAATTATAATTTACCAGAAGATAGAAATATCTATAATTATGTACCATATAGTTTTGCAATTGATTCAACAAATGGTTTTCCAGAAGACGCTTTAGGATGTAAATATTTTTGGATTGCAAATAAAGTTTTAGACGATACAGGAGCTAAAAAAGGACATATAATTCCAAATATAAATTATGCAATTACAGAAGATCCTATTATAAGTCCAAAATTTAAGATGATTAGAGAATTTAAAATGACAGAAGAAATAACTTTTTACACATATGAAAGAATAGAAAAATTTGATGAAGAAGAAAGACAAGAGTGGCTTAAATTATTTGAAGAACAAAGTAATATATATCCAGAATTATTTGAGAAGAGAATATCAAATTTTCAAATTGATTATTAAAGACAATAATGAAATATATAAATTATTCTTAAATATGTATCATTAGATATAATAAAACAATTAATTATACTATAGAGAATAAAAATAAGTATCACTACAATTTGTACTTAAATATACATTAAATGGAGGATCAAATGAAGAAAAATTTACTAAGAGCATTATTTCTTAGCTTATTAATAACAATTTTTGTGCTAATATTTAATTTTTCTTCCCAAAATGGAGAAGAGTCCGGCTCTTTAAGTAAAATGGTTACAGAAAAAATAGTAAATACATTACCATATATAAAAGACTTAGATTTTGATGATAAAGAAAAAATAATAGAAAATTGGGAAATTATTGTAAGAAAGTTGGCGCATTTATCTATTTATACTTTAGTAGGAATATTTGCAATGGCATTTATGTGCACTTTTAATACAAAGTTGTTATATAAATTTGGAATAAGTTTTTTAGTGGGATTAATATATGCAATAACAGACGAATATCACCAAAGTTTCGTAGCAGGAAGAGGACCATCTGCAACAGATGTATGTATTGATACTGCTGGAGTTTGCATAGGAATAGTTATTGTATTAATAATAATTTCAATATATAAAAAATTACGTATTAGAAAAATGTCGCAAAAAAATTAAAGTATGTTATAATTAATTTAAATTATAAAACAAAATTTTTAACTATTAAGCACCAAAGTATAAAATCATAATTTAATAAAGTAATTGTGATATTAAAAACATAGCAAAGAGGAGAGAATATGAGAAGTAGTAGTGAGAAAAAGTTAATTATATTAACTGTAATTGTAGTTGTAATTATTATATCTATTGTTGCATTTATTGCATATGCATTTTTAAGCAATGGAAATAATTCATCAGAAAATAACATGAATTTTCAATTGTACAATGAGTCAAATTCAAAACCAACTGTTAATACAGAAAATAATATAGGACAAAATACAGTAGTACCAGTCGAAAATGCAAATAATGAACAAACTCAAACTCAAGGTAGCAGTACAACAGATACAAATACCTATTATTATAAACAACTAAGTAATACTGCTAAAAAAATCTATGATGGATTAAAAAAACATAAAGATGATATGAAAACAGGAACATATGTAATAGATTTTGGTACAGAATTTAATAGCATTTTAAATGGAGCCGACGGAGAAGAAATTTTAAATCAAGAATATCAGTCAGCTTGGAATGCTTTTTCATATGATAATGTTGATTTGTATTATTTAGATATAAATAAAGTAAGTATGGTAATGGAAGCGAGAACAGAAGGAGCTACAACAACTTACTATGTAAAAATAGGACCAGGAGATTATAGTAGTTATTTATCTAGTACCTTTGCCAATAAAAAAGAAATAGAAGATGCGGATGCATATATAAAAGACATAAGAAATCAAGTAATGTCAATATTAGGCCCATATAATAATGCGATGAAAATAAAGGTTGTTAACGAATGGATGATAGATAATTTATCTTATGAAAATACAGAGGGAAATAACAATAAATATAATCTTTATGGAGCGATAGTAGAAACTAAAGTAGTATGTGAAGGCTATGCTAGAATGTTTAAATACATTATGGATGGATTAAATATACCTTGTATATTAGTTTCTGGAACAGCTACAAATTCAGAAGGAGAAACAGAATTACATGCATGGAATTATGTAGAATTAAATGGACAATGGTATGCTGTAGATGTTACATGGAATGACCCTGTGGTAATAGGAGAAGGAGAGTTAACAGAAAGTCAGAAATCAAAATATTTATTAAAAGGAAAAAGTTTTTTAGATAATCATAAAGAAGATGGAATGATATCTGAAAATAGTATGAAATTTATTTATCCAAAGCTAAATAGTGCCGATTACATTTTTTAGAAAAATTATTATATAAAATTAAGATTAAATTATATAAAATATATTTTTAATTTTATAGTACTTTAAAATATATATCTATAATATTATAAATATTGTAAAAATTATAGATAGTATAAAAATTATAGAATATTATAAATATATTTGAAAGATATTAAAAAAATAGTCTAATAATAAAGTAGAAATACATAAGAATACTTTATATTAGACTATTTTTTTATTTTATTGTTGTAACAACATAGGACCAATATTAGTTACAGTTCCAGCTCCTAAAGTAAGAACTATATCATTTGGCATTGCACGTTCTTTTATATATTTAACTATATCATCAAATCTAGGAATATATATAGCTTTTCTTCCGAGCTTTTCAATTTCTTTAACTAAATCTTCAGCAGAAATATTGTAAATATTATCTTCTCTAGCTGCATATATATCTGTTATTATGATATTATCAAAACCAAGTAGGGCACGAGCAAAGTCTTTTAATAAGTTTTTAGTTCTACTATATGTATGTGGTTGAAAAACTACCCAAGATTGCCTATAAGTTTTTTGTTTAAGAGCATTTGCAGTAGCAGCTATTTCTGTTGGATGATGACCATAATCATCATATATGTTTGTGCCTCTATAAGTTCCGACATATTCAAACCTTCTATGAGCACCAGTATATTTTAATAAAGCATCTTTTATTTGTTCTCTTTCTAAACCATAGTAATTGCATACAGCAATACATGATAGGGCATTTAAAACATTATGCAATCCTGGAATAGAAAGCTTAACAGTAGCCCAGAAAAAGTTATTATGGTATACATCAAAAGAAGAAAAACCATTTTTGTCAAAATGAATATTTCTTGCAATATAATTAGCATGGTCATTTTCTATACCATAGGTAATAGTTTTAGCTGCACATTCCTTTGCTACTTCTTTACAACGAGCATCATCAGCATTTACAACAAGTAAACCATCAGAAGGAAGTAATTTAACATATTTTTTAAAAGAAGCTACTATATTATCTATATTTTTAAAATAATCCAAATGGTCATTATCTATATTTAAAATAATTTCTGTTTTAGGGAATAACTTTAAATAACTTTCTACATATTCACAAGCTTCAATTATAAAATATTCACTTGAACCAACTCTATAATTTCCGTCAATTTGTTTTAAATATGCACCTACTTGAATAGATGGGTCTTTGTGAGCTTCTAAAAAACACACTGAAATCATAGAAGTTGTAGTAGTTTTACCATGAGTTCCAGAAACACAAATGCTGTTAGCAAATGCTTTTGTTATTTTTCCTAAAAAAGTACCTCTAGTAATAATAGGAATATTTAAATTTTTAGCTTTAACAAGCTCTGGGTCATCATCTTTTACTGCTGCACTATAAACAACTACATCTGCTTTAGCAACATTATCTAAATCATGCCCAATTATAACAGGAATACCTTGAGCTACTAACTTATCTGTTATCTCAGATTTGGTAGTGTCAGAACCTGTAACAGTAAGCCCCCAATGTTTTAAAATTTCAGCGATTCCACTCATACTAATTCCGCCAATACCAATCATATGTATGCGATTGTAATTCCTTAATTCATCTATATTTGCCATAAATAAATTGCACCCCTCCAAAATTTAACATAACTTGCGTGAATATTATATACTTAATTTATATATAATTCAATGCTTTTGTAAACTTTTTTATATATATTATGTAACAGATTAAAATAAGTTAAACTTAAAATTTGTATACACAAATTTTAAGACCTTGTCTCATTGCAAATGCTATGTTTTAATTTATATTTAAAAGTGTAAAAAAACAATAAAAGTAGTGATTTTTCCGTTCAACAGCGGACGCACAGCTACATAAAATTTGTATACACAAATTTTAAGACCTTGTCTCATTGCAAATGCTATGTTTTAATTTATATTTAAAAGTGTAAAAAAACAATAAAAGTAGTGATTTTTCCGTTCAACAGCGGACGCACAGCTACTTAAAATTTGTATACACAAATTTTAAGACCTTGTTTCACTGCAAAATACTACTTTTATTGTTTTTAAAGTTTAAAATTATTAATTGTACTTATAATTTAATTGAAAAAATATAAACAGTGTAATATAATAAAAAATAAATAAATTTTGTAAAAATAAGAAGGAAAAAACAAATTTTTGACGAATAATATAGATAGTACATAAGATAAACATGTACTAAAATTAAAAACAATTAGAAAGAGGTGCTCAAATGCAAATTACAGATGTACGTTTAAGAAAAGTAAATTCAGAGAACAGAATGAAAGCTGTTGCTTCTGTAACATTTGATAACGAATTTGTTATTCATGACATTAAAGTTATCGAAAGCCAAAATGGATTATTTATAGCTATGCCAAGTAGAAAAACTCCAAACGGAGAATATAGAGACATAGCACATCCAATCAATGCTGAGACAAGAGAGAAAATTCAAAAAGCTATATTAGATGCTTATGAAGCTCCTGAAACTGAAGGAAATTCAGAATCAGCAGAATAATTTTTATAGATTTTTTAAAGTCAAGAAGGAGGTTTCTATTTTAGAATACCTTCTTTTTTATGCAAGTTTAATAAAAGTTATAGTTAAGTTTTATTAAAAATATAATCGAGATTAATAAAGGCTATAGTTAAATTTAATAAAGTATAATCGAGATTAACAAAGCTATAGTTAAATTTAATAAAGTATAATCAAGTTTAATAAAGGCTATGATTAATTTTAATAAAAATTATAGTTAAAATATTATATAATATTCAGTTAAAACAGATTGGGAAAAAATGGACTGTTTGAATTTCTAAATATGCCGAAAAGTATTGACATAACCTATTTTTGTGATATAATAAATAAGCTAATTATTTTGAAAGGGTTGAAAGAAATGAGTGTAAAAGTAGAAAAGACAGAAAACAAAAATGAAGTTAAATTAAGTTTTGAAATAGAAGCTGCAAAGTTTGAAGAAGCTATGAAGAAAGTGTATGTAAAAACTGCTAAATATTTTACTATACCAGGTTTTAGAAAAGGTAAAGCTCCAATGGCTATAGTTGAAAGAACATATGGTTCAAGCATTTTTTACGAGGATACTTTTAATGAGTTAGTTCCAGAAATATATGATGAGGCTATTAAGGAAAATAAAATAGAAGCTGTTAGTACACCTCAAATTGATATTAGTCAAATGGAAAAAGGTAAAGATTTAAAATTTACAGCTATTGTTCAAATTAAACCAGAAGTTAAACTTGGAAAATATAAAGGTATAGAATTAAAGAAAATAGAGTATACTGTATCTGACAAAGATATTGAACATGAGTTAGGACATATGGCAGAACATAATGCAAGATTAGTTAATGTAGAAGATAGACCAGTAGAAAAGGGTGATATTACTATAATTGATTTTGCAGGTTCAATAGATGGAGTTGCTTTTAATGGTGGAACAGCAGAAAACCAAGAATTAGAAATTGGAAGTAATAAATTTATACCAGGATTTGAAGACCAAGTTATAGGAATGAAAATAGATGAAGAAAAAGATATAAAAGTAACTTTCCCAGAAGATTATTTCTCTAAAGATTTAGCTGGAAAGGAAGCTACATTTAAAGTAAAATTACATGAAATTAAGAAAAAAGAATTACCAAAAATAGATGATGATTTTGCAAAAGATGTTAGCGAATTTGATACATTAGCAGATTTAAAAGCAGATATTAAGTCAAAAATGGAAAAAGAAAATGAGGAAAGAGCTAAATATGAGTCAGAGGAAGCTGCTATAGAAGCAGTTTGCAAAGATGTAGAAGTAGAAATTCCATCTGGAATGATTGAAACAGAAATAGACAACATGGTAAAAGATGTAGAGAATAAACTTTCTTATCAAGGTTTAACTTTAGACCAATATTTAAAATTAACAAATAAAACAAATGAAAGTTTAAGAAAAGAATTTGATGAGCAAGCTAACAAAGCTGTAAAATCTAGATTAGTATTAGAAGCAATTATTAAGGCTGAAGATATTAAACCAGAAGACAAAGAAGTAGAAGAAAAAGTAAAAGAAATGGCTAAGAATTATGGCAGAAGTGAAGAAGAGCTATTAAAAAATGAAGGATTTAAGAGTTATATAGTAGACAATATGAAATATGAAAAAGCAATTGCATTTATTTTAGATAATGCAAAAATGAAGAAATAGTCGAAATAAAAGTTAGGGGTAATTTTAATATTTTAAGTATTAGTAAAAACCACTAACTTTTTTATATAATATTTTAAAATTAATGTTTGACTATATTAATTTAATGGTATAATATATACAAAATAAAATTACAATAACCTTTTGTAAAAAAATTAATATAATTAATAGGAGGATAAATATGTTAGAAAGAAATAGTTTAGTACCATATGTAATTGAACAATCAGCAAAAGGAGAGAGATCATACGATATTTTCTCTAGACTTTTAAAAGATAGAATAATATTTTTAGGTGAGGAAGTTAATGCAGCTACAGCAAGTTTAGTAATTGCACAATTGTTATTTTTAGAGTCAGAAGACCCAGATAAAGAAATAAGTTTATATTTAAATACACCAGGTGGTTCTATAACAGATGGAATGGGAATAGTAGATACAATGAATTACATAAAATGTCCAGTTTCTACAATCTGTATAGGAATGGCAGCTAGTATGGGTTCTGTATTGCTAGCTTGTGGAGAAAAAGGTAAAAGATTTGCAACACCAAATTCAGAAATATTAATACATCAACCATTAATAGCTGGAGGAGGACTTTCTGGTCAAACTACAGAAATAAAAATACATGCAGACCATATGGTTAAGACAAGAGAAAAGTTAAATAAAATACTAAGTGAAAAAACAGGTCAACCATTAGAAGTAATTAATAGAGATACAGAAAGAGACCACTATATGACAGCAGAAGAAGCATTAAAATATGGACTTATAGATGGAATTATGGAAAAAAGAAAATAAAAATGCAGAAAAAAAATCGGAAATTTAAAATAAAAATCAAGAAAACAAAGAACAACTAAGCTTATATAAAATAGTATAAGTTAAAATAATATCAAATGATAAAAAGGTAAATTTTATTTAAGTATAAAAAATTAAAAAAATGTAAAAAGAAATTAAAAGTTTATGAGTTAAACTTAAGAAAAATCATATATAAAATTTAAACATAAATTTTAGAAAGGAAGCTAAAAATGGCTAAAAGCACAAAAAGTAAAGAAATTAGATGTTCGTTCTGTGGTAAATCACAAAATAGTGTGGAAAGAATTATAGCAGGTCCTGGAGTATATATTTGTAACGAATGTATAAAAGTATGTTCAAACATAGTAGAAGATGAATTATATGAAAATAATGAAACAGAATATACAATAAATAAACAAGAAAAATTGCCTACTCCAGAAGAAATTAAAGCAGTATTAGATTCTTATGTAATAGGACAGGAGGATGCTAAAAAAACGCTTTCTGTTGCAGTTTATAACCATTATAAACGTATAAATAATCAAAAAGATTCAGATGTAGAAATACAAAAAAGTAATGTTTTATTGCTAGGACCAACAGGAAGTGGTAAAACTCTTCTTGCACAAACTCTAGCTAAAACTTTAAAAGTACCATTTGCAATAGCAGATGCTACAACATTAACAGAAGCAGGTTATGTAGGAGAAGATGTTGAGAATATTTTATTAAAACTAATTCAAGCTGCAGACTATGATGTAGAAAAAGCAGAAAAAGGAATTGTATATATAGATGAAATTGACAAAATAGCAAGGAAGTCAGAAAATCCATCTATTACAAGAGATGTTAGTGGAGAAGGAGTACAACAGGCATTACTTAAGATTGTAGAAGGTACAACAGCAGCTGTTCCACCACAAGGTGGAAGAAAACATCCACATCAAGAATTAATACAAATAAATACTGAAAATATATTATTTATTTGTGGTGGGGCGTTTGAAGGTTTAGAAAAAATTATAAAAGAAAGAACAGCCCAAAAGGCAATAGGCTTTGGAGCTGAGATAAAAAGCGAAAAGGAAGAAAGCAAATACGAAATATTTAAGGAGCTATTACCACAAGACTTATTAAAATTTGGATTAATTCCAGAGTTTGTTGGTAGACTTCCAATAATTGCAACTTTGCATGAGCTTGATAGAGAAGCTTTAGCTAATATTGTAACAAAGCCAAAAAATGCATTAGTAAAACAATATCAAAAACTATTTGAATTAGACAATGTTACATTAGAATTTGAGCCAGAAGCTATTAATTTAATAGTAGATAAAGCAATAGAAAGAAAGACTGGTGCTAGAGGTTTAAGGTCAATAATAGAAGAAATAATGAGAGACATAATGTTTGAAATACCATCAAATCCAAATATAGAAAAATGTATTATTACAAAAGAAACTGTAAAAAATGGTGAGGCACCAAGACTGGTAATAAACAATAATAGAGAAGTAACTAAAAAAGAAAAAGCAAAAAGAGAATCTACCAAAAAGACAGAATCAGCATAAAAAATAGATATTATATCACTTTTTTTAAATGAAAAAATTGAGGACAGATTATATAATTTATTAAAAGTCTGTCTTTAATTATTGTAATTAAAAATTATTAGTAATATATACTAAAAAAGTCACACTTATATTGGAACTAAAAATAAAATTAAAAAAATAATACTAGAATAAAATAAAAATTATTAGAAAGAAACTATAAATAAAATTATAGGAGATAAAAAATGAATGAAGCAGAGTTAGAAAAAATAAAAATAAAAGCATTAGAAGAGCATATACCGATAATTATGGATGACACTTTAAAGGTTGTAGGAAATTTACTTGGCAAAATAAAACCAAATGCAATATTAGAAATAGGTACAGCTGTAGGTTATTCTGCCATATGTTTTTCGAAATACTTGTTAGACGGTGGAATAATAGATACTATAGAAAGAGAACACGATAGAGTAGAAGAAGCAAAAAGGAATATAAAACTTGTAGATATTGCAGATAAAATTAATATTATAGAAGGTGATGCAGTAGAGATTCTACCTACAATTAACAAAAAATATGATGCTATTTTTATAGATGCTGCAAAAGGAAAATATCCTTTCTTTTTAAGTGAAGCTTTAAGATTAATTAACAAAAATGGCTATATTATAGCAGATAATGTTTTATATAAAGGTTATGTAATGAGTGACTATAATAAGCACAAACAAAGAACTGCTGTAAGAAATTTAAGAGAATATATTGCAGAGATAACCAAAAATCCTACTTTAGAAACCGAAATTTTGGAAGTAGGAGATGGGTTAGCAATAACTAAAGTATTAAGATAAAAAAGACATTAAAGTATCTTTAAAAGATATTTTAATGTCTTTTTTTAATATAGTATATAAAAAGTTTGTATTAAGGTCTGTATAAAATTTAAACTTTTTATGATAATTTTAAAATTAAATAATTAAATAATTAAATTTATAAATTATTTAATATAAAATTTTAATATTTTAATATTATTTAGGATAAATATTTAATACAAGAAAGTATAATATCTAAAATAAATATAAATGCACACATATATACTATTGCCTTTTTAGTTGTAAAGTTTAATTTATTTAATGCTTTACAACCCTTTTTATAAAATGGGTATAAAATTTTTGTAAATAAAATACCTGCAATTCCCCACATAAAGCAATATAATAAACTAACACGACCATTAATATTCATAAAATCATTAGGATAGTCCCAACAACGTATTTGGAAAAGTGCTTCTAAAGCATATCCTGTAACATATTCAAATAAAGTAAAAACAATCATACAACCAATAAATAATTTTAAATATTTATGAGAAGTATTTTGTTTTTCCATGTAAGATAATGCAATAATAAGCATTACTGCTCCGCAACCATATATTGGACAATAAGGACCAAGCAAAAAACCTCTCTTAGTTAAACCTAGTTGAATAGAAGTATATGCAGTTTCAAAAATCCAACCAATTATTGAAAATATAAGGAAAAATAAAAATAAGTTGTACAATTTATTTTTTTCGCTATTTTTATCTATTACAACTAATTTATTAGTTTTGATATTTTCTTCTTCATTTGTTTCGTTTAAGCTTTCATCATCAGCCAATTTTTTTCACTCCCTTTTACTCAATAATATTATAATAGCAGAAATTTATTAAAAAGTAAATTATCTTAAATAAATTTTAAGATAAGAATATCATAGAGTAAATTTATACTAACAAAGTGAAAATTCTTTTGAATTTTAATGAAATATGATAAAATAAATGATATAATGCTTTTAATAGTAACATTATTTAATTTTACAGGGATGTCTGCAAAATTAGAAAGAAGGTAAAAGATGGAAAATGAAATAGATATAGGCAAATATAAACAAATTTTTGAAAATATAAAACAAGAAGTATTAAAATCACAATATAAAGCAATGCAAATAGTAAATAAAGAATTAATATTTATGTATTGGCATATTGGGAAAATTATAGGAGATAACAGCAAATGGGGAAATAAATTCATTGATAGTTTATCTATAGATTTAAAATTAGAGTTTCCAAAGGTTACAGGTTTTTCTGTAAGAAATCTAAAATATATGAAAAAAATAGCAGAAGAATATCCAGACTTTGAATTTGTGCAACAAGTTGTTGCACAAATTCCGTGGGGACACAATATAATTTTGATGGATAAAGTAAAAAATATAGAAGAAAGAAAATGGTATATAAAGCAAAGTATTATAAATGGTTGGTCTAGAAGTTTATTAACAATGCAAATAGAAAGCAAATTATATGAAAGGCAAGTAGTTGCCGAAAAAGTAACCAACTTTCCTGCAACTTTGCCAGACATTCAAAGTGATTTAGCAATACAGACAATGAAAGATCCATATCTTTTTGACTTTATTTCACTAAAAGGAAAAGTAAAAGAAATAGAGATTGAAAAGGCAATGATAGACAAAATAAAAGATGTTCTTATTGAATTGGGAAAAGGATTTGCGTTTGTTGGAGAACAGTATAAAATAACCGTAAGTGAGAAAGACTATTATATTGATTTATTATTTTATCATTTAAAATTAAAATGTTATGTTGTTGTTGAATTAAAAGCAAGAGAATTTGAACCTACAGATGCAGGACAACTTAATTTTTATTTATCAGCAATAGATGACTTGGTAAAAGATAAAACAGATAATGCGACCATAGGATTATTATTATGCAAAAATAAAGATAATTTTACAGCAGAATATGCATTAAGAAATATAAGTAGCCCAATTGGAGTTAGTGAATATAAACTACTAGAAGATATACCAGAATATTTAAAATCACAATTACCAAAAGTAGAAGAAATTGAATTGCATATTAGAGACATTGAAGAAATATAAAAACATCAAGATAATGAAGGGGAAAAAATTAAAAATTTTCTCTATACTGCTGCAAAAATTTAAATATGAAAAATACGTTTTAAATAGATATATTACACATAACAGTGTGATAACGATTAATTAACATACCTATTATTAATACTTCTCCAAACTTGAAAATAATTGTATATTATGATATTATTATAATTGCTTATTTTATGAGATAATTATATATAAAAAATAAAAAATCAAAAAATATTACTAATTTCAAAATAAAAGGAGAAATAATATATGAAAAAACCAGAATTATTAGCACCAGCAGGTTCATTTGAAAAAGCAAAAACAGCATTTATGTATGGAGCAGATGCTGTATATTGTGGAACATCTTCTTTGTCACTTAGAAGTAGAGCAGAAGTTGATGATGATGATCTAGCAAAGACAATAGAATATGCACATAGTATAGGTAAAAAAGTACATGCAGCTATTAATATTTATGCTTGGGATAATACATATGAAGAAATAAGAAAACAAGCTAGAATGCTAAATAAATTAAAAGTAGATGCAATAATTGCAGCAGATGGTGGTGTAATTGATGTAATAAAAGAGGAAGCACCAGATGTACCAATACATGTAAGTACACAAGCTAATACAGTTAGTTATCATACAGCAAATTTCTGGTATAAAAATGGAGCTAAAAGGGTTATATTAGGTAGAGAATTAAACAAAGAACAAATAAGAGATATAATAAAAAACAGAGAGAAAGACTTAGAAGTAGAAATTTTTATTCATGGTGCAATTTGCTTTGGATATTCAGGAAGATGCTTTTTAAGTGATTTCTTAGCAAATAGGAGTGCAAATTTAGGAGATTGTGCTCAAAGTTGTAGATGGGCTTATAATGTATATGTAGAAGAGCATAACAATCCAGGAAATTTAATGCCAGTAGAACATGACGAAAAAGGTACATATATATTTTCATCTAAAGATATGTGTTTAGTAAAGGAAATACCAGAAATTGTAGAAATGGGTATAGACAGTGTAAAAATTGAAGGAAGATTAAAAACAGAGTATTATTTAGCATCTGTTGTAAATGCATATAGAAATGCAATAGACGACTATTGTAGTAATCCGGAAAAATATGACTATACAAAATACTTAAATGAGTTAGAAAAGACTAAAACACGTGGACTTACAACATTTTATTTTAATGATAGAAATAATAAGGATTTCCAAGATTATGAAGGAAAACAATATAATGCACACTATGAGTTTGGAGGAAAAGTAACAGAATATAATGAGGACAAAACATTGATAGAAATACGTAATAAATTAAGTGTAGGTGATACAATGGAAATATTAATTCCTAATAAAATAGATGTTGTAACATTTACAATAGATAAATTATGGGATGCAGAAACAGATGAAGAAATCCAAACAGTAAATCCAGGAAAAGCAGGACAAAGCGTAAAAATGCATTTACCTATAAAAGTAGAAAACGGATGGATTTTAAGAAGAAAAAAATAGTGGGGTTTTACTATCACAGAGATAGTAAAACAAGTTTAGTATATAAAATGAGGAAGTAATTAATACAAAGCTAGAATGATTTATTTCATTCTAGCTTTTCAAATTGAAGAGATATAATAAAGCTAACAGCAAAACATAGCAAAGATATAATTCCAGTAATATTAAATGTAAATCCTGGATAAAGAATTAATACAGAACCTAAAACAAAGCCAATTATTGCATAAAATGTTTCTGGAAAGTAATTTTCTAAAAGATATTTAATTATCTTTAAAAATAAATACCCACCTAAAATAATACCTATTGCTAATGGAATTAATATGTTTAAGTTTAAAGTAGATATAGCGTCTAGATATTCATAATATACGCCAAATGTCATTAATATAACACTACTGCTAACTCCGGGAACAACAATTCCAATAGACATAAAAAAGCCAGCAATAATTAAGAATAAGAAACCATTATTAGCTTCATACATAAGATTATTTTCTAAAAAAGGTTCTAATAAAATGGAAAGACTGCCAATAGCAAAAGCAATAATTAAAAATAACAAATAATGCAATCTGAATCCTTTTTTGGAGTTAGCTTTTTTAAATAATATGGGAATACATCCAATAATTAATCCTATAAATGCAAACTTAGTTTGCATTGGAAAACTATTAAAAAGATACTTTAGAATTTTGCCAAATAATAATATTCCAGTAACTCCGCCTAGACCTATAGGAAGTAAAAATTTAAAATTTGTTTTAAAATCTTTAAAAATATTCAAAACACTATTTATTAATTTTTCATATAAACCGAAAATTACACAAAGAACTCCACTACTAATACCAGGAAGTATTGCGCCAGCTCCTATAGCAATTCCTTTTAAATAATCAAATAAAAACTTCAAAGTAATTTAATCCCCCTTGTAATAAATATGAAGACTATTAAAAAATATGAAAGTTTAGCAAAATAAATTAAAAATATTTGCTATGGGTTTAAAATAGATATGTCTAGATTTAAAATAAATATGTCACAAAAATATAAAAATAAAATATTTGAAATATTGAAAAATAAATATATTATGATAAAATTAACTAAAATTTTAATATAAAAATTAGCAACCTACATGCTAATATGTAAGGATAGTAGTAATTGCTTTAAGCATAGATAAATTTAATAAATAATAAGTAAAATAATAAGTAAAATAATAAATAAGTAATAGATAAGTAATAAATAAAATAATAAGTAAAGATAGGAAAGTGATATAAAAATGAGTATTGGATTAGTATTAGAAGGTGGAGCAATGAGAGGACTATATACAGCAGGAGTTTTAGATGTATTTTTAGATAATAATATAAAAGTAGATGGAATAATTGGAGTTTCTGCTGGAGTATTATTTGGAGTAAATTATTTATCTAAGCAGAAGGGAAGGGGAATAAGGTATAATAAAAAGTTTGCAAAAGATAAAAGATATATGGGAATTAGGTCATTTTTAACTACAGGAAATATAATAAATAAAGATTTTGCTTATTACGAAATTCCATATAAAATAGATATATTTGATGACGAAGAATTTAAGAAATCAAATATTGATTTTTGGGCAACAGTAACAAATATTGAAACAGGGGAAGCAGAATATTTAAAATTAGATAGTGTATTAAATCAAATGGAAATTTTAAGGGCTACTTCGGCAATGCCATTGGTATCTAAAATTGTTGAATGGGATAATAAAAAGTATTTAGATGGTGGAGTTTCAGACAGTATTCCAATAGAAAAGTGTAAAAGTATGGGATATGACAAAATAGTTGTTGTTTTAACTAGACCAATAGAATATAGAAAGAAAAAAGCAAACAGCTTATTAGCAAGAATTAAATATAAAAGATATCCTAAATTAATAAGAACAATGGAAAATAGGTATAAAAAATATAATGAAACTGTAGAAAAAATTATAGATATGGAAAACAAAAAAGAGATTTTTGTAATAAGACCGTCTAAAGATTTAAGATTAAAAAGAATAGAAAAAGATATAGATAAATTACAAGCAATGTATGATTTAGGAATAAGTGATTGTAAAAAGTGTTTACAAGAGTTGAAGGAGTACATAGGGTAGTAAGAAGAGGGGAATCCCTCTTTTTAACTTTCTATTCTTTTATCTCCTTAGCCAATTTCTCAATAGCCTTAGTTTCAATTCTAGAAACATAGCTACGACTTATGCCCATAGACTTGGCAATTTCGTTTTGGGTTTTAGGCTTGTTACCGTCTAAACCAAATCTTAATTCTAAAATTGTTTTTTCTCTAAGTTTTAAAACTTCTTTCATTTTTTGGTATAGTTTTTTTATTTTAAATTTTAGGTCAACTTCGTCTTCAATATTTTTCTCATTATTTTCTAGAACTTCTTGCAAGGTAACAGTATTGTCATCTTTGTCTTTTCCAATAGGGTCTTCCAAAAAGACTTCTGCACCAAGTTTTTTTGTACTTCGTAAAAACATTAAAATTTCGTTATCTATGCATCTTGAAACATATGTAGAAAGTTTTACACTTTTAGATGGATTAAAACTATTAATTCCTTTTATTAATCCTATTGTACCAATTGAAATTAAATCATCTAAATCTATGTTAGTAGAAGAATACTTTTTACAAACATGTGCAACTAAACGTAAATTTTTTTCTATTAATATATTTCTAGCTTCTTCATCACCTTTTTTTAATAATTCTAAGTATTTTTGTTCATCTTCACTACTTAATGGCTCAGGGAAAAGGCTATTGTTTGAAATATATCCAACTAAAAAAACAGCAGATTGTAAGAATGCTAAAAAACCACCTAAAGAAATAGCAAGCATAATGCACCTCCAAAATCACTATAACAAATTATATGTTTAAAGAAATTAAAAGTGCATGACCTTAAATAAAAAAGTAAACACTTTGTTTTTTCAGTGTTTACTTTTATTTCTTACCAGCTCCAACCACGTTGTTCTGTTACTAATCTAGCAAATTTTTTTAGCTTTTCAAACGCTAGGTAGTTTATGCTACCAGCAGGGAAGCTACCGTTCGAATCTTTTTTTCCTGCAGGTACTCCTGTTAAAATTTCTATTCCTTCCTCAATTGTAGTTATTGCATATATATGGAATTTCTTTTCTTTTACAGCTGAAATTACTTCGTCTGAAAGGTTTAAATTCATAACATTTTGTTTTGGAATTATAACTCCATGAGAACCATCTAGTCCACGCATTTTACATACTTGGAAAAATCCTTCTATTTTATCATTAACTCCACCAATTGGTTGAATTTCGCCTTTTTGATTTACAGAGCCTGTTACTGCTATTGATTGATTTATTGGCATACCAGATAAGCTTGAAAGTATTGCATAAAGTTCTGTACTTGAGGCACTATCGCCATCTACTCCATTATATAATTGCTCAAAACATACGCTAGCAGTTAAAGATAGGGGAATACTCTGTGCAAACATTTCTCCAATGTATGAGCTTAATATTAGTACACCTTTAGAATGTGAAGACCCAGAAAGTGCAACTTCTCTTTCTATGTTTACAACTCCACTTTTGCCTGTGTAAGTGTTAGCAGTAATTTTTACAGGTTTTCCAAAAGTATAGTCTCCAACATTCATAATAGTAAGACCATTTATTTGACCAACTTTAAAACCAGATGTGTCTATTAATAAAGTGTTTTCTTTTATCATTTCCATATATCTTGAGTCGTATTTTTTAACTCTTTCTATGCGTTCTTCTAAAGCTTTGTCTATAAATTTACCAGTAATAACTTTAGAATGAGCAAGTTTTGCCCATGTAGCAGATTCTGCAATTATTTGGGCTAAGTCATTAAATCTAGTAGAAAGCTTATCTTTGCTGTCAGCAAGTTTTGATGCATATTCAACAACTTTTGCCATAGCTTCTCTATCTAAAGGTAGTAGATTTTCTTGGCTGCAGTAACTTTTAACAAATCTTGCTAATTTATTCATATTTTCAGTATTTCTAGGAGCTTCTTCTTCAAACTCAACTTTTATTTTAAATAATTTTTTAAAGTCACTATCCATAGCAAGTAAAGTTTGGTAAATATTATCGTCACCGATTAAAATAACTTTTACATTTAAAGGAATAGGCTCAGGCTTTAACGAAACCATAACCATTGAAGAACGGGCATCTGCTGTGTTTTCAATACCTATTTCTTTAGAACGTAGAGCTTTTTTAAGAGCTTCATAACACAAGCTATTGCTTAATAGGTCATGAGCTTGAAATATAATATAACCACCATTAGCAATATGAAGTAGTCCTGGTTTTAACATTGTAAAGTCTGTTTTTAATGCACCATAGTAATTTTCATACTCTAGTTTACCAAAAATATTGTGATAAGAGTAATTAGAGTCCATTATTACAGGAGCACCTTCTAAGTTACTATTATCTATAAATAAGTTAACACGGTAATTAAGCCATGGTTGAACAACATCAGGTTTTGGTTGAGGTGTTTGTCTTTGGTCCTTTTTGTCTTCTGCAACAAAATATGATATATTTCTTAATATATCTTTTTTTATGTTTTCTAGAAATTGAACAATTTTTTTATTTCTTTTATATTTTGCTTTAATATAGTTTATGTGTGCATTTACAGTAAGAAGTGCAACATTAGATTGCCATTCTGAAACTTTTTGCTCAGATTCTTTTTCTATAGCTTTAATTTGGCTAATTGCTTCCATAATATGTTGTTGAACTATGTTAGATTTATCCTCGTATTCTTTTTTAGTTTCTTCGTCTAATTTATCAAATTCTTCCTCTGCAATAGCTTTACCATTCATAATTGGCATCATGTAAATACCAGTTTGAGAAGATTTAACTTGAAAGCCGTATTCAGCAGATTTTTCATTTAATTGATTCATTAAAGCAGTACGCTTAGCATCAAATTCTTGTTTTATAAGAGCTCTTTCATGCTCGAATTCTTCGTTATTAAATGTAGACTTAATATCATTTTTTATATCTGTAATAAATCTATCCATTAAGTCTTTAAATTCTTTTCCTTCTCCTGCTGGAAGAGACACTGCAATTGGCTCATTTGGATTGTCAAAATTATATATATAGCACCAATCAGAAGGTACTTTTTTCTTTTTAGAAATTGTATTTAGGTAGTTTTTAGTGTACATTGTTTTACCAACGCCACTTGGACCTTCTAAGTATAAGTTGTTTCCTCTAACATCAACATTTAAACCAAATTCTAGAGCTTTAATACCTCTGTCTTGACCAATGCCACTGTATATAGGTTCTAATTCATCTGTTGTTTCAAAGCTGAAAATATTAGGATTGCAAATATTTTTTAAATCCTTTGCATTTAATTCGTTTTTCATTTGTTTTTACCTCCAATTTTATTTGTATTTTTATGCTTATGTGTTAAATTTAATAAATTTTTTAACTATTTTAAAAATTTTTTAAATCTTTTGTCATAATAACTGCATTATTTATACCATTATAATATTTTTTTCGCAAGCCCACTTTTTTAAAATTATATTTTTCATAAAGATGTAGGGCAGGGGAGTTATTTTCATTAACCTCAAGTGTTATAGTGCTTGCTCCAAGCTCAATAGATTTATTTATTAAATTTTCTAACAGCATAGAAGCTATACCAAAGTTTCTTTTACTTTTTTGTGTTACAATATTCATTAAATCTACTTCATCTAAAATTTTTTTAATTCCTGCAAATCCAACTATATTATTATTTTCTTTTGCAACTATGTAATAAGAATTTGTACACTCAAGTTCTTCTTTTAAAGTATTAAAACTCCAAAATTCATCAAAATCTTTAATTAAAATATCTTTAAGAATTTCTAAATCTTTTTCATCCATTTGAAAAATTTTAATATCCATTTATTCACCTTGTCTTTCTTGCTTTTCTTCTAAGCTTCTTTCCGCTTGAGACTTTCTAAGATACATAGGAGAAAGGGAAGAGTTATAATCTTTTGTTGTACCATTACTATTTACATATTTATTATAAGCAAATCTGGCAATACTTATACTTGAAGCTAAATTTTTTTCTTCCTCAAAAAAGTATGTAGAAAGTGTAGAACTTACTTCTAAGTTATTATTTAAATCTATTTCTGTAGAGTTACTTAAGTCTTGTCCTAAAGCTTGTTCTAATTTATTTCTATAAGCTATAGCTCCATCACCAACAAATGCAATAGATGTGTTAAATTTCTTTAATTTATCAATTAATTCATTAATAGAACATGTAGAAAGTTCTTCAAGCATATTATAATTTTTGTCAAATAAACCATAATAAACATTTTCATTTTTTGCATCTATAAGTGAACAAATTACATTAATATTTAATAAGCTAATATCATTTTTTATATTATAAGCTAAACCTTCTAAAGAGCTAACGCCAACAGTTTTAAAATTATATACATCTGCAAAAGCCTTAGCAGTAGATATACCAATTCTTACACCAGTAAAAGAACCAGGTCCAATTGAGCATGCAAGTAAATCTATATCGTTTAATGTTAAATTAGTTTTTGTAAACATGTTATCTATTAATGGCATTAATGTTTGTGAATGTGTTTTTTCGTCATCACTATGTAACTCTGCTATTACATTATTATCTTCTAATATACAAGTTGTACACCTTTTAGAAGATGTATCTATTCCTAATATTTTCATAAAAATTCAATTCCTTTCTTAATATAATTAAAGATATAATTGAAGATATAAGTAAAAATATAACTAAAACTCTTCAATGAAAATTTCTCTATAGTCATCCTCAGAACTACTTTTTTTAAAAGTAATTTTTGTATAATTATTTTTTAAAACATCTTCAAGCATTTCGCCCCACTCGAAAATACAAATACCATTAGAAAGGTATTCTTCTCCACCAATGGCATAAAACTCATCTATATCGGATAACCTATATAAATCAAAATGATATATGTTTGTATTTTTTGTATTATATTCATTTACAATAGTAAAAGTAGGACTAGAAATTTCATTTTCTAAACCAAAATATTTTAAAACACCTTGAGTAAACTTAGTTTTACCAGAACCAAGTTCACCAGATAATATTATAATATCTCCAACTTTTAAATTTTTAGCAAAATCATTTGCAAAATTAATTGTATCTTCTTCACTTTTAGAAATAAATTTATACATAAAAATTCAGTTCCTTTCTTAATGTGGTTACAAGCATAAAGTTATAAAATTTTATTTAAAAACTAATAATTACTTTAACTACTGCTATTTTATATTAAACATGTGAATTTGTAAATAGTGTTTACAAACAATAAAAGTAGTATTTTTAGTTCGACTGCGGACGCACAGCTACTTAAAATTTGTA